>Ga0299913_10001454_pt1 | contig 17521 bp, 17 predicted proteins | sample RVTome_9_FD_201360 | JGI IMG/M metagenome (GOLD analysis project Ga0299913, IMG submission 201360) | Soil microbial communities from uranium-contaminated site in the Upper Colorado River Basin, Wyoming, United States - RVT155D38 (version 2) ... | reverse complement strand
AGCTCCTGGCCCGCTACGTCTTCCCGCACTTCCAAGGCTCCGCAGTCTCGACGACCCGGTCCCGCGATTGGGCGGCCGAGAACCGACCCGTGTTCATCGGCGAGGTGGGCGCCGCGATCCTCACGGCGATCGGGAAGCACAACCAGGAACAAGAGGCTCGCCAAGCGGTTGACTGACCGCGCGAGCCGCGCCGGTGTGCTCCTCGCAGCGGCGGGGGCGATCAGCTACGGCGTGACGGTGGTCATCGGACGCGACCTCGCCGGGGCCGGCGTCGGCAGCGCAACGGCGCTCGCGGCACGGTTCGCGGTTGCGGGCGGGATCCTGCTGGCCCTTCTGCAGGTTCGGCGGGTGCCATTGGCGACGTCCCGGCGCGGGGTGGTGACCGGTCTGGTGCTGGGCGCGTGGTACTCGATGCAATCGGCCTTCTTCTTCTCGGCGCTCGAACGAGGTACGGCGGCGGCGGTGACTCTCGTCTTCTACGTGTTCCCGGCGATGGTCACCGTCGTCGAGGTGCTTCGGGGCCGCGAGCGGCTTCGTCGGTCGCTTGTCGGGGCGCTCGCGCTTTCCTCGGCGGGCACAGCCGTTGTCGTGATCGGCGGCGGCGACGTGGCGATCACGGTCGCGGGATTGCTGTTCGCCCTCGCCGCGGCCGCGACCTTCGCGGGCTACCTGCTGGGTGGCGGCGAGGTGGCCGAAGCCGAGGATCCGATGGCGCTGGCCGGCCTCGTGTCGATCTCGGCGGCTGCGCTCAGCCTCGGGCGCGGCGCCGTCACGGGCGAGCTGGTCGACCCGTCGCACCGGCTCGTCGAACTCGCCGGCTACGGCCTCGCGACGGCGCTGGCGTTCTCGCTGACGTTCGCGGCCATCCGACGGATCGGCGCCACACACGTCTCCGTCGTAATGACGCTCGAGGCGGCGTCGGCGGTCGCGATGGCGGCCGTGTTCCTGGGCGAGAGCATCAACATCACGCAGGCGATCGGCGGCGTCGCCGTCCTGGGTGCCGCCGTGGTGATCGCTCGCTCGCAACCAAGTGAGGTCGCTACTGCAACAGCAACCGCGCCAGCCGCCGGGACGTGATCATCAACCCGATCGCGCCCATCGCCAGCAGATAGGCGACGTGCCACAGCAACCCGAACGAGACCGCGCCCGTGGTCAGCGCTCGTATGAGCGCCACACCGTGGTACAGCGGCGTGCACTGCACCACGGCCTGCATCGGCGTGGCGTACGCCGAGAGCGGGAAGAACGTCGCGCTGAACAGGAACAGCGGCACCAGCACCAGTTGCACGAGCTCGAAGTCGGCCCACGAGCGCACGTACGTCGTGACCGCCATTCCGGTAGCGGCGAACGCGAACCCGATGAGCACCGCCGCCGGCAGCGCGAGCACCCCCCACGGCGACTCGATGAGCCCCATCGCGGTCATGACGACCATGAAGCCGAACCCGTACAGCGCGCCCCGCATGAGGCACCACACGATCTCGCCCAGCGCGACGTCGCCGACCTGGACAGGTGTCGCCAGCACGGCGTCGTAGATCTTGGCGTACTTCAGCTTGTGGAAGATGTTCATCGTGGACTCGAGCGTGGCGCCGTTCATCGCCGACGACGCCATGAGCGCCGGCGCCACGAACGCCCGGTACGGCACGCCCTCGACCTCGCCGACGAGGTGACCGATGCCGATACCGATCGAGAACAGGTAGAAGACCGGCTCGAAGAAGCCCGAGAACAGGATCATCCAGATGTGCCGGTACACGAGCACGTTGCGCTCCACGAGCCGGGCGGCGCGGGCGGTCACGATCAATGGACCAGCCTCCGCCGGAACGTGATGCAGCAGAGCAGATACCCAACGGTGAAGAGCGCGGCGAGATACGCGATGTGGCCGACGACCGGCCAGAGCTCAGCGGTACCGAGCGCGAACGACCGGCACAGGTCGACTCCGTGCCAGAGCGGCGTGACGTACGCGATCGGACGGATGCCAGACGGCAGCTGGCTTACCGGGAAGAACGTGCCGGAGAACAGGAACATCGGCATGATCACGAACCGCCAAACGGTGGCCATCGCGTAGTCGTTCTCGCGAGTGGCGGCCCACGCACAGATCGGTGACGACATCGCCATCCCTGTGAGCACGGCCGCTGGCACTGCGAGCAGCGCGAGCGGCGAGTCCAGGGCACCGAACAAACCTGCGACCGCGAGAAAGACGACGCTCGTCTGGAGCAGTCGGAGCGCGATCCACGTCAACTGGCCGATCACGAGGTCGACCACCGTCATCGGTGTGGCCAGCATCGCCTCATAGCCTCGGTCCCACTTGATCTTGGCCATGATCGGGTTCGTCGATTCCGCTCCCGCGACTTGCATCACGGTGGCGGCGAGGAGCCCGGGCGCGAGGAACGTGAGGTAGTCGACCCCGCCCAACGAAGCGTGACCACTCCCCTGCCCCTTGTCGACCAGCGACCCGAGGCCGACGCCCATGCCCACGAGGAAGAAAACCGGGTTGATCAGCGTCGTGGCCAGCGTGAACTTCCACTGCCGGCGGTACGCCAGCAACGACGTCTCCACGACACGGAGCGCGGGTGGCGTGGCGCGACGCATCAGTCGATCAGCATCCGGCCGGTCAGCCGCAAGAAGACGTCCTCGAGCGTCGAGCGCCGTTCAACCACGTTCTCCGGCGCGAGCCCACGGTGATGCACCTCCGCCACCGTCGAGTCGGCGTCGTCGGTGTAGAGCAACACGCGATCAGGCAGCGGCTCGACGCGCTTCGCGATGCCGTCGAGTTGCGACAGCGCGAGCTCCTGCAGGCCAACCGGGAAGCGAAGCTCGACGACCTCCCGCGTCGAGTGCTGCTCGATGAGCTCGCGGGGCGAACCCTCGGCGACGATGCGGGCTTTGTCCATCACGACGAGGCGATCACACAGCTGCTCGGCCTCGTCCATGTAGTGCGTCGTGAGCACGAGCGTCACACCGCGCTGCTTCAACCGGTAGAGGCGGTCCCAGAGCGCGTGACGCGCTTGCGGGTCGAGGCCCGTCGTCGGCTCGTCGAGCAGCAGCAGATCCGGTTCGTTGATGAGCGAGCGGGCGATCGTGAGGCGGCGCTTCATGCCGCCCGACAGGGGCTCGACGCGGGAGTTGCGGCGTTCACTCAGCTGCACGAACTCGAGCAGCTCGTCGATGCGGGGCCGGATCACCGACTTCGGCAGGTCGAAGAACCGGCCGTAGATCAGCAGGTTCTCAGCGACCGTCAGCTCCATGTCGAGGTTGTCCTCTTGTGGAACGACGCCGAGCCGGGCGCGAATCGTGGGGCCGTCGGTCGCCGGGTCGAGGCCGAGCACCCGCAGCCTCCCCTCGGTCGCGGGTGAGACGCAGCCGATCATGCGCATCGTCGAGCTCTTGCCCGCGCCGTTCGGCCCGAGAAAACCGAACGCCTCGCCCGCGGCGACCTCGAAGTCGATCGAGTCGACCGCGGTGAATCGTCCGAAACGCTTGGTCAGCGAGCGCGCCTCGATGAGAGGGGATGCCATGGTCGGGGTGACGCTACCGGGGCGGTAGCCTCGCCCTCTTGACGGATTCGGCATCGTTTGCTGATCGGCACATCGGACCGTCGGACGCCGACGTCGACAAGATGCTCGCCGCGCTCGGCTACGCGTCGCTCGACGATCTCGCGGCCGCCGCGGTGCCCGCGGCGATCAAGGCGACGGAAGGGCTCGACCTCGCACCGGTGACCGAAGCCGAGGTGCTCGCCGAGTTGCGGGCGTTGGCGGATCGCAACCGCCTGATGGTCTCGATGATCGGTCTCGGTTACCACGACACGATCACGCCGCCCGTCCTGCGCCGCAACATCCTCGAGAACCCGGCGTGGTACACGGCGTACACGCCCTACCAGCCCGAGATCTCACAGGGCCGGCTCGAGGCGTTGCTCAACTTCCAGACGATGGTCGCGGATCTCACCGGCCTCGACATCGCGAGCGCGTCGCTGCTCGACGAAGCCACCGCCGCCGCGGAGGCGATGGCCCTGTGTCGGCGCTCGTCGAAGGTGGCCGACGATGCGGTGTTCGTCATGGATCGCGACTGCCACCCGCAGACGATCGCCGTGGTGGAGACGCGGGCCGAGCCGCTCGGTTTGCGGGTCGTCGTCGCCGACGTGGCCGAGGGCGGCTTGCCGGACGGCGAGATCTTCGGCCTGCTCGTGCAGTACCCCGCATCGAGCGGCCGCCTCGTCGACTGGGCCGCTGTGATCGCATCTGCGCACGAGCGCGGGGCCTTCGTCACGGTGGCGACCGACCTGCTGGCACTGTGTGTGCTGCGGTCACCCGGTGCGATGGCCGCCGATGTGGCCGTCGGGTCGGCGCAACGATTCGGGGTGCCGATGGGCTTCGGCGGTCCTCACGCCGGATTCATGTCGGTGCGCGAAGGACTGCAGCGCTCGCTGCCGGGACGGCTCGTGGGCGTGTCGATCGACGTCGACGGCAACCGCGCCTACCGGCTCGCCCTGCAAACGCGCGAGCAGCACATCCGCCGCGAGAGAGCGACGTCGAACATCTGCACCGCGCAAGTGCTCCTCGCCGTGATGGCGTCGATGTACGCGGTGTACCACGGCCCCGACGGCCTCAGCGCGATCGCCGAACGAGTGCACGCCCACGCGCAGCGGGTCGCGGGCCTTGGCGAGCTCGTCCACGACGAATTCTTCGACACCGTGCAGCTACGCGTGCCGGCACGCGCACGTTCACTGGTCGGGTCCGCTGCGGAGCGCGGTATCAACGTGTGGCCGGTCAACGACGATGTCGTCGCGATCGCGTGCGACGAGGTCACGTCGGATGCCCAGCTTGCGACCTTGCGCGAGCTGCTCGGCGGCAGTGGCAGCGCGAGCGGAGGGATACCTGCCTCCCTGCGCCGGGAGGACACCTTCCTCACACACCCCGTCTTCCACGAGCACCGGAGCGAGACGGCGATGCTGCGCTACTTGCGCCGGCTGGCCGACAAGGACGTGGCCCTCGACCGCTCGATGATCCCCCTCGGCTCCTGCACGATGAAGCTCAATGCCACGGCGGAGATGGAGCCGATCACGTGGCCGGGCTTTGCCGACATTCACCCGTTCGCACCACTCGACCAGGCGTCGGGCTACCTCGGGCTGATCCACGACCTCGAACGGTGGTTGTGCGAGATCACCGGCTACGACGCGGTATCCCTGCAGCCGAACGCAGGGTCGCAGGGTGAGCTCGCCGGGCTCCTGGCGATTCGCGAATGGCACCGGAGCCGGGGTGACACCAAGCGCAACATCTGCCTCATCCCGTCTTCGGCGCACGGCACGAACGCGGCGTCGGCGGCGATGGCGAACATGCGCGTCGTCGTGGTCGCGTGCGACGACGCCGGCAACGTCGACCTCGACGATCTCCGCACGAAGCTCAGTGAGCATGCAGCAGACGTCGCCGCGCTCATGGTCACCTACCCGTCGACGCACGGGGTCTTCGAGGAGTCGATCACCGAGGTGTGCGCCGCGGTGCACGACGCCGGAGGGCAGGTCTACGTCGATGGCGCCAACCTGAACGCGCTCGTCGGGCTGGCGCAACCGGGACGGTTCGGCGCCGACGTGAGCCATCTGAACCTGCACAAGACGTTCTGCATCCCGCACGGCGGCGGTGGCCCCGGGGTGGGGCCGGTCGCGGTGCGAGCGCACCTCGCACCGTTCCTGCCAAACCATCCGGTCGTGTCCGAGGCCGGCCCGGCGACCGGGCCTGGCCCGATCTCCGCCGCGCCGTGGGGTTCGGCCGGCATCTTGCCGATCCCGTGGGCGTACATCAGGTTGATGGGCAGCGACGGACTGCGGCGCGCCACCGAGGTGGCCATCCTCAACGCCAACTACGTCGCCCGCCGCCTCGCGCCCCACTACCCAGTGCTCTACACGGGGCGGGCCGGCCTCGTGGCCCACGAGTGCATCATCGACCTCCGCCCGATCACCAAGGAAACGGGCGTCACCAACGACGACGTCGCCAAGCGCCTCATCGACTACGGCTTCCATGCCCCGACGATGAGCTTCCCGGTGCCGGGCACGTTGATGATCGAGCCGACCGAGTCGGAGGACCTGCGGGAGATCGAGCGCTTCTGCGGCGCGATGATCGCGATCCGCGCCGAGATCGACGCCCAGCCCGCGCTCCTACAGAACGCGCCCCACACGGCGGCGATGCTGCTGCGCGAGCCGTGGGAGCAGCCGTACACGCGCGAGGAGGCCGCCTACCCCGTCGCGCAGCTCCGCGACGCGAAGTACTGGGTGCCGGTCCGTCGCATCGACGGCGGCTACGGCGACCGCAACCTCATGTGCAGCTGTCCGCCACTCTCCGCCTACGAGTAGTCGAGCTCCTGGCGCCAGAACGGGAGGCGGACGACGGTGCCCGGGAGTGGGTCGCCGCCGCGGGTCTCGATCGCGACTCGTGCACCGTCGGCGACATCGGGCGGCAGGAACGCGAGAGCGATCCCGTGCCCGAGCATCGGTGAGAAGTTGCCGCTCGTGACCTCGCCCACGACCTGTCCGTCGATCACCACCGGCTGCTCGGCCCGCGGCGGCCGCCGTCCTTCGGTCCCGATCCCGCGGAGCTTGCGCGCGATGCCACGCTGTTTCTCCGCTTCGAGCGGCGCCCGACCGCGGAAGTCGCCCTTGTCCCACCCGACCACCCATCCGAGCCCGGCTTGTAGGGAAGTGATGCCGGGGCCGAGCTCGTGGCCGTGCAATGGAAACCCGGCCTCGAGCCGGAGGGTGTCACGGGCGCCGAGGCCCGCGGGCTCGATGCCCGCAGCCAGGAGCGCGTCCCACACCTCCACTGCGTGCGCGGCCGGCACCGCGATCTCGACGCCGTCCTCGCCCGTGTAGCCGGTGCCGGCGACGACGCAATCGACACCGTCGATCGCCACGCGCGCGACGTCAAACCGCCCCACGGCGGCCGCTTCCGGCGAGACCAGCTGGAGGAGTAGGCGCGAGGTCTTGCCCTGCACGGCGATGATCGTCCGCGTCGGCGTGACGTCCTCGCCCACTCCCAACGCGTCGACGACGCGCGACGTGTTCGACGCGTTCGGCATCACATCGAAGCGCTCCTCGTCGACCCACCACACGATGATGTCGTCGAGCACCGATGCGTCGGTCGCGTCGAGGAGGTGCGTGTACTGGGCACGGCCGGGAGCGATCTTGCGGAGGTCGTTGGTCAGGGCGCGCTGCAGGCGGTCGAAGGCATCACGCCCGTCGATGCGCACGGTGCCGAGGTGGCTGACGTCGAACGCGACGGCGCTCGTGCGGCAGGCGCGGTGCTCGGCGAGCGTGCCGCCGGCGTAGGCCAGCGGCATCTCCCACCCCCCGAAGGGGACGAGCTTTGCGCCAAGAGCGCGATGGGCGGCGTCGAGCGGGGAGTGCTTGAGGGACGAAGCCGTCACCCGTGAGTGGCCGGCAACAGTGTCCCTGCGCCGTTGCCGGTGTGCTCAGCGAGGGGTCGCAACTGACTGATCGACGCGTCGACCTCCGACTGCACCGATCCCAACGCCAGGATGTTGAGCACGCCTTGGCCCTTGCGCACGAGATCGATCAGTTCGCCGTCGTCGAGTGCCAGCATCGCGCTGGACCCGGAGATCACGAGCTTGGCCGCGGTCAGATCGTCGCCGAGACGGGCCCGAAGCTCGGTGAACACCTCACGTACGACCTCGAGCCGGATGCCGGCGTCGAGCAGTTGCTTGATGATCTTCAGCTCGAGAAGGTTCCGGTAGGAGTACATCCGCCGGGTGCCACTGCCCTTCGCGTCGGCCATCGCCGGCCGCACCAGATCCGTGCGGGCCCAGTAGTCGAGTTGCCGGTACGTGATGCCGACGACCTCGGCGGTACGGGTGCCGCTCCAACCGTCCGCTGGCATTGATTCCATGAGACCTCCCCCCGGAGGATGACACCGACGGAACTACAGCGGTGCAAGTCGTAGCAGCGTAGGCCCCCTCGCGCGCAGGGTCAACGGTTCGGGGTCAGGAAGCGAAGTCTTCGGGGTTCACCGAGTCGATGAACTCCTTGAACTGCTCGACGACCTCGTCCTGGGCCTCCTCCACCACCTCGTCCTCCGGGGGGTACGCAGCCTCGTCCAGCACGGACTCGTCAGCGAAGATCGCCGTGCCCGTCCGGGCGGCCAGGGCGATCGCATCGGAGGGCCGGGCCGAGACCACGTGCGTCTGGCCGTTCGACGTCAGGTGCAGCTCGGCAAAGAAGGTGCTCTCCCGCAGCTCCGTGACCAGCACACGAGCGAGCTCCCAACCCAATTCGTCGAGCACGTTCTTCATGAGGTCGTGGGTCATCGGCCGCGGCGTCTCCACGCCCTCGAGGGCGAAGGCGATGGCGGTGGCCTCCGGCCCGCCGATGAAGATCGGAAGGGTGCGATGCGAGCCGTCCGTCTCCCGCAGCAACACGATCGGTGCGTTGGTCGGGAGCTCGACCCGTACACCGATCAGCTCCATCTCCACCATCAGCTCGACGTTATCCCTCTATCCCCCGGTGTAGCTCTTCAGCGCCTGGCGCAACATGGCCGCCCGGAGGCTCTCGCCGAGCTCGGTCAGCTCGCCGAGATTGGTCACCGCTTGGCGGCGAGCGTCGGGGTTCCGCTGCTTGACGAGGGGCAGCACGACCTGCTCGAAGAACGACGCCTCCCGCTCGGCGCTGACTTTGTACATGCGCAGGTGACGGGCCTCGACACCGAACCGCATGAAGCTCGCCGCCAGCCGGGCGACGACCAGCGCCTCCTCGTCGTACAGGGTGTCGCGACCCATCGGCCGCCCACTGATGAGTCCGTACCGCTCGAGGTCGTTGAGCACACGTTCGTGCAGGCCGCTCGCGCTGGACAGCTCGTCTCGGGTGAGGCTCACGGCGCTGGGCCCGGCATCGAGCATGCTCGCCGACGGCATCTTGGGCGGATCGGGGACGGGTGGCGGCGCGGGCGTCGGCGGGGTCGGGACCGGCTCGGGCGACGGGACGGGCGCCGGGGGCTCGACCGGCGTGGGCTCCGGTTCCGGCGTCGACTGGCGCGGCGGAGACGGCGCCGGCGGCGGCGAGGGGGCAGCGGGCACGGGCGCGACTGCCGGGGCCGGAGCGGCGCCCTTGTCTGCCAGTCGGTCCTTGATCACGCGCAGCGGCAGGAAGTTCTCGCGCTGCTGTACGAGGATCCACCGCAGGCGCTCGATGTCCTGCTCGTAGAACTTCCGGTAGCCGGAGGGGGTTCGCTCCGGATCGAGCAGCCCCTGGCTCTCGAGGAACCGGATCTTCGAGATCGTGATGTCCGGGAACTCCTCCTGGAGGAGCGAGAGGACCTCGCCGATCGAGAGGTGGGCGCGATCGGTCACGGGCACTACGCGGACTCGCTCGGTCCGGCGAAGAAGGCGAGCTTGAACTTCCCGACCTGCAGCTCGTCCCCGTTCTGGATGGGGCTCTCCTCGACCCGCTCCCGGTTGAGGTACGTGCCGTTCAGCGACCCGACGTCGCGAACCACGAAGCCGGTCTCGATCCGCTGCAGCTCGGCGTGGCGCCGGGACACCGTGATGTCGTCGAGGAAGATGTCGCTTTCGGGGTGCCGGCCGACGGTGGTGATCGGCTTCGTGAGCGCAAGGCGGGACCCGGCGTTCGGCCCGCGAGTGACGACGAGAAGGCCCGCCCCTTCGGGGATGTCGTCCAGGTCGAACGTGACCTCGTCGTCGCCCGCCTCGGGCGGCACGTCGATGCTGAAGGTGATCGTCGTGCGCTCACCGGGCTCGTGCTCGAGCGGCGCGCCGCACGACGAGCAGAAGTTCGCGCCGAGCGCGTTGCGGTGCCCGCACTGGTTGCAGAACACCTCCGCCATCTCGATGTCAGCCTTCGATCAGCGCCCGGTAGGCGGCGGCGTCGAGCAGCTCACCGAACTGTGACGCGTCCTCGACTTCGATGGCGACCAACCAGCCCTCCCCGTACGGGTCTTCGTTCACGCGCTGCGGCGCGTCCGCGAGCTCCTGATTCACCTCGACGATCGTGCCGGAAACGGGCGCGTAGATGTCCGACACCGACTTCGTCGACTCCACCTCGCTGAAGCTGTCGCCCTGTGCCACCGACGTGCCGACCTCGGGGATCTGCACGAACACGACATCGCCGAGGGCGTCTTGCGCGTAGTCGGTGATGCCGATGCGCACGCGACCGTCCTCGAGCCGAGCCCACTCGTGATCCTTGGAGTAGCGCAGGTCGTCGGGCACGTTCATGCCCCGTGAGGGTAGCCGCGACCCTCAACCTCCGCTTTACGGTGACGTCTTTCAGCGCAACAGCTGGCGGATGCGGCGGGCGTACTCCTGGGCGCGGCGGCGGGCGTCGACGTCCGACCCGGCTTCGGCCCACACGTGGGTCACGGGCTCCTCCGGGTCAGGTAGTGCCAGCGCCCAGCCGTCTTCGTGGCGGACCTTCACGCCGTCGACCAACTCGAGCTCGCGATCCTTCGTCAGCTCCATCAGGGAACGCATCACCGTGCCCTTCTGCTCCCACGGCGTCACGACGGTCTCGTGTGCGATGTGCACGCGCGGCAGCGCGTGCACGACAGCGGAGAGACGAGCCTCCTTCCGGGCGAGGAGCTCGAGCACCTTGACGAGCGTCGCTGCCGCGTCGAACGCGGGCAGGAAGCCGGGAAGGATGTAGCCCCCGTTGAGGCTGGCGGCAAAGCCCACACCCGGCTCCGACGCCGCGTCCATCAGCGCCGACGTCGCCATCTTCGTGTACTGCACCTGGACGCCATGCCTGGCCAGGAGCTCCTCGGCGTGGCTCGTCACCGCGACCGGCAGCGCGACCCGATCACCGAGGAGGTGATCGCCGACGAGCTCGAGCAGCGCGAGCACGGCCTCCGTGTGACTGAGCACGTGTCCCTCGTCGTCGATGAGGGTGAGATGCTCGCCGTCAGGATCGATGGCGGCCCCGAGGTGGGCGCCGGACGTGCGGACGAGCCCCGCCACCTGTTCGGCGTGCCGTTGCGGGTCGTAGGCGAGGACGCCGCGCGTGGAGGCGTAGGGGTTCACCGCCAGCACGTCGGCGTCGAGCTTGGCCAGCAGGTTCGGCATCACGAACGAGGTGGATCCGAAGCCGTAGTCGACCACGACCTTCGGGCGGCTCCCCTGGATGAGCTCGACGTCGACGGTCGACTCGAGGGCGACCGAGTAGTGCTCGAGCGCCCGGGGCGGGAAGCCGATGTCGCCGATGTCGCCCGGCAGGGCCCGCCGGAAGTCCTCCCGGTTGAAGAGGCGCTCGATCTTGCGCTGGCCGCTCTCGGAGATGTCGAGACCGTTGCCGTCGAAGAAGCGCATCACGACGGACTGGGTGTCGTCCTCGACCAGACGGATCGTGATGCCACCGACCGCACTGGGCTGTCGAGCGAGGAACCGGGTGACGGGCACGGACGCCACCTCGAGGTCGAGCACGTTCACGCCGGCGGCGTTGATGCCGGCCATCATCGCCCGCTTGAGCATGCGGGCCGACCGGGACGAATCCCGCGACGTGATGACCGTCGATTCCTTCTTGAGCGTGGTGGCGAACGCCAGCGCAAGTCGCACGGCCAGCTCGGGGCTCACGTCGACGTTGGCGAGGCCGGCGACGCCGTCGCGACCGAACAGCGTCCGGGCCCCCCGCGACTCCCAGACGATCGACGAGTTCACGACCGCCGAGTTCTCGACGGTCTTGAACGGATAGACCTTCACCCCGGCGCCGAGCACAGCGTTGTCGCCGACGAAGCACTCGTCGCCGAGGACCACGCCCTCCTCGCAGCGCACGTTCGTGCGGATGTCGCACGAACGGCCGACCACCGTGCCCCGTAGCCGCGTGCTCTGGCCGAGGTAGGCATTGTCATGCACGACCACCCGCTCGAGGTCGGCTCCTTCCCGCACGCGGACGTTGCCGCCGAGCACCGTGTACTCGCCGAGACGGGCACCGGCTTCGACACGGCAGTTCTCACCGATGACGGCGGGGCCTTCGACGCTCGCGTCGGGATGGATCTCGGCGCCCTCGCCGAGCCACACGCCATGGTCGAGCCGGAAGCCCGGGATGTCGAGCGCGACCTTGGCGTCGAGCGCGTCCTTGTGGGCACGGACGTACGCCTCGAGCGTCCCGACGTCCTCCCAGTACCCCTCGGCGACTGCGCCGTACAACGGCTTGGAGTTGGCCAGCAGCTTCGGGAACACCTCGCTCGAGAAGTCGACCGGCTCGCCCGCGGGGATGTAGTCGAAGATCTCCGGCTCCAGCACGAAGATGCCGGTGTTGATCGTGTCGCTGAAGACCTGGCCCCACGTCGGCTTCTCGAGGAATCGCTCGATGGAGCCGTCGTCGCGGGTGATGACGATGCCGAACTCGAGCGGGTTCTCCACGGCGACGAGGCCGATCGTGGCCAAGGCGTCTCGCTCCTCGTGGAAAGCGATCATCTTCGTGAGGTCGATGTCGGTGAGGACGTCGCCCGAAACGACGAGGAAGCGCTCGCCGAGCTCGTCCATCGCGTTGCGCACCGAGCCGGCCGTGCCCAGCGGCTGCTCCTCCGTGGCGTACACCATGCGCACGCCGAACTCGGATCCATCGCCGAAGTAGGTGCGGATGGCGTTCGGCATGAACGCCAGCGTGACGACGATCTCCTCGAAGCCGTGCCGCTTCAGCAGCCCGACGATGTGTTCCATCATCGGCCGATTGACCAGCGGCATCATCGGCTTGGGCTGATTCGAGGTCAGCGGCCGCAGCCGGCTCCCCTCACCACCCGCCATGATCACGGCCTTCACGGGGTCGACGCTACCCCCGGCTGGGCCGCCCTACCCTCGCGTAGTGCCTGTCGCGCGATCGGTACGTACAGCGCGAGGGCGTAGTAGCTGAGCACGAGGCCGGGGATGGCGGCGACCCACGCGAGGAAGCCGACCACGTCGACGTACGACACGGTCGAGTGCGACCCGAGGAAGAGCGGGAACGCGAACATGTTGGCGAACGTCCCCGCCTTGCCAAACCACGTGACGTCGATACGCCGCGCGCCCATCGCGGCGAGGGCCAGCGTCGCGATGGTGACCAGCACCTCGCGGACGAGCACGACGACCGCGAACCACGTCGGAACGGTGCCGTCGTAGAGGATGGCGCCGATGCCGACGAACAGGAGCAGGCGATCGGCAACCGGGTCGAGCACCTTGCCGAGCTTCGACGTCTGGTGGAAGTGACGGGCCACGTAGCCGTCGACGAAGTCGGTCGCGCCGAGCGCGCCGAGGAACCAGGCCGCCGCCGCGCGGTTCTCGTCGTGAAAGAGCATCCAGAGAAAGACCGGAAGGCACAGCAGCCGAATGACCGTGATCACATTGGGGATCGTGAGGATGCGGTCGCTGACGATCTCTTCCGCGTCGAGTACGACCTCCTCCGGCTCGTCCACGGGCGGAAGCCTACGGTGGGGTCGTGCCCACCATCTTCACCCGAATCATCGAAGGCGAGCTCCCCGGCAAGTTCGTGTGGCGGGACGACAGGTGCGTCGCCTTTCTGTCCATCGCCCCGCTGCGCCCCGGTCACGCGCTGGTCGTGCCGATCGGCGAGGTCGACAAGTGGACCGATCTCGAGCCCGCCCTCGCCGCGCACCTGATGGTCGTGGCCCAACGCATCGCCCAGGCACAGCAGGCTGCCTTCTCCCCGGCTCGCGTCGGGTTGATCATCGCCGGTCTCGAGGTGCCTCACTGCCATCTCCACACCGTGCCGATCGACCACGAGGCCGATCTGCATTTCGCCAACGCCAACACCGACGCGCCGGACGACGAACTCGAGCAAGCAGCGGGGAAGCTGCGCGCCGCGCTGTCCGCGGCCGGTTACACCGAAGAAAGCCGGGTGTAGACCTTCACCCCTTCGGCCTCGTACGTGAGCACGAACTGCTGCAAGGCCATCCCCGACGCGAACGCGCGCCACTCCTCCGCCGACCACGAGACATCCTGAGCGGTCACGACAACGCGATCGACGCCGTCGCGGACGGCGGCGGCCGCGTCCGGAGTCGTGCCGAGCGGATAGACCCTCCTCCGCTCAGCCAGAAGCGGCAACATCGTGGCGGAGCCACGCACGGGCACTGGTGGCGCGATGGCGTCCGCGACATCGTGCCGGGCGCGGTCGGACGCGTCCTCCCTCCCCCACTTCCACGGTCGCTGATAGGGAGAGTTCAACGCTTCCGTGCAGAAGAACCCGATCGCGCAGACGGCGAGCGCGATGAGCACGCGGCGGTCGACCACCACGCGCTCGATCGAGCGCCGTCCCATCCGCGCGAGGGCGAAGATCGCCGCCACGAACGCAAAGACCGTGAGGGGGAGACCGAAGTCGTTGGTGCCGTTGCCGCGCACCGGCACGTCGGCCACTAGGTAGAGCGCCTGTAACGGCAGGGCGGGCACCAGGTAGCGCGGGGCGAGCACCGGCAGGAACAACAGCGGCGCGAGGAGCGCAACGATCAGGCGGATGTTCTCCTCGTCGAGCAGATCGCCCACCACCTTGTGGGGATGGACGAGCATCCCGCCGGCGATGGAGAAGGCGTTCGAGCCGTAGGCCTTGAACGCCCCGGGTGCAATGAATCCCGTGCTTCCGTAGCGCGGCTCGAGCACGAGGACCGCGATCACGGTCCAGGCGAGCCCGGCCACGATCGTTCGAATCCCGACGCGGCGCTCGCCCTGGAGGAGGATCAGCACGCCGATGCCGGCGACGACCAGGGCCAGCTCCGCGCTCCAGATGACCGCCGACGCGCTCACGAGCGCGAAGGATCGCCATCGACCGCGCAGCGCGAGATAGATCGCTCCGATGAGTGGCGCGACGGCAACCGCACCCGGGTGGAAGTCGGAGAGGTTGAGGTTGTTGAGCGTCGGTGAGGCGCCGTAGGCGACGGTGATCGCGACCGCCGCTCCGACGCGCAAGCCGGCGATCCGCCGCGCGATCGCCCACAACGGCACGACGCCGAGCGCCAGCCCCAGGGCTTGGAGGGCGAGCAGCGTCGGGATCGCCGGCAGGACACGCGTGAGAAACGCGACCGGGTACATGCCGATCGGGAGATGCTGCGCGAGCAGGTGCGTGTCGGTGATCGTGAGGTCCGGGCTGTGGCCGTGCCCGATCAGCCACATCCCTTGCGTGGCGGCCGCGAGGTCGCCGCCCGCATCGAGGCCTCGCACACGAGCCGCGGCGAGCGTGAAGTACAGGATCGACAACACGCCGGCCGCGATCCACGGGATGTAGCGGTCGGCCCACCCCGCCTCGAGACGCGCCTGCCAGCGCATCATCTGGCTGTCGAAGCGTCGCCGTAGTCCGGGAGGCGGCCGCGGGGGCCGTGTCGGCCGGGTGCTCAAAGGAGACGTTCCTGCGCGGCGTCGTCGGGCGCGGGCTCGATCAGTTCCGGCCCGTCGTCTCGGACGTTGTTCACGGCCCGGCTGACGGGATGCACCTCGAGCAATGACGCCGGCGCCGGCACGAGAAGCTTGCCGAGCGCCTCCAAGTCGTCGTTCTCGGGGTCGAGCCACGAGTCCCAGGCACTCGGCGGCAACATCACCGGCATCCGATCGTGGATCTCGGCGATCTTCTCGTTGGGCTGTCCCGTGATGATCGTGCAGCTGCGCAACGGATCGCTTGTCCGGTCCACGTCGTCATCCGGCCGCCAGATCTCCCACAGGCCCGCGAAGGCGAGCGGTTCACCATCCGTGCGATGGATGAAGTACGGCTGCTTCGCCTTCTGACCCGGCACCTTCTTCCACTCGTAGAACCCGTCCGCAGGAATGATGCACCGGCGCTTCGTGAAGGCACGCTTGTACGCGTTCTTCTCCGCGATCGACTCGGCACGGGCGTTGATCATCTTGTTGCCGGTCGCGGGGTCCTTCGCCCAGAAGGGAACGAGCCCCCAGCGGAACGTCTCGAGCCGTCGCAGGCCGCCGGTTTTCACCACGACGTAGATGTCCCGGCTCGGCGCGACGTTGAAGCTGGGTTCGAGCACCGACTCAGCGACGGCTTCGACGTCGAAGTACTTGGCCAGCTCGTCGGGCGGCGACGATGAGACGAATCGGCCGCACATCGGACCACGAACCTACACTCGCCGCCGCCTCCTACCCTTGAGTCCAGATGCTCGCCTCCACCTCGACCGGCTTTCACATGGGCCTGCTGGCCACGGCGTACTGGTTCGGCTTCCGGCACGGCATCGACTGGGATCACATCGCCGCCTTGACCGACATCACGGGCACGCAGCGCTCTCCCCGGCGTGCGATGGCTCTGGCGACCTTGTACGCCCTCGGGCACGCGGTCGTGGTGTTCGCGCTCGGCCTCGGCGCGATCGTACTTTCCGGGAAGCTGCCGGACGGTGTCGATACTGCAATGGGTCGAGTCGTCGGCGCGACACTGATCCTTCTCGCGATCTACATCGTCGTCTCGCTGGTGCGGAACGGGCGCTCCTTCAGGATGCGCAGCCGCTGGATGTTGCTCTTCGTCGGTTTGCGCCGTCTCCGCTCGCGCCGTGACGAGCCGTTGGTGATCGAGCACGAACACGAGCACGCGGTCGACGAGGCGCACGGTCACTCGCACGCACACGTGCACGCAGGTGCGTCGCACCTCGGCGTGCACAGTCACCCGCACCGGCACGTCGCCCCGATGCCGGAGGATCCCTTCACGGGCTACGGCCGACGGACCGCCTTCGGCATCGGCATGTTGCACGGCGTCGGAGCCGAGACCCCTACTCAGGTCGTCATCTTCGTCGCGGCGGCCGGCGTGGGCGGGACGGCCACCGGCGTGGCGATGTTGGTCGCGTTCATCGTCGGCCTCCTGTCATCGAACACGCTGATCGCGCTCGCAGGCACGTTCGGGTTCCTGTCGGCCACCAAGAGCTGGCCCGTGTATGTGGCGATCTCGGTCGTGACCGCCGTGGCGAGCCTTTTCGTCGGAACGGTGTTCCTCCTGGGCAACGACGGCATCCTTCCCGCCTTCGTCGGCGGCTGACGATGGAGGCGTGGGAGCTTCCCGGGTCACCCGGCGCCCGCCGGGCGCTGATCTACGGCACCGCGGCCCGGATCGGGGCCCGTTACGGCGCCCGGCGGCTGCCGTGGCCCCGGTCCACCGGGCCCATCGAGCGCCTCCACGAGGCCGGCGCGAAGGAGCTCTACAACGCCGCCGTGCGGCTACGCGGTGGCTTCCTCAAGTTCGGACAGTTCGTCTCCGCCCGGCCCGACCTCTTGCCCGACGCCTACGTCCGCGAGCTCTCGAAGCTCCAGGACCGCGTGCCGCCCGCGCCCGCGTCCGTCGTACTGAAGGTCATCGAGGAAGACCTCGGCGCGGTCGCCGATCACTTCGCCGAGTTCGATGCGCATTCGGCGTCGGCCGCTTCGTTGGCGCAGGTGCATCGCGCGTTGCTCGACGATGGCCGGTCGGTCGCCGTGAAGGTGCAGTATCCGAAGGTCGGCGAGATCGTGCCGCGCGAAGCGAGAGACACCGCGCGCATCCTCAACCTCGTCGCTCGGTTCGTGCGCGGCGTCGATCTTCCAACGATCGCGCGTCAGCTCGAACGCACGATCC
>Ga0299913_10001453_pt1 | contig 17521 bp, 20 predicted proteins | sample RVTome_9_FD_201360 | JGI IMG/M metagenome (GOLD analysis project Ga0299913, IMG submission 201360) | Soil microbial communities from uranium-contaminated site in the Upper Colorado River Basin, Wyoming, United States - RVT155D38 (version 2) ... | reverse complement strand
GACCTCGACTTCGACCCGCTCGAAGACTTCGAGATGATCGGCCTCGTCACCGAGGTGCCGATGACGATCATCGGCAGTCCGAACTTCGAGCCGGACACGATGGAGGAGCTTGTCGCCTACGCCGAGGAGAACATCGACACCGTCACGTACGCGAACGCCGGTATCGGCGCGGCGTCGCAGCTGTGCGGTCTTCTCATCGAAGCGGCCACCGGCCTCGACCTGACCGAGGTGCCGTACGACGGAACCGGTCCGGCCATGGATGATCTGCTGGGCGACCAGGTCGACTTCATGTGCGACCAGACGACGAACACCACGGAGCAGATTCTCTCCGGGGCGGTGAAGGCGTACGCCGTCACGACGCCGGAGCGGATCGAGGCGCTCCCCGATGTTCCGAGCACCGCGGAGGCGGGATACGGCGACATCGAAGTCACCGTCTGGCATGGGCTCTACGTTCCGGCCGGGACGCCCGAGGGCGTCGTCAGCGCCCTCAATGACGCCCTCCTCGTCGCGCTCGAGGACGAGACCGTGATCGAGCGCTTCGCGGAGCTCGGCACGAGTCCCGTGGCGGCCGACCGCGCCACGCCGGAGGCCCACCGAGCGTACCTCGAGGAGCAGATCGAGCTCTGGCGTCCGCTGATCGAGGATGCGGGGGTCACCGGCGGCTGACATCGGCTCACGAGGCGGGCGGCATCGTGCCCCCGCCTCGGCTCCAACCGAACACCGAGGAGGTAGCCGGTCAAGGTGCTCGAGGCCCGACGCGCACTGAAGGATATCCTCGCCGGGGCGGTGATCATCGCCCTGGGGCTGGCATTCGCCCTCGGGTCGCTCGACTACGAGGTCGGGGACCCGCTGCGCATGGGCCCGGGCTATATGCCGCTGGCACTCGGCGTCATCGTCGTCGGGCTCGGGATCGGCATCGTCATCAAGGGGTTCCTCGCCGGTGAGGCGGAAGCGATCGGCGAGGTCGATTGGCGAGCCATTGCTTTCCTCATCGCGGCGCTCCTCTTCTTCGGCCTCACCGTCCGCGGCCTGGGGGTCGGGCTCTCCCTGTTCGGCGCGACGCTGCTCGCGTCGCTGGCACGGTCACGGACGCCGCTCATCGAGATGGTGCTCATCTCGGTTGGCCTGACGGTGCTGTCGGTGGTCCTCTTCATCTTCGTCCTGCAGCTGCGCGTGCCCCTGACCGGGCCCTGGCTGCCGTTCTAGGCGATGGAGCTGTTCGACAACCTCGGGCTGGGCTTCGAGACCGCGCTGCGCGTGGAGAACCTGTTCTGGTGCTTCGTCGGCGTCCTGCTCGGCACGGCCGTCGGCGTGCTACCCGGCATCGGGCCGATCGCCACCATTGCCCTCCTCCTGCCGATCACGTTCACGTTCGAGCCGGTGACGGCCATCATCATGCTGGCCGGGATCTACTACGGGGCCCAGTACGGCGGCTCCACCACCGCGATCCTCATCAACCTCCCGGGTGAGTCGTCGGCGGCGGTTACCGCGATCGACGGTCACGAGATGGCCCGCAACGGCCGCGCCGGGCCGGCGCTCGCCACCGCTGCCATCGGCTCGTTCGTGGCGGGGTGCATCGCGACCATCGTCGTCGCGCTCTTTGCGCCTCCGCTCGCCGCCGTGGCACTCACCTTCGGGTCGGCCGAGTACTTCTCGCTCGTCGTGCTGGGCCTCATCGCCTCGATCGCGCTCGCCCGCGGCTCGGCGATCAAGGCCCTCGCGATGATCTTCCTGGGGCTGCTGTTCGGAACGGTCGGCCAGGACATCTACACCGGCACGCCGCGCTTCACCTTCGGCGTCCGCGAGCTGTACAGCGGAGTCAACTTCGTCTCGGTCGCGGTGGGCATGTTCGGCGTCGCCGAGATCATCCGCAACCTGGAGAGCGAGCGCACGCGCGAGCTCATCACGCAGAAGATCACGAGCCTCATGCCGACTCGCGAGGACTTCCGCCGGATGTGGGCGCCCATCGCCCGGGGCACGGTGCTCGGCTCCGCGCTGGGCATCCTCCCCGGTGCCGGCCACGTCCTCGCGTCGTTCGGCGCCTACACCATCGAGAAGCGCGTCAGCCGCAACAAGAAGGAGATCGGGCACGGCGCGATCGAGGCCGTGGCCGGGCCCGAGTCCGCGAACAATGCCGCGGCGCAGACGTCGTTCATCCCGCTGCTGACCCTGGGCGTGCCGCCGCACCCCACCATGGCGCTGATCCTCGGCGCCCTGATCATCCACGGCATCCAGCCGGGGCCACAGATCATCGACACGCAGCCCGCGCTGTTCTGGGGACTGATCGTATCGATGTGGGTCGGGAACCTCTTCCTGGTGGTCCTCAATCTCCCGCTCATCGGGCTGTGGGTTCGGATGCTGATGATCCCGTACCGGATGTTGTTCCCGGCCATCATTGCCTTCGCGGCGGTGGGCACGTTCTCGATCGGGCAGAACCAATGGCACATCTTCGCGATCGCGTTCTTCGGGATCCTCGGATACGTCCTCATCAAGCTCGGCTTCGAGCCCGCGCCATTCCTCCTGGGGTTCGTCCTGGGGCCGCTGCTGGAACAGCATCTCCGCCGGGCCCTGATCATCTCGCGCGGCGACCCGTCGATCTTCATCGATCGCCCCGTTTCGGCGGCCCTTCTCGCCCTGGCGGCCGCGGCCCTCGTCCTCGCCATCCTGCCGGCCATCCGGCAGAAGCGTGAAGAGGTCTTCGTCGAGGACGACTAGCCGATCTCGACCTCTTCGAGCCGCACGTTGCGCTGCTTCTCGATGAACCGCGCCGGATCGGGGTCGAATGCCTTCCGCTCTGGCGAGGCGAAATAGCGCGCATCGGCAGCTTCGAACGCCGTCCACCCTCCGGCATGGCGGAGCAGCCACAAGAACCGATGCTCCGCGGGGATCGTCCAGGCGGCCGGAATCTCGAACCCGCAGGCGCGCCGCAGGGGCGCAAGCTGGGTGCGCCACTCGTCCACGAATCGGTCGAGTTCGCCCTCCCGGATTCGATAGTCGCGCAGCTGGGTGGCGCTCACCCGGATGTCGATCAAGAGTGCGCCGCCTCCCGGAGCACGGCGTAGAGCTGGTCGATCTGCTCGAAGCCGATACCGGGGGCCTCCGTCGGCCGGACATACCCGTCGACGACCGCGCTCTCGTCGGGCAGCAGGCCGAAGGGCTCGAAGACGCCCGGGTAGATCTCGTTTCCTCCAAGCCCCAGGCCCGCCGCCGCATGGATCGCGGCCTGGTGCCCGCCGTGGGGAATGCAGCGCCGCCGATCCCAACCAAGCTCGTCGAGCACGGCGAGGATGCGAACGTACTCGACGACTCCGTAGCTCAGCGCAAGGTCGAACTGAAGGATGTCACGGTCGGGCCGAAGACCGCCGAAGCGCAGCAGGTTCTCGACGTCGCGAGCGGAGAAGAGGTTCTCGCCGGTCGCGAGGGCACCTTCGTACTCGGCGGCGACCGCCGACAGCCCGTGGTAGTCGAGCGGATCGACCGGCTCCTCGTACCAGCGCAGGCCGTACGGCTGAAGCGCCGCTGCCACCTCGCGAGCTTCCTCGCGGCCGTATCGCGCGTTGGCGTCGACCGCGAGCTGGTCCGGTCGGTCAAGGATCGCGAGAACGCCCTCGATCCTGCGGAGGTCCACCGGAAGAGGCTCGCCGCCGATCTTCATCTTGACGGTCGTGAAGCCCATATCGATGTAGCTCTGGCACTCGTCCTGGAGCGCGGCCACGTCCTTGCCCGGTGCGTAGTAGCCGCCCGCGGCATAGACGAAGACCCGCTCGTCGGCGGTCCCGCCGCGATAGCGATCGGCCAGCACGCGGTACAGCGGGCGGCCTTCGACCTTGGCCACGAGGTCCCAGAGCGCCATGTCGAGCACGCCCACCGCATGCGCGCGGTCGCCGTGGCCTCCCGGTTTCTCGGCACGCATCATCACCTGCCACGCCCGCTCAGGATCGAAGTTCGATCCGTCTGAGGCGAGCAGCTCGTCGGGTTCGGCGTGCAAGAGACGGGGGACGAACCGTTCCTTGAGCGGCCCGGTGACCGCGTAGCGCCCGTTGGACGTGAACCCGTAGCCGGTGAGTCGCTCGCCGTTGCGGACGTGGTCCGTGATCAGCGCGACCACGGACACCGTCATCTCGTCGAACCCGACGACCGCATTTCGAATCGGCGAGCGAATTGACGCGGTGGTGACTACGGCATCGGTGAGGCGCATCTTCACTCCTTCGCCAGCGATGTCTCCACTATCTCCGGCCTCTGGCCAACGTTCGTCGCGCTGGGGAGTAGTGCCCACGGACCGTCGGCCCTCACGGCCCTGCGTCGACGCCGAGAGAGGATGCTAGCTATCGTCATCCTAGATGACGCGCCTACGGGCCCTCGTCGTCGATCTCGTCCTGCTCCTCGCTCGGGCCGACGCCTCCCTGATCGTACGGGAAGTCGCTCGGCGGCGCCTGCTGCCGTCATGGCCCGCTCCACCGCATTTCCGCTGCGAGCCGCGGCGCGAACACTCAGGCGTGCGACCAGTCGTCGCCCCCCGTATCGGCCGGGGAGAGGCCGAGGACGTCGCCGTGGGTCGTCACGCCCAGCCCCGAGACGGTGCGGTTCGCGTAGGCGAAGTAGGCGACGACCTGGTTCACCTCGAGGATCTCGCCGTCGGTCAGACCGGCGGCGCGCATCGGCTCGAGGTCGGCCTCGGAGAGCGTGCCGGGATCCAGGGTCAGCCGGCGCGCGTACTCGAGCATCGCGCGCTCGCGCGCATCGAAGGCGGCGAGGGCATCGGCTTCCAGGTCGGCGCGGATGGTGGCGGCGCGCCCCGCATCGGCAAGGAGGCGTGCGAGGCCAGCGGCATGGTGGTCGACGCAGTAGGCGCATCGGTTCAGGAGGCTGACGTGGACGCCGATCACCTCGAGCCACCAGGTGGGGAGCGCGTTGGCGCTGTGATGCAGCACGTTCTTGTAGAGCGCCATGTGGCCCTCGAGCGTGTGAGGACGCAGGCTGTGCACGGTGAGGATGTTGTCCAGCTCACCGCGCGGCCCACGAACGCGGTCGTAGATCTTCCGCAGCCGCCCGGTCGCCGCCTCGTACCCGATCCGCTCGATCCAGCTCACGGGGCCGATGCTAGCGCCTACCATCGGCGCCATGACGCTCCCGCGAACCCCCTACCGCCGCTCAGCGATGTCCGCGGACGAGCAGTCGGCGGCGCTGGCGCGCTTCGCTGAAGTCATGGAGCGGCGCCGATCCGTTCGCGACTTCTCGACTGAGCCGGTTCCTCGGGAGCTCGTGGTCGACGCCATCCGGGCGGCCGGCCTGGCACCGAGCGGCGCGCACCAGCAACCGTGGACCTTCGTGCTGATCGGCAACGAGCCGGAGCTGCGCGACCGGATCCGCGAGGCGGCAGAGGCCGAGGAGCGAGAGGGCTACGAGCACCGCATGTCCCCCGAGTGGCTCGAGGCGCTGGCGCCGCTGGGCACCGACTGGCACAAGCCGCACCTCACCGACGCGCCGTGGCTGATCGTCGTGTTCGAGCAGGTCTACGGGCTGCGGCAGGACGGCGGCGAGACGGCCCGCGTGAAGCACTACTACGTCCGCGAGTCGGTGGGGATCGCCGTCGGCTTCCTGCTCGCCGCCTTCACGCACGCCGGCCTGGCGACGCTGACGCACACCCCGAGTCCGATGGGATTCCTGCGCGAGATCCTCGGCCGTCCCGAGAACGAACGTCCCTACGTCGTCATCCCGGTGGGCTACCCCGCCGCCGATGCGACCGTGCCCGATCTGGAACGCAAGCGGCTGTCCGAGATCCTCGTTGAGCTCCCGGACCGCGGCTGATGCGGGCTAGATCCCGGACGGGCTCGCAGCCGAGCGTGTCGCCAGGGCCGAGGACAGGCGGAGGCGGAGCTGGCCGAAGGACGGCATCGGCAGATTCGTCACCAGGACCAGGCTCACCAGCACGAGCGCGAATCCGGCGATGAGCTCCGGGCCGACCGACTCGGACAGGACGATCGCGCCCCACGTGATCCCGAACGCCGGGACGATGAACGTCACCGTGCTCGCCACCGTCGGTGTTGTGCGCGACAGGATCCGGAAGAAGATCGGCCAAGCGAGCGCGGTCGACAGGGTGGCGACGCCGATGAGCGCAACCAGGCCATCGGTGCCGACCGCGCCCGGCGGGCCGGACAGGACGGCGAACGGGAGCAGCAGCAGCGCGCCGCTCGTCAGCTGGCCCGTCGCGAGCTCGATGCCGCTGACGCCCGGCAAGTGGCGACGGATGAACGTGCCGCCGATCGCGTAGCTCAGGGCCGCGACCAGCGAGGCGGCGACGGCGATGAGTGTCTCCTGGCCGAGCGGCAGCGGAGACCAGCCCACCAGGACCAGGACGGCGAGCACGCCAATCCCCATGCCGGCCATCGCGCGAGCGGTGAGCCGATGGCCCAGCCAGGCTGCCGCGACGAGGGCGGTGAAGATCGGGGTGGCGGCGTTGAGCAGCGCGCCGAAGCCGGCGGGCAGGGTGAGCGCCGCGAAGGCGATGAGGCTGAACGGGATGGCCGAGAAGGCCGCGCCGACCACGGCTACCTGCAGGAAGCGACCTCGAAGGCCGCGGTAGGTCCGCGGTCCGGCAATGGCAAGCAGGATGACCGCCGCCAGGCCGATGCGGATCTCGGCCGCCCAGAGCGGCCCGACCTGCGGTGCGGCGATGCGAATGAAGAGGAATGCGCCGCCCCACACGGCTCCCAGGAAGAGCAGGAAGCCAAGATCCTGCAGGGTGACCCCGCCCGCCGTCCCCCGGCGTGATTCAGTCATGCGTCGATGGTCGCAGCTGGTGTGTGGCGTCGCCACGGTCAACGGGCCGGGTGGCCGCTACGTCATTCGGCGGGCCGATAGGTCGGGTAGCCCGGCCCGAGGTTGATCCTCGGGCGGGCACGCGAGCCGATGGATCGGGCAGTGCCGCGCACGGCCGAACCTACGGCGCGGGGAGGTTGCCGGACAGCTCCCACAGATCGGCGAAGCCTCCGTCGCTGCCTCGGCCGCCGAACAGCAGCAGGCGATCGCGGGCAGGATCTGCGATCAGCTCGGCACCGGCGCCGGGTGCGGCGCCGGCACAGCACGTGGCCGTGGGCGCGGACGATCGGTACATCGCCCATTCAGCGCCTGGCCGCGTCGCCTGGTGGAGGGCGACCGATCTATCGGACACGCACGCGCCTGAGGCACGCCCGGAGGCACACCTCAGGCGTGCGGGTGGCCGATGGATCGCGCATCTCGCGCCACACCGGGGGGCTTGGCGCGGTGTGACCCGTCTATCAGCCATCTGATGGCCGGGCGACCGCGGTCCCACGGAAGCCTCGGGGTCAGACCAGGAGCTCCCCGATGCTGGCGAGCGCCGCGGCACACGCTTCCTCGTCACGCTCGTAGTAGACCCAGCGCGCATCGGCCCGATGGCGGCTGGCGCGGACGAGGCCGGCGGATCGCAGGCGGGCGAGGTGGTTGCTGACGTTGTTCTCGCGCTCGCCCGTCGCCGCCGCCATCTCGCACACGCAGTGCGGTCCATTGGCGAGCAGCCCGAGGATGGAGGCCCGGGTACGGTCCGCAAGCAGAGCGGCCGCGGCGACGGCGGCCGCGACATCCGGCACCCGGAGTTCCGTGCGGGCGGTGGGGATGACGGGCAGCTCGACGGGCGTGGTGGCCACGGTCACACCGCCAGCAGGAGCTTGATCTCGTCGACCGATGGCACGCGTCCGGAGACCACGACCGTCCCATCGACGACGAGGCCCGGGGTGGTCATCACCCCATAGCCCACGATCTCCCCGATATCGGTGACCTTCTCGATCGATGCCGTGCGTCCGAGCGCGTCGAGCGCCTCGCGCGCGTTGGCCTCGAGTCGCGCGCAGTTGTTGCAGCCCGGTCCGAGCACCTTGATGTCCATGGCGGAGCGTCCTTTCACGAGATGAGGTTGAGGAGGAAGCCGGTGATCATGATCCCGATGGCCACGACGCCGGTGAAGATCGCCAGGAGCTGGGGCTTGAGCACCCGCCGCAGGAGGATCGTGGAGGGGATGCTGATGGCGACGACGCTCATGACGAACGCCATCGCCGTGCCGAGCGCCAAGCCCTTGACGGTCAGCGCCTCCGCCAGGGGCACCACCCCGGCCGGGTTGGCGTACAGCGGCGCGCCGGCCAGGGTGGCGATGACGACGGCGAACGGGTTGTCGGCCCCCGCGTACGTGGCGAAGAAGTCGGCGGGGACCCAGTTGTGGATGGCGGCCCCGATCCCGATGCCGACGAGCACGTAGGGCCAGACCGACCTGGCGATCTCGATGGTCTCCCGGCGCGCCGCATCGACCCGCTGCCGAAGGGTCGGACTGCCACCGTTGGCGGCGAGCTGACCGACCGGGGTGGCGAAGACGAACGGCTCCACCCATCGCTCCAGGTTCATCCGGCCCAGCGTCCAGCCCGCGGCGATCGACAGCGCCACGCCCGACGCCAGGTAGATCGCGGCCACGTGCCACCCGAACAGGCCGCCCATCATCACCGCGCCGACCTCGCTGATGATCGGGCTGGAGATGAGGAACGTCATGGTCACGGCGAGCGGGATGCCTGCTGCCACCAGGCCGATGAACACCGGCACCGAGCTGCACGCGCAGAACGGCGTCACCGCCCCGAGGATCGCCGCCAGGCCGAGGCCGACGATGAGCCCGCGGCCCATGAGCAGCGACCGGGCGCGCTCGGCGCTGAACGAGGCGCGCAGCAGGCCGATGGCGAAGATGAGCCCGACCAACAGCAGCATGATCTTGACGCTGTCGTAGAGGAAGAACTGAACCGCATCGCCGAGGCGGGAGTCGAGATCCAGGCCGATGAGACCCCCGAGGATCGGCTCCCAGATCTGCTCGTTCAGCGCGTACAGGGCGATCCACAGGACCGCGGCGCCGGCAAGGGCCCACCGCAGATCCCGACCGTGGACGGCGGCGTCCGGCCGGATGGACGTGACAGGGTGGGAGTGCGACGTCATCTCAGCCACGAGTGTCTCAATCCGCACTGAGATACCCGCCTGCCAAGGGGCCCGAACCGGCGGGCCATTCGGCTCGGCCCGCTGCCGGTACGATGCGGCCTCCATGACGACCGGGCCTGACGACGCACCGCCGATCCGATTCGAGCTGCGCCGCGGCGCAATCACGGCGCTGCCGCTGGCGCTGGCGGTCGGCCTCTTCGGCGTGTCGTTCGGGGTGCTGGCAGCGACGACCGGCGGGATGGGGGCGCTGCCGGCGGTGGTGATGAGCGCCACGACCTTCGCCGGATCGGCGCAGTTCGCCGCCGCCTCGATCCTGGCCGGTGGGGGCCAGCCGATCGCCGCGGTCGCGGCGGCGCTGCTGCTGAATGCCCGCTATCTGCCGATCGGGATCAGCGTGGCGCGCATCCTGGGCGGCGGCCCGCTGCGCCGGTTTCTCAAGTCCCAGCTGGTCGTCGACGAGTCGTGGGCCATCGCCGCCCGGGGCGGCGGCGAGTTCGTGGCCGGCCGCCTGCTCGGGGCGGGTCTCGTCCTGTGGCTGTCGTGGGTCGGCGGCACGGTCATCGGCGTCATCGGCGGCGAGGCGCTCGGCGACCCGACCGCGCTGGGGCTGGATGCGGCATTCCCGGCGCTGTTCCTCGCGCTGCTCGTCTCGCAGCTCACCGATCGCGGTGCCGTCTCCGCTGCGCTGCTGGGCGCGGGCATCGCGATCGTGCTGACGCCGTTCACGCCGCCCGGCGTGCCGATCATCGCCGCCTCCGCCGCCGCGCTGATCGGGCTCCTCGACCGATGACCGGGATCTGGGGCATCGTCGCCGCCATCGGCCTCGGCACGATGGCGATCAAGGCCGCCGGCCCCGTACTCCTCGGAAACCGGCCGCTCCCGGTGCGGGTGAAGTCGATCGTCGCGCTCCTCGCACCCGCCCTGCTCGCCGCGCTGGTGGCCACTGCGACCCTGGGAGAGGGTCAGTCGCTGGTGATCGACGCGCGGCTCCTCGGCGTCGGTGCGGCGGTCGTGGCGCTGGCGCTCCGCACCCCGATGCTGGCGGTGGTCCTCGTCGCCGCCCTGGCCGCGGCCCTCGCCAGGCTGGCCGGCATCAGATGAGGCGCGGCAGCGGCCTCACCAGGGCAGGAGCTGCCGAAGGACGAACGTGACGTTGGCCGGCCGCTCGGCCAGCCGGCGGACGTACCACGGGTACCAGAACTCGCCGTAGGCGATGAGCACGCGCGCCAGGTAGCCCTGCCCGGCCAGCCGCTCCAGCTCACCGGTCCGGATGCCGTACAGCATCTGGACCTCGTACGACTCCCGCGGGATCCCGGATGCCTCGGCCGATGCGCCGATCTGTTCGATGAGCCGCACGTCGTGCGTGCCGAGGCCCAGCGTGGCCTTGCCGTCTCGGAGGATGGAGACGCAGCCCGCCACGAACGCTGCGTCGACCTCCGAGCGGGTGCGATAGGCGATCCTGGCCGGCTCGTCATAGGCGCCCTTCACCATGCGGATCGCCGGATGGAGCGGCAGCAGACGCTCGATGTCGACCGCGGTCCGCTTCAGGTAGGCCTGGAGGCAGATCCCCAGGTTCGGATGCTCCGGCAGCAGTGCCACGTAGAGCGCCACGGTTGCCTCGGTGTAGTCGCTCCCCTCCATGTCGATCCAGACCGTGCCGGCGCCGAGCTCCCGCGCCCGCGTCGCCAGCGCCGCGAGGTGCCGGCTGGCCATCTCCGGGTCGAGGTCCAGGCCGAGCTGGGTGAGCTTCAGGCTGATCTCGCCGTCGATGCCGCGTGCGCGGATCTGCTCCAGCGCCTCGAGATAGTGGGCGGCGACCGCATCGGCCTCCGCCGGGTCGACGAGGTTCTCCCCCAGGTGGGTGAAGAGGGCACCGATCCGGTTCGGCGCGTACCTCTCCGCCGCCGTGAGCGCCTCCTCGAGGGTCTCGCCCGGCATGAAGCGGCGCAATGCCCGACGCACGAACCAGAGCCGCGGCACGTGCCGGCGCAGCCACGGGTTGCGAGCCATCCAGAGCAGTACGCGGCGCATCGGTGCGATGGTAGCGGCCGCACGCGCATTCGACGTGGTGTTGACACGACCTTGACCCGGCGTCCGCATCGTCGAGACCATGGCCATCCCCGGAGTGCACCGAGTCCAGGTCGCCCTCGACTGCGAGTGCGGCACCACGGTCGAGGCCTGCGACGACGACGAGCTCCTCGACGAGCTGCTCGAGCACATCGCCGCGGCCCACGAGACCGCCCCGCACCGCGATCCCGCGGCGATGCTGACCGAGGCCTACGAGGCCTGAGCGACCTCGAGCGCGGAGCGCCGCGCGCGGTCTGGCACCATGCGCGGCGTGACCGAACCGTCCCGCTCCGGCCGACTCCGGGAGCTGCTCGCCGTGTTCGGCACGCTCGGCGTCATCGGCTTCGGCGGGCCGGCCGCGCACATCGCGCTCATGCGGCGCGAGGTCGTTGAGCGGCGACGCTGGCTGACCGACCAGCAGATGGTCGACCTGGTCGGGATCACGAACCTGATTCCCGGCCCGAACTCGACCGAGATGGCGATGCACGTCGGGCGGCTGCGGGCCGGAGGCATCGGCCTGGTGGTTGCCGGCTTCGCGTTCATCGTCCCGGCCGCGGCCATCGTCCTGGCGCTGGCCTGGGCGTACGTGACCTACGGTGACACCCCGGCCGGAGAGGCGCTGCTGTACGGGATCAAGCCGGTCGTCATCGCGATCGTCGTCGCCGCGCTCATCGCGTTCGCTCGCACGGCCCTCACGACGCCGCTGCGCTGGTTCGTGGCCGGCGGGGTGGCGCTGCTGTGGGTCATCGGCGTGAACGAGCTGGTCCTGCTCGCGGGAGGGGCCGTGCTCGTCGCCGGTGCCCGGCTCGGGACGAACCATCCCTGGGCGGCGGTGGGCATCGCGCTGCCGGCCGCGACCGCGGTCGCATCGGTCAATCTGCTGACCCTGGGAGCGGTCTTTCTCAAGGCCGGTGCCCTGCTCTACGGCTCGGGCTACGTGCTCCTCGCCTTCCTGCGCGGTGACCTCGTCGATCGCCTGGGCTGGCTGACCGATGCGCAGCTGCTCGACGCCGTCGCCATCGGTCAGGTGACGCCGGGGCCGCTGTTCACGACCGCGACGTTCATCGGCTACCTGCTGGCCGGCCTTCCGGGCGCGCTGGTGGCCACCGTCGCCATCTTCGCACCGGCCTTCGTGTTCGTGGCGCTCATCGGCCCGCTTGCCGACCGGCTGCGGGACCGGCCGCTCACCGCGGCGCTGCTCGACGGCGTCAACGCCGCGGCGCTCGGGCTGATGGCGGCCGTGTCGGTGCAGCTCGGGCTGTCGGCGGTGCGCGACCCGCTGACGATCGGCCTCTTCCTGGCCAGCGGGGCGGCGCTGTGGTGGGGGCGCATCCCATCGGTTGCGCTCGTGGCGGCCGGTGCCGCGATCGGGCTGTTGGCCGCGGGCCTGGGGATCGGCCCTTAACCAGCCCTTTACCCCGCGATGAGGCCTGGTTAAGCGACCTCCGCGACGCTGGGCCGCGTCAACGTTGTGCCCATCGCCACCGTGCGCCGGGCCTTCACCACGGAGGAGATGCATTGAACCTTGCGCGAGGCTGGCTGCGGCCGGCGCTCCCGATCACCGTCGCGGCCATGCTCATCCTGGCGGCCTGCGGCAACGTCGATGCCGACGGCGGCAACGGCAACGGCGACGGGGGCGACGCCGTCAGCGGATCGATCTTTGTCTCCGGCTCGTCCACCGTCGAGCCGATCACCACGCTCGTCGCCGAGCTGTTCGCCGAGGAGAACAGCGGCTTCGACTACACCGTCGAGGGTCCCGGCACCGGCGACGGCTTCGCCCTCTTCTGCAATGGCGAGACCGACATCTCCGACGCGTCGCGTGCCATCAGCGAGGAGGAGATCGCCGCCTGCGAAGAGGCCGGCATCGAGTACACCGAGATCCTGGTCGCCTACGACGGCCTGGCGGTCATCACCTCGGCCGACAACGACGCCGTGAGCTGCCTGAGCTTCGCCGACCTGTACGCGCTCCTCGGGCCGGAGTCCCAGGGCTTCGACACCTGGGCCGCCGCGAGCGGCCTGGCGGGCGAGCTGCCGGAGGGCTTCGGCGAGCTCCACGCCCCCTACCCCGACGCCGACCTGGTCGTCACCGCACCGGGTGAGGAATCCGGCACGTTCGACTCGTTCGTCGAGATCGCCCTGGAGGACATCGCCGATGAGCGTGGCCAGGACGCGACCACGCGCCCGGACTACGTGGCCAGCCCGAACGACAACGTGATCATCGAGGGCATCACCGGCACGGTGACATCGCTCGGCTGGGTCGGCCTGGCCTTCGCCAGCGAGAACGCCGAGACGGTGAAGATCATCGAGGTCGACGGCGGCGACGGCTGCGTCGCCCCATCCGCCGAGACGGTCGTCGACGGCAGCTACCCGATCGCGCGACCGCTGTTCATCTACGTGAACAACGCGCGGGCCGATGAGAACCCCGCGCTCGTGTCATTCGTGGACTACTACGTCGAGAACCTCGACACGGCCGGCGAGGTCGGCTACGTGAACCTCTCGGACGAGGAGATGGCCGCATCGCAGACCGCATGGGAGGGCCGATGAGGTCGGGCGATCCTGCTTAACACGGCCTTAACGCTGTGAGACCGCACCGCGCCGCCGCGCGCTCCATGCTGACCGCCATGAAGGCCCAGCATGGAGCGGCGGCGTGGTGCGTCTCGCCGCGGTGATCATGGCCGTCGTCGCCGTCGGCGCGATCTGGTCGCTCACATTCCGCGCAGACGCTCCCACCGAGGGCGTGAACGGGTCGATCTTCGCGTCCGGCTCGTCGACCGTCGAGCCCGTCACGCTCATCGTCAGCGAGCAGTTCCACGAGCAGGATCCGAGCTTCGGCTACCAGGTCGAGGGGCCGGGGACCGGCGACGGCTTCGCGCTCTTCTGCAATGGCGAGACCGACCTCAACAATGCCTCCCGACCGATCCAGCCGAGCGAGGTGGAGACATGCGCGGCGAACGGCGTCGCGTTCGTCGAGCTGCTGGTGGCCTATGACGGGCTGACGGTCATCACCGCGGCCGCCAACGACGCGATCGACTGTCTCAGCTTCCTGGACCTCTACGCGCTGCTCGGCCCGGAGTCACAGGGCGTCCGCACCTGGACCGATGCCGACGCGCTCGCCGGCGAGCTGGCGTCAGATCTCGGTGAGGCGTTCGGCGCATCGGGGGTTCCCTACCCGGCGGGGGACCTCGTGATCACCGCCCCGGGCGAGGAGTCCGGGACCTTCGACACCTTCGTCGAGATCGTCATCGCGCCGATCGCCGACGAGCGCGGAACCGACCACACGACGCGCCCGGACTACGTCGCGAGCCCGAACGACAACGTCATCCTGGAGGGCATCGCCGGCACCACGACCTCCCTGGGGTGGGTCGGCATGGCATTCGCCGAGGAGTCTTCCGGCTTCGTCCGGCAGCTCGAGATCGACGGCGGGAGTGGCTGCGTCGCCCCGTCCGATGAGGCGGTCGCCGACGGCAGCTATCCCATCTCGCGGCCGCTCTTCGTGTACGTCAACCTCGGCCGTGCCGCGGGGAGCGAGGCCTTGCGGGCGTTCATCGACTTCTACGTCAGCGACGCCGGACTGGGCTCCGCCCCGGAGGTCGGCTACGTGGAGCTGACGGCGGAGCAGGCGGCCGAGACCCGAGCCGCGTGGGACGGCGCGCTGGCGGAGATGGGTCCATGAGCGCGCTGCGAGGCCTCGAGGGCAGCGCCGCCCGCCGGCGCCGCGAGACGATGATCCGTGGGGGGTTCCTGTTCGCGGCCGGCGTGTCGGTCATCATCAGCGCGGCGATCATCTTGTCCCTGGCCGGCGAGGCATTCAACTTCGCGCGCCAGGTCGACGTCTCGCAGCTGTTCACGGATGGCTGGTTCCCGCGACGCGACCAGTTCGACATCGGGACGATCGTGACGGGGACGCTCATCGTGGCCGGCATCGGGATGGTCGTGGCCGCCCCGCTGGGCATCGGCGCCGCGATCTACCTCGCCGAGTACGCGAGCCCGCGGACGCGCCGCACGCTGAAACCGGTCCTCGAGGTGCTCGCCGGCATCCCGAGCGTCGTCCTGGGGTTCTTCGCGCTGACCGTGATCAGCCCGACACTCATCGATCCGGTGTGCCCCGGATCCACGCCGCTGTTCAACCTGGCGGCGGCGGGCATCGGGGTCGGGATCCTCGTCACCCCGCTCATCGCCTCGATCGCCGAGGACGCGATGCACGCGGTGCCGAACTCCCTGCGCGAGGCGTCCTACGGGCTCGGGGCGCGGAAGCGAGCGACGAGCATCTTCGTGGTCGTGCCCGCGGCGGTGAGCGGCATCGTGGCCTCGCTGATCATCGGTCTGTCGCGGGGCATCGGCGAGACGATGGTGGTGGCGATCGCCGCCGGTGCCGTCGGTGGATCGCTGTTCAGCCTCAACCCGTGCCAGCCGGGCCAGACGATGACCGCGGCGATGACCGCATTGGCGACCGGCTCCGACCAGGTCCGCGGCGCCAGCCTCGCGTTCCCGAGCCTCTTCTTCGTCGGCCTGCTCCTGTTCGGCATGACGCTGGTCCTCAATGTCGTCAGCGAGCGCTTCGTGCGCCGCGTCAGGAAGCGCTACTGATGGCCGTCACGACGCGAGACGTGGTCTCTCAGGCACTCAGCGGGCGGCGCTTCGACATCCGGGGCTACCTATTCGAGGGGATGCTCCTGCTCGCCCTGCTGGTGGCGCTGGGCATCCTCGTCACGCTCCTCACCGATGTCCTCATCCGGGCGATGCCGGTGCTCACCGAGCGCGGCGGCGACTTCCTGACGAGCAACATGTCGGCGCGGGCGGAGCGTGCCGGTGTCCTGCAGGGCATCGTCGGCTCGATCAGCCTGATGATCTTCGTGGTGGTGCTCGCCTTCCCGACCGGCGTCGCGGCCGCGGTCTACCTGGAGGAGTATGCCCGCGACACGCCGCTGACGCGCTTCCTCAACACCGTCATCCGCAACCTCGCCGGCGTGCCGTCCATCGTGTACGGCCTGCTGGGCCTGGCGGTCTTCGCCGTCCTGCTCGGCAACGTCACCGGGCCGGAACGCGCCGGACGCAGCCTGATGACCGGCGGGCTCACGCTCGCCATCCTCGTCCTGCCGATCGTCATCATCACCGCCGCGGAGGCGCTGCGCGCCGTGCCGAACACGATCCGTGAGGCGGCCTTCGGTGTCGGAGCGACCCGATGGGAGGTCATTCGCAGCCATGTGCTGCCCTACGCGGCGCCGGGCATCCTGACCGGCACCATCCTGTCGCTGGCGCGCGCCTTCGGCGAGACGGCGCCGTTGATCATGGTCGGCGCGGTGACCGGCGGCTTCGCCTTCACGGCAAGTGGGCCGGTGGAGGCTCTCCAGGGACCGTATACCGCGCTGCCGACCATGATCTTCAGCTGGGCACGGCAGCCGGGCGCCGACTTCCGCGCCAACACGGCAGCCGCCATCGTGGTGCTGCTCGCCGTGCTCCTCATCGTCAACGCGACGGCAATCATCCTCAGGAATCGGTACGATCGAAGGTGGTAGAACCGGTGAACGTCGAGCTCAGTGAGCGGACCGAGGCAGGTGCGCAGGAAGAGGAGGAGCGCCGGGTGGTCCAGGTGGCGACGGTCGACCGCGGCGAGGAGCCGCAGGGATCGGAGCACGACGTCGTGTTCGAGCTCCAGGGCCTGTCCTGCTACTACGGCGCGTTCCGTGCCGTGCGCGAGATCTCGCTCGAGATCCGGCAGAACGAGATCACCGCGCTCATCGGCCCATCCGGCTGCGGCAAGAGCACGCTGCTCCGCAGCTTCAACCGCATGAACGACCTCGTCGATACCGCCCGCGTGGAGGGAAAGATCCTCTACCACGGTGTCGATCTCTATGACCCGGCGATCGACCCGGTCGAGGTGCGGCGCCGTATCGGCATGGTGTTCCAGAAGCCGAACCCGTTCCCGAAGTCGATCTACGACAACGTCGCCTTCGGGCCGAAGGTCGCCGGCTTCCGGGGCGGCAAGGCGGAGCTGGACGACCTCGTCGAGCGCTCGCTCCGCAAGGCGGCCATCTGGGACGAGGTGAAGGACAAGCTCGACACGATGGGCACGGCACTGTCCGGCGGACAGCAGCAGCGACTGTGCATCGCCCGGGCGATCGCGGTCGAGCCGGATGTCATCCTCATGGACGAGCCCTGCTCGGCACTCGACCCGATCGCGACGCTGAAGATCGAAGAGCTGATGCGCGAGCTCAAGCGGAACTACACGATCGTCATCGTCACGCACAATATGCAGCAGGCCGCGCGGGCCAGCGACGTGACCGCCTTCCTGACGATGGGCGAGGACCGCGCCGGCTATCTCGTCGAGATGGCGACCACCCAGGAGCTGTTCACCCGACCGGCGAACCGGCTCACCGAGGACTACATCACCGGCCGCTTCGGCTGACGGAAGGAAGACCGATGGACCGACCAGCCGACCCCACCAGCCACCACTCGCCGCGCGCGACCTTCG
>Ga0299913_10001452_pt1 | contig 17521 bp, 15 predicted proteins | sample RVTome_9_FD_201360 | JGI IMG/M metagenome (GOLD analysis project Ga0299913, IMG submission 201360) | Soil microbial communities from uranium-contaminated site in the Upper Colorado River Basin, Wyoming, United States - RVT155D38 (version 2) ... | reverse complement strand
CCTCCCACGCCGCAAGGGCATCGTGATCGGCCCGCGCCTCGGCCACCATGTCCGCGGCGTCGGCCACCTCGCCTGCGTCGAGCGCGGCAAGCGCGCGTCCGAGCGCGTCGAGCACACGGCCCGCGCGGAGGCGCATGGCGACGAATCCGTCGGCCGCCGTCGCGGTGCCCTCCAGCTGCGCCGCGATCGACCGGACCTCCCCGCCGCCGTCCGGCAGCGGGACCGGCGGAGCCCCCGTGTCGCGTGCCGCGATGACGCGGTTGAGCGCGGACACCGCGGCGCGGGCCGAGTCAGCGGCCGGCGCAACCGCCCCTAGCTCCGCGGCGGCGGTGGACAGCTCAGTGCCCGGCGCGTGCGGTCCACTGATGACCGCGGCGGCCCCGGTGCGTGCTGCCTCCAGGACGGGCTCGACCTGGCGTTCCAGCGCCGCCAGCGATGCATCGGCGGCCTGTGCGCGCGCGATCACCAGCCGGCGGGCCGTCACCGTGGCCGATGGATCCGGCCCCGCCGTGCCCAGCAGCGGGACGAGGGCGACCGTCGCCACGAGCGCGGCGAAGCCCGAGCGCGTGCCTATCATGGCGCCATGGACCCCGCAGGCCTGCGCGCCCTCCCGAAGGCCGAGCTCCACCAGCACCTGGACGGGTCGATGCGCCCGGAAACGGCGGTGGAGCTGGCGGCGGAGATCGACATGCCGCTGACCGTGGCGGAGGCGCACGCGCGCATGGTGGGGCCGGAGCGCTGCCGGGACCAGGCCGAGCTGCTCGGCTTCTTCGACCTGCCGATCGCCCTGCTCCAGACCCGGCGGGCGCTCGAGCGCGTGACCGCGGAGCTCGTCGACGACCTCACCGCGGATGGCATCCGATATGCCGAGGTCCGCTGGGCACCGCGCCTGCATCTCGAGTGCGGCCTGTCCGTTGCCGACGTGATCGAGTCGGTGGCAACCGCCATCGCCGGCCGCGCCGTGCTGCTGGGCCCGGCGATGCCCGTCGTCGGCCTCATCGTGACCGCCATGCGCTCGCACCCGCCGGCCGCAAACGTCGAGCTGGCGCGCATCGCCGGCGCCATCGGCCATCCGGTCGTCGGGTTCGACCTTGCCGGTCCGGAGGCCGAGTATCCGGCACCCCCGCACGCGCTCGCCTTCAACGTCGCCCGTGACGCGGGGCTCGGCCTCACCGCCCACGCGGGCGAGGTGGCCGGCCCGGGACGCGTCCGCGAGGTGCTCGACTTCGGTGTCCGGCGCGTCGCACACGGGGTGACCGCGGGGGACGACGACCTGCCGGCCATCCTCCGCGCGCGCGACATCACGCTCGATATGTGTCCGACCTCGAACGTCCAGGCCGGCATCGTCGAGTCGCTCGCCGCCCATCCGCTCGCGGCGCTGCATCGGTCAGGCATCAGCGTCACGATCTCCACCGACGACCGGACCGTGACGGGGACCGATCTGACCACCGAGATGGCCCGATCCGCCGAGGCGCTCGGCCTGTCGCGCGACGAGCTCGCGGACATCGCGTTGAACGGGTTCCGGCGTGGGTTCGCACCGCCGGCGCTCCTCGGCCCGATCGCGGCCGATGCAGCCCGCGCCTGGGACGCATGGCGGGCCGAGCGGCCCATCAGTTGACGCGCGCCTCGAGCAGCGCCCGCACGGCGGCTGGATCGGCCGCCACCGCGTGCGGCGCCGCATCGGCCTCCAGCTGGGCGATGCTGTCGGCATCGGCGACCCCGGTGAGGACGAGGATGGCGCCACACCCGGCGCGTCGCGCGCCGATGACGTCCGACGCGGGGTTGTCGCCGACCACCACGGCCTCGGCGGCCGCGATCCCGCTCGCCTCGAGGATGGCGCGGAACATCGCCGGCTCGGGCTTGCCGATCACCTCGGCCGTGGCCCCGGTGGCGGCGGCGATCGCCGCGACGATCGACCCGGCCCCGGGCAGGAATCCGGCCGGCGTCGGATAGCGCGCATCGGCGTTCGTGGCGATCAGCCGTGCTCCGGCGGCGACCGCGCTCATGGCGACCGCCAGGCGCGCATAGTCGAACTCGGGGTCGAGCCCGACGATGACCGCATCGTAGGTCCGCTCCAGCGGCGCCCCCGGGCTCGGCTGGCGCACCGTGCCTGCCATCTCGGTGTCAAGGCCGGCCGCCGTCAGCTCCTCGCGCATGCCATCGGCGCCGACGGCGAGCACGCGACGCACCTCGGGCGCGTGCCGGCGGAGATGCTCGACCGTCGCCGAGCTCGAGGTGACGATCTCCTCGACGCTCGTCTCGATGCCCATCTCCCCGAGGCGCGTCACGTAGCCGTCACGGGCGACCATCGAGTTGTTCGTGGCGAAGCGGACGAGCACGCCGGCGTCGTGCAGCCAGGCGACGAGCTCGGCTGCCCCCGCGATCGGCTCGCTTCCGCGATAGACGACGCCGTCGAGGTCGAAGATCACAAGCCGGACCCGTTCGGGGAGGTTCTCCATCGGCGCCGATGATACGCGGCCGCTCGTCGGTGCCGGCATATGCCATAGACCCTTGAGGCGGCAGGCTGGCAGGCAGTATGATGCCGCAGATTCTGCGCATGGTGCCGATGGCCCGAGCGCATCGGAGGCGCCGCGAACTGCGGCTGTACGCACCTCGAAGGGTGTGGAGGAGAGATTCATTCATGCGGAAGCACTTCAACATGCCGGTGGCCTTCCTGGCCGTCCTGGTGTTGATCCTGGCGGCCTGCAACGGCGGTGGCGCGAGCCCCTCCGCGAGCGCCGCGGAGTCGATGGGAGCCGAGTCGATGGCGCCCGAGTCGGAGGAGCCGGCCGAGAGCGAGGCCGCGGAGGCCGACTACAAGGCCTGCATGGTCAGTGATGTCGGCGGCATCGACGACAACAGCTTCAACGAGAATGCCTGGGCCGGCATGGAGCAGGCCGAGGCCGAGCTGGGCGTCGAGGTCACCTTCCTCGAGTCCCGCAGCGCCGAGGACTACGCCCGCAACATCGACCAGCACGTCGCCGATGGCTGCGACATGATCGTCACCGTCGGCTTCCTGCTCGGCGACGCGACGGCCGCCGCGGCCGAAGCGAATCCCGACACGCGATTCGCGATCGTCGACTTCGCCTATGACCCGGCCATTCCGAACGTCGAGGGCCTCGTCTACAGCACCGCCGAGGGCGCCATGCTCGCCGGCTACGCGGCCGCATCGTGGTCGCAGACCGGGATCATGGGCACGTTCGGCGGCATCAACATCGGCCCGGGCGTGACCGACTTCATGGACGGCTTCATCGCCGGCATGAACTACTACAACGAGCAGAACGACGCCGACGTCCGAATGCTCGGCGGCCGCGACCCGAACAACCCCGACTCGGGTACGTTCACCGGTAACTTCGAGAGCACCGACGACGCGAAGAACGTCACCCTCGGCATGCTCCAGGAGGGCGCGGACGTCATCCTGCCGGTCGGCGGCCCGATCGGTGGCGGCACCTTCGCCGCGATCGACGAGCAGGGCGCGGACGCGGTCGGCCTCGGCGTCGACGTCGACTGGACGGAGAGCGCTCCGGACTTCACCCCGTGGCTGCTCACGAGCGTCATCAAGCGCATCGACAACTCGGTCTTCCAGGCCATCGAGCGCGGGCTGGCCGGCGATGCGCCGCAGCCGGTGTTCGTGAGCACCCTCGAGAACGAGGGCGTGGGCATCGCCCCGTTCCACGACTACGAGGACGAGATCTCCGATGAGGTCAAGGCTGCACTCGAGGAGATGTCGGCGGCGATCATCGCCGGTGACCTGGTCCCGTCGGACTACTACGGAGAGTAGTGACTGACGGCGAATTGCCCGCCGCGGCAATCGTCGTGTAGGTATCCTGAACGGGCGGCGTCCACAGCGACGCCGCCCGTTCGTACTACCGGAGCCGTCACAGCGTGAAGCTCGAGCTGCGGGGAATCACCAAGCGCTTTCCCGGGGTCGTGGCGAACGAGGGCGTGAGCCTCGTCGTGCAACCCGGGGAGATTCATGCGCTGCTCGGCGAGAACGGCGCCGGGAAGACGACGCTCATGAACGTGCTGTACGGGCTCTACCAGCCCGACGAGGGCGAGATCTTCATCGACGATCTGCCCGTCCAGTTCAGCGGGCCGGGCGACGCCATCGCCGCGGGGATCGGCATGGTCCACCAGCACTTCATGCTCGTGCCGGTCTTCACGGTAACGGAGAACGTGATGCTCGGGGTGGAGACGACCCTGCCGCCATTCGGCCGGCTCGACCGTCCGGCGGCCCGCCGCCGCGTCGTCGAGATCTCGGAACGGCACGGCCTGCGGATCGATCCCGACGCGGTCGTCGACGACCTCCCGGTCGGCGTCCGGCAGCGCGTCGAGATCGTGAAGACCCTGTACCGCTGGTCTGACGTCCTGATCCTGGACGAGCCCACCGCCGTCCTCACCCCCCAGGAGACGGACGAGCTGTTCGAGATCATGCATTCGCTCGAGGAGACGGGGACCGCCATCGTCTTCATCACCCACAAGCTCAACGAGGTGCTCGAAGTCGCCGACCGGATCACGGTGCTGCGCCGAGGCAAGGTGGTCGGCACCACGACTCCGGCCGAGACGAGCAGGGAGGAGCTGGCGGCGATGATGGTCGGCCGCAACGTCCAGCTCACCGTCGATCGCCCCCTCGCCAAGCCCGGCGATTCGGTGCTCGAGGTCCGCGACCTCGTCGTCCGCGACGAGCGTGGCCACGCCGCCGTCGACCACCTCGACCTGACCGTCCGCGCCGGCGAGATTCTCGCCATCGCCGGCGTCCAGGGCAACGGCCAGAGCGAGCTGGTCGAGGCGATCACCGGGCTCACGGAGCCCGACGCCGGTGACATCCGGCTCTCGGGCAAGGCGCTTGCCGAGAACCCCCGCGAGGTCTACCGGGCCGGCGTGGCACATGTGCCGGAGGATCGCATGGAGGACGGCCTGATCTCCGAGTTCACCGTGGCCGACAACCTCGTCCTCAACAGCTACTGGCGGGCGCCGTTCGCCTCCGGCATGCGACTCGACGGCGACGCGATCGTGGAGAACGCAGATTCACTCGTCACCGAGTTCGACATCCGCACGCCCTCGATCTTCAACTCGGTCGGGAACCTGTCGGGCGGGAACCAGCAGAAGGTGATCGCGGCGCGCGAGTTCTCGCGGCCGATCAGCCTCATCGTCGCCGCCCAGCCGACGCGAGGGCTCGACGTCGGCTCGATCGAGTACATCCATCGGCGGATCGTCGCCAAGCGCGACGAGGGCGCGGCCGTGCTCATCGTGTCGAGCGAGCTCGACGAGGTCGTGGCGCTCGGCGACCGCATCGCGGTGATGTTCCAGGGCCGCATCGTCGACACGCTCACGCCGGAGGAGGCGACGTTCGAGCGGCTCGGGCTGCTCATGGGCGGCGCCCATCCGGAGGACGGAGTGCAGGTGGCCGCCGGTGCCGCCGGTGCCGCCCCTGCGCCGGCGGCCGGTGAGACTGATGGCTGACACCGTGGCTCCCCGCTCTTCGAGCCGTGTGCTGGCCGCGCTGCGCGGCGTTGTCCTGCCGCTGTTGGCGCTGCTCACCGCGTTCGTGGTCGGTGCGTTCATCATCGTCCTCACCGATTTCGAGCTCCTGGGCATGTGGGGATCGGATCCCCTGGCCGCCATCGGCGCCTCCTGGTCGGCGGTGGCGTCAACGTACGGCGCGCTGCTCGGCGGCTCGATCGGCGACCCGGGCCAGCTGCTCGGCGCATTGTTCTCGCTCGACTGGGAGGGCGTGCGACGCGCGTTGGGCCCGCTGTCGGAGACGATCATCTCGGCCACGCCCCTGATCTTCACCGGCCTGTCGGTGGCGCTCGCGTTCCGGGTCGGCCTGTTCAACATCGGCGCCGAGGGACAGCTCTACCTGGGATCCCTGTTCGCCGTGATCGCGGGCTTCGCATTCGTCGGCCTGCCGTGGTTCATCCACCTGCCGATCGCCATCGCCGCCGGCTTCCTTGGCGGGGCGCTGTGGGGATTCATCCCCGGCCTCCTCAAGGCGCGGACCGGAGCGCACGAGGTGATCGTGACGATCATGCTCAACTTCGTCGCATACAACCTCATCAACTGGGCGCTGAAGACCGACCTCGTCCAGCGCGAGGGCCGATCCGATCCGATCTCGAAGATCGTCGAGCCCAGCGCGGTCATCCCGCCGCTGCTGAGCGGCCTCCGTGCCCACTGGGGCATCGTCCTCGCCCTGCTCGCGGCGCTCGCCGTGTGGTGGCTCCTGTTCCGCTCGACCAAGGGCTTCGAGTTCCGTGCGGTCGGCTTCAACCCCCGCGCCGCGCGGTACGCCGGCATGAGCATCTCGTGGTCGACCGTCCTGTCGATGGTGACCGCGGGCGGGCTCGCCGGCCTGGCCGGCGCCGCGGTGATCCTCGGCGGATCCGGGACGCTCTCGCCCGGCTTCTCGCCCGGCTACGGCTTCGACGGGATCGTGGTGGCGCTGGTCGGCGCGACGAAACCCGCCGGGGTGGTCGCCGCGGCCTTCCTGTTCGGCGCGCTTCGCGCCGGGGCCACGCCGATGCAGGCGGCCACCGGCACGCCGATCGACATCGTGGTCGTCATCCAGGCGCTCGTAATCATGTTCATGGCTGCGCCGGCGCTTGTTCGTGCCATCTATCGCATCCGCGCCGAGCAGCGCGTCGGCGCCGAGGGCTTCGCGAAGGGGTGGGGCTCGTGACCGCCGTCGCACGCACCATGGGCATGACCCGCGCCGAGCGCCGGGTGCAGACGCGCCAGCGGATCATCGGCGTCGTCTATCTGCTCATTTCGGTGGCGATGGTCATCGGCTTCGGCATCAGCGTCGCAGCCGATGCGAGCTCCAGCTTCGGGCTGACCGCCCCCACAGCCCCGATCGCCGTGCCGAACCTCGTCGTGCCATCGGCGACGACCGCCTACCTCCTGGCCGGGGTGGTCGCCTTCGCGGGAGCCGTCCAGCTCACCCGTGGCTTCGGCGCGCGCTGGGCGGCGGTCATGGGCCTCGTCGCCTTCGCGTTCGTCGCCGCCTTCCTCACCTGGGTCGCCGCCGGCCAGTCGATGAACCTCACCGGCCTGCTCGAGACGACGGTCCAGCGCTCGGTGCCGATCGCCTTCGGCGCCATGTCGGGCGTCCTCTGCGAGCGCGCGGGCGTGGTGAACATCGCGATCGAGGGGATGCTGCTGTCCGGCGCCTTCGTGTCGGCCGTGGTGACGAGCGCGTTCGACAACCCGTGGCTCGGCATGCTGTCGGCGATCGTCATCGGCGGCATGCTGGCCGCGCTCCTCGCCGTGCTGGCGATCCGCTATCGGGTCGACCAGATCATCGCCGGATTCTTCATCAACATCCTGGTCACGGGCCTCACCGCCTTCCTCTCGGTGCGCCTGCTCCAGCCATTCCAGCAGGAGCTCAACACGCCCGAGCGGCTCGGGCCGATCGCCATCCCGTTCCTCTCGGACATCCCGATCCTCGGGCCCGTGCTGTTCCGCCACAACATCTTCGTGTACCTGCTGTTCGGGCTCATCATCGTCATCCACCTGGGCCTGTACTACACGCGCTGGGGTCTGCGCGTTCGAGCGGTCGGCGAGCATCCGAAGGCGGCTGACACCGTCGGCATCGACGTCTACTGGGTGCGCTACAGCAACGTGATCATGGGCGGCATGGTGGCCGGACTGGGCGGCGCGTTCTTTACCATCGGCTCGACGGGCGGCTTCGAGCGGGAGATGACGGCCGGCCGAGGCTTCATCGGCCTGGCGGCCATGATCTTCGGTGGCTGGAACCCGATCGGCGGCTTCCTGGCCGCCCTCGTGTTCGGATTCGCCGATGCGATCCAGTCGCGCCTGTCGATCCTCAGCATCGCGATCCCGTCAGAGTTCCTGCTGATGGTCCCGTACATCGTGACGATCATCGTGGTGGCCGGGCTGGTCGGCCGCGCGCGCGCGCCCGCGGCGGACGGCAAGCCATACGTGAAGGAGTGATGCCCGAGCCGCGACGGGTGGTCCTCGATTGCGATCCCGGCCACGACGACGCGATGGCGATCCTTCTCGCCGCGGCCTCCCCGGGCCTCGAGCTGCAGGCGATCACGACCGTTGCCGGCAACCAGACGCTCGACAAGGTCAGCCTCAATGCCCGCCGGGTATGTAGCGTGGCTGAGATCGAAGGCGTGCCGATCGCCGCCGGCTGCGATCGACCGCTGACACGCGATCGGATCGTGGCCGGCGACATCCATGGAAGCTCCGGCCTGGACGGCGTCGACTGGGACGAGCCCACGGTGCCGCTCGACGCGCGGCACGCGGTCGAATTGATGACCGAGCTCGCCACCGTCGACGATCCGCGCCCGCTCACCATCGTCGCGGTGGGGCCGCTCACGAACGTTGCCACCGCCCTCCGCGATGCGCCGCGGATCGCGGAGCGCATCGATCGGATCGCGATCATGGGCGGCGCAATCGGGCTCGGGAACCGGACGCCATCGGCGGAGTTCAACATCTACGTCGATCCGGAGGCAGCCGAGATCGTGTTCGCGTCGGGCATTCCGATCACGCTCGTGCCGCTCGAGGTCACCCACCAGGCCCTCGCCACCGATGCCGTCCTGGCGCGCATCGCCGCCCTCGACACGGCGGTGGCGCGGATGAGTGTGGCGCTGCTCCGCTTCTTCGCCGACACCTACGAACGCGTCTTCGGCTTTTCGGCCCCGGCGGTGCATGACCCGTGTGCCGTGGCGGCGGTCATCGACCCCTCGCTCGTTCGCGCGCGGCACATCAACGTGGCGATCGAGACCTTCGCCGAGCTCAGCCTGGGACGCACGGTATGCGACGTCTACGGCACAACGGGTCGTGCACCGAACGCAGACGTGGGAACGGAGCTCGACGTGGACCGATTCTGGACGCTCATGCTCGGCGCCCTGGAGAGCTATCGAGCCTAGGCGCGGGTCGACTCGGTCGGGACGTAGGGGTGGACCGCCGGCGGCTGCCGCAACAGGTCGACCGAGAGACCGGCCGCGGCCATGTCACGCACGACGGACACGTGGTCGTAGTCGACCGACCGGAAGCCGACGGCGATGTCGGGATCGCCGATGTAGACCACCGCGTAGCGGGCACGCGCATCGCCATCGGTGCCACAGCCGACGGAGCCGCAGGCCACGAAATGCGCCTGGCCGACGACCCGGTGGAATGCCTCGTGGGTATGGCCGAACGCGAACAGATCGTCCGCCTCGTCGCTCGCGATGCGAGCCAGCACGCGCGACGGACGCGACGACCACAGGTACTCGTTCGCCCGCAGCGGCGAGCCGTGGAACAGGTACAGCGAGCGGCCGGCGGGCGCCAGCCGGAGCGAGACGGGCAGCTGCCGCAACCACGCGCGGTTCTCGTCGGTCATGACCTCGGCCGTCCAGTTCATCGAGGCGTTACCGTCCGCCTCCGCCTCGGCGGTCGTCCAGGCCGCCCCGGTCTGCTCTCGATCCATGCCGATCGCCTCGTCCCAGTTGCCCTGCACGGTGGGGATCTCGAGGCGTCGCAGCTCCTCGGTCACCTCGTTCGGATGCGGACCGCGACCGACGACATCGCCGGTGCAGTACAGCGCGTCGGCGCCGATCTTGGCGACGTCGTCGATCACTGCCCGCAGTGCCGGCAGGTTGGCGTGGATGTCCCCCATCACGGCGATACGCATTCGCGGATTCTCGCCGCCGGACGGTGCCGGCGGCAACCCCCCGCGCGGGTTCCGGGCTCAGGGACTTTCGGTACTGACGTCAGGGCGCCGCGCCAGCCGGGCTGGCGCCGAAACAGGGCTCAGGCGACCCCGGCCATCGGCGCCGCCAGGACACTGACCTTGCCGGCCACCGTGCGTGCCACCTCGCGCAGCGCCAGGGCGGCCTGCGACGTCTCGCCGCCGGGGTACTGCGTCGAGGTGATCGGCACGCCCGCGTCACCGCCGGCCCGCACCCCGGGCTCGAGCGGGATGCGTCCGAGCACCTCGAGGTCGAGCTCGCGGGCGATCCTCTCGCCGCCGCCGGATCCGAAGATGTCGTGCTCCTCGCTGCAGTTCGGGCAGATGAAGGCGCTCATGTTCTCGATGACGCCGAGCGTGCGGACGTTCACCTTGTTGAACATGCCCACCGCCTTGCGCGCATCCAGCAGGCTCACCTCCTGGGGCGTGGTGATGATCACCGCCCCGGTCAGCGGGATGAGCTGCGAGAGGGACAGCGCGGCGTCGCCGGTGCCCGGCGGCAGGTCGATGACGAGGTAGTCGAGCTCGCCCCACTCGACGTCGCGCAGGAACTGGGCGATGGCGCTGTGGATGAGCGGACCGCGCCAGATGACGGGCGCATCGGCCTGGAGGAAGTACTGGATGCTCATCATCTGCACGCCGTGGCTCGTGACCGGGTTCGGACGTCCGCCGTTGCCGGTGACGTGGGCACCCTGGGTGCCCATCATGAGCGGCACGTTCGGGCCGGTGATGTCGGCGTCGAGCAGCCCGACCTTGGCGCCGTCGCGGGCCAGGCTGACGGCCAGGTTGACCGCCACCGTCGACTTCCCGACCCCGCCCTTGCCGGAGGCCACGGCGATCGTGTTCCGGACCCCGGGAATGAGGTCCGCGGACGGGCCGCCGAAGCTGCGCTTCACGTTGCTCGCCCAGTCAACGCGCACGGTGGTCGCCCCCAGCGCGGCGAGCGCGTCGCCGATGTCGCTCTCGATGGTCGCCTTCAACGGGCAGGCGGGCGTGGTGAGCTCGACGGTGAGGTCCACGACGCTGCCGTCGATCGTCACGTTCTTCACCATGCCGAGCGAGACGAGGTCACGCCCGATCTCGGGATCCTTGACCCCGCCGAGCGCGGCGAGGATGTTGTCGTCAGTCAGCTGAGTGGTGGACATACGGGTGCTCGGAGCTCCTCGATGCGGGACCGATGCGGCCCGATGAGCGTAGCAGAGGCGGCCTCCGCCTTCACGGAGGCCGGTCTCGGCTCACTCGGGCCAGACGATCTCGGCCCCACCGGCGGGCTCGGCTCAGCCGGCGTCCCCGCAACGTGGTGCCACGCGGGCGCGGCTCAGCCGGCGTCCCCGCAACGTGCCGTCACACGAGCATTGTCGGAGTCGAGAGGGCTGGAATCCGACAATGCGCCGCCAGGTGCGCATTGCGTGGCCGGCGCCGGCCTGATGAGCCGACCCCAAGCGTGGAGCCCGCTCAGCGCGACTCCCTTCAGCGCGCAACGTGCCGCCACGCGAGCATTGTCGGTCGAGGGGCTGGAATCCGACAGAGCGCCGCCCGGTGCGCATTGCGTGGCCACTGCCGGCCGGATGACCCGACTCCGAGCGTGGAGCCCGCTCAGCGCGACTCCCTTCAGCGCGCAACGTGCCGCCACGCGAGCATTGTCGGAGTCGAGAGGCTGGAATCCGACAATGCGCCGCCAGGTGCGCATTGCGTGGCCGATGCCGGCCGGATGACCCGACTCCGAGCGTGGAGCCCGCTCAGCACGACTCCCTTCAGCGCGCAACGTGCCGCCACGCGAGCATTGTCGGAGGCGAGGGGCTGGAATCCGACACGTACCGACGCGCGGTTTGCTGCGATCGGGCTACGGCAGGCCGTCGAACAGGGTGGCTTCGGCGTCGACCGGCGGGAGCGCCGAGGCGGCCAGACGGTAGTGCTCGGTGGCGAGGAAGGCGTCCCGCGCCTCGGTCCCCCAATCGTGGAACGGGCCGGCGGAACCGGTCTGGGAGACGTGACGGCTGATGGCCGCCAGCTTGAGCTGGGCCAGCTCACCGAGGTCGAGATCGAGGGTCGGCTGGGCTGGCGAACCGAAGCCCTCGTCGGGGGTCCGGTCCCCGAGCAGCGTTCGGACCCGATCGGCCGGCACGACGAGGTGGTAGAGCTTGGCCGCGCGCCAGGCGACCTGGTCTTCCTCGATGTCGTCCTCGAACGCCAGCGGCTCAGCGGCCAGGCGATACGCATCGGTCACCGCGCGGGACAGCACGACGTGGTCGGTGTCGCCGGTGATGCCGTCCGGTCCGAAGGTCAGGATCACCTCCGGACGATGCATCCGAATCGGCTCGACGATGCGCGACACGAGCTGGTCGTAGTCGACCCGGTCGAGGTCGCCCTCCGCGTAGTCGAGCATGCGGACCACGCGAACGCCGAGGAGGGCCACCGACCGGCGCAGCTCATCCTCGCGGACCGTGTCGAGGTTGCGCCAGGTGAGCGCATCGAGCTTGACGTCCCGGTTCTTGCCGCCCGGTGCCGGTGCCTTCTCGGTGAGCCGCGGGTCGAACCAGCCACGCGTGACGCAGACGACCACGACGTAGGCGCCTGACGCCGCGGCCGTGGCGATGGCACCACCGAAGCCGAACGCCTCATCGCCGGGGTGGGCGACGATGACCATCAGGCTGCGGGCGGGAACGCGCTCACGGACCGGTCGCCAGATCGAGGACACGGCCGGCAGTATATCGGCCTAGGTGCCGGCCCCGACGCGGATCGGCGCATGACCGTTGCCGTCCGTCATGCGTCCGGTGACCGACGAATCGATCGTCGGGGCACGGTCCAAGAAGCTCGCTTCCGAGCCGGTACGGATGACCCGCTCGACCTCGTCGAGCGACAGGATCTCGTGCCGCAGGAGGAGCTGGAGCTCGGCGCGAAGGTACGAGCGAAGCATCTCCGGGCCGTCGGTGCTCACCGTGAAGCGCACGTCGTGATCGACGAGTGCGCGCACGACCCGTCGCACGTCGCCCACGTTCTCGAGGACCCGGGTGTTCAGGTTCGAGCTCGGACAGACCTCGAGCACCGTTCCGCGCTCGCGGAGCATGGCGAGGACCTCAGGGTCGTCGGCGCTGCGCACCCCGTGCCCGATGCGGTCCGGCTCGAGCGCCTCGAGCGCGTCCCGCACCTCGTCCGGGCCGCCGGTCTCGCCGGCGTGGACCGTGAGCCCGAGCCCCGCCCGACGGCAGGCCGCGTAGATCTCCGCGTACTCGGCGAAGCGGAAGCCGTCGACGACGGGCCCGGCGATATCGATGCCGACCACGCCGCGCGTGTGCCAGGCGATCGCCTTGGCGGCGATGATCTCGTTGAGCTCGCGGCTGAAGGCGCGGTCGAGACAGAAGATGAGTCCCGCGCGGACGTGCGGATACTCGAGCACCGCGCGGTCCATGCCGCGCACCGCGGCTGCCACGATGTGGTCGAGGTCCTGCTCGCCACCCCGGTTGCGCTTCATCGGGTTGAAGCGCAGCTCGATCTGCGTGACGTTGTTCTTGCGATACGCGCCGCCGATGACCTCGTAGACGCTGCGCTCGACGGCGATGGGGCTCGACTGGATGAGCTCGGTCCAATGGAAGAGCTCGAGGTAGCCGGCGAAGCTGCGGCGGCGGCGGCCGACGGTGATCAGGTCGCGGAACGCCCAGTAGTCCTTCGTCGGCAGCCGGATGCCCTGCGCATGCGCGATGCCCCACATGATGGCCGGCGTGACGGCCGCCCCGAGGTGAACGTGGAGCTCGGTCAGCGACGTGCGTGGATCAATGCGCGGGCGCGACATGGCCTCCGGCGTGGCGTGTTGGCGGAGTGTAGCGCACCGTCACCGAGACCCGGGCCGATGCTAGAATCGGCGCGCCATGGAAGTGATCCGCGACTTCGCCGACCTGGTCTCCCGAGGCTGGGGCGACCGACTGGGCGTGCTGTTCCCCTTGGCAGTCGTCGGCCTGGTGGGCCTCTACGTCCTGTGGCTGGTCGTCGGCTACCTTCGCGTCAGCCAGGTCGGCATCGACGAGCGACGGAGCGCTGGGACCGCCGTCCGGTTGCCCGATGTCCCCACGGGAGCGCTCCCGGAGGCACCGCGCGGGGTCCCGTACTGCGCCTTCGACGGCCTCCAGTACCCGTCGAGCGCGCGGTTCTGCACGAATTGCGAGCGTGACCTGGTCCTCGACTGCGCGAACTGCGGCGCAACCCTCCAGGCCGGTGACGCGTCCTGCTATCGATGCGGCACCCGGACCGGTGCCGGCCCCGCCCTCCACGGCTGACCGCGCGATCGGGGTCGGCCCCTGATCGATGACCGTCCTGATCACGACCTTCCTGTTCGCGGCACTCATCCTCCTGATCGGCCTGGCCGCGGTCGGGCTGGGCGCCATGCTCCTTGCCCCTCGTCGCGTCGCCGCGCTCGAGACGCCAGCCGAAGGCGCCCCCGCCACCGGCGCTGACCGAGCCCTCGTCGCACGGGGCCTGCTCATCGGCGTGCTCGTTGCCTGCGCGGTCCTGTCCGCGGCCGTGCTCCTCCGGGCGGTCCTGGTCGGGCATGCGCCGTGGTCGAACCTCCACGAGTTCAGCGTCGCGTTCGCCGCCGCCCTGCTCGCCGCCTACCTTCTCATGGCGCGGTCGCAGCCGATCGCCGGCCTCGCGCCATTCGCGGCGATGCTCGCCGCCGGCCTGGTGGCATTCGCCATCGGCCTCGAGAGCCGCGTCGATCCGCTCGTGCCCGCACTCCAGCAGCCGCTGCTCCTCACCGTGCACGTCGGTGCCGCGGTGATCGCGTATGCCGTGAGCGGCGTGGCATTCATCGCCGCCGCCGCGGAGCTCGGTCAGCGGACGAGCGGCGACGGCATCGGCCTGCTGCCGACGGCCTCGGTCGCCCGACGGCTGAGCCACCGAGCCGTGCTCATCGCCTTCCCGATCCTCACCGTCGCCATCGCGCTCGGGTCGGTATGGGCCAACCTCGCCTGGCGCTCGTACTGGAGCAACGACCCGAAGGAGCTGGCGGCCGCGGCCACCTGGCTCGTCTTCGGCGCCTACCTCCACGTCGCCGCGCGGCGCGATTGGTGGGAGCGCCTGGCACCCTGGCTCATCGTACTCGGGTTCGCCGGCGTGCTGTTCACGTACATCGGTGCCGGGCTCTTCATCGTCGGCGAGCACAGCTACGGGACGCCGTGAGGAGCCGATGCACACCACCGAGCTGACGATCGACACCGGCAGGTCGCCGGGCCTCGTGGACCTGACCGATGCGTGCGCCCGATTCGTCGCCGATGCCGATGCGGGGAGCGGCCTCCTGACGGTGTTCGTGCCGCATGCCACCGCCGGTGTGGTTGTGGTGGAGCTGGGCGCCGGGTCCGACGCCGACCTGCTGGCGGCGCTCGAGCGGCTGCTGCCGCACGACGAGCGCTGGCGTCATCGCCACGGCGCCGCGGGCCACGGCGCCGACCACGTCCTGCCGCTGCTCGTCGCGCCGTCGCTCAGCGTCCCGGTCATCGATGGGCGGATGACGCTCGGCACCTGGCAGTCGATCGCCCTGCTCGACACGAACCGCGACAACCCGCGCCGCACGGTCCGCCTCTCGTTCCTCCCCGGCTGACGTCACTCAGCCGCCGGCCGTGGCGAGGCCGCGCACCTGCTCCACGAGGCGATCCGGGTCGGCCGTGGGCTCGTCGCAGGCGTAGCCACGGCAGGCGTACGCGGTCGCCTGACCCTCGCGCGGCGCCTTCCCGACGTAGAGCGGCCAGCCCGCGTGCTCGTCGCCGGCCGCGACGCCGGTCAGGACGAGGTCCGGCACCCACGGTGCGGCGGCCGCTTGCCGCAGATCCCGGCCCTCTGGTTCATCGGCGGCGCGGACCGCCACGACGACGTCGACCGGCGCGCTCAGCTGGCGATCGGCGGCGCACAGCATGCGGCCGAAGGCGCTCGGCTGGCGATCGAGCGCCGGCGCCACGGCACGCAGGATCGACCGCGCACGGCGCGCATACGACTCGTCGGCGGTGAGCAGGCCCAGGCGCTGGAGCACGTCGGCCCCGAGGCTGTTGGCCGACGGCACGGCATTGTCGACCAGGCCACGCGGCTGCGCCACCGTCCGGTCGTGCTCGCTCGATGTGTCGACGAACGTGCCGCCCGCCTCGTCCCAGAACTCGGCGAGGGCGCGGTCGACCAACCGTCGTGCCAGGCGGAGCGGGGCGGCCTCCCCGAGCGCCGCGTGGGCCGCCAGGAGGCCGTCGGCCACCGCCAGAGAATCCTCCGCAAAGCCGGGGGTGTGCGCGCGCCCGTCGCGCGCGGTGCGCCACAACCGATCCCCGTCGCGGACGAGCTGCCCGTCGATGAAGCTCATCAGCGCCCGTGTGGCGTCCTCGTAGCGGGGCTCGCGGAGGACGAGCGCCGCATGGGCGATGGCGCGCAGCGCGAGCCCGTTCCACGCCGCGAGCTGCTTATCGTCGCGCGCAGGCGCCGTGCGCTCGGCTCGGGCGGTCAGCAGCGCCGTGCGCGCCCGCTCGACCAGGGCGTCGGGCGCATCGGCCGTCCGCGGCAGGTGAAGCACGTTCGTTCCCTCCCAGTTCCCGGCCGGGGTGGCGCCCCAGTGCGCGGCCACCTGGCGCGCCTCCTCGGCGGCCAGGCCCGCATCGGCCAGGACCGAGACGAGCTCGTCGTGCGACCACACGTAGAAGCGACCCTCGACGCCTTCGGTGTCGGCATCGAGCGCCGAGGCGAAGCCGCCATCGGCGGTCCGCAGGTCGGCGAGCATGAAGTCGAGGGTGGTGCGTGCCACCTCCGCATAACGCGGCTCGCCGGTGGCACGGAAGCCCTCGAGGTAGACGTGCGCCAGCAGGGCGTTGTCATACAGCATCTTCTCGAAATGCGGCACGAGCCAGTGGGCATCGGTGCTGTAGCGGGCGAAGCCGCCGCCGAGCTGGTCGTTGATCCCGCCGTCGGCCATGGCGTCGAGCGTGCGGGTCACCATCGCCAGGACGGCCGGGTCATTCGAGCGCCGCCAGGCGCGCAGCAGGAACTCGAGGACCATCGCCGGCGGGAACTTCGGCGCGCCGCCGAATCCCCCGTGCGTGGCATCGAACGAGGCGCGCAGGCGCGTGGCCGCCGCCTCGAGCTGCAGCCGCTCCGGGTCGCGGTCGCCGGCGGGCACGGCGAGCTGCGCCTGGAGGTGGCCGGCCAACGCCCCGGCCTGCTGGTCGACCTCGCTGCGCCGGGTGCGGAACGCATCGGCCACCGACTCGAGGACCCGCGGGAATCCGGCCATGCCGTGCCGGTCCTCGGGCGGGAAGTACGTGCCGCCGAAGAACGGCCGCAGGTCCGGCGTGAGGAAGACGCTCATCGGCCAGCCACCGGAGCCGGTCATGGCCTGGACGGCCGCCATGTACACGTCGTCGAGGTCGGGTCGCTCCTCGCGATCGACCTTGATGCTGACGAAGTGCTCGTTCATCAGGGCCGCCGTCTCCGGGTTCTCGAAGCTCTCGCGCTCCATGACATGGCACCAGTGGCATGCCGCGTAGCCGATCGACAGGAAGATCGGCCGATCCTGGGTTTGCGCCCTCTCGAGCGCCTCCGGCCCCCATGGGTACCAGTCGACCGGGTTGTGCGCGTGCTGGAGCAGGTACGGGCTCGTCTCGTCGGCAAGGCGGTTCGGCATGCCGTCAGTCTCGCACGCCGGGTGCCGACGTCCCGCGAACCTCGCTTCGACACCGCTTGAGCAGCCGATATTCGGGCACTCAGACGCATGGCGCGTTGTCGTGTGCACGTGGCGAGGGCTTCTGCGTTTCCCCTGAGGTGCACCTGGAGTGTCGGATTCTCACCGGAGGGCCGAGT
>Ga0299913_10001451_pt1 | contig 17524 bp, 16 predicted proteins | sample RVTome_9_FD_201360 | JGI IMG/M metagenome (GOLD analysis project Ga0299913, IMG submission 201360) | Soil microbial communities from uranium-contaminated site in the Upper Colorado River Basin, Wyoming, United States - RVT155D38 (version 2) ... | reverse complement strand
CTCCCCATGGACGCCGACGAGATAATCGAGGAGTACACCGGGTATGCCCGCCGATTGCGCCCTCACGTGACCGACACCTCGCTGCTCCTATGGAATGCCCTGCGCGCGGGACGTCAGGTTCTCTTCGAGGGGGCGCAGGGGACGCTGCTCGACATCGACCACGGTACGTATCCCTTCGTGACCTCCTCGAACCCGACGGCCGGCGGCGCCTCGGTCGGATCCGGCATCGGGCCCCGTGCCCTCGACGAGATAATCGGCGTCGCCAAGGCATACATCTCCAGGGTGGGCACCGGCCCGTTCCCCACCGAGCTCCACGACGAGATCGGGGACCGGATGATCGAGCTCGGCGGTGAGTACGGGACCGTCACCGGCAGACGCCGGCGCTGTGGCTGGCTCGACCTGGTGGCCCTCGGGTATGCCCACCGGGTCAACACCTTCACCAGCCTCTTCCTCACCAAACTCGACATCCTCTCCGCCTTCGACACGATCAAGGTCGCCACCGCCTACCTGAGCGAGGGCGAGAGATACGACACCTTCCCATCACAACAAAGCGTGCTCTATCACTGCGAGCCGGTCTACGACGAGCTCCCCGGTTGGGGGACCGATATCACCGCGGTGAGGAGATTCGAGGACCTCCCCAAGGAGGCCAGGTCTTACATCGAGTACATCCAGGACTCGATCGAAGTTCCCATCGGATGGGTCTCGGTCGGCCCGGAACGCTCCCAGCTGATCCCCCTCGCATGAGAGTCCTTCTCGTCGGCGGGGGTGGCCGTGAGCACGCCATCGGCTGGAAGCTGGCCCAATCGAAGCGGGTCAAAGAGCTGACCTCGCTTCCGGGAAACCCCGGGCTAGCCGAGCTGGGCCCGACGATCGAGGGCATCATCCCCACCGATGTCGGAGCCGTGGCCGCAATGGCTCGGCTCCACGGTTTCGACCTGGTTGTGATCGGGCCGGAAGGACCTCTCGCCGGTGGCCTGGTGGACGCCCTGACCCGGCTCGGGATCCCTTCATTCGGCCCGACACGGGCTGCGGCCCGTCTCGAGTCGTCCAAGACCTACGCCAAGGAGGTCATGCGGCGCGCCGGGGTCCCCACCGCCTCCTCGATGTCGTTCGCCGACCCGGACGAGGCCAAGTCGCATCTCGATCGGTCCGAAGGCCCCTACGTGGTCAAGGCGGACGGGCTGGCGGCGGGAAAGGGCGTGCTGGTCACCGATAGCCGGGAGGACGCCAAGTCGTGGGCCCAGCTCTGGTCCGATGCCGGCCCGGTTGTGATCGAAGAGTTCCTCGACGGCCCGGAGGTGAGTTTCTTCGCGGTATGCACCGCCGAAGGCGCCGTACCGCTGGAGCCGGCGCGGGACTACAAGCGCCTGCTCGATGGTGACGAGGGGCCGAACACCGGCGGGATGGGCTCGTACTCTCCGGTCTTAGACCTTCCCGCCGGCCTGGTGGAGCAGGCCATGCGGGAAGTTATCAATCCTACCGCGGCGCAGATGGCCGAGGATGGTGACCCTTTCAACGGGTTTCTCTATGCCGGTCTCGCCCTCACCGGTGACGGTCTCAAGGTCGTCGAGTTCAACGTCCGGCTCGGCGATCCGGAGACCCAGGCGATTCTGCCCCGGCTGGACTCTGATCTCGTCGACCTTCTGGAGGGGAGGGAGCCGTCGTGGACCGAGCAGTGCACGGTCAATGTCGTCCTGACCGCGAAGGGATATCCAAGGTCACCGGAAAAGGGCGCGGTGGTCAAGGGTCTCGGGGACGTCCCCGGCGACGTGCTGGTCTTCCACGCCGGCACCAGGCGGGAGGGCAGAAAGCTATTGGTCGACGGTGGCCGGGTCCTCAACCTCGTCGGCACCGGAGCCACCCAGGACGTGGCTCGGGAGGCTGCCTACTCGGCGGCCCGCTCGATCAGCTGGCCCGGCATCCACTACCGCACCGACATCGCCGGCTGATTACGGCGCCTGGCGAAATGGTGCCCGCCAGTCCGGCGCCTCGAACGGCGCTGCGAAATAGCTGGTTTCCTCCGCGATCTTTCCCTCCCGAAGCACGAAAAGAGTGACCACGTAGTACTCGCTCCCGTCGGGATAGGCGAAGAAGCTCTGGGCCACAAACATGTCACCCACCCCGCTGACCGTCACCCCCGGTTGGCCGGGCAACGCGGACGGGATCAGAAAGGTCTCCTCGCGATAGTCGACGCTGTCGACACGGGTTTGGGGCAGCCCCGGATAGGCCTCGAGGAAGGCGCGGTAGTTGTCCCGGCCCTTGATCACTTCGCCCGACTGCGGGTAGCGACAGACGATTTGTTCGTGCATCTCGGCCACCAGACCCTCGACGTCATACTCATGGAGAGCATCGGCGTAACGCATGACCACGTCGAGGTTGCTCATGTGACTCCTATCCGGTGACGGCTCGGTTGGAAGGCGATCCTATTCACCTGACTTGCGACGATGAATCGGCCGGGTGAGACAGGTGGGGCCACCGCTGCCGTTGAGACAGATCTCCTGGCCGGAGAAGGTGTGGACCTCGACGCCCTTGGTCTCGAGGAGCCTTCGGGTCTCCGGGTTGCCTTCCAGGATGACGACGACACCCGGTCTGACCGCGAGCACATTGCAACCGAGACTCCCGATCTCCCCGGCGGGGATCGGGATCAGCTCGACACCACGCTCCACGCAGAGCTGATATAGGCCCACCGGCAACCGCTCCAACTCGGCGACGGCGAGACGGTCCGATACCGGTGAGATCACACTGAGCAGGTGGAGGCACTCGTCGGGCCCGGCGTCATAGGGCATGTCGAAGACGTGCACTTTCTCGTCGACCAGGGCGGTCAGCTGGTCGATGCCGTCGCCGTTGGTGCGGAGGGTTCGGCCGACACAAAGCGTCTCCTCGTCGAGCCAGAAGACGTCCCCGCCGTCGACCGTCCCCGGCGCCTCGATCCGGCCCACGATGGGGACACCGTTCTGCTCGTACCACACCGCCTGGACGTCCTCCTCGCCACGCCGGGTCGGCTTCCCCGACCGGAGCAGAATCGCTCCTCGATTGGTGACCAGAGACGGGTCGTACTGATAGATGGCATCGGGGCCGGTAACATCATCCTCGAGCAGGTGGATATTGACGTTCAGGGATTCCAGGAGCTCCACGAAGGCGGCATGCTCCTTGCGGGCCAGGTCCACGTCGACCGGATGTCGATAGCCGTGAGCGGGCTCGTCGAAGGCGGCGGCGAAGGCCGACCCGGGCTGGTGCACCAGCACCTCCCGTAGGGGCGCCACCATCGAGGACACGCCGAAATCGACCATGGCCGGCAAGGCTACCGGCACTGGTACCTTCCTCACCATGACTCCGAGCCGACTCTCCCTGCGCCAACTCGCCTCCGAGCGGGATCAGATCCTCACCAGACGATTCGACACCCTGGTGCCGGCGTTGATGGAACGGGCCGGATTCGAGGCGTGGGTCGTCAACGGCAGGGAATACAACGAGGACCCGGTACTGGAAACGATGCTCCCCGGTCATTGGCTGACCGCCCGGCGCCGGACCACGCTGGTGTTCACCGAGGGTGGGAGGAGGAGAGCGTCCGTCTCCCGCTACCCCGTGGGTGACTTCGAGCCGGTGTGGAAGCCGGAGGAAGAACCGGACCAGTGGGCGGCTCTCGCCAAGCACCTGGAGGGGACCAGCGGAGCGATCGGGGTGAACGTGTCGTCATCGTTCGCCCTCGCCGACGGGCTCACCGCGTCGGAGCGGCACGGGATGGTGGCGGCCATGTCGGAGGGGCAGCGGGATCAGCTGAAGAGCGCCAAGGACCTTGCGATCGGCTGGTTGGAGACCCGGCTCCCCGAGGAGCGCGAGCCGTTCGCCCGGGGGGTGGCCAACGCCCATCAGATCCTGCGTCGGGGGTTGTCTCTGGAAGCGGTGACGCCCGGTGAGACCACCACCGACGATCTCACCTGGTGGCTGCGGGAACGGGTGCGGGAGGCCGGGTTCGGGGAGTGGTTTCACCCCGGTGTGCTGGTGCAAAAGCCGGGCGAGGGTCCCCGAGGGCCCTGGGACGGCTACACCGACCGTCTCATCGAGCCGGGCGACTTCCTCCACGTCGACTTCGGGATCATCACCGACGAGGGATATCGCACCGACCAGCAACAACACGCCTACGTCTTGAAGGACGAAGAGACCGACGCACCGCAGGGGATGCACGAGGGCTTGAAACAGGGCAACCGGGTCCAGGACATCCTCATGGAGAACATGACGGTGGGCCGGACCGGGAACGAGGCGTTGGCGGCCACCATCGCCCAGGCGGAGGGGGAGGGCCTGCGGCCCTGGATCTACACCCACCCTCTCGGGGTGCATGGCCACGCCGCCGGGGCGACCATCGGGTTGTGGGATCACCAAGAGGGAGTGCCCGGGCCGGGGGACTACCCGATCAACGTCAACACCGGGTGGTCGATCGAGCTGGCCGCCATCGTCACCATCCCGGAGTGGGACGACCAGGACCTCTACATCATGCTCGAGGAGGACGCCTTCCTGGGCGAGGACGGGATCGCCTTCCTCGACGGCCGCCAGGAACAGCTCCACCTGATCTGAGGCAAACCTAAGGAACGCGGCGTCACATATGAACGATTCGCCGCGCGGAATGACGCGTCAACCGCTCTCCGGCGGGGTCCACCGCCAGGAGTCGAAACCCAAGAGCCACGAGATCACCTCGTCCCCCGTCCACACCATCAGATCCCCGAACCCGTACCCGGGAGGATCCACCACGGTCCATTGCCGGGACGCCACATCGAAGATCGCCCCCTCGTCGAACTGGGGGACGAACAAGCGATCACCCATCACCAGCGGTCCCGAGGGACGCTCGATTGCTTCAAGCGGAACCGAGTCATAGGCGTCCCACCGCAGCTCACCGGCGTTGTAGAGGTAGGTGGGATCGGCGTCGCTGGCCCAGGTCATCAACTCACCGTCGACGACCGCCACCTGATCACCCCAGGAGCAGACCCGAAAGCGGATTGACTCCAGCTCGGTCCATCCGGACCCATTCCAAACTGCGGTCCTCCTCGCCAGGCAATCGGTCCCGGATGCGACGATGAGGCCGCCAAAGTCGAGGAGGGATCCCCGCCAGCGACCCTCAAGGGTGTACCCGGGATGACCCAAGTCTTCCCGGGCCCCGTCCCGTCCGATTCGGATGATGCCGGTGTCGGTCCAGGCGTACACCTCGCCGTCGATCATGCCCAGCGGATCCTCGGGGCGGAGCTCGAGTCCGTCGCCCGCGCGTGTCCATTGATCGGCGGAGGGATCACCGGCGAAGACCCCCTCTTCGGTGATGATCATCATCTCGTCGCCGAGCCAGATCCCGCGGGTGAAGCCGGAAGCACCGGCGACCTCATTTGGACCGTCGAACAGCCGCCACTCGCCGGTCGTAGGATCCAGGATGGCTCCCTGATTGTGAGGGTCGGTTCCGTCTGTGTACCCGCCCCACACGATCATCTCCTCTCCGGTCCAGAAAATATCCGGCTCGCCAGTCTGGAGTGGGCCGGGATCGACCCGGTTCGGATCGGAGAGGAGACGGGTCGCCGGTGAGTCGATGGTGACGTTCTCGCCCTCGAATCGGCGGGCCGGTTCGGACACTCGCTCCAACGGGATCACCTGGACGCCGTGGAAGACATTGCAGGCGATGGCCAGGTCTTCACAGCCCTGCCTGACGACGAAGGTCTCGTACATGACCTGGAGGCTTGCCGGAATCTGGTCTTCGGGTGTCATCCATCGGAACGGGGAAGCAAGAGTCAGAAGTGGAAACCCGAGGTGGTTGCTACCGGTCATCGAACGCTGGGTGATGATGTCGGCGTCCGCGCCCAACTCTTCGAGGACGCCGTCGTAGAACTTGATGATGAAAGAGCCGGCGGCACCGGCGGGGATGCGGGATTCGCCATCCTGGAAGGAGTAGTCCTCGATGGGAGTGAAGCTGATCAAGGTTTCCCCGGCGACGACCGCACCGGAGTCACCCTCGAACATGACCACACCATCGAAACCGGTCACCTCTTCCTCGGGTACTCCCTCGATGAAGAGGGTGTAGGTGGTGCCGTCGGGGAGGGCACCCTCGTAGGTGGCTCGAGTCGGCTCCGGAACGGTTGTTGTCGGCGGGCTCGTGGTGGTCGATGAGCCCTCGGGGCTCGGGGGCAGGGGGAGAAGGTCGATCGTGGTCGTGGTGACGCTGTTGCTGGTGCAGGAGGCGACCACGAGGGCAAGGACGGCGAGTCGTCTCATTCCGGAGGTGTCCACCGCCAGGCGTCGCCATAGGTGCCGTATCCGATCCAGGCCAGGATTTCGGTACCCGTCCAGACCATCTGCTCACTCCAGGCGAACCCCGGCAGGTCGACCTCTGTCCACGATCGCGTTTCGGCATCGAAGATCGCCGCACGACGGGAACCCGGTACGAGAAGGCGACCATCAATAACCAGACCACCACCTACACCTTCTGCGACGTCTATGGGAACCTCGTCCTCCTGCACCCAATCGAGAATGCCGGCGTCGTACCGGTAGCTGGTCTGGAAGTCACCCCAATACACCAGCTCGCCACCGACAACGGCACTCTGATCGGCGGCCGAGCAAGCGCCAGGCGGCATCGGAATTGGAGCCAGTTCTGACCAAGCCTCCCCGGTCCAGATCGCGGTCTCACGGGTCCCACATGCCTGGTTGATGCCGGTGACCACGAGATTGCCACCGAAGTCGAGGAGATAGCCGTCCTGAGGGTCCCTTCCTGCGAAACCTGGATGGGGGATACTGCTCCACTCGCCATCCCTGAATGTCACGATCCCGACAGTGGACCGCACATATACCTGACCGCCCAACTCGACGACGGGCAGATACGGTTGGATCATGGAGATGCCGGCACCGACTTGAGACCAGTCATCGGAGACCGGGTCGCCCACGTACGTGGCGAATGGCGTGATCAGCATCATTGCGTCGTCAGTCCATAGGCCGAGTGATGGTGTCCCTTGGTCAAGACCAGGCCCGTCGAAGAGGCGCCATTGATTGGTCTGCGGGTCGTACGCGGCACCCTGTTGCTGGGGATTCCCCCTGGAGATCGAGCTTCCGCCCCACACGACCATCTCAGTTCCAGTCCAGAAGACGTTGGGGCTATCGAGGTTGGTGAAGGGCCCCCGGTCGAGGTAGTTGGGGTCGGTGCGTAGCCGCGGCGCCGGTGAATTTATGAAGACGCTCTCACCCTCGAACGGAGGGGCCGGAGAAGACACCCGGTCCAGAGGGATGATCTGTGCCCCGCGCGAGTCACTGCACGCAATCGCAATCTCATCACAACCCTTCTGGACCACGAAGGTTTCATACATGACCTCCATCTGAACGGGTAGCTCATCCTCGGGCGTGGCCCACCGGAAGGGCTCGTCGAGAATGAGCACTGGCATTCCGCTCGCCGAGTTGCCGCTGATCGATGACTGAATGATCCCAGCGGACTCGGGTCCGAGCTCCTCGAGAACATGGTCGTAGAAGGTGAGGGCGAAGCTCCCTCCGCCACCGCCGGGAACGCGATACACGCCGTCCTGGTAGCTGTACTCGTTGATGCTCGACAGCGAAATCACCATCTGCGCTGCCGCGATTGGGCCCGAGGAACCCTCATAGATGACCACACCCGAGATCCCGGACAGGTCCTCCGGGAGCACACCTTCGATGGAGATAACGTAAGGAACACCGTCGGGGAACGCACCGCTGTACGTTGCTGTCGCCGGTTCCCGAAAGGTGGGCGGCGGAGCCTGCTCAGTTGTCGTGGTCGGCCCATCCGGGTTCGGCGGCGGAGGGAGCGGGTCGATCGTGGTTGTTGTGGCAGGGCTGTTGTTGGTACAAGCGGCGATAAGGAGCACGAGGACGGCGAGGCCTCTCATTCCGGAGGTGTCCACCGCCAGGCGTCGCGCGGCTGTTCGCCTCTCCAGGCAAGTATCTCTGAGCCGGTCCAAACCAATTCCTCGCCGCCTGCATTCAGACGGGGCATTGACACCGTTGTCCATTCGTCGGTTTCCGGGTCGAAGATGTAACCCTGGCTGCCACGGGGTATCAGGACTCGATCGTCAATCACCAACGCAGAATCCCCATACGCCGGGATCCGATCGACCTCCACCCACTCTCCTTTCCGATAGACCTTGGTGAAGTAGGTCTCGTCATCCCAGACCAAGATGTCATCCTCGACAACGGCTACCTGGTAGGCCGCAGAGCAATCCTTGACGTCCTCTGATGTCCGTAGGGAAACAGGAGGCAACGATTCCCAAGCAATCCCGTCCCAGACCCAGTATTCATGGCCGTCGCAGATGTTCGAAGGGTTGGATGACACCAACAAGCGATCGCGCCACTCGATCATGTACACAGACGAAACCGAGCCGTTACCCAATGCTGGATGCGGAATCGCACCCCAAGAGCCCGTTTGGGGGTCAAACTGAGACAGCTCGTCCCCCGACCAGACGAACAACTGTTCCATAGCCCACGCTAGGAGAACGCGCTCGGCCGAGAAGCTTCTGCTTAGTTCGCTCCATTCGTCGGTATCCGGGTGGTACTCGAAAGTACCGGCCTCGCTCACAACGATCATTTGATCGCCGGCCCAGGTGGCAGCAGACCACGCCCCATCGGGTAGAGGAGAGGAAGCCAAATGACGCCACGTGTTGGTTGTCGTATCGAACGCGGCACCGTCGGTCTTCCAGAACGACTGTGCACGGCCACTGCCCCAAACGATCATCTCGCTCCCGGTCCAGACGACGTCGGGTCCACCCCGATAGGAAAGGGGCCCTGGATCAAGGTAGTGGGGATCGCTGATCGGTCGATGAAAACGAGGCTCGATCGTGACCTCGGGAGGCTCTGCTCCCGGTAGCGGCTTGACCTGCATGTTCCCGGTGAGATCACACGCAATCGCGTCCTCGTCACATCCCAATGACACGAAGAAGGTCTGGTAGACGACTTTCATCGAATCGGTCGGATCGAATTGGGTTGACCAGTGAAATGACTGCGTCAGATTGAGGACCGGGAACCCGTCGCGGCTAACCCCAGTCGATATACCGGAGCGAATGATCTCCGCCGAGCCAGGTCCGACATGATCGAGGAATTCATCGTGGAAATCGATCTCGACGAACCAGCTGGCGGAAGGCTGAAGCAAGTAGACGCCATCTACGAATGAAGGTGCGTTGGTCGCGCGTCCGGGAACGAAGTCGACGTTACCAACCTCCCACGAGGCTCCCTCATCATCCTCGTAGAGGATTGTCGCCTCGATCGCGGTCACTTCCTCGGGTTCCTGTGCGCGGAGCTTCAGTGTGAACCATGTCCCATCAGGAAAGAAACCCTGGATTGGCGGAGTGGAAGCCGGAGGAACAGTCAGCGGCGGGACGGTGACCAGAGTGGAAGGAGTGCCTGGTCTCGGCGGCGGTGGTACGACCGGCTCGGTCGTCGTGGTGGTGTTGGCGCCGGTGGTGCAAGCTACGAGCGTGAGAACCACTGCTGTCAGAGGCAGCCGTCTCACTTGTTACCGTCCCCGTCATGCCTCACAAAGTCGCCATCGTCATGGGATCCGGTTCGGACCGACCAGTTATGGAGAAAGCCGCCGCGATGTTGGATCGGTTTGGTGTCGAGCATGAGGTCCGGGTCCTGTCTGCCCATAAAACGCCGGACGAGGCGATTGAGTTCGCGACCGCCGCCGCGGCCTCAGGGCACGGGGTCATCATCGCCGGGGCAGGAAAGGCCGCGCACCTCGCCGGGGTGATGGCGGCGAAGTCGCTGCTGCCCGTGATCGGCGTGCCCATTTCGGCATCGCTCGACGGCATGGATGCCCTACTCTCGACGGTGCAGATGCCCACCGGGATCCCGGTGGCGACGGTCGCGGTGGACGGTGCCGCCAACGCGGCCCTGCTCGCGGTGGCGATGCTGGCCATCGGTGACGACGAGCTGACCTCTGCACTCGCCGACTATCGACGGGAACTGGCGGAGAAGACCCTCGCCGGCTGAGTTCGGAAGCGGTCGGGTGTCGGCCGGCCGACAGCGCTCCCAACATGGTTCTGCCGGACGGTCCATAAACCTCACGTAGAGCGGTTTTCAACCTCCCTCTACTTCGCTTGCAGGAGAGTGGGCTCAATCTCCCGGGCCCACTTTCCTCGTCGGGGCCGACATACCGCGCGGCGTAGTGTTCATATCTGGCGCCGCATTCCTAAGGTTTCGGGAAATGAGCGAGATTTCCTTCGACCGCCCCGACCCGCACGACTTCTTGGACATCGACTCCCTCCTCTCCGACGAGGAGAAGCTGCTGCGCGACACGGTCGGCCGGTACGTAGAGAAGGAGATCACCCCCCACGTCGGCGACTGGTGGGAGAACGGTTCCCTCCCCGACCAACAGCTGGCGCGGGACTTCGGGGAGATCGGGCTGCTCGGCATGCACCTCGAGGGTTACGGCTGTGCCGGGACCTCCGCCACCGCCTACGGCCTGGCCTGTCTCGAGCTGGAAGCGGGCGACTCCGGGATCCGGTCTTTCGTCTCGGTGCAGGGCTCGCTGGCGATGTTCCCCATCTGGAAGTTCGGCTCCGAGGAGCAGAAGCAGACCTGGCTCCCCCGGATGGCGACCGGCGAGGTGATCGGCTGCTTCGGTCTGACCGAATCCGACTCGGGGTCCGACCCTTCCTCGATGCGGACCAACGCCAAGCGGGATGGATCCGACTGGATCCTCAACGGCACCAAGATGTGGATCACCAACGGCTCCATCGCCGACATCGCGGTGGTGTGGGCCCGGACCGACGAGGGGGTACGCGGCTTCATCGTGCCCACCGACACCCCCGGATTCTCCGCACCCGAGATCAAGAAGAAGGCGTCCTTGCGTGCCTCGGTGACCTCGGAGTTGATCCTGGACAACGTCCGCCTCCCCGACGATTTCGTCCTCCCCGGCGTGTCGTCGATGCGGGGTCCGCTCTCCTGTCTCAACGAGGCCCGGTTCGGGATCGCCTTCGGGGCGATGGGCGCCGCCCGCTCCTGCTACGAAACCGCACTCGCCTACGCCAAGGAAAGGGAGCAGTTCGACAAGCCGATCGGGTCGTTCCAGCTCACCCAGCGCAAGCTGGTGGAGATGATGGTCGCGGTCCAGAGAGGGACGCTGGTCGCCCTCCATCTCGGTCGGCGTAAGGACGAGGGCACTCTCACCCCCGAGCAGGTCAGCTTTGGCAAATTCGACAACGTCCGCAACGCCTTGGAGGTGGCTCGCTCGGCGCGCTCGGTGCTCGGGGCCAACGGGATCACCCTCGAGTACCCGGTGATGCGGCACATGGCCAACCTGGAGACCGTCTTCACCTACGAGGGCACCAACGAGATCCATACCCTGATCATGGGCGAGGCGATCACCGGCCTGTCCGCCTTCTCCTGACTTTCTGTGTCGATTTTCTTAGGCCGAACCTAAGAAAATCGACACAGAACTAGAAGAGGTTCCCGTTCTGGAGGAATTCCACGTCGAACACACCGAGCCAGACGGCGACCTCCTCCAATTCCACAACCAGCTCCCGCCCCACCCTGGTCCGGTCGACCCCGGGCTCCGCCCAAGCCCCCTTGACCAGCAACCTCCCCGACTTCCGATCGGTCTTTAGGTCGACCCGGGCCACCAGCTCTCCGTCGAGGAGGAACGGGAGCACGTAGTACCCGTAGAGCCGCTTCGCCTCCGGGACATAGATCTCGATCCGGTAGTGGAAATCCCAGAGGCGCTCGACTCGTGGTCGGCAGAAGACCAGATTGTCGAACGGCGAGAGCAGCGCCCGACCGGCAACGGAGCGGGGCAGCCGGGCCTCGGGATGAAGGTAGCCGGTCTTGCCCCAACCTTCGACGTCCACTTCGATCAACCGACCCTCTTCAACCAGCCCCGCTACCAGCGGACGGGCCTCGGGATTGGATATCCGCGGATAGTCGGCCAGGTCCTCGAGTGTGCCCACCCCCAGGGATCGCGCCGCCGATTCGAGCAACTCCGTCTGTCCCTCCTCGGGTGAGGGGTCGGCGCCATTCCTGAGATGGGCAGGTATCACGACCTCGGACACTGCGTAGAGACGGTTGAAGTTGCGTCGATCGAAAACGGTCACATCGCCCCGATGGAAAAGCGCCTCCAGGGCGACCTTCCCATCGGACCATCCCCACATCTCGCCCTTGATGCGCTCACCGGGCTCGTGGAGGTCCTTCACCTGTAGTGGCCCCATCTCCCGCACCTGGGCAAGGACATTCTCCAGATAGCCGGGACGCTCTCGCTTCATCCGCTCGACCCGTTTCCAACCGAATTCTCCGGTCATGCGCCAGCGGAAGTTGGGCCATTGCGCCATCGGGATCACCGAGGCTTCATGGCCCCAGTACTCGAAGTGCTCTCGGGAGGTCCAAAGCCAGCGGTCGAGGGCATCCCGGTCATAAGGGCCGAGACGGGAGAAAAAGGGCATGTAGTGGGCCCGGCTGAAAGCGTTCACCGAGTCGAGTTGGAGCAGGCCAAGTTGTCCCATCACCCGCCGGAAATGTCTCACGTCCAGCCGCCCCCGGGGTCGGGGTCGGTCGAGACCCTGCGCCGCGAGCGCGTACCGGCGCGCCTGATCAAGCGTTATCTGCCGCATCGAGTGAGAGAACCTAACCGACGGCGTCTTTGTTGCATCTTCTGTGTCGCTTTTCTTGGCCTGAGGCCAAGAAAAGCGACACAGAAAGTTCAGAGAACGGTCAGGATGTCGGCGAAGGAGTCGATGATCCGGTCCGGCGTCCCATCTTGGAGCTGATCGTCGGAGAACTTCCCCGTCCTGACCTGGACGCCCGTCAACCCGACCGCCTGTGCCGCCAGGACATCGTTTTGGAGGTCGTCACCCACCATGGCCGCTTCCGACGCCTCCAGCCCCAGGGAGTCGAGCCCGGCGCGGAAGAACTCGGGTGACGGCTTGCCCACCACCACCGCCTCGACATCGGCCGCCGTCTCGAGCGCGTTCACGAACGCTCCGCTGTCGAGTTGGAGCCCGGCCTGGGTCCGCCACACCAGATTGCGGTGCATCGCCACCAGCGACGCCCCCGACCGGAGAAAGCGGAAGGCGTCATTCAGCAACGAATACGAGAACGCCGGCCCCGCCCCACCCACGAGGACCACGTCCACCGGCCCGGAGTCGACCAGCTCGACTCTCTCCAGATCGTCACCGAGGTCGCCCTCGTTGATCATCAGGCATCTCGCCCCGGGATGCTGACGACGGAGATAGGCGGCGGTTGCCACCGGAGCTGTCAGGATCTCGCTCTCGTCGACCTCGAAGCCGGCAACGACGAGAGCCTCGGCCACGGCGGCCCGGGTTCGGCTGGTGGTGTTGGTGAGGAAACGGACCCCGAGCCCTCGGTCACGCACCTCGGCCAACGCTGCAGCCGCTCCTGGCACTGGCTCCCACGAGATGGTGAGCACGCCGTCGATGTCGATCAGCAATCCCGAAGGCCGATTCACACCGCCGAGCGTAGGTGCCATCATGCTGTTCGTGATCGAGCGATACAGCTTGCCCGAGATGTCCGAGGTCTGGTCGGAGCCGGCCAAGTTGGAGAACTGGAAACAGGTAGAGGTCCTGGCCCTCGAAGCCTGGGAGAAACTGGGCAAGGTTCCTTCGGGCGTGGCCGGAGCCGCCCGGGACGCCCGTTGCCCGACACCCGAGGAGGTGGCCCAGCGGGAGGAGACCACCGACCACGACCTCGCCGCCTTCGTCGATCTCCTCGGTGACAACGCCGGGCCTGACGCGGCCGGCTGGGTCCACTATGGCCTCACCTCGTCAGACGTCCTCGACACCGCCGGCGGCAAGCAACTCGCCCGGGCCGCGGCACTGCTGGTCGACGAGACCGCCAGACTGTTCTCGGTGGTGCGGACGATGGCGAGCCAGCATCGGTCCAGCTTCATGATCGGACGGACACATGGAATCTGGGCTGAGCCCACCACATTTGGCCTCAAGCTGGCCGGGTGGGCCTTCGAGCTGTCCCGTGACCATCGGCGGCTGAGCCAGGCGCGGGAGGCGGTGGCCGTCGGGAAGATCTCAGGGGCGGTCGGCACCTACGCCCAGGTCCCCCACGAGGTCGAGCGCCACGTATGTGAGGCGATGGGGCTGGCCATCGAGCCGGCGGCCACCCAGGTCACGGCGCGCGACCGACACGCCCAGTACCTGCAGGCGGTGGCCCTGACCGGTGCCAGCATCGAGCGCTTCGCGACCGAGATCCGCCATCTGCAGCGGTCCGAAGTCGCCGAGGTCCGCGAGGGCTTCAAGAAGGGCCAGAAGGGATCGTCGGCGATGCCCCACAAACGGAACCCGATCCTGTCCGAACGGATGACCGGGATGGCCCGCCTGCTTCGCGGTTACGCCCAGGTCGGGCTGGAAAACGTGGCGTTGTGGCACGAGCGTGACATTTCGCACTCGTCGGCGGAGCGGGTCGTCCTCCCCGATGCATCCATCATCCTCCACTACATGCTGGTCAAGTTCCGCTCCCTCCTCGAGAACCTGGTGGTGGACGCCGACCGGATGAGGCAGAACCTCGACGGGACCCGTGGTCTGGTGTTCAGCCAGGCCGTCCTCCTCGCCCTCGTCGAAGACGGGCTGTCCCGCGATAAGGCCTACCGCATCGTCCAGCGCAATGCGATGAGGGCATGGGACGGAGAAAGTGATCTGCGGGACCTGCTCGGCACCGACGATGAGGTGAGCCTGACACCTGCCGACCTCTCAGCCTGCTTCGATCTCGACGCCATCGACGACACCATCTCCCCCGTGTTCGAGCGTCTGGAGGCGGTCAGTCTCGATCAACCGGACCAGACGGCGGCCAGCTGATCCCGGAAATACCGGGTCGGGACGAGAACCGAGGCGCCGGCAGGGGTTCGGTAGCCGCGGACCGCGACGGAGAAGCGGGCGACGGAGCCCTCTGAGATGCCCCGATAACGCCAGGCAGCCGTTATCGCCGAGCCGAATGACCACGATGAGTCGAGACGTACTGTCTCGGCCACCACCGATAGCCGCGAGGTGAGGTTGGCGGGACTGGGAAAGTCGGCCATGCTGCCGGCCAGCTGGAACAGCACGTCCTGCTGCCGACGCTGGCGGGTGAAATCGGAACCCGACACCGCGACCCATTCCCCGTTGATGCGCTCCTCGGGATGACGGGACCGAACCCAGGCGAGAGCGGTGCGGCCATCGGCATTGACGCATCCCGCCTTGCGAATACGCAAACCGGACTTGGTGTCGCGAGTCGGGGCGTCGACACAGACCTGTACACCGCCCATCACGTCGACCATGCGCGAGAACCCCGAGAAGCTGGTGCGGGCCATGTGGTCAATCGGGATCCCCGTGTAGTCCTCGAGCATGATGGCCATCATCTCCATCCCCGACGCCACACCGGAACAGCCCCCCAGCCCCGAGTTGAGCCGGGTGAGGACGTTTTTGCACTCGTTCCACACGTAGAGGTCGCGGGGGAGGCTCACCATGATCGGTCGCCCACCTCCGGCCGGCTGCAGGGCGAGGATGATGACGTCGGCCAGGTAACCCGAGGCATCGGTGCCGAGTAGGACGTAAGACTCGAACGCCTCGTCGGGAATTGGATCGCCGAAGGAGTAGGGGCTCACGTCTCGAGGAGAGGACGGGCCCGAGCCCCACAGATCCCTGATGTCCTGCATCTCCGAGTCGAGCGGGTCGGAGCCGTCGAGGGCTTCGGGCTCCACGAACACCGCAGCCTCTCTCTCTGCCCCATCTTCACCTAGCGCGGCTCGGGCAGCCACCGGGTCGAAATCCTCGATGGCGACGGCTTCGAGCGCGGTGTTCAACTGGAATGCATAGAAGGCCGCCACGCCGAGCATCACACCGGTGACGACCGAAAACCCCGCTTTCCAGGGGTGGAACACCACAAATCTGGCAACTCCCAAAGCAAGATGAGACTAGAACAGCCTCATCTCGAGGCGGCGGTGATATGGACCGTCCCGGTGAAAAGCCCCACCACACGGCCGTCGTCGCGGCTCACCGTCACCCGATAGGTCCCCAGCGTCCGGCCCCGGGTTGCTTCGGTCACCACGGCGGTGAGCCGGTCACCTGCCTTGGTCCCACCGGTCAGGACGAGATGGGCGTCGATGGCCACCGCACGGTCGCCGGCGGAGTTGGAGCCCAAGGAGAAGGCACAGTCGGCCAGGGAGAAGACCATGCCGCCGTGGCCGACACCGAGGAAGTTGAGATGCGACTCGCCAACGTCAAGTGCGACTTCGATCTCGTCCGGGCTCACTGCCACCAGTTGGACTCCCAGAGAGGCGGCATACGCATCCGCGGCGAGCATCTCCTCGACACGGTCACGATCGAATCCGGCCATCGGGCGAGGCTAACCGTCGCGTCACCCGGGGAGGTCGATCGGAGGGAGCGGCGGGTCGGTTACCCTGCCGCCACGTGCCGGATTCACTCCCCCATATCGCTTCGGGCAAGGTAAGGGAGATCTACGAGATCGACGCGAGCCGCCTCCTGTTCGTCGCCACCGACCGAATCTCCGCCTATGACGTGATCCTCAACCAGACAATCCCGGAGAAAGGACGAGTCCTCACCGGCCTCAGCCTCCATTTCTTCGACCTGCTCGACGTCCCCAACCATTTCCTTTCGACCGACCTGGCCGGGATCGGCAGCCTCGATGACGACGAGCGTGGCGACCTCGAGGGGCGGGCAATGGTCGTCCGGCGCGCCGAGGTCATACCCGTCGAGTGCGTGGTCCGCGGCTATCTCTATGGGTCGTCATGGCGGGAGTACCGCGACGGAGGCGGCCCCACCACCGAGCATCTGCCCGAGGGGCTCCGGCTCGCCGACAAGCTCGACGAGCCGATCTTCACACCCGCGACAAAGGCCGCCACCGGCCATGACGAGAACATCACCGAGACCCAGGCTCGCTCCCTGCTCGGCGACGAGCTCTACGAGACTCTGCGCCGGACCTCGATCGACATCTACCTGGCCGCCGCCGACTACGCCGCGGACAGAGGAGTGATCCTTGCCGACACCAAGTTCGAGTTCGGCCTCGCCAACGGAGAGCTGCTGCTCATCGACGAGGTCCTGACGCCCGACTCCTCCCGCTATTGGCCCGCCGACTCATGGGCCCCCGGCCATGACGTCCCCTCCTACGACAAGCAGTACGTGAGGGAATGGCTGGAATCCACCAACTGGGACAAGACCCCTCCGCCGCCCGACCTCCCCGACGAGATCGTGGCCGGCACCACCGCCAGGTACATCCAGGCGTATGAGCGGATCACCGGCCGCTCGTTCGCCGCCTATGGAGCGAGTGGATGAGAGTCCGGGTCGAGATCACCAGGCGGCCCGAGATAGCCGACCCCGAGGGGAGCACCATCCGGAGGGCCTTGCGCGATCTGGGACATCGGGTCTCCGAGGTCAGAGTGGACAGAGTGATTCACCTGGAGATCGAGGGCGACGACCGCGCCGAGATCATGGCTGCCGCCGAGAAGATGTGCCGGGAAGTGCTGGCCAACCCGGTGCTCGAGGACTTCACCATCGAGGTGCCCTCGTGAAGATCGCCGTCATCCAGTTCC
>Ga0299913_10001450_pt1 | contig 17525 bp, 17 predicted proteins | sample RVTome_9_FD_201360 | JGI IMG/M metagenome (GOLD analysis project Ga0299913, IMG submission 201360) | Soil microbial communities from uranium-contaminated site in the Upper Colorado River Basin, Wyoming, United States - RVT155D38 (version 2) ... | reverse complement strand
CGGCTCTTCGAAGAGCTGGGAGCTGCTACCCGGTAACCGCGACCCCGTCCTGCTCGCACACGGCGGGCTGTTCGCTGGGACGCGGGATCGGAATGGGCAGGATCTGCACGAGCTCGCGCGTGGGGAACCGCGTGCGGCCGACGATGACCGCGACGTCGATCCCACGCGGAGTGCGGTGCTCTTCGAGCTGCGCGTTGGGCAACAGCGCGGCGACGAGCTCGGCCATCTCCTTGGCCTCGGGCTGATAGCGGACGAGGTTCTCCTTGAACCTGAAGTTCGGGGCGTTCGCGATCTCGATGGCGTCGCGTGCGATCCGGCCCCCGGTGGCCTGGCTGATCCGCGCGGCGGCCTCGGACGCATAAGGCCGGAAGAGATCGACCCCGTTGTACACGCCGAGGCGGATCGTGCTCGGGTCGATGCTGGGCACCCCGTCCGCCTCGGCGGGCGATTCGTTGCGGCCGATGGCCTCGAACATGAACTTCATCTTGGGCATGTCGGGCAGGACGACCGACGCGGTTCCCACCCTGCCGGTCCCCAGGTTCGGGGCGGTATATGCCTCGTAGCGATCGGGATCGAGACGCAGCCGCCCCAGGAGGTCCCGCAGCTTGGGGATGTTCAGGTGGTAGTCGGTCCGCAGGTTCTTGCCCGCGACGTCGGCGAGCTCCAGGATCCGCCCCGGGTCCAGCAGCGTTCCCACCGAGGTGACCTTGTCCAGGACGGCGGCCACGAACTTCTGCTGGTTCGCGATGCGGTCAAAGTCGCCTCCGGGGAACGCCTTTCGAGATCGCACGAAACGGATCGCGAGGTCGCCGCCGAAGTGGATGGTCCCGGGTTCGGTCACCTGGAAGCCGGTGCCCGGATCGAACGGAACCGTTTGCGGGATACAGATGTCGACGCCGTCGATCGCGTCGACGAGATCGCGGAAGCCCGCGATGTTGACCATCACGTAATGGTTGATATCGAGGCCGGTCAATTGCTTCATCGTCGCGACGAGCTGCTTCGGACCGCCCACGAGGGCCGAGTTGATCTTGTTATCGGCGTCTTCACCCGCGATCGGGACCCACAGATCGCGCGGGAACTGCACGACGGTTATGTGGTCCGACGTGGGATCGACGTGAGCCAGGATCAGCGTGTCCGCACGTTGCCCCGGCGCGGGCCCTGCGGCCAGCTCTAGCTGCTCCTCGGGGGTCAGTCCGGTGCGTGAGTCCGACCCGATCAACAAGACGTTGAACGGGTCACCCTCCTCTGCCTGCGGGAGCTTCTCCCCACCACAGCGGATCTTGCACTCGATGTTCCGGTACTTCCAGATGCCCACCACACAGATCGCCGTGATCAGCACGAACACACCCAAGGTGATCCACTGCCAGCGGTGCGTCATGTGCTTGCGCTGGCGGGCACGAACGCTCTTGAAGATGTCTGAGTAGCGCGACGACGCGAACGGGTCGGGGTCGCGTTTGAACAGCTTGCGCATCCTGTGGAGATTATGAAGGGGTTAGTCGTCTAACGGGCGCGTCATGTCCTCGGGACGTACCCACTTGTCGAAATCCGCCTCGTCCACGTACCCCAGAGCGGCGGCAGCGGCCTTGAGCGACGTGCCTTCGCGGTGCGCCTTCAGGGCGATCTCGGCCGACTTCTCGTAGCCGATATGCGGGGTGAGGGCGGTTACCAGCATCAGCGATCCTTGGAGATGTTGCTCGATCACCTCGCGGTCGGGCTCGATCCCCACCGCGCAGTGCTCGTTGAAAGCTCGGCACGCGTCGGCCAACAGCGATGCGGCTTCCAGGACGTTGTGGAGCATCACCGGCTTGTAGACGTTCAGTTGGAACGCGCCCTGGGAGCCCGCGAAGGCGACTGCGGCATCGTTGCCCATCACCTGAGCACAGACCATCGTCAAAGCTTCCGACTGCGTCGGGTTGATCTTGCCGGGCATGATCGACGAGCCCGGTTCGTTCTCGGGGAGCCTCAGCTCGGCGATGCCCGCGCGCGGCCCCATGGCGTAATAGCGCACGTCGTTGGCCAGCTTGAACAATGCGATGGCAAGCGTTCGGATCGCGGCAGACACTTCGACCATCTCGTCGTGTGCCGACAGGGCCGCGAACTTGTTCGGGGCGGTCTCGAAGGGCTTGCCGGTCTCGTCACGGAGATTCCGAGCGACGAGGTCGCCGAAGCGGGGGTGCGCGTTCAGACCGGTTCCGACTGCGGTGCCCCCGATCGCGAGTCGGTACAGCCCGGGCAACGCGCGTTCGATCGCGTCGGTCGCGTTGTCGATCTGTGCGACCCATCCCGAGAACACCTGTGACAGGCGGATCGGCGTCGCGTCTTGCAGGTGCGTGCGACCCACCATGATCACGTCGTCGAACGCGCGCGCCTTGTGCTCGAGCGTGTCCCGAAGAACCGCGACTGCCGGAAGGAGACCGTCCTCGATCTCCTCGACGGCCGCGACGTGCATCGCCGTGGGGAAGGTGTCGTTGGACGACTGGCCCCGGTTCACGTCGTCGTTGGGATGGACGACTACCGGGCCCGCCATCTCCCCGGCGAGCTGGATCGCCCGGTTCGCGATGACCTCGTTGGCGTTCATGTTGGACTGGGTCCCGGAGCCCGTCTGCCACACGACCAGGGGGAATTGGTCGTCGTGGTCGCCCGCTATGACCTCGTCGGCGGCCCGGACGATCAGGTCGACCTTCTCGGGGGGGAGCTGACCGAGCTCGCCGTTGGCCTGGGCAGCGGCCTTCTTGAGCAGGCCCAGCGCCTTGATCACGCGGCGGCCCCATACGAAGCGGTCGCGCCCGATCGGGAAGTTCTCGATCGAGCGCTGGGTCTGGGCGCCGTACAGCGCGCCGGCGGGCACCTCGACCTCGCCGAGCGAGTCCTTCTCGGTACGGAAATCACCCATGTAACGACGATACCGGGCACGAAGGGTCGCGCGGCGTGGTCGAGGGGCCGAAACCGAGAGCCGGCCTTAGTACGCGGGCGCCAAACACTCCGTTTAAGACAGCTTGCCGAAGATCTGGCGGGCGAGCACCACGCGCTGGATCTGATTCGTACCTTCGTAGATCTGCGTGATCTTCGCGTCGCGCATGAAGCGCTCGACCGGGTACTCCTTGATGTAGCCATAGCCGCCGAGAGCCTGCACGCAGTCCGTCGTGACCTCCATCGCGACATCGGACGCGTAGCACTTCGCGATCGCTGCCCAGTACGAGACATCCTTCGCGCCGGTGTCGACCGCGACCGCGGCGCGGTAGACGGCCATCCGCGCTGTTTCGATCTTCATCGCCATGTCGGCGAACATGAACTGCATCCCCTGGAACGCGGCGATCGGCCTGCCGAACTGCTTTCGCTCGGCGCAATAGCCGACGGCGTAGTCGAATGCACCCTGTGCGATGCCGAGTGCTTGCGCCGCAACGGTGGGCCGCGAGAAGTCGAGCGTGCGCATCGCGATCTGGAAGCCACCGTTGACCTCGCCGATCACGTTCTCGGCCGGCACGCGCACGTCTTCGACGATCACCTCACGTGTGGGCGAGCCGCGGATACCCATCTTGTCTTCCTTGCGACCGAGCGAGAACCCCGGCATGTCTTTGGAGATCAAGAACGCGGTGATGTTCTTGCCCTTCGGCGCATCCTGGTCGGTTACCGCGAAATACGTGTAGAGATCGCTTGCACCGGCCCCGGTGATGAATCGCTTGGAACCGTTCAGGATCCACGAGTCACCGTCTTTGACCGCCCGACTCCGCATCGCGGCGGCATCTGACCCGGAGCCCGGCTCGGTCAAGCAGTAGCTCATCCGGTGATCGCCGTTCATGATGCCCGTGCACACCTTCTTGCGCATGTCGTCGCTGCCGGCCAGCAAGACCGGGATCGCGCCCAGCTTGTTGACGGCGGGGATCAGCGCGACACCGCCGGAGACCCGGGAGATCTCCTCGACCAGGATGCACAGCTCCAGCGCTCCGCCGCCGGCTCCTCCGTACTCCTCGGGGTAAGAGACTCCGGCGAAACCGTTCTTGACGAGCAGCTCGTCGATGTCCCACGGGTACTCGTCGGCCTCGTCGATCTCCGCCGCGCGAGGGGCGATCTTGTCCTCGGCGAGCTGGCGGATGCTGTGGCGGAAGGCCTGTTGCTCTTCGCTCAAAGTGAAGCTGAGACCGGTGCTCATGGAACGAATCGTAAACTCGCCGCCTGACACCGAGGCGATCGACTACAAGGACCATCAGGGAGGACTCGTGGCCGGTTCGATCGAGAAGATCAGAGAAGCCATCCAGAACGACGCTTCCAGTGAAGAGATAGCAGCGCTCGAGCTGCCCGAGTCGATCAGGGCGGCGTTCGTCCGCAAGGACGAGCAGGAGATGTTCGAAGGGATGGCGCACGAGGCCAAGGACCCGCGCAAGTCGCTCCATGTCGACCAGGTCCCGATCCCACCGCTCGGTCCGAACGAGTGCCTGATAGCGGTCATGGCCTCGGCGATCAATTTCAACACCGTATGGACGTCGATCTTCGAGCCCCTGCCCACCTTCATGTTCCTCGAGCGGTTCGCCAAAGAGGGCGAGCTAGGCGCGCGGCACAACCTCGACCACCACATCGTCGGTTCCGACGCCGCCGCGGTCGTGCTGCGGACGGGTCCCGGCGTCACTCGTTGGAAGCCCGGAGACCGCGTGACCGTGCACTGCAATTACGTCGACATGGAAGCACCGGAGGGCCACGACGACTCGATGATGGATCCGGGTCAGCGCATCTGGGGCTTCGAGACGAACTTCGGATCGCTCGCCGAGATATCGATGGTCAAGGCGAACCAGCTGATGCCGATGCCCACCCATCTCACGTGGGAAGAGGCCGGGTGCAACGGGCTGGTGAACTCGACCAGCTACAGGATGCTCGTGTCGCCCAACGGCGCTCAGATCAAGCAGGGAGATGTCGTACTGGTCTGGGGCGCGACCGGAGGCCTCGGCGGCTATGCGATCCAGTACTGCCTCAACGGCGGTGCGATCCCGGTGGGAGTGGTGTCGTCACCCGACAAGGTCGAGCTCCTGAATGAGATCGGTTGCGAGCACGTGATCGATCGCAAAGCCGAGAGCTACGCGTTCTGGGACGGCGACAAACAGGACGCGAAGGAGTTCAAACGGTTCGGCAAGAAGATCCGAGAGCTCGTCGGGGAGGACCCCGACATCGTGTTCGAGCATCCCGGCCGCCAGACCTTCGGTGCCTCCGTCTTCGTCGTGAAGAGAGGCGGCAAGGTCGTCACGTGTGCATCGACGTCCGGATACAAGCACGAGTACGACAACCGTTACCTGTGGATGATGCTGAAATCCATCATCGGCAGCCACTTCGCCAACTACAAGGAAGCGTGGGAGGCCAACCGCCTGATCGACCTCGGCATGATCCATCCGATCCTGAGCAAGACATATCCGCTGGCCGAGACCGCCGAGGCCGCGTGGCAGGTCCACCAGAACCAGCACAAGGGTAAGCTCGGGATCCTCGTGCTGGCCGACTCCGAGGGCCAGGGAGTGCGCGACCCGGCCAAACGCTCGCGCTTCGCCGACAAGATCGAAGTGTTCAAACGTTTCAGCGATTGAGCGGTCGCGGGTAGAAGGAAGCGAGAGGGGTCCGGCTCACGCCGGGCCCCTCTCTTTCCCGGAAGAGCCACGCCGCGGTCCGTGTGGTGGGAGAAAAAACCCTGGTCAGAGGCTAGAAAACCCTTGACTATCGAACATATGTTCGCTAGAGTCAAGAACATGGACAAAAGGAGCATCTCGGACCTGAGCCGGGCCGTGTCGGAAGGGCGGGACGAGATCCGCCAGGGCCTCCTGGGGACGCTCCCCGAGCGGGGCCGGATCGATCGCGAGCGGATGAGGTGGATCGCCAAGGCCGACCGGGCCGAGCTATGGCGCGGCGAAGGGGCCCGCAACACCGCCGAGTGGCTCTCTGCGCTGTTCCACATCTCCAACTGGAAGGCCCGTCGCTGGGTCGGCGCGGCCCATGCGCTGGAGGAGCTCCCGCTGGTCGCGGCGGCGCTCGAGTCGGGCTCGTTGTCGCTCGACAAGGTCGGCGAGCTGACGCGCTTCGCCACGCCCGAGGACGAGAAGAAGCTCGTCCGCTGGGCCCGGCGGGTCACGGTGGCCACGATCCGCACGCGCGCCGACGAGCACCACAAGCGCACCGCCCTGGAGGCCGAGGAAGCTCAGCGCGTCCGTTACCTGCGAACACAACGATGGGACGAGCACATGGAGATCGGGACGCTGCTAACCCTCGCTGAGGGCGACGCGGTGATGGCGGCGGTCGATCAACTCGCCGATGAGCTGCCCAGGCATCCCGATGAGGATGGCAACATCCCTGGGTCCCGGGAGATCAGTCTCGAGCAACGACGGGCCGACGCCTTGGTGCTCCTGGTGACGCGCACGGGACGCGACGACGAGGCCAGGCCGACCGTGATCGTGCATGCACCGATCGACTCCCTCGCCCACGACACAGGTGGCGCAACGGCTCCCGGCGGGGTGCTGCACCCCGAGACCGCGCGTCGGCTCGCATGCGACTCCGCCCTGCAGGTCGTCATAGAGGGCAAGGACGCCACCCCGATCGGGATCGGGCGCAAGTCCCAGAGCGTGCCGCGCTGGCTGCGCCGCCAGGTGTTGCGGCGCGATGGCCACACCTGCACGTTCCCCGGATGCGAGATGAAGAGGTTCCTGCATCCCCATCACATCCGGCATTGGGCCCGCGGCGGACCGACCGATCTCGACAACCTCATCACCGTGTGCACGTTCCACCACAAGATGCTCCACGAGGGCCGCTGGAGCGTGACGCTCGGGCCCGGCGCGCGACCGGTGTGGTTCCGCCCCGGGGGCCGGGTCTACGAACCGGGGCCGGCGCCGCCGGAGGAACCTCCGGCGCGTCTGCAGAGGGCCGCGACCTTCGCCGAGGCCGCGGGTTACTCACGACTGTTCGACCTGATCCGGCCGCATGAGGTGACCCGGCGCCGCAAACGAAGGCGCCGCGACGAGATCCCAGACTGGGGCCGCATCGAGTTGGGTCTCAAAGGGTCCTGAGCTCGTTTACGACTCGACTTCGGCCTGGAAGAAGCCTGAGGTCGAACCCTCCCCGGAGACGCGGCCGGTCAGACGACGTCCCATCGCACCGGTCACCGTCCGTTTCGTGACGAAGCGCTTGGGCATGACTACATCCGGTAGTCGAACTCCAAGGGAGGCGCCATGGTGGACCTTGCGCTCGATCTCGCCCAACGCACCGGTGAGGTCAGCGTCAACCTGAAGCTGCCGGGCCTGATCGCGCTGATCGCAGGGGTCCTGATCCTGATCATGCCGCGGCTCCTCAACTACATCGTGGCGGGCTACCTGATCGTGGTGGGCCTCGTCAGCGTCTTCGACATCCGGATCTAACCGATCACCGGCCTAGCCGCGGCGGGGTCGTATCCGTCTGCGCATCACCGGTCGAGTCGGCTTGCGCCGGGCGACCTCGGTGAACCCCTCCCGGTCGAACATCGACTTCGCGCCGAACCACAGGAAGTCCGAGACGCTGCGCTTGTCCTTGTCCACCGGATACGCCTCGAGCAGCGTCGCGCCGTTCGCACGAGCATGGTCGATCCCCGCAGCGAGCAAAGCCTTGGCTACGCCACGACCCCGCGACTTGGAATCGATGAAGAAACACACGATCGACCACACCGGCTTGTCGTCCACCGGCTTCATCACGGGTGAACGCGCGAGCTTCTGGTAGTCCTCCCGCGCACCGAGCGAGATCCAGCCGACCGGCCGTCCCTCGTCGTAGGCGATCAGGCCCGGGACGTAACCACCCGTGACGAGAGAGCGCATCGCACGTCTGTTCTTAGCAGCCTGATCTGCCGATGCTCCCGCGCCACTCTTCCGGTAGTACATGCACCAGCACCCGCGCGCGATCGAGGCCCCCGGGCGGTTGAACAGCTCGACCAGATCGGGCCAGGTATCGCGCGTTAGCGGCTTGACGTCGACGCTGGTGCGCTTCGGCACGCGAAGGGATCGGGTTTGGGTCCTAGGCGATCACGACGCGGGCACGCGATAGATGATCGCGTCGCCCTGGCCGCCGCCTCCGCACAGTGCGGCCGCGCCGATACCGCCGCCGCGCCGCTTGAGCTCGTGCAGCAACGTCACGGTGATACGCGCGCCGGTGCAGCCGATCGGGTGCCCCAGCGCTACGGCACCGCCGTTGACATTGACCTTCTCCTCGGCTTCCTTGTTGCCGTTGTAGAGCATCCCGATCGCGTGCATCGCGACGGACGCGAAGGCTTCGTTGATCTCGATCAAGTCCAGTTCGTTCGGCGACAGCCCTGCCTTCTTCAACGCGGCCTGGATCGCGAGCGCCGGGACGGTGTGCAGGTAGGGCGGCTCCTCCGCCGACATGCCGTGCGCCACGATCTCGGCCATCGGCGTGACTCCGAGCTCTTCCGCTCGCTCGCGGCTCATCACGACGACGGCCGCTCCCCCGTTCGATACCTGTGACGCGTTGCCCGCCGTGATCGTGCCGTCGGCCTGGAACGCAGGCTTCAGCTTGGCGAGGGTCTCGACGGTGGTACCGGGACGGACGCCTTCGTCGGTGTCGAAGACGATGGGGTCACCCTTGCGCTGCGGGATCTCCATCGGCTCGATCTCTTCCTTGAAGCGGCCCGACTCGATCGCGGCCTGGGCCCGCTCGTGTGAACGTGCCGCCCACTTGTCCTGGTCCTCCCGGCCGATCTTGAACTCCGTGTTGACGTCGTCGGACTGGTCGCCCATGTGCTTGTTATTGAAGGCGTCCCACAGCCCGTCGTAGATCATCGAGTCGACGAGCTTGCCGTCGCCCATGCGGTAGCCCTTCCGTGCCTTCGGCAGGAGATAGGGCGCTTGGTCCATCGACTCCATGCCTCCGGCGACGACAACGGAGGCTTCGCCCGCCCGGATCATCTGGTCGGCGATCGCGATCGCGTTCAGGCCCGAGAGACAGACCTTGTTGATCGTGATCGCGGGCACGCTCGTCGGGATGCCTGCCTTCACGGACGCCTGGCGGGCGGTGATCTGGCCGGTCCCGGCCTGGAGCACCTGGCCCATGATCACGTAATCGACCTGCTCGCCTGAGATCCCGGCCCGGGAGAGAGCGGCCTTGATCGCATGGGCCCCGAGGTCGACGGCCGGGACGTCGGAGACGGCGCCTCCGAACTTGCCGATCGGGGTGCGGGCGGCGGAGGCGATGACAGTCGAGGTCATGAATGAGCCCCTTTCCAAGCGGATGGACGGCCGGAGACCATTCTAGAGTTCCTCGCTCATGAGCATCCGCGTCGAGAAAAGTGCAGGGATCGTCGTCGTCACGATCGACCGCCCCGAGGTGCGCAACGCGGTCGACCGTCCAACGGCCGAGGCCCTGAGCGCCGCGTTCCGTGGCTTCGAGGCCGACGACGACCTCGCGGTCGCGATCCTCACCGGCGCCGGCGGCTACTTCTGTGCCGGCGCCGACCTCAAAGCGCTCGCGGGGGATCCCGAACGCGCCAACCGCGTCGAGCCGGTCGGAGACGCACCGATGGGACCGACACGCATGCTGCTTTCGAAACCCGTCATCGCCGCGATCGAAGGCCACGCGGTCGCCGGCGGGATCGAGCTCGCGTTGTGGTGCGATCTGCGCGTCGCAGCCAAGGACGCGACGCTCGGCTTCTTCCATCGCCGCTGGGGCGTGCCGTCGCTCGACGGAGGAACAGTCCGGCTCCCCCGGTTGATCGGACAGAGCCGCGCCATGGAGCTCGTGCTGACCGGGCGACCGATCGACGTGCAGGAGGCGCACGCGATCGGGCTCGTGCATCGGATCGCGCCGCCGGGCAAGACGCTCGACGCCGCGCTGGCAATCGCGCACGACCTTGCGCGCTATCCGCAGAACGTGATGCGGGCGGACCGCCTTTCACTCCTGCAGCAGTGGGGCAGGTCGCTCGACGACGCTCTCGCGGAGGAGTTCGACGGCGGGCTCGCCGCGGCGATGACCGGCGAGACCCAGGCCGGAGCGGAGCGCTTCGCGTCGGGCAAGGGTCGCCACGGCGACTTCGAGGACATCTGACGCCGATAGATTCGGCTCTGCTATGCAGCCCACAGAACCTCGGCAAACACATCCGCTGATCGAGGCGGGTCGCCTCATGGTGACCCCCGGTGTCTACGACGCGCTGTCGGCCAAGCTCGCCGAACGCTCGGGGTTCCCATCGGTCGTGCTCACCGGTTACGGGGTCGCTGCGACCTACTTGGGTGAACCGGACTTCGGGATACTTACCCAGACCGAGATCCTCGACGTCGCGCGCCGCGTCACCGCCGCGGTCGACATCGGCGTGATCGTTGATGCCGACACCGGCTACGGCGGCCCCCTCAACGTGCAACACATGGTGGGAGAGCTCGTCCGTATGCGCGCGCTCGGGATGATCCTCGAAGATCAGACGTGGCCGAAGCGGTGCGGCCACATGCGCGATAAGTCGGTGATCGATGCCGACGAACACGCAGCGAAGATCCGAGCCGCGGTCGACGCGCGCGGCGACGCCACATTCGTCATCGTGGGTCGCACCGATGCCCTCGAGACCCACGGCATCGACGAAGCCATCCGCCGCGCGCTGCTCTACAAGGAAGCGGGTGCCGACGTCCTGTTCGTGGAAGGACCGCGCGACCGGGCCGAGCTCGAGCGGATCGGCAAAGAGCTCCCCGGCCCCCTCGCGGTGAACCTGATCGAAGGGGGACGCACTCCTATCGTCCCACTCGAAGGCCTCGCCGACATGGGCTTCTTCAGCGTCGGCTTCGTGCTTTCGGGCCTCTACTCGGCGGCGCGTGCTCTCCAGGCGACGTATGCCGCGATCCGGGAGCACGGCACAACCGACAAGATCACCGACACGCTCATGGGTTTCGACGAGTTCAACGAGGTGATCGGGCTCGAAGGACGCTATGCGGCCGACGAGCGCTACAAGACGGGGGCTCAATGATGTTGGGAAAGATCGAACACGTCGCGCTCGCAGTCGCCGACCTCGACGCTGCGATAGCCCACTACAAGGACATGTGGGGCCTCGAGGTGAGTCACCGCGAGCGCGTCGAGGACCAGGGCGTCGAGGAAGCGATGCTCCCGCTCGGCGGGTCGTACCTCCAGCTTCTCGGCCCCACCGGCCCGGACACGACCGTCGGCAAGTTCATCGAGCGACGCGGCGAGGGTCTCCACCACATCGCGTACGAGGTCGACGACCTCGCCGGCGCGCTCGCCGAGCTGAAGTCGAAAGGCGTTCCGCTGATCGACGAGCAGCCGCGGCGCGGGGGCCGCGGGCACATGGTTGCGTTCGTTCACCCCAAGGGGAACCACGGGCTCCTCGTCGAGTTGATCCAGCGCTCGCAGCACTCCGACAAACCTTGAGCGAGGCAGATACCGTCGTTCCACCGCTGCGGCGGCCGGAGTTCCGTCGTCTGCTCGCGATCTCGATAACGGTTGCACTCGGTTTCGGGATGATGATCCCGGTCCTGCCGCTCTACGCGAAATCGTTCGGGGTCGGGATCACGCTGATCGGGCTTATCCAGTTCGTCTTCGGCTTGACGCGCTTCTCGTTCGGGCTCGTCGGCGGCTTGGTGGTCGACCGTTTCGGAGAGCGCGCCAGCACGGTTACCGGACTACTTATCGTCTCCGGCTCGTCCTATGCAGCGGGCTTCGCCGACTCGTTCCCACAGCTCGTGATCGCACGCGGCGTCGGCGGGGCAGGCTCGGCGCTGTTCATCGGCGGACTGATGAACCGGATACTGCGCATCATCGAGCCGGCCGCTATGGGGCGCGCCACGGGAGCATTCCGCGCCTCGTTCCTCGTCGGCATCGCGATCGGGCCGATCTTCGGAGGCGTGCTCGCGCAGAACTTCGGTCTGACCGCGCCGTTCCACGTCTACGCGACGGGCCTGTTGATCGCGACGGCGATCGCGTGGGTTGTGATGGCAGGACAGCCGGGGATCGGAGAAGCGCAGAAGAAGTCGCCACTGGAAGCTCTGCGCGCGGCGCGGCCCCTGTTCGGCGACGTCCGCTACGTGGTCGCTCTCTTCGCCACGCTGGTCGGGTGGTGGACGATCTCGGGGCCCGCCCAGACCGTCGGGCCGATCTTCGGCGCGGACGTGCTGGGGTTCTCGGAGCAACAGATCGGCTTCGCGATCACGATGCTGGCCCTCGGTGAGATCGGGATCCTGCTGGTAGCCGGGCGACTCGCCGATCGTTACGGGCGACGAGCCGTCCTGTTGCCCTCGCTCGCGGCGACCGCGGTGTCGACCGCGCTGCTGGGCTACACGGACGCTGCGCCGTGGGCCTATTACGTGTTGCTCATGATCATGGGAGCCGGCATCGCGGCCGGCGGAGCGGCCGCCGGAGGCCTCCTCGCCGACTCCATCCCACGAGGCGGCTCCGGCGCGGCGGTCGGCGTCAACCAGATGGCGGGGGATGTCGGCTACCTCATCTCCCCCACCGCGATCGGCGCCGTCGTCGAGACGACCTCGTTCCGGGTCGGATACCTCGTCGGTGCGCTGCCGGCCGCGCTTGCCTGCGTGGCGTCGCTACGTCTGTCGAAGGGTGGCCCCCAAGAACCGGCCGAGGTTCCTGCCGAGCCACAGGTCGTCGGATAGCGTCAGCAGCTACTGGTTTTCATGCGAATGACGACCGAGGAATGAAGATGAAAAGTTGTAGCTGCACATGACCGACGCCTATGAAGCGGCCGGTGTCGACTACGACGTGCTCGATGCGGGGAAACGACTCGCGCTGAGCCAGGCCGCAGCGACGAGCAAGCTGCTCCTGGAGCACGGGGGCCGGGCGTTCGACGCGTCGCGCGGGGAACCCGCTTTCGTCTTCTCGTTCGAGAACAGCACGTTCGCCTTCGTCCTCGAATGCTTGGGGACCAAGTCCGTGATCGCTCGCCGCTACGAGGAAGAGACCGGCGAGCAGCGCTACGGAGACGTCGCATACGACACCGTCGCAGCGATCGTGAACGACCTGTGTTGTGTCGGGGCCCTTCCCCTCGTCGTCAACGCGTACTTCTCCACCGGAAGCTCGAAGTGGTACGCGGACGAGAAGCGCCTGGCATCGCTGGTCGAGGGATGGCGCCGGGGTTGCGAGGACGCGGGAGCCACGTGGGGAGGTGGCGAGTCGCCGACGCTGTCGGGCCTCGTATCAGAAGACGACATCGAGCTCGCCGGCAGCGCCGTGGGATACGTGCCCGAAGGCCGCGCTCCGATCCTCGGCGACGAACTCGCTGCCGGGGACGACATCGTCCTGGTCTCCAGCAGCGGACTCCATGCCAACGGCGCCTCGCTGGTCAGATCGATCGCCGACAGCCTCCCGACCGGCCTGCGGACCACTCTGCCGTCGGGACGCACTCTTGGGGACGCGACCCTCGATGCGTCGGTCTCCTACGTCCGGCTCGTGCGCGCGTTGCTGTCGTCGGACGTGACGGTCACCTATCTCAGCCACATCACCGGTCACGGGATCCGCAAGGTGATGCGCGCGGCCAAATCGCTCACCTACGTGCTCGAGACCCTGCCCGAAGTGCCGGAGGTCCTGTCGTTCATGGTGGACACGATCGAGATGGATGCCCGTGACGCCTACGGGACGCTCAATATGGGTGCGGGCTTGGCAGTGTTCTGCCGATCCGGTCAAGGCCCAGCCGTGGTCGACAGCGCGGCGAGTGTGGGACTGAGCGCGTTGGTTGCCGGGCACGTAGAAGAAGGGTCCCGGTCGGTGGTGTTACGGCCGTTCGACGTGACCTACGGCGCCGACGAACTGTCGCTGCGCTAAGCCCTAGATCCCGTCGTCGTCCCCGACGATGGGCACGTCTTGGGAGTCGCCGTCCTCGTCCTCGTCCTTTTGCTCGTCGTCGCTGCCGGACGGAGAGGGTTCGGGGGAATCATCGTCCTGCGAGGACGAGCTCTTCTCGGGCGACGGCTTGGCCTCGTCGGCCTTCTTGCGCTCCTTGTTGACGACCGCCGCCGCCGCGTTCAGCTCGTCCTTGATCGGCTGGGGCAGTTGCTGCTTGACCGTAACGAGCGCGCTGTGAACCTTCTCGGCCAGCGGGGTGGGAAGGACACCGAGCAAGAACGACTGCAACTCATCGGAATCGGTCACGCCACCGGAGATCAGCTCGCGGTAGCGCCGCAGCTCCGAGGGTGTCAGCTTCATATCGACGCCGGCCACGTTCAGCTTCATGTGTCTGAAACCGACCGAGCTACCATCGGCCACGATGGTCCGGCCCCCGACATCCTCCGGCGGGTTTCCTATCTGAGCCGGCTTGTCCTCGCGGAACAGCCCGGCGACCGCCATCCCCACCGCCGACGAAGCGAGAAGCGTCGATCCGAGCATCGCGACGGCCAAGGCACGGGCCAGACGGAGCCGCGTAACCGGCTTGCGTTCGTTGGCGTGCGCGACGCTCACCTCCGCGACCTTCTCTAGGAGCGCGACCTCCTCCTGGAGGACTTCACTCTCGACCTCGGCGAGTAACCGGTTCGCGGCCTCGACCTCGCCGGCGCGCAGCAAGGTTGCGCTGAAGGAGAGCTTGTCGTCGACGACTTCCTGGGTCCGGCGCGCGAAATGCCGCGTCGAAACCGCCAGCTCGAAGCCGGCAGCCTTGTCCTCCTCGGACGGCCCGAGAAGCCGCCATACGGAGCGGTTGAAATCGTCTAGGAACCTCGCCAAGCCCATAGAAGAGGGTGTTCGCCCCTCGGGCAGCGTTACCTGCCCTTATCTGTCCGATTTGTGTACTTCTGAGGCAGGGTGGGGAGTCTTCGGCACTAAACTGCGCCTCCCATGGCTACCCAGGAAGTGCCTCCCGAGCAGGCTCAGCAAGGCGCTGCCTCGCACCCCATCACCGAAGGGGTCGCCGACCTCAACGAGCGCCGGGCCGCGGCGCACCTCGCCGGTGGCGAGCAGGCGATCACCAAGCAACACGAGCGAGGCAAGCTCACCGCCAGGGAACGGATCGAGAAGCTATTGGACCCCGACAGCTTCGTCGAGACCGACATGCTGGTCCGCCACCGGAGCCACGGTTTCGGGATCGAGGACCGCCGCCCCTACTCCGACGCCGTCGTCACTGGATGGGGAACGATCGACTCCCGGAAGGTCTTCGTCTTCGCGCAGGACTTCACGGTCTTCGGAGGATCGCTGGGCGAAGTCATGGGCGAGAAGATCTGCAAGATCATGGATCTCGCACTCGAAACCGGCGCGCCGGTGATCGGGCTCAACGATTCCGGTGGTGCGCGCATCCAAGAGGGGGCCGCGTCGCTGGCCGGTTACGGCTACATCTTCGACCGCAACGTGCGGTCCTCGGGTGTGATCCCGCAGGTCTCAGCGATCATGGGGCCGTGCGCCGGTGGCGCGGTGTACTCCCCCGCGATGACCGACTTCGTGTTCATGGTCTCCGAGACCTCGCACATGTTCATCACGGGTCCCGACGTGATCCGCGCGGTCACCGGCGAGGAAGTCTCGCAGGAAGAGCTCGGCGGTGCGATGAGCCACGCGTCCAAGTCGGGGGTCGCGCACTTCGTTGCGGGGACCGACGAGGATTGCCTCGAACAGATCCGCTACCTATTGAGCTTCATCCCGTCGAACAACTTCGAATCGCCCCCGTACTTCCCCCCGACGGACGACCCACTGCGCTCGTGCGACGAGCTGCTGGACATCCTTCCCGACTCCCCCAACAAGCCCTACGACATGCACCAGGTCATCGCGAGCGTCTTCGACGACGGCGAGTTCTTCGAGGTGCACCCGCACTGGGCACAGAACATGTTGTGTGGGTTCGCTCGACTGGCCGGTCATCCCGTCGGCGTGGTGGCGAACCAGCCCCAGGTCCTCGCCGGAACCCTAGACATCACATCGTCGACGAAAGCGGCTCGATTCGTGCGCTTCTGCGATGCCTTCAACATCCCGCTCGTCACGTTCGTAGACGTGCCCGGCTTCCTCCCCGGAACCGAGCAGGAGTACGGCGGCATCATCCGGCACGGTTCGAAGCTGCTGTACGCGTTCAGCGAGGCCACCGTCCCCCGCATGACCGTGATCACCCGCAAGGCCTATGGTGGCGCCTACGTCGTCATGAACTCGAAGCACATCCGCGCCGACATCTCGTTCGCGTGGCCGTCGGCAGAGATCGCGGTCATGGGCGCCGAAGGTGCGGTGAACGTCATCCACCGTAAAGAGATCACCGGTGCCGATGACGCCGATGCGAAACGCAAGGAGTTGATCGCCGATTACTCCGAGCGGTTCTCGAACCCCTACATAGCAGCCGAACGAGGCTACGTGGATGCGGTGATCGAGCCACAGGAAACTCGGGCGAAGCTCGTGAAGGCACTCGAGATGCTGCGCAGCAAACGAGAGACGATCCCGCAGCGCAAGCACGGCAACATCCCCCTGTGACCGAGGCAAAGAAACACCACCTCGAGCTCGTCGCGGTCGACGGGAACCCGACCGAACAAGAACGACTCGCACTTCGGGCCGCGCTCGAGCACGCGGTCGAGCAAGAGCGGCTCGCGACGTCGTCGTCGCTGTGGCTGCGGGCGGCCCGGTCCCAGGGACGCCGGCTCGGGATGTTCGACTACCGCGATCGATTCAGCTCCGACGATGCGTGGAGGTTGTCGACCCGGTTCCCGTTCGGGGGCCGCGAGTACCCCGGCCGCAACGGCCGCGGCGACACCAAGTGATCTAACCAGCTAACGGAGCTTGCGGAAGAGCAGGGCGGCTTCTCGTAAGGAGCCACGCAGGCGGATGCCTCGGCTCTGCATCCATTCCGCCAGACCTCCGGTGGAGGCCGGATCGGTGACGACGTCGAGCCACAACTCCGCTTGTGTCTGGCGAAGGTCCGGGGTGATGTCGGGGAGGCCGGACGGCTCCGGGGTAGGGCTCGGCGACGAGCTCGGCATCGGGGCGGGGGTGGTCGTCGGTGCGGGGTCCGGCCCCGGCAGCAGCAACAGTGCGGACGACACCCCCCGTTCGTAGCCGTCCGAGGGACGGTTCACGATCTTGTCGTTGACCACCATCGTGGTCGAGCCCCCGCCGTCGAGGTTCACCGCGTGGATGGCTCCGAGCGAGCGGAAGAGCTTGGCGAAGCGCAGAGGCGACATCCCCACGCTATACCCGGGCTGGCGCCCGTCCACTGTCACGAACAGGACCTTGCCGTCGGCCGTGTATCCGACACCGGTACGCGGGTGGCGCCGGAAGAACGCGCTGTCGCCCTTGCCGATCCGGAGCTCCCCGTCGCGCACCAGCATCGGGTTACCTCCGAGCGTCTCCAGCACCTCGGGCCAACCCAAGGACCACCCGAGCTCGACCTCTTCGCCGGGAAGGAGGTTGGTCACGACCGGCCTCTGGTATCCCGCCGCGGGGGCCGAGATCACGCGCCCTCGCCGGCGCGTCATCCGACCGTCTTTGCACAGCACCTTGTGGACGACGTGGCTCTGGCCCATCCCGGTTCGGGTGACGGCCGGACGCGGGCCTTCGGTCGGGTAGAGCCGTGCCGAGCACGCACCAAAGGGCGGCTTCTCTTCGGAGCCCCCGAGCGGGCTGTA
>Ga0299913_10001449_pt1 | contig 17525 bp, 15 predicted proteins | sample RVTome_9_FD_201360 | JGI IMG/M metagenome (GOLD analysis project Ga0299913, IMG submission 201360) | Soil microbial communities from uranium-contaminated site in the Upper Colorado River Basin, Wyoming, United States - RVT155D38 (version 2) ... | reverse complement strand
CTGAAGGTGAAGGCGGCGCTTAAGGGCAGCGACGTCAAGCTGATTGGTCCCAACTGCCCGGGGGTGATCACCCCCGAGGAATGCAAGATCGGCATTATGCCTGGTCATATCCATAAGGCGGGCTCGATCGGCATCGTATCCCGCTCCGGCACCCTGACCTACGAGGCCGTGCATCAGACCACCCAGATCGGCTTGGGACAGAGCACCTGTGTCGGAATCGGCGGCGATCCCATCCACGGGATGAGTTTTATCGACTGCCTGGAGCTGTTCGAGGCCGACCGCCAGACCAAGGGTATCGTGATGGTGGGTGAGATCGGCGGTACGGCCGAGGAGGAGGCGGCGGAGTTTATCAAGGCGCAGGTGCGCAAGCCGGTAGTGGCCTATATCGCCGGCGTAACCGCACCACCCGGCAAGCGGATGGGCCATGCCGGTGCCATCATTACCGGCGGCAAAGGCACGGCAAAGGAAAAATTCGCCGCCCTCGATGCCGCCGGCGTTGCCATCGTCCGTTCGCCGGCGGAGATCGGCGCCCGTATGCAGGAATTCTTTTCCGGCTGATTAAATGGAGGGATAAACCATCATGACAACGCTACTTACTGCGACGGCTGAGAAACTGCAGGGGCAGGTGAAGGGCCAAGTGGTGCTTCCCGATGCGCCGGGTTACGACGACGTCCGCAAAGTATGGAATGCGATGATTGATCGGCGACCTGCGGTCATCGTGCAGTGCGCAGCAGCCGATGACGTTTCACGGGCAATTCAGTTTGCGCGTGAGCACGGACTCGAAATATCCATCCGTGGCGCAGGGCATAACATCGCGGGGAACGCGGTGTGCGATCATGGCATGATGATTGATCTTTCGACTATGACGGCTGTCCGCGTCGCTGCCGAGCAGCGGCGCGCCTATGTCGAACCCGGTGCCACCCTGGGTGATTTCGATAAAGCAGTACAGGCACATAGGCTGGCCACGCCCGTGGGAATTAATTCAACGACGGGTATTGCAGGGCTAACATTAGGGGGCGGCTTCGGTTGGCTGACTCGTCAGTACGGCATGACGATCGACAATCTGGTTTCTGCGGACGTGATCACCGCGGACGGAAAGAAGCAACGCGCCAGTGAAAACGAAAACGCCGACTTGTTCTGGGCAATTCGTGGCGGCGGCGGTAACTTCGGGGTCGTCACCCAGTTCGAATTCCAGCTCCATCCGGTGGGACCTGAGATCTTGGCTGGGCTGATCGTTTTTCCATTCGACCAGGCCAAGCGGGTATTAATACAGTATCGTGAATTCGTAGCATCCGCACCCGAGGAACTGAATGTATGGGTCGTGCTTCGCCAGGCGCCGCCGTTGCCTTTTCTGCCCGAGGACGTCCACGGCAAGGAGGTGGTCGTGCTGCCGGTCTTTTATGCGGGCGATATTGCGGAAGGTGAGAAGCTGATCGAGCCGCTGCGCCGTTTTGGTGAAGCGCATGGTGAACACATCGGTGCCCAGCCCTATGTAGAATGGGAGCAGGCCTTCGACCCCTTGCTTACAGCCGGCGCCAGGAACTACTGGAAATCCCATAATTTCACCGAGCTCAGTGATGGGGCGCTGGATTCAATGATCGAGTTTGCGGGCAGGTTGCCCTCGCCGCAGTGCGAGATCTTTATCGGGCTCATTGCAGGGGCCCCTAACCGTGTTCCGGCAGCTGCCATGGCCTATGGGCATCGGGACGCAAAGTTCGTGCTAAACGTGCACGCACGCTGGGATGAGGCAGCACACGATGAGGCATGCATTGGATGGGCGCGGGCGTTTTTCCAAGCGTCTGCGCCCTATGCGTCCGCTGGCGCCTATGTGAACTTTATGACCGCAGAGGAAGGCGACCGCGTCGCAGCGGCTTATGGATCGAACTATGATCGCCTGGTACAGATCAAGAAGCGGTACGATCCTGAGAACGTGTTCCATATGAACCAGAATATTAAACCCTGACGCCTCCCCGCCGCCGTGCCAGGTAACTCCAGGGACCTCCGCATGGCCATGCGCCATGGAATGGCGGGGGCTTTCCTGGTTACTGGTGTGGATTATTGTCTCCGTGACGAGTGTTTCTGGACAACATCGTCTCACGACTTGGAAAGTTAATGATCAGGCTGGAGAGCTTCAAAAATTTTATCCATTTAAAATCAACCAGTTGTAATGTTTTTTCACAAAATCTAGCTTTAAATTTCTCTCAGTAATTCACACAGTTGCGGCTAACATTCCAAGTCGTGTCGTCTTGTTCGCCAGCGTGGTTGCAATGGTGAGCGCCAGGCCCAGCGCTAAGGCGATTTCCGGAAAAGAAGCTCCCTTCTTATCCCCCCTCCCGTCAGCCCATCAAGGGGGAGGGGATAATAGTTATCGGAAATCGCCTAAGGACTCATGTCCTGTCTACAGCTGTGAAGTATTCCAACTTATATCGCTAATCTAGAGTCGATCTTCTTCGCTTGGCTCGATATCAGGCACCTTGGCAAGAACACGCTCAAATTTCTCACGACTACCGCGCCGGGCTCGTTTTTCAAGATATTCCTCGGTTAGTAAAGCAGATATCTTCTCTGCTACCGCCGTTGAGACAAATTGATTAATCGAAATACCTTCCTGTTCCGCTATTTCTTTAAGTTGTTTATGAAGAGATTTCGGGAGTTGCAAGCTCAATGTACTCATGATAGTTCTCCAATCACTGACAACAATTCTCTCGGACTCAGCACTTGGACTCCAAATGCTTCAGCCCCGACAAAATCCCGTCGATTGAACGTGATGATGTAATCGCATTCAGCCGCTACGGCTAATTCCAGCACAAAGTCATCTTCCAGATCGCGCAGGTAAGGACGCCATAAGAAGTAAATAGGCTGGTGCTGACCCACTGAGCAGAGGAAATCTATTAGATTTTGAATATCTTGTTTATTCACCATCAATTGGTCGATTTCTCGAAGGAGCACTTCTTCATACTCAAGTACCAGCGGCACAGAAAGATATATATGAAATTTCGATTCGCCAATTGCTGAAATTATCCGAACTTAGGAGCGTCTGCCGAATAGTTGAAACGATGACCGCTCTTCCTGGCCATTGAGCAGGGCAGTTAATGGGGGGATATAAGGGGAGTCCGGATAATTCAGTTTGAGCACCCGTAACGTATCCTCGGCCAGATCGTTAAGATCCATCTCAACATAGGCGCGGGTCATGACCGCCAGGGCATCGACCACGGCCGGAGTCCGGGAGTAGTTCTCCAGCACATACTTGGCGCGGTTAAGCGCCGCCACATAGGCCTTACGGCGCATATAATAGTCCGCTACATTGACCTCATAGGCAGCCAGATTATTACGCAAAAACAGCATGCGCTGCTGAGCGTCCTTGGCATATTTGCTGTCCGGGAACCGCTGCACCAGTTCGGCGAAGTCATTGAAAGACTGCAGGGCTGAACTGGTATCGGTCTTGGCTGGGTCATTGGGCAGGAGGCGTTCGATCATGCCCACACCGCGCGAGAAGTTTACCCGCCCTTTGAGATAGTAGGCGTAATCTACAAAGGGATGGCGCGGATGCATACTGATAAAACGATCGGCGGCAGCAATAGCCACATCCGGTTGACCGTCTTTGTAGTAGGCGTAGATCAAGCCGAGCTGAGCCTGCTGGGCGTAGCGACCGAAGGGGTAGCGGGCCTGCAGGGTCTCGAAATGTTCGATGGCGGTTTGGTAATTGCCGCCATCCAGCGCCTGTTTGGCCTCCGTATAGAACTGCTCGGGCGACCAATTCGCGGTCAGGTCGATTTGCTCCGGCAGCCAGGCGCAACTGGACAGGCCTGCCAGCGCTAGCAGTGTGGCAAGAAGAAATTTTACTCGAGGAAAAGGGTTACGTTCCGGCATATCCACTGTCTTAAGGGTTAAGATGAAATGGCAGCCCAGTATACCCTGCCAATACATTTGCTGACTATGCCCCATAGCGAACGCATCTATTGCCATATCCCCAAAGCGTGGGCCGGTAAGCGGCTGGATCAAGCGCTTGCCGAGTTGTTGCCGGCCTATTCCCGCGCCCGCCTGCAACAGTGGCTCAAGACTGGGCAATTGCAGGTGGATGGGCGAATCAGGCGTCCTCGGGATCGGGTAGCGGGAGATGAGGTAGTCAGCGGTGCCTGGGTTCGGGAGGAGGAGACCACGGCCAGACCCCAGGCCATTCCCCTGGATATCCGTTACGAGGACAGCGATATTTTGATAATCAACAAGCCTGCCGGTCTGGTAGTGCACCCCGCCGCCGGCAATCCCGACGGGACCCTGGTCAATGCCCTATTGCACCACGCCCCGGAATTGGCGGCCCTGCCCCGGGCAGGCTTAGTCCACCGCCTGGACAAGGATACCTCCGGCCTTCTCGTGGTAGCGCGTAGCCTGCGGGCTCATACCGCCCTGGTCGCCCAGCTCCAGGCCCGCACCCTGGGGCGTGAATACCGGGCGGTTGTTATTGGGGTCATGATTGGCGGTGGTACGGTGAATGCCCCTATAGGCCGGCATCCCCGGGATCGCAAGCGAATGGCGGTCAGCTCCGGCGGCAGGCCTGCCGTGACCCACTACCGCGTACTGGAGCGGTTTCGTGCCCATAGCCATGTACGGGTAAGGCTGGAGACCGGGCGCACTCATCAGATTCGTGTTCACCTGGCTCATAGCCGCTTTCCCTTGGTAGGGGATGCGGTATACGGCGGCCGCTTGAGCCTGCCGCCGCGGGCTACGGCGTCTTGTGTGAAGGCCCTCAAGGGCTTTAAGCGCCAGGCCTTGCACGCAGCAGGCCTGATGTTGACCCACCCTGGCAGCGGCGAACGACTGGAGTGGCGCACCGAACTGCCGACGGATATGGTGGAATTACTGAGCGCGCTGCGCGAAGATGCGGAGATGCACAATGGTTGATGAGCCACTCTTTATCTTTCCCGATTGGCCGGCTCCGGCACAGGTACGCGCCGTCTCTACCACGCGGTTGGGCGGGGTGAGCCTGTCACCGTATGACAGCCTGAATCTGGGTGCCCATGTGGGGGATAATCCTGCTGCCGTCGCCGCTAACCGGCAACGGCTAAGACGTCTCCTGGGGCTCCCCACCGAGCCCGCCTGGCTCAACCAGGTGCATGGTAATACCGTGGTCGCTGTGGAAAGGCACGCCGACCCCGCTGTGGAGGCCGATGCCGTCTATACCGGCGAGCCGGGTCGGGCCTGCGTGGTCATGACCGCCGATTGCCTGCCGGTGCTGCTCTGCGACCGGGCCGGGGCTGGGGTAGCGGCCATTCATGCCGGCTGGCGCGGGCTGAGGGCGGGCGTGATCGAGGCCGCGCTGGCCGGGATGGCCTGTCCGCCCAATCGGCTGCTGGCCTGGTTGGGTCCTGCCATCGGCCCTAAGCGCTTTGAAGTAGGAGAAGAGGTACGCCAGGCCTTTCTCAGCCTGGATCGGGAGAATGCCGCCTGCTTTCGGCCTTCTATAATGGGGCGCTGGCTCGCCGATATCTATGCCCTGGCCCGCCGCCAGCTCCATACCCTGGGTGTATCGGCCGTTTATGGCGGGGATTGGTGCACCTTTACGGACAGTCAACGGTTTTTTTCCTACCGCCGCGATGAGCGTACCGGGCGCATGGCCAGTTTGATCTGGCTTACGGGCTAGTTCTTTTACCCTGCTTATCCTTGAATTGATTAAAACCACCTCCATTTAAAGAATTATTGTTGTTTTGATCAAGGGGACTGTTGCCATGCGAATGGACAAACTGACCAGTAAATTTCAAATGGCGTTAAGCGATGCCCAAAGCCTGGCGGTAGGGCGCGATCACCAGTTTATCGAACCGGTACATGTGATGGCGGCGCTGCTGGATCAGGCAGGTGGCACGGTGCGCCCGCTGCTGACACAGGCGGGTGTTAACGTCAATCTCTTACGTTCCCAGGTGGGTGAGGCCCTGGACCGTCTGCCCCAGGTAGAGGGTGCCAGCGGCGACGTGCAGATCTCCAATGCCCTGGCGCGTCTGCTGAATCTCACCGATAAACTGGCTCAGAACCGTAAAGACCAGTATATCTCCAGCGAACTGTTCGTGCTGGCCGCCCTGGAGGACAAGGGCGAGCTGGGCACGCTGTTGCGCAAGGCCGGTGCCGCCAAGGGCTCGATCGAGGCCGCCATTGATCGGCTGCGTGGCGGTCAGAAGGTGGATGATCCCAACGCCGAGGAGAGCCGCCAGGCGCTGGAGAAATATACCATCGATATTACCGAGCGGGCCGAGCAGGGTAAGCTCGATCCGGTGATCGGCCGCGACGATGAGATCCGCCGCACCATCCAGGTACTCCAGCGCCGTACCAAGAACAACCCCGTGCTGATCGGTGAGGCCGGGGTGGGCAAGACCGCGATCGTCGAGGGTCTGGCCCAGCGGATCGTCAATGGCGAGGTACCGGAGGGCCTTAAAGGCAAGCGCCTGCTGTCTTTGGATATGGGGGCGCTGATCGCCGGCGCCAAGTTTAGAGGTGAGTTTGAGGAGCGCCTTAAGGCGGTGCTCAACGACCTCGCCAAGCAGGAAGGCCAGATCATCCTGTTTATCGACGAACTGCACACCATGGTGGGGGCCGGTAAGGCCGAAGGGGCCATGGATGCCGGCAATATGCTCAAGCCGGCGCTGGCCCGGGGCGAACTGCACTGCATTGGCGCCACCACTTTGGATGAATACCGCAAGTACGTGGAGAAGGATGCCGCCCTGGAGCGGCGCTTCCAGAAGGTGCTGGTGGACGAGCCCAGCGTGGAGGATACCATCGCTATCCTGCGCGGGTTGAAGGAACGTTACGAGGTGCATCATGGGGTGGAGATCACCGACCCGGCCATCGTGGCGGCGGCCACCTTGTCCCACCGCTATATCACCGACCGGCAGTTACCGGATAAGGCCATCGACCTGGTCGACGAGGCCGCTTCCCGTATCCGGATGGAGATCGACTCCAAGCCCGAGGAGATGGACCGCTTAGAGCGCCGGCTGATCCAGCTTAAGATCGAGCGCGAGGCCCTGAAGAAGGAGAGCGACGAGGCCTCCCGCAAGCGCCTGGAGAATCTGGAGCAGGAGATCAGTAAGGTGGAGCGCGAATACTCTGATCTTGAGGAGATCTGGAAGGCCGAGAAGGCCGCCTTGCAGGGTACGGCCCATATCAAGGAAGAGCTGGAACGCGCCCGCCTGGAATTGGAGACCGCCCGGCGCGCCGGGGATCTCGCGCGGATGTCCGAGCTGCAATACGGGCGTATCCCCGAACTGGAAAAGCAGCTCAAGCAGGCCACTGAGGCCGAAAGGCAGGAGTTTAAGCTGTTGCGCAATAAGGTGACCGACGAGGAGATTGCCGAGGTGGTGTCCAAGTGGACCGGGATTCCGGTCGCCAAGATGCTGGAGGGCGAACGGGAGAAGCTCCTGCGTATGGAAGAGGAGATTCAAAAGCGAGTGGTCGGCCAGGACGAGGCCCTCAAAGCGGTGGCCAATGCCATTCGCCGCTCCCGGGCGGGGCTGGCTGATCCCAATCGGCCCAATGGTTCGTTTCTGTTTCTTGGGCCTACCGGGGTGGGCAAGACTGAGCTATGCAAGGCCTTGGCGGAGTTTTTGTTCGATACCGAAGAGGCCATGGTGCGTATCGATATGTCTGAGTTTATGGAAAGGCACTCTGTGGCCCGGCTGATCGGCGCCCCTCCCGGCTATGTAGGCTATGAGGAGGGCGGCTATTTGACCGAGGCGGTGCGCCGTCGGCCCTATTCGGTCATCCTGCTCGATGAGATCGAGAAGGCCCATCCGGATGTCTTTAACGTGCTATTGCAGGTGCTCGACGATGGCCGGTTGACCGATGGCCAGGGCCGTACTGTGGATTTTCGCAATACGGTCATCGTAATGACTTCCAACCTGGGGTCCCAGCTTATCCAGGAGATGGCTGGCGAGGAAAACTACGAGCGGATGAAGGCGGCGGTGATGGAGATCGTGGGCGAGCAGTTCCGCCCGGAGTTTATCAACCGTATCGATGAGGTGGTAGTATTTCACCCCTTGGGCCGCGAGCAGATTCGCGCCATTACCCGTATCCAGATCGATTACCTGCGCCGGCGTCTGGCGGAACGGGATATGGGACTCGACGTCACCCAGACTGCGCTGGACAGGCTGGGCGAGGCCGGCTTCGATCCGGTTTATGGTGCGCGACCCCTTAAGCGGGCCATTCAGCAACAGCTGGAGAATCCGCTGGCCGAGCGGATTCTGGCGGGGGAGTTTGGGCCGGGGGACACCATTGTCATTGACGTCGAGGGGGATCGGCTGGTCTTTCGCCAGGGCGCGCGGGCGGTCGCGTGACATTTTTTAACAGGACCTTGTCTTGACAAGGCCTTTTTTTTTAAGCGATGGTTGTGCACCGCGGTGTAATTCTGGAAGAATGCCGCTTAAAAGGTCCAAATAGTGAAAAAGGTGAGTTATGAGAAGGACGATTCGTAAGGCAGTATTTCCCGTTGCCGGCCTGGGGACACGGTTCCTGCCAGCTACCAAGGCCAGTCCTAAAGAGATGCTGCCCATTGTCGACAAGCCGCTGATTCAGTATGCCGTTGAGGAGGCCGTGGCAGCGGGAATCGAGACTCTGATCTTTGTGATTGGGCGTACCAAGAATGCCATTGCCGATCACTTCGACAAGGCCTATGAGCTGGAGGCGGAACTGCAGGCCCGCGGTAAGACTGAGTTGCTCAAGGTGGTCCAGGATATCGTTCCCCCCGATGTGGATTGCGTGTATATCCGTCAGGCCGAGGCCTTAGGATTGGGTCATGCGGTGCTGTGCGCCAAGTCGGTAGTGGATGGACAACCCTTCGCGGTACTGCTGGCCGATGACCTGATCGAGGACTCTCACGGTGGCGCCCTGGCACAAATGGCTGCCCATTTTGACAAATACCAGTGTTCTATCCTGGGGGTGGAGCGGGTGCCGAGGTCCGAGACGCACAAGTATGGGATCGTGCACCCTCTATCCTTCGCGGCGCGCCTGAGCAATGTGGGCGGCATCGTGGAAAAGCCCAAGCCCGAGGAGGCGCCTTCCAACTTGGCCGTGGTCGGTCGCTATATCCTTACCCCCCGTATCTTTGAACTACTGGAAAAGACTCCGCGCGGAACCGGCAATGAAATCCAGCTCACCGATGCCATCGCCACCTTGTTGCGGGAGGAGCAGGTGCTGGCGTATGAGTTCGAGGGTCGGCGCTACGATTGCGGCAGTAAGCTGGATTATCTGGTGGCGACCGTTGAGTATGGTCTAAAGCACAAGGAATTGGGGGAGCAGTTTCGGGCCTATCTCCAGTCGCTGGTGTGTGATATCACGGCTACCGACCGAGTGGCCAATGGCTGAATGGTTGGGTGATTCTCTTTAAAACCTCGCTTGCGGCGGGGTTTTTTTACTGGCCAAACCCGTGGGACTACGTGGTATCGGGTGGGGTTTTGAGATTAACAGCTATTGATAGGAAATAGCTTTATGTGTGGAATCGTTGGCGCTATCGCCGAACGCAATATTGTCCCCATCCTGATGGAAGGCCTGCGGAGGCTGGAATATCGTGGTTACGATTCGGCCGGACTGGCTGTTTTAGATGATCGGGGAACGCTGCAGCGGCTTAGAGCAGCCGGCAAGGTCAAAGAACTGGATGCCCGATTGGTGGAATACCCCCTGACCGGCAGCTCAGGGATTGCCCATACCCGCTGGGCGACTCATGGCGTGCCTAACGAGCGCAACGCTCATCCCCATTTTAGTGGGGACAGGGTAGCGCTGGTGCATAATGGAATCATCGAGAACTATAAGGAACTCAAGGAAAGACTGCTTGCTCAAGGCTATTGCTTCGAATCCGATACCGATACCGAAGTAATCGCCCATCTGATCGATTTTTATCTGGATCGGGAAAATGATCTGTTAGCGGCAGTGCAAAAAGCCGTTGCCGAGCTTACCGGGGCCTATAGCTTAGGGGTCATGAGCCGTTGCGATCCGGACCGCCTGGTGGCCGCGCGGCAGGGCAGTCCCCTGGTGGTGGGCATTGGCATCGGCGAGCACTTCTTCGCCTCCGATGTGTTCGCCCTGGCCCCCGTTACCCAGACCTTCGTCTTTCTGGAAGAAGGGGATGTGGTCGACCTTAGCCGTGCTGGCTTTACCGTCTATGACCGTGCCGGCCGGGTGGCGAATCGGTCGTCTGCCCGTTCTGAGCAATCCGTTAATATGGCCGACAAGGGTGGGTATCGCCACTATATGCTCAAGGAGATCTACGAGCAGCCGGTCGTCGTCGCCGAGACCCTGCAAGGTCGTATTCATGCTGGAAGACTGCTGGAAGACTGTTTTGGTCCGGAAGCAGGAGCCATCTTCGATCAGGTGCGAGGCATCCATATCGTCGCCTGTGGGACTAGCTACCATGCGGGTCTGGTCGCTCGCTATTGGTTCGAGGAACTGGGCGTGCCGTGTATGGTAGAAGTGGCCAGCGAGTACCGCTACCGAAATGGCGTAATGCCGCCGGGGACCTTGCTGGTCAGCATCTCCCAATCGGGGGAGACTGCCGATACCCTGGCGGCCCTACGCGAGGCCAGGCACCGCGGTTGTCTGTCGAGCCTCGCCATCTGTAATGTGGCGGAAAGCTCATTGGTGCGGGAATCGGCCTTTACCCTGATGAGCCGGGCCGGACGGGAGATCGGTGTGGCCTCCACCAAGGCCTTTACCACCCAGCTGGTGGCCCTGCGGCTGTTGACCATTGCCCTGGGCAGGCGCTATGCGCTGACGGCGGAGGCGGAGTCCGCACTGGTGCGGGATCTGGCGCAACTGCCGACTAAGCTCGAAGAGGTGCTGGGATTAAGCGAGGCGATCGAGTCTCTGGCCGAACACTTTGCCGACAAGCACCATGCCCTGTTCCTAGGGCGTGGCACTCAGTACCCGGTCGCTATGGAGGGGGCCCTTAAGCTTAAGGAGATCTCCTATATCCATGCCGAGGCCTATCCGGCCGGAGAACTTAAACACGGTCCCCTGGCCCTTGTGGACGGTGATATGCCGGTAGTTTGCGTACTGCCCAAAAATGGCCTGCTGGAAAAGCTGCTCTCCAACCTGCAAGAGGTGCGGGCTCGCGGCGGCGAGTTGTTTTTATTTGCCGATAGCGAGGTGGATACCCAGCCCGGGGCCGGTACCCAGGTCTTGTCCCTAGGGACGGTCGCGGACTCGGTGGCCCCCATCGTCTTTGCCGTGCCCTTGCAACTGCTCGCCTATTATGTGGCAGTGCTTAAAGGCACGGACGTGGACCAGCCGCGCAATCTGGCAAAGTCGGTCACGGTAGAGTAGTTTCAGACGAATACCATGATGTATAAAGGAATTATTCTTGCTGGCGGTTCGGGTACCCGGCTGCATCCTCTGACCATCTCGGTCAGTAAGCAGATGATGCCGGTCTACGACAAGCCCATGATCTATTATCCCCTGTCCACCCTGATGCTGGGAGGGATTCGCGAGATCCTGATTATCACCACGCCCCGTGACCTGGAGGCCTATCAGGCCCTATTGGGCGATGGCGGACAATGGGGATTATCGCTGAGCTATGCCATTCAACCCAGCCCCGATGGCCTGGCCCAGGCCTTTCTTATCGGCGAGGCGTTTATTGGCCACCACCCGGTATGCCTGATCCTGGGCGACAATATCTATTATGGTCACGGTCTGTCGGCGGTCCTGCAGCGTACCGCTACCAGAACCCAGGGTGCCACTGTATTTGGCTATTACGTGCGCGACCCCGAACGCTATGGCGTAGTGAGCTTCGATGACCAGGGGCGGGTCCTCGATATCGAGGAAAAACCTACCAAACCTAAGTCCCATTACGCCGTCACCGGGCTGTATTTTTACGACAATGACGTGATTGCCATCGCCAAGACCATCGAGCCCTCAGCGCGGGGTGAGCTGGAGATTACTGATGTCAACAAGGCCTACCTGGATCGCGGCGATCTGGTGGTGGAATTATTGGGGCGTGGTTATGCCTGGTTGGATACCGGTACCCACGAGTCCCTATTGGCCGCGGCCAACTTTATGCACGTGGTTGAGCAGCGTCAGGGCCTAAAGGTCGCCTGCCCGGAGGAGATCGCCTTCCATATGGGCTATATCGATGCCGAGCAGTTGATCCGCCTGGCAGAACCGCTGACCAAGAATGGCTATGGCCAATACTTGCTGGATCGATTGGACCGGAGGGAAGGGTTATGCAGGTGATCGAGACCGATCTGCCCGGCGTATTGATCATCGAACCCCAGGTGTTTGGTGACCCCCGGGGCTTCTTTAAGGAAACCTATCACGAGGCACGCTACCGGGAGGCGGGTATTCCCGTACATTTTGTTCAGGACAACCACTCGCGCTCGCGCCAAGGCGTCCTACGTGGCCTGCATTATCAATTGGTTCAACCCCAGGCTAAGCTGGTGGCGGTTACGCGCGGCAGGGTATTCGATGTGGCGGTGGATATCCGGCGGGGCTCGCCTACCTTTGGGCGCTGGGCAGGGACTGTTCTGGACGATCAAAGTCATCGTCAACTCTATGTGCCTGCCGGATTCGCCCATGGTTTCTGTGTGCTGTCCGAGGAGACAGACTTCGTCTATAAATGCACCGACTACTATCACCCACAGTCAGAACACGGCATCGCCTGGGACGATCCAGACATTGGGATCGCCTGGCCCTCATTGAACGTGATCTTATCGGATAAGGATTTGCGCAATCCGCGCCTGGCTGCCCAGGCCGCCGAGCATCTGCCCTTGTATCAGGAGGCGAGGCCATGAAGATCCTGCTGACCGGCGCCAACGGTCAGGTCGGCTGGGAGATTGCTCGACGCGCTGTTGGCCATAAGATGCTTGCCCTGGATCACGCCGCCTTGGATATCACCGACGCCCAGGCGGTAGCGCGCGTCCTGTCGGACAGCGGCGCAGCGGTAGTCATCAATGCGGCTGCCTATACGGCAGTGGATAGAGCGGAACAAGAGCCTGAGGTGGCCTTCGCGGTAAACCGGGATGGCCCTGCCCATCTGGCTGCCGCCTGCGCACGCCTGGGTATCCCCTTACTGCATATCTCCACCGACTTTGTCTTCGATGGCCTAAAGCCTGGACCCTATGGCGAGGATGATCCGGTGGCCCCGCTCGGCGTATATGGGCGCAGCAAGTGGGAAGGCGAGCAGGCGGTACGGGATACGCTGGCTGCCCACCTGATCCTGCGGGTGAGTTGGGTATTTGGTGCCCATGGGCATAATTTCGTCAAGACCATGCGGCGCCTGGCTCGGGAGCGAGACGAGCTGCGGGTGGTGGCCGATCAGCACGGCTGCCCCACCTATGCTGGTGATATCGCCGACGTGCTGCTGGCCATGGTAGGCCGGATTGCCGCCAGTCAGGAGTTGGCATGGGGAATTTATCACTACTGCGGTACCCCGCCCACCACCTGGCATGGGTTCGCCCAAACCATCGTGGCGTTGGCACAAACCGTGGAGCCTCTCAAGACTACCTCCGTGGTGCCCATTGCCACGGTGGATTATCCCACGCCCGCTGTGCGTCCGGCCAATTCCGTGCTGGATGGTACGCGGATCAAGGCACACTTTGGGATTGAACCGCGTCCTTGGTTAAACGGGCTGCAGGCGATGCTGCTTGGGGATCGGCATGCCGGGTCTGGCCGGTCTAAGCCATAGTCCCAATAAACCAGATTGGAAGCTCTATACTCTAGCGGGCAGTGGTTAGCCTTGTTATGCGCATACCCAAGCTTCGTGCTTTAATCCTGTCGATGCTTATCGCCGTGGTGCTGTATCTGTTGGCGGCTATCGCTAGCGATCTCGAGGCCATAGGTTCCATCCTCTCCCGGCTGGGGGTCTGGGAACTTAGCCTTATATTTGGTCTATCTCTGCTAAATTATGCCCTGCGCTTTATCCGCTGGCACGGGTATACGCGAGCGTTAGGTCATGCTGTGCCGATGACTGCCAATCTGGTCTATTACCTGGCCGGGTTTGCCTTTACGGTAACCCCTGGCAAGACCGGGGAAGCGGTCCGCTCTCTTTACCTTAAACCTCATGGGATGAGTTACCCCGAGAGCCTGGCGGCCTTTTTTACCGAACGCCTGCTGGATCTGATGGCTATGATATTTCTTTCGGTTCTGGTCATGTCGCAGGTCCAGGGTTATGGATGGTTGATCATTGCCGCAGCGGTGATCATCATTGGGGCGACCCTGGCGCTGCGTCACCTGCCCCTTCTGGAACGGCTGCAAGCACTGATAGTAGACTGGATCGCGGCGCCCAGACTTAAGCAGCTTACAGCCCATCTATTTGCTTTACTGAGGTCAGCGGCGGCCTTATTGCGTACCCGGATACTCTATGCGGGATTGGTGCTAAGCCTTGTTGCCTGGGGCGCAGAGGGAATCGCTTTGTATTACATTCTAATCTTTATTGGCCTGGACTTTGCCATGCCCACCGCCGTGGGGATTTACGCGATCAGTGTCCTGGCAGGGGCGCTATCCTTTATTCCGGGGGGGTTGGGCGGCACGGAGGCCGTTATGGGTTTCCTCTTGATTAGCGCTGGTGCGGACCCAGCGAGCGCTGTGGCCGCTACCTTAATTTGTCGAATCGCTACCCTGTGGTTTGCTGTCGTTATCGGCATATTGGCCATGGCCGGATTGGAGATGCGCAAACGGTCGGGGGTGCGGATTGCCGAATAACTGCGTCCTTTAAGGCACCTCCCCTATGAATATCTCGATGAAAATACCACCCTCAGCACCACCGCTTTGTGTCGATGTTGACGGGACCCTCATTAAGACCGACCTGCTGATCGAGTCTTTCTTTGCCCTGATCAAGCAAAACCCCTTGACCATCTTCCTGATTCCTCTGTGGTTGCTGCGTGGCAAGGCCTGTCTAAAGCAGGAGATCGCCCGTCGTGTCGAGCTGGATGTGACGCTGCTACCCTACCATCCTGATTTTCTCGCCTATTTGCAAGAAGAGCGGCGCAAGGGGCGCCGTCTGGTGCTGGCCACCTCGGCGTCAATAAAATTTGCCCGCCAAATCGCCGATCACCTGGGCCTGTTCGATGAGGTGCTGGCCACCGAGGACGGCAGCAATCTATCGGGGACCGCTAAGCTTGACAGGGTACGCTTAAGGTGGGGAGATAAGGGGTTTGATTATGCTGCCAATGCCAAGATCGATCTAAGCATCTGGCCTCATGCCCGCGAGGGCATCCTGGTCAACCCCAAGCAGGGCGTGCATCAGGCTGCCGCAAGGGTGGTCAATATAGCTCATGTATTTGATGATCAGGTAAAGCCTTTGCTTCCGTATCTGCGGGCCATGCGCCTGCACCAGTGGCTTAAGAACCTGCTTCTGTTTATACCGCTGGTTGCAGCCCATCGTGTCGACGAGCTTTCCCTGCTGATTCAGGCCTTGGTAGGCTTTTTGTCCTTCGGTCTGTGCGCATCCAGCGTCTATCTATTAAACGACCTCCTCGACCTCGAGGCCGACCGCCAGCACCCTAGCAAGCGCAAACGCCCGTTCGCTGCCGGGCAGATCTCGGTCCTAAGCGGAACCCTACTGATTCCGGTACTCCTGATCGCCGCCGTTATGCTTGGGTTATGGCTGCCTGGCGAATTTCTGGCGGTATTGGGTGGCTACTATATTTTGACCTTGGCGTACTCGCTAAAACTTAAACAATTGGAAATCATCGATGTGCTGGTACTGGCCGGCCTCTATACCGTACGCATTATCGCCGGGGCAGCCGCGGTAGGGGTGAATCCGTCCTTTTGGCTATTGGCCTTTTCCATGTTTATCTTTCTCAGTCTGGCTATGGTCAAGCGCTACTCCGAGCTGCTGGTAATGCAGCGTAATGGCCGGGACCGGGCCAGCGGGCGCGGCTATCGACTCGATGATCTGACCATGTTGCAAAGCCTGGGCGCCGCCAGCGGTTACCTGAGCGTGCTGGTGCTGGCCCTTTATATCAACAGTGCCCATGTGCAGGCCTTATATAGCCGATCGGAAGTCATTTGGCTGTTGTGTCCGCTGCTGCTGTACTGGATAAGCCGGATATGGCTTAAGACCCATCGCGGCGAGATGCACGATGATCCCGTGGTGTTTGCCACTCAGGACGGCATTAGCCGCGCCCTGGCGGTGATCGGTGGTGCTATCTTGTGGATAGCGGTTTGATGGCTAAGTATAAAGGCTATCAATCCTGGGGCCGTTATCCGCAAGTTCGGCAAGAGGCCTATCGCCTCCACTGGCGCGATGCCCGGCTGCCCGTAATGCCCAATCGCTTTATGCTGCCTTATGGCAACGGACGCAGCTATGGGGACAGTTGCCTACTTGAAGGAGGCCTGCTGCTCGATGCCCGAGGATTGGACCGTTTTATAGCGTTTGATCCGGCGGTCGGGCTGCTGCGCTGTGAGGCCGGAGTTATGCTCGCTGCTATCCTTGAGCGGGTCGTACCTCAAGGCTGGTTTCTGCCTGTCACCCCCGGCACTCGGTACATTACTGTCGGTGGCGCCATTGCCAACGACGTGCATGGTAAGAATCATCATCGAGCCGGGACCTGGGGCTGTTATGTGCAACGCTTTGAGCTCCTGCGTTCGACGGGTGAGCGACTTGTCTGCTCTGCTGACCAAAACCCCGACTGGTTTAAGGCAACCATCGGCGGGCTTGGCCTGACCGGGGTAATCCTCTGGGCCGAAATCGCCTTAAAGCGGATCAGCAATCCTTACATCGACGGGGAGACCATTCGCTTTCGTAATCTGGAGCAGTTTTTTGAGCTGGCGGCTGACTCCGACCGCGACTACGAGTACACAGTGGCCTGGTTGGACTGCCTGGCTCGGGGCCGCTCCCTGGGACGCGGGTTGTTTACCCGGGGCAATCACGCTGCCGCGCTATGTCGGCAACGTCCTAAGGCACCTGGTCGGAGGCTGAGCTTTCCGGTGGAACTGCCGTTCTCGCTGGTAAACAGCACTACACTGCGGTTGTTCAATAGCCTGTATTATCATAAGCAATTCAGCAGGTATCAGAGAGCGATTAGCCACTATGAACCGTTCTTCTATCCCTTGGACGGTATTCGCGCCTGGAATCGACTCTATGGTCCTAAGGGATTCCTGCAGTATCAGTGTGTGGTTCCCCCCCAAGATAGCTATAAGGCGGTAGAGGGAATTCTTAACCGAATTGCCGCCTCGCGAACCGGGTCTTTCCTGGCGGTGCTTAAGGTTTTCGGTCATCATTCCTCTCCAGGGATGCTGTCCTTTCCCCGCCTTGGAGTGACGTTGGCCCTGGACTTTCCCAACCGGGGCGAACCGACCATTCAACTTCTCGACCGACTCGATGATATCGTGGGGGCGGCCAATGGCGCGGTCTATCCGGCAAAGGACGCCCGTATGTCCAGCCTTATCTTCCGGAAGGGGTTTCCGGCGTGGGAACGATTTACGGCCTATGTCGATCCCGGCTTTTCGTCGAACTTCTGGCGCCGGGTTATGGAGAAGAGTGGATGAGAAGAATGCTAATCGTCGGTGCTACCTCCGCCCTTGCGGAGGCGACTGCCCGTTTATTCGCAGAGGAAGGG
>Ga0299913_10001447_pt1 | contig 17528 bp, 15 predicted proteins | sample RVTome_9_FD_201360 | JGI IMG/M metagenome (GOLD analysis project Ga0299913, IMG submission 201360) | Soil microbial communities from uranium-contaminated site in the Upper Colorado River Basin, Wyoming, United States - RVT155D38 (version 2) ... | reverse complement strand
CGAGAAGACGATCGAGCACGCCCGCACGTGGGCCGGTGTCGAGAAGCGCTCACCCGCCGGCGAGCCGGTCGCCGGCGTTTCCGAGCCGTCCTGAGCGGTGGCGCGCGACTCCGAAGTCAAGAATCTCGAAGCGATCAGTCGCGCGATCGATGCACATAACTCGAGCTGTCCGTTCCCGGCGGTCGCGGTCGCGATGAACCCGTTCGAGGTCGAGCGGCTGGGCTGGGACACGATCCGCGGCCTGCCGGTCCGTCCCGACCCGGCGATCGGGACCGGCGCCTTCCGGATCGTCTGCGCGCGCGAGGAATCGGAGCCGTCCGAGGTGGTCGAGGCTGTCGCCGAAGAGACCGTCCCGGTCGTCACTCCAGGCCGCTAGCGCCGCCCAGGACCGCTGCTAGATTGGCTCACGCCTGGTGGGCGTAGCTCAGTTGGTAGAGCTCCTGGTTGTGGTCCAGGCGGTCGCGGGTTCGAGTCCCGTCGCTCACCTTCACGCTTGTTCTAGCTGGAGTTCTAAGAAGTCGCCGACGACGCACTCGGCGGCGACTTCTTAGGCCGGCGGCGCACCTCAGACGTCCGTGTCACTCGTCGGAGTACGCGCGAACGTCGACATTGGCCTGAAAGCGTCAAGCCGCCCGCGCGGGACTACCCGGCGGACGGCTCGAACGGCGAGTGATGCGTAATGGCGGCCGCTAAGCGGACGCTGGGGCCGGCGGCCCCACTCCACCCGGCGGCGGGTCGGGCTCGGGCGCGAAGCCGGCGCCGACTGCATAGCGGCCGTACGGGACGTCGACCGCGTGACGATCACGCGCGCGCAGAATGGTCAGGAGCCGTTGATGGCACGAGGGTGCGCGGGTCGATCGAACAGGAGATTTGCTGGATCGCGTTGCACCCCGCAGTCAGGCCGAGCTTGCAGCGGAAGCGCAGCACGGGTTCACCGCGCGGCTGATGGAAGCCGAGGCCCGCGCCTTTGAGCGTGCCGGGGCCGCCGCAGTGACGGCAGCGCGGAATGCCGTGGCGGTCGAACTCGTCACGGTCGACTTCCTCACGTGACGTCACCGAACCGTTGGGCTTGCGCCACGGGAACACGGACGCGATACCGAGAGTCGAGTTGAGCTCGAAGACGCTTCGGAACGAATAGGCACGGTCGCCGGTCGCGCGGTCGGGCATGCGCCCGGTGGCTGAGCGTGTGCGCTCAAGCAGCCCTTCGTAGTTCAAGGCCTCTGACTGGTCTGCAGCGATCGGGTTCACCGCGAGCGGGGCGCCCATGAAGACGTCAACGCTGGCCATCAAGAGGCCGCCAAGCCAGAAGTCCTTGTCCTCGTACATACGGGCGCCGGCCGTGGCGTCGAGGCTGCGATAGACGTGGCCCTGCTGGAGGTAATAGCGCGGACCCTCCGGCAAAGCGTCGCGCCGGGGGTCGTCGTCCGGGAGCTGACGCAGACGGTTGTCGAGTTCGCCGCCTTCCACTTCTTCGGGCGCGCGCTTCGCATCACGGTGCCGCCGCTTCTCAACGGTCTCGCCGTTGGCGGCGTTCAGCACCTGCGGGAACCGTGAGCGGCGGCGGCACTCCTCCCGGTCCGGGCAGCAGTGGACGAGACGAGCGTGTGCCGCGTACGAGGTTGCGTCAACCGAGATGTCGCGGCCGATGCGGTCCTCATGACGGCACGCGTGCTGGATCGTGAGATCAGCGGCTGCGCGCATCGCAGCTGCGAACCCGCACCTCTCCAACTCGTCGAAACGCAGCCACACCGTCTGGTAGCTCGGTAACCAGTCGCCGAAGCCGGCCTCCCGCCACACCGCTGACGAGCGCCACTGGCCGCAGAAACGCTGCACGCGGGTCTCACCGGAGAACACATAGCCGAGGTAGAGGAGGACCCAGTCCCCGGGCTCGCGCTCGCGACCGATGTCCTGGATCAGCTCGGCAGCTGCGGCGCGGAGCGGGGCGAGGAACTGCGGGTAGTGCTTCAGCTCACGGACGAGCCAGACCGGGTCCCGTACTTCGGGATCCTCGGTGAAGGCGCACGCGCCCGGCAGTGTCTCGACCGCCGCTCGAAAGCGGCGCGGCGCGAATTCGATCTAGTCCGACGGCTCCTCGACATGGGGGACAAACATGGCGCACCTGTGACGTGACACCGCTCCGTAGCTCCTCAATCTGGATTCATCAATACTGATATATATACAAACACATGTTCGCATACGGTGCAGACGGAGCCAACCTCCCGCTTATCCCTGGACGCCCTGTGTCCGCTACGACGCGAGCGCGCCGACAGGGATGACATGGATGCCGTCATCTCGGACGTACCCATACCCCGAGCCGACGATGACGCCGAGGACGGCGGGCTCTCCGCACTTCGCCGTGTCGACCTTCTTGTGGAATTTTGTGAGGCTCTCGACACCCTCATCGATCCGGCCGGTCCCGAGCTTGATCTCGAATGCGCCCCAACGGCCATCGTCTGTTTCGACGATGGCGTCAACTTCGAGATCCTTGTTGTCGCGGTACTGCTTCACCTGTCCATCGAAGGCCTGCGCGTAGACACGCAGATCGCGGACGACGAGAGACTCGAACAGGTACCCGAAATAGTTCAAGTCCGCCTTGAGTTGCTCAGGAGTAGCGCTGATCGCCGCAACAGCGAGAGACGGGTCAACGAAATGGCGCGCCGGGGTCGTGCGCAGGTCGACTTTCGATCGCAGGTGTGGTTTCCACGCCGGCTGGTCCTCGACAACCATGAGGCGTGAGAGTGCAGAGAGATAGCTGCGCACCGTGTCGTCGGACATCGAGCTTCCAGGCCCGGCCGTTTCGGCGGCGAGCGTGGTTAGGGACACGCGCATCGCGACATTGCGCCCGAGGCTGGCGAGGAGGCGCTGGACTCTTTCTGGATCTCGGGTCACACCGTCCACCTGGTTGATGTCAGTTCGCGCGACCTCGTTGAGGTAGTCGCGTATGGCTCGGCGCGCGTCGGCCAGGTTCGCGTCGCGGAGCGCCGGCCAGCCGCCGCGACACACCTCGTCGATTAGATCATCGAGGGACAGCCCCGGATCGCTAGCGCGACTTTCATTTCCGGCCATCAGGTCAGCCAGCGAGATCTCACGGGTACTGCGCCCGGCTTCAGAGAGCGTCATCGGGCGCATGCGCATCCGGGCAATTCGACCGGCTCCGCTGTGGCGGGTCTCGTCGTCGACCGGGCGCGCGGACCCCGTCAGGATGAACTGCCCCTTCTTGTCATCCACCCACCGTCGGACGTGGTTCCAGATCGCGGGCTCAAGCTGCCATTCATCGATTAGGCGCGGCATCTCGCCAGCGAGCACGAGCCCCGGCTCGACAGCGGCGGCCTCGCGCGCGTTCGTATCCAAATCGAGCAGGACCTCTGATTGCGCGACTTGGCGCGCTGTCTCAGTCTTGCCACAGGCCTTCGGCCCTTCGATCAAGACAGCTCCTTGCGCCGCGAGCCGATTGCTCAACTCTTCGTCAGCTATGCGGGGTAGGTAGGCCATCAGGAGGGAGATCGTACCATTCTTGTTCGGGAGATCGTACCCCTGCTGTTCGGGAGATCGTACTAATTCTGTTCGGGAGATCGTACCGATCGATCCTGGTCGGGATGTCCCCGCCGCGTCAGCGAGCAGCCGGGCCCTGGACCGAGCGACTCTGGGCGATCCATCTCTACCTCTGGCTTGTGCACCTCTGCTTGTGGCACAGGCGCGGTGAGAGGCGCTGCTGCTGCTGCTGCTGCGATCCACGACAAGTAGCCGACGGCGGGTGTTGCGCTCGTCGTCGTCGTCGTCGTCGTCGTCGAACGCGGCTTCGCCTTCTTGATCTTCTTCTCGTTCTCGTCCTCGGCGGTGACGACGACGTGATGATGGTGATGATCATCAGGACGATGACGACGCGCTTCCGCGCGATCGCTCTGCGCACGGCGGCCTGATTGAGTCGATCGCGATCGCGATCGTCACCGATGATCGTGATCGTCACGCAGTTCGCGCGCGCGTGCGCGCGCGTGCACGTACGCGCTGAAGAAGTTAGCTACCGTTTGCGGTGGCCACGACCGCATAGACGGCACGGCCCGCTGAACCGGCAGCGGCCTAAGCAAAGGCAAGGTCACTTTCGGAGGGTGCAAGGCGTCTTGTCCCTAAGCGACGAAGGTCCTTGAGGACCGCAGTCCTGACTCAACCGAATCGACAACCGCCCGGGACGCCACGGGGAGTCATTCGGAGGTCACGATGCGCGGGTCCCCTCATAGAACACTCCCACCGTTCAGCGCCGCGCTACGCCGCGTGCGCCACCTCCTACCGCGCCGCATCAAGCATCTCTCCTCGCGGGAGGATCTGGAGTTGGAGAAGCTTCGCCAAGACCTGCGCGACCAACGGTGGCTCCGACATCGGAGCATGCTGCGGACGACCGTCTCAAAGCCCGTGCGTCGAACGCTGCTCATCGTTCTCGTACTCGTTACGTCTTCTACGTGGCAACCGCTCGCAGAAAATGCGCTGACACGCTTGCTCTAGCGGGCAGCGGATCATGCAGCGAGCCCAGCGCGGCTAGCAGTCGATGACGCGGCAGGTGTAATAGCCGTCCGTGGGCGAGTTCCGCCAGTAGCCGCTGACGTATGTGCCGTCGTCGCGGAAATAGGACGACACGTACTGGTTCTTCGGGTACCCGGCCTCGTTCAACTCGCCGTAGCCGGGCGCCGTGTAGTCGGGCGTGCGGTAGGTCGATGCCGAGAGCTGGCTGCGGTAGCGGTATGTCAGTTCTCGCGAGTAGTCGGGATCGATGCTCTCGTAGTTGTCGGCGAGCACCGTGTAGTCCTCGGAGAGGTCGTAGCACTCGCCCGGGATCGTCTCGGCGGGGATGGTTTCGGGCGGAAGGCCGAGCGACCGGTCCCCGGGGATGTGGATCGCCGGGATGTGAATGTCCTTCGTGCAGAACTGATCCTCCGCAGGCTCCGGCGGACTGGTGCAGGTCCCGCCGACCGAGACGGGGGTCGCGCCGGCGATCTTCTTCATCGTCACGTCTGTGGCGAGCCAGCGGCCAGCGACGCGGCGCAGGGACCAGGTGCCGGCGAAGCGTTGCGTGACGCGGTCGCCGCAGTAGTCCTCGTCGACGGTCTTGAGCTCGACGCTGACATCCGCGTTCCTCGGGCCGGCGTCGGCGAACACCGAAGTCGGGCGCACGGCCACGGTGGTGGCCTGGCCGTCGACCCAGGTTTCGTAGCCGCCGAACTGCGCCTGGACGTCCGCACCGAGCCGGTCCCACGCGGTCTCGAAGCGCTTATCGCTCAGGGCTGAGTAGTACGCGCGCACGGCGCGCTCGGCGGCGCCGTCGTAGTTGGGAGGGGGTGGTGTTGCCGTGCCCGCGGCCGACCCCCAGTCGGACTCGGACCTGGTCTCATGGCTGGAGTTGGTGCTTTCGCTACTCCCGCTGCAACCAGCGAAGGCGATCAAGGCCGCAGCGAGGGTCGCGGCAAGAGGGAGGCGGGCGAGCTGGATCATCGACGGCAGAGGAGCGAGTCCCGTCCATCATGCGTCAAGAAGCTCGTTTGCGCCAGCGGCTGGATCGATGAGCTCGACGACGAACGGGATGTGGAGCGTTCGGTAGAGGGAGTGCGACTTGACACGCAGGTCGAGCGTCCACGCTCCGGGCGGGGCCACAAGCGCGAAGTAGTAGCTCTCCGGCTGGCCGGGCAGAAGCTTCGGGATCCGGTCTGGCGGCTCGAACATGGCCGCATCGCGGACCCGCCGATTCGGCTAAGTCGCCGTCGACATGCCGGTCGCATCGGCCATCTCCTGTTGCGTTACGCCGCGCCGCACTCGCACTTTCGCGAGCTTGGTTCCCGCTGTCGCTGTCACGTTCCCTCGCGGTCGACGCGCCACGATGCGGACGCTATCCGCCGGAGAAGTCCCGTAGACGACCTACTGTCCTTCGGTGAGTGCCACCGCTGTCAGGTACACGGACACGGAGCTCCTCGATGGAGTCCGCGCGGTTGCCCTGGTTGTCGTCCCTGACGCGCCGGAAACGCTGTCGCAACCGTTGTTCGACCGGCACCGCGAAGACGTCGCGGACGACTACCCCGGCCTGCCAACGGCGCGCGCGATTTACATGCGCATCAACTCCGGCACGAGCGGCCGCGTTTCGTGGCCCTCGCTCGTGCGCGCCGCTGTCGCGGGTGACGCAGGCGTGCGCCAGACGATCGCGGCCGCGAGGCGCGCGACTCCGGGTGTACCGCTCAGTGATCGCGTCGTTTTCTTCGCGCTCAAGCTCGTCGCGCGTGAACTCGACGGCCGCTCACCTTCACCCGACCAGTACGACGCAACCGCCGCCGTCTTGCGGCGCCGCCGCCGTGGCGCGCTCGCGAAGCTGTTGCCGACGGCGGGCCAGTTGTCGCAGTTCGCCGGCGGCTGGAACGAGGCGCTGCTGCTTGCCGAGCTCGAACCACGTAATGGGGACGGAGCAGCGAGGGCGCGACGTCGGCGAGCACGCAAGCCGGCGGCTGTCGCTGTGCCGGACGCGATCCTGCTCTTCATCGAGCATCAGGGGACGCTCCCGACCACGCACGACCTGCGCTGGTTCTCGAAGGCTGCGGGGTTCGCGCTCGCTGACGAGACTGCGAAGCCGTGGCCGAGGTTTGTCGCGATTGCACGTCGCAAGTGGGCCACGCGGGGGCGTTGGTTCCCGCCAGGCGTCGTCCGGCTCGCGGACCGGGTTCGCTACCAGCCGAAGCCAGGGGATCTGCCGGACGACCTCCCCGCCCGTCTGAAAGAACTCGATCTCGACGCGTGTGTGCATGCGCTGGACGTCTACTGGGACACACTCCCCACCGGGCGCGAGCCGAAGCAGAAGCCCTATGGCATCTGGGCCGTCGAGAACGGCTACCCGGCCCACAGGGGTTTCGCGAAGTTCGGCGGCTTCAGCGTTGTCCGCCAGGAGACGCGCAAGAGGCGACGGGCACGTAAGAGAGGGCGCAAGGACGGTCGCAGCTATCCGTTGCGGAGAAACTGAACGCGATACCAGCCACGACGGGAGCTAGCGTTTCGATATGCCCGTTGGCACCCTGTCATCAGACGCCGGCAACCTCTGGCCGCTGGCGGTAATCGCTGCCGCCTGTTTCTTCATTTGGCTTTTCCGAGCGGAGATCAAGGAGTTGCTTCCGCGCATGCGCAGTCTCGACGCGTCGCGCGGAGATACCAAGATCGGCGCGACGTTCGATCCCCAGCACCCGAGTCTGCCCTCGGGAGCGGGCGGCGCAGCGCAGGCCGTAGCACCAGAGGGCGAGTCGCAAACTCCGGCCGAGGCAACCGACGCTGAGCTCGAACCGGCGGATGAGCCACCGTCCTCGGAGGCAGGCGCGCGAGAGGCAATGTTTGCGGCAGCAAAGGAGGAAGACTGGGATGGCGCGGAGCGCGCCCTTGCGGAGTTCGAGCGCCTAACCGACGACAAAGAAGCCCGGGAGACTGAGCGGCTCCGCCTGCTGGCCTTGCGGGCCAATTTCGGTGGGGACAAGAACGCCCTGCAGAAGCTCCAAGCCGCCGCTCCACAGCATCAGGACGGACAGTTCTTGAGAGAGCGGCTGCTCGGGCTCACGTATTCGCGCGCAGGAGAGCACCGCAGGGCCGCCGAAGCCTTCCAGGCAGCGGCAAGCCTCAGCAAATCGCCGACGACCGCTGCCGAGCTACTCGTGGAAGCGGCGGCGGACCTCCGCCAGGCGGGGAACGCCGCCGCAGGCTTGGATCTGCTGCATGAGGAGTTGTCGACCGCATCGACGGACGAAGTGAAAGCGGTCATCTGGACCGGGATCGCAGATCTTCATCAAGGAGAAGGGTCGATTGCCTCTGCTGTCGTGGCACTTGAGGCGGCCCTGCAGGCGGCGCCCACCGACGTCTCACTGCATTTCCGGCTGGCCTACCAACACAGTGCTGAAGAACGCGCTGGCCGCCCGCTGTCGATCCACCATTACGAGACCCTGCTTGGCTTTCAACCTGAGCATGACCCTGCACTCAACAATCTCGGGGTGCAATACGAGCACAAGGATCTCCCGATTCTGAGCATCGAGCGGTACCGGGCGGCAGCCGAGCATGGCAGCACTCTCGCAATGGCGAACATCGCATACCGCTTCGCAGGCGCCGGGTTTGTCGATGAGGCCCAGGAAGTGGTCGCCGAGGCCGAGCGCGATGACGACCCTCATGAGAACGTGGCTTCAGCGAAAGCGTCGATTCCTGCGAGCAAGTCGGCGGAGATCAAGAAGAGCGGGGCTCTACGCAAGAAGGGCCGGGACCAGGCCGACCTTCTTCGCGAGCTGGCCGCCAAGCAATTAGTGGAGCTGCCGGCCCCCCTCGAAGGAGAGTGGGTAGCGGGCAAAGATGTCGCCGAGATCGCCGTGACAGGGGACTCTGTCGTGCTGGAGTGGACGCACCTCGGCAAACGCAGGAAGTTCACCGGAACCCTTCGGAACTCCGTGGCAGAGGGGACCTTCCACAAGATGGAGTATTCGTTCGTCACGGACGAGGAACGAGGGTTCAAGGAGGAGGGCCAGGGGTTTCTCCTTGTGCGGAGTGCGCAGGAGCTTTCTCTCGTGGAATACCCAGACCTCGAACTCACGACCTATGCGCGAGCCCCGACGAGCGCCGGCGGTGGCGCTGCCGATTAGGCGCTGCTGCGCTGCGCGTCGGACCTGAGAACGTTCAACGAAACTCGCCAACCGGAGCCGTGCGAGGCTCCCCAGAGCTTTTTAGAACTCGCCCCTTCACGAAGCGCCTGGAAACACGGCGCTTTCCTCGTTCCAGACGGCACGGCGCGCCGCCCTGGCGAGTGGCTGAGGTGCCAATGAGGTGCCAATTCTGGGCGCTGACGCACGTTTTGAAGGCTCGAGGCGGCTTCCCCGTTGCCGCGCTGAGAGGCAGCAGCCTGGGCCATTCGTCTGCTTCACCGCCTACCTTGTTGCGCCATGAGCAAATCCACCCGGAACAGCGGGAAGCCTTGGACATCGGCTGACGCCAAGCAGCTTCGGCAGCTCGCGAAGCAGAACACTCCGACGCGGGTCGCGGGCTTGAAGCTCGGGCGCACGCCCGGCGCGGTCCAGTCGAAGGCAAGCGAGTTGAACGTCTCCCTGAAGCCGACTAACCAGTCGCCGTACAACCGGCGAAAGAAGTAACTAGTCGCCGAATCGGGCGGCGGGAACGGGACGGTCTCGAAACCGTTGGGGGCCGTTAGGTCCCTCGTGGGTTCGAATCCCACCCCCTCCGCTTAGGGCTTGCTCGACGCTCGCGGCGCGGCGATCCACGCGTCGGCTGCGGCCGTGGGTAGCACCGCGGCCCGCAGGTTAATCAAGCCGGTGCCCCTGCGAGCCGTGCGCCACGGATGGTTCGTCCGCACGGACACTTATGGGATTCGACTAGCAGCCGCCCGGCTAGGCCAGCTCGGTTGACTTTTGCAATGAAGGACGCATAGGCTCAAGCAGGATTTCGCTTCCAACACCGTAGGAGCCCGGCGATTCCACCCACCTCGCAGCTGCCCGCCGCAACCCGCGCCGAGCTAACGGCCCTGCGTCGGCGGGAGATCGCCGCCGCGCTCCGCCTCTCCGCCGGCCGGCACCATGTATCGCGGCCCTCGTGAAGAACTCGCCGTCTATGGGCGCAACGAGTCAGCGGCAAGTCGAATCTCGATCACGTTGTCGCCGTCGAGAAGCTGGAGATCAGCCAAGTGGACGGAGCCGCGTCGACGAGCGCGGCTGGCCGATTGGCGATGACGAGCAGCGGCAGCGGCTCGCGTGCTTTCCATGATGCATTCTGGAATTTCAAGGTAAACGCGGTCGCTTGAGTCTGCTCACCGCCAGTCGCACTCAGCTGCGGCCGAGGCGAATGCTTGGCGAAGCGCTGCGCCAAACGCTCAAGAACGTCTGGCGACGGCTCGATTTCGATATCGAACGACAAACGCAGAGCAACTGGTGCTGGGCGGCATGCACGGCCAGCGTTTCCCGCTTCTACGATCCTGACTCGGCATGGACGCAGTGCCGGCTCGCTGATGCCGAGCTGCAGCAATCCGGCTGCTGCCACGACGGGGCGGCGGCGGGCTGTAATCAGCCGTGGTATCTCGATCGAGCGCTGGCGCGGACTGGCAATTTCGTGCGCTGGCAGCCAAGCCAGCTTGCAGCCGCAGAGGTGGAAGCCGAGATCGATGCCGGTCGTCTCGTTGCCGCCCGAGTCGCCTGGCAGGGGGGCGGGGGTCACTTTGTCGTCATCGGCGGCTGCAAACCGCCGCCCGATGAGCAGCTGGAGATTCACGACCCGTTCTGGGGCAGTCGCAGAATCGCGAGAGAGGAATTGGCGGCCGTCTACCAGGGCAATGGGTCCTGGGTCGAGAGCTTCTTCACCGCCCTTTGATGCCGATCGACCTGCCCAAGCCCCCTCGCAATGTTGCTCGCGCCGCCGAGCGTCGCGCCGCCGAGTGGGCCGGCCGCGGCGGCTTCGCCCGGCTCGTCTGGGCGCCGCGGGAGAGCCTTGGGGCGCGGCGTGAGACCAGCCTCGCCGCGCCGCACCAGATCTACACCGCGAACCTCGACGTCCTCGTCGACCCGGGCTCGGTGGAAAAGGCGGCCGCTCCGACCGCGTGGAGTTTTCTCATCGAGGAACGCGACCGGCCCGTGGCCGCAACGGAAGTCAACATCTCGATGCCAGCCGAAACTCCGGCCCAGCTCGCCGAAGGACCGTTTGTTGAGGCCGTCGCCGAGGAGTTGCAGACGATCGAAAGCCTGCTGCCTCTGCGCGAGGCCCACTTCGAACTGCGCCAACTGCGCGTGCCAGCGCTGCAGCTGGCGGCGCTGTGGCTGCACAGCGGCGAGCGCGACGACGTCTTCGTCCCCCTCAAACCCGCCCCGCCTCCGCTCGAAGCCCACGTGCCTTATCCGGAGGCACGGTTTGTTGCCGTTGTGAGCAAGCTTGCCCGCTCGATGATCGACGCACACCAAAGCGGCGACGAACCAGACCGGCTCGGGTCATGAGAGCGGGCGGGAGAGGGTCATTTTGACGGAGCGTCGACCGGCGACCCTCCACTGGCGTGTTTTCGCATTGATTGGGGCTATCGCTGCCTTTGCGGTGATCTTGCGCCCGGCTGCGCCAGCTCAGCCCGCCAGCCCCGCGGATGTCGAGGTCTCACTCAAGCCCGGGGGTGAGCAAAGCGAACGCCTGGCCTTCCGCGTCGTGCCCGGGACTACTGAAGCCGTTGAGTTCATCTACCTGAGCGGCGGCGGCGAAGCGCTTAGCGGGGTTCAGCTGTTCGGTCGCGTCGGTGGGCGCACGATCTCGGTCACACCCCTTGGCGCCGCGGCTCCGGCAGCCATCGACATTCCCGCTGGGGGGGTCGTCGTGGCGGAGCTCAGGGTGGCTGACCCACAGCCTGGAGTCTCCCAGGGTGAGCTCAACGCCCGTCTTGGCGCGGAAGTGACCGCGGTGGCGGAAATCGAAATTCGCCGCGCTCCCGGCGATGTCTTGACGGTCGCCGGCGCCACTGACACTGGAGTCGAGTTCACGGCCGCGGCCGCGCCCGCATTCTCGCGCCCGCTGATCATCGAGTCCGATGCCAACCAACCGGTGGACGTCTCGATTGACGTCGATCCGTTCGTCGGTGCCACCTCCGAGCAGGTCGTTCCGAAGATCGAGGTTGACGGCGACCCATTGGACCCGAACCGCACTTACACCATCCCTGCCAATGGCCGGCTGGACCTATCCATCCGTGCCGTCTTGCAGGCCGGCGGCGACTACACAAGCGCCCTTTCCCTCGTCTACGAGGAAAAGCGGACAACGGTGCCGCTCAAGGTGACCCGGACGCGGCAGGCACTCAGCATCGACGTCGAGACCCCGCCCGCGATCGATGTCGCCGATGGCTTCGGGGGGGAGGCGGCCACAGCCGAGTTCGAAGTAACCGTGCGCGAAACGTCAGGCCGAGCAGTCGTCCTGCCAGCGCCGACGGTGACGGTTACACGGACGCGCGAGCAGGCTCAATTGGGCATCGTGCCGGACAGCGTGACGGTCGACGGCGGGCCGCCAGCACCGGTCGAACTGCCGGCCGACGGGCAAGAGACATTCGTCGTCGAGGTCTCGGGGCTTCCCGGACCGGGCCAATACGCGGTTGAGGTCTCCTATCCAAGTAGCGAGGGCGATTCGCGCGAGGCCACCACGCAGGTCTTCACCAAACGCGACTGGTGGAGCGCGTTCTCCTGGTTCTTGGCTTTCGCCGTGATCTCGTTCTTTGCGCGCTTTGCCTGGACGACGTGGCGCGATCGGCTCCTAGCTCATCGCTCGGTCGCCGTCGTCGCCGAGAAGTTGGAGGAGATCGTCGCCCGCCAGGGCTTCACCCAACGCGAGGTGCCGGCGGTCGAGCATCTCCGGGAGGCGCTGGTTGAACTATGGCGGGAGCTCGAGCGCGACGCCAAAGCCGATATCACGACCAGGCGCGACGCCGTGGCCGGAAAGCTGCCTCTGGTTGCCCGCTGGCTCGCGGCGTCGAAGCGAGCGCACGAGACCAGCGCCGGCGATGCGGTCTTCGGCGAGCTCGACCGGGTCCGGGATCATCTCGCCGACCGTGATATCGACGAGGCCACTGCTAAGCAGGCGATGTCTCGCGCCGAGGAGGGCTTGGCGCGGTTGCCGACGATCCGAGAGCGAGTCGAACAGCTTCAGGAGATCCTCCAGGACTCCCAGGCGGCCGAACTGGATGCGGAGAAGACGCAGCAAATTCAAACCAAGCTCGACGAGGCGCGGGCGAAAATCAAAGTGAACAAGGCAGACGACGCGGACGCTGCCTACAACGAAGCCCTCCAGGGCTGGCTTCGGGCGGCGACGAGCAAACTCGAGCAGCTGGCCCAAGAGGACGCTCCGGGCGTCTCGCCTACGGCCAAGGCGGAACTAGCCGAGGAGCTAGCCGATGCTCACGCCCAGATCAATAATGCTGACGATCCCGAGGACAAGTGGCGTGCCTTCGCGGCCGCTTACCGGCGCTATCTCCAGGTGCTGATCGACGGATTGCGCAATGAGGCCGAGGAGCGATGGGGCGCAGACGAACAGGTTCGCAAGCAGATCCTCGCCGCTCTGGCGCTAGCGGAAGCTGCGCACGCCAGCGAACGGCTCGGACCGGCTCGAGCGGAGTACTCCGTCGCCCAGAAGCTCTACAACGCGGAGATCGAAAAGGCGGCGGCGGAGGGAGCCGAGGCGGAGCCGGGGCTCGGCGGTGCTCCGCTGACAGCGGCGGTCGGCGCGCCACCGATCATCGGTCCGCCGGCGACGGCGCGATTGCGGGACGCACCGGCAGTCTTGCTGGCCTCAGCGACGCTGACGAAGCGCCTCGGCCGTCTCGAGTGGGTGCTATCGCTTCTGGCCGCATTTCCGGCGGCCCTTCTCGGCATGTTCGTGCTCTACGACCCCAACGCGGCCTGGGGTACAGCCAACGATCTGGTCGCCGCTGTGCTCTGGAGTTTTGGCCTCCATCAAGCCGGAGCTGCGGTGGCGGCCACGACTGTCGAGGGCGTGTTGGCGAAGCTTCGTCCCACGCCCTAGCTCGGCGAGACCGGGAGCGTGGGTTCACCGCTGCATGACGCCTGAGGCGCACGACTACTTGGCCCGCGAGGCAGGGGCTCGCGTTGAGATCGACAAGGACAACCAGCAAGTGCTGGCACCCAGGGTCGATCTCCACCTCCAGGTCCAGGAGGCGTTGATCGCGCAGATGGCAGATCACGTCGCCAAGCTGGTCGAACAGACCGACTTCGACCCAGCCGCCGAGAACCGGGCCGCGGCCGCATGGTTGCTCGCTGCGAGGGCCATGGCTCTCGCCCGGGCGCTCACGACACTGCTGCGGGCGGGGTTCTGTACCGAGGTCGAGCCGATCGCTCGAGCGCTGAGCGAGGTGCTGCGACTAATCCCGCTGATACTCGACCCGAAAGAGGAGAAGGTGTGGGACGAGTGGTGCTCAGAGAAAGATTGGTCGCGCCCGAAAAGCCTCACCCGTGCCGAGATCGAGCACCAGAACCGGGAGGCTGCGGCCATGCTGAAGCGCGGCTACAAGCCGCCCGGGCGCACCCATGAGGAGAACAAGTCAGAATACGAAGCCTCTTCGAAGCACGTTCACCCGCAGCGCGAGGCGATCCTCGAGTCATGGGATGAGCGGGGGCGGCGCTTCTTGCCAGGGCCAGAACGGTCGGTGGTGACTCAGGCTGTCTGGGTCCACTTCGGCGATCAGTGGATCAAGGACGCCTGCGTGACCTGCGGGATGGTGATGACCCGGCTCCAGCCGCCTCAAGAGCGTGGGGCCTTCTGGGAGGGGGTCGTCGAAACGGGGCTGGAGAAGCTGGCCAAAGTTGAACAGGTCGCACCCCTCGACCCGCAGCACATGCAAGACGTAGGTGGATCACTGACGTAGCCGCAGCTGCCTCGCCAAATGGCGTATCGCTCTGGCCTATGGCTGACCTAGGCTGGATCGGGTGAACCGCTATGCGATGGAGACGGACCTCAGCGTTGAGCTGAGGGAGATCGCCGAGGGCACGAGGCCTTTCCCAGAGACCACGGCGCGACGACATCACTTCGTGCCCGCGTTCAGCCTGGCGTGTTTCGCGGAACCGACCGGGGAGCGCAAAGGCCGGCTGTTTCAGCTCGACGTTGCTTCCGGGAAGCCCCAGCGCACTTCGCCTGACGATGCTGCATTTGAAATTGACCTCTACACCTATGGTCCAGCGAGGAGCGGGTGAATCGCATGGAAGCGTTTCTCTCGATCGTCGAGAACCACTCCGCACGCGCACTGGCGCGACTGCGCGATGACCCGGCGGGCCTCACTCCCCAGGACCGAGCCACGATCGCTTACTTCCTGGTCTTTCAAGAGTCCCGCACTCCGGCCGGTCTGGCCCGTTCAGAGCGATTGCAACGAGCCTCGATGGAGATGATCAACGGGGTTGATCTGGCAACTGCCGCCGGGTTCCGTGCTGAGTACCAGCGCCGGATCGGGGATGACAAGACAGACGAAGAGATCGAGGCTGTTCGGTTAACGATGAAGGCGCAGCTCGAGCAAGGGCGGGTGGGCTACCAGGAGCCGAAAGGGATGAGCATCAAACTCATTCTCGAGGGAGCGCATGACATCGCAGAACTCTTGTACGGCCTCGACTGGGTTCTGCTTCAGACCGAGGACGCCGAGTTCGTGACATCCGACCGTCCCGTTTCGATGGCAGATCCGACCCCTCGACATTCCTGGACGGGCAATGGCTGGATCAGCTCGCCGAACGCGATCAACTTCTATCCACTCGGCCCACAGCAGGGTCTCCTAATTCATCAAGGCGATGAGTGCGGATGGTCAGTCGCCACCTCAGGGCCTAAGCAAGTCAGACGCCTGAACATGCAGACGTACGGCTGGGCTGAGCGCCGCATCTTCGGTCGCACCCAGCAAGTGGTTACTCAGGTCAGAGCACAGGCCAAGCGCTACCCGAACGAGGTGGTTCGGCCACGACCAGCGAAGTACGTGATGCTTGAGCCGGCTGCCCCCGGTGATCCCAAGGGGTTTGTGTTCCGAGACGCGCACGGTGAGGACAGGTTCATGCGTCCCACGGTTGTAGATCCCGATGGCCCACCAGGAGCGGCGGCTCAGGTGTCGGCGCAGGTCGCCGAGCGAGTCAAGCGGCGCAGCAGTCGTGGAGATGGACAACACCCACCCGGTGCTTAGCGCTCGACGGCGCGCGGAGCATGCTGCCTCGGGGCGCCATTCGGCGGGCAGCCTCGACAGCGACCGCGAGTGGGAGTCTCAGCGCATCGAGGGCTGGTCCGGGGCGCCCGGCCTGCGGCCGGAGGCGCCGCGGCGGGCTGCCAAGGGCCGTTTGGTGTTTGCCGGGGCCTCCCGCTCCTCGATCGCGCGAAAAGCAGGAGGTCAAAGCAGCGGCGCGCCAAGGTGCCAATTGAGGTGCCAATTTGAGACAAACTGACGTCACCTAGCCGAGCCGATTTGGCTCTAGGAGGCGAAAAGCGACCGGCCAGAACACACCGGGCCTGGTTGTGGTCCAGGCGGTCGCGGGTTCGAGTCCCGTCGCTCACCCCTAAAGGCCTGCAAAGCGAGAGACCTGGCCTACGCGCCGTTCTCCAGCGAAACCCATGCCGAGTGGCCTACCGTCCGTGAGCACGACACCACGATGTGCACGCAGCCGATGCACCTCGGACACCGGGTCGGGGTCTTCGCACCTTCTCCCCGGCACGGCACGATGCAGGCTCCGTGGACCGCCTTTAGCTATGCCCGCGACGGAATCTGCGCGATCTTCGAGCACTTTGAGCGAGACGTCCGCCCATTGTTCGATCCAGTCGAGGAGACCATCAACGCGGCGCTGTTCGTTCCTGACGACGAGACGGACGCGTCGTAGCGCATAGCCGGGGCGGATTGGAGGCACGGTCGGCAGTGCGCTCCATCCTCCCACGGGGATTCGAGCCCGGGTTCGGGTTACTTCGGCCGGACCTTCTACCGAGTTCTAACCGCTTATAACGAGATCGTTTATATCTCGGTATAACTCCGTAGAACCGTGGACCCGATCGCAAACCCGTACACCCCGAATGCTGGCTCGCGACCCCCTGAGCTCGCGGGTCGTGCGGCGGAGATTGAACAGTTCCGCGTCGTAATCGGCCGCCTGAAGCGGGGCGCGACTGAGCAGAGCATGATCATCCGCGGGCTGCGGGGAGTGGGGAAGACCGTGCTCCTGAACACGTTCGAGGATCACGCAGAAGCCGAGGGCTTCCTCACCTACTACCACGAGCTGACGCCTGGCAGCAGCCTGGTGGCCGAGATCGCCCGCGATGCGCAGGCGGCGCTCGCCCGTCTCAAGCTGAGCGCTCGGGCGACAGGAGCCATACGGGAGGCGCTCGGCCACCTCGGCACGATCAAGGTCGTCGGGCCGGAAGGGATCGAGCTCGCGGTCGATCTCCGGAAGGCGGACGAGGGCACCATCACCGGCGACCTCTCCCAGCTCTTCTTGCAGCTCGGCGGCGCCGCGGCCAACAAAGGTTCCGGAGTCGTGTTCCTGCTCGACGAGGTTCAGTTCGTCAGCGAGGTCGAGTATCGCGCTGTCGTCAGCGCGTTGCACCGAGCCACGCAGAAGAACATGCCGATCACGCTCGCGGCCGCCGGCCTGCCGCAGATCCCCCGCCTCACCGGCGAGGCTCGCTCGTATGCGGAGAGGCTGTTCACCTTCCCGGTGATCGCCAACCTCCCCGCCGACGACGCGAAGGCGGCGCTGGTCGAGCCGGCGCGTCACCAGGGCGTCGAGTACACCGCCGATGCTGTCGAGCTCGCGCTCTCGTGGACGGGCGGCTACCCGTTCTACATCCAGCAGCTCGGCAAACACGCCTGGAACCTCGCCGACCGCTCACCGATCGGCACCGCTGACATCGAGGCCGCGATCCCGGCCGCGCAGGCGGCGCTCGACACGAGCATCTACGAGGTCCGCGTCCAGCGCGCCACGGATCAGGAGCGGCGATACATGCGTGCGATGGCGGAGTTGGGGGAGGGTCCCTACAGGTCAGGGGCAGTGGCG
>Ga0299913_10001446_pt1 | contig 17531 bp, 20 predicted proteins | sample RVTome_9_FD_201360 | JGI IMG/M metagenome (GOLD analysis project Ga0299913, IMG submission 201360) | Soil microbial communities from uranium-contaminated site in the Upper Colorado River Basin, Wyoming, United States - RVT155D38 (version 2) ... | reverse complement strand
GCTGGGCGGGATCGAACTTCCCGTCGAGGTGTCCGCAGTCGACTCCTATGGCGACGTGATGGGTTCCCCGGAGAGAAGACTGCAGCTCACCGGCAAGAGTCAGGTGAGCCTCGTCGACGTCCTGATGGGTCGTGAGCAGCTGTGCGACGTCCTGGATAGCTCTCGGGAGGTCAGTGAGTACCTGCTCGACCGCGTCAGCGGTTGGATGGAGTTGCCCGAGGGCTGAGGCGATTTGGCGGACTCGCCTAGAAGACGATGCTGATCAACGACCACACCGCCAATGCGCCGGTGATCAGGCACAGGGCGTAGAAGAGGCCCATGGTCAGCGGCTTGGGTGCGGGGGCATCTCTCACCCCGTCGGAAGGGACGGCCTCGGCATCGGGCGGTGGGGGCATGGCAACGGCCGGCGTGGCATCGGTCGCCCCATTCACGGCCGCCGCGAACAGACGGGGTTGATTGGGAACGAACTCCAGGGTCTCGTCCTCGGCGGTGATGCTGTAGGTCGTCTCGCCGACGAGGGTGATGAGACACTCGCCGGCCGGCCATTGCCCTATCTCGGTGCCGGCCGCCGACATCCTGACGTGATCGTCGTCGAGCTCGACGATCACGGGGATGTCGTCGTCGGCGAGGGTCACAACACCGTCGTAGATAGCCAAGGATTCACTTCCCCAGTCGACTGGCGGGTCCAAACGAGGGGCCATCTCGCCCCATGGGGCCGCCTCCGGGCGGCGCACCTCTAGAAAGGTACTCCGATGGCCTCGCATATGAATCGGGTGTACGGACCCGCCTTCTTGAACGTTTTGAGGAGTTCGTCCGAGAAGTCTGCGGAGGTGACCAGCTTCTGAGTCACCCGGGTCCCGGCGCTGAAGCTCTTCAGTCGGAGGTCGTCGGGGTAGGGATGATCGGGGTCGAGCTCCTTCGGCACCCGCTTCAGCCGGTCTTCGACGTGACCACCGACCTTCCAGGCATCCGTGAACGCCGGGGTGTGCACGGCCTGTCCCCAGCCTTCGGGGTCGTCGTTGATGGCCTGGCGGATGCGACGGGCTATGGCCGTCTCGGGGTGCCACATACCTGCCCCGGCGAAGTTCTGCCCGGGCTCGATGTGGACGTAGAAGCCGGGGGCATGGACGTCCTTGCCAGCCGAATGACGGAAGTGGATGCCCACGTTCGTCTTGTACGGCACTCCGTTGGAGAACCTCATGTCACGGAATGGCCGCATCAGCGAGCCCCCGTTGACCCGGGTGTCGGCGACGAAATGGGGCGAGATCTCTCTCAGCCGGTCGCCGAAGTCCACGATGAAGTCGAGAGCCGGCTCGCGGATCGCCTCGACATATCGCTGCTTGTTCGTCTCCCACCAGGGCTTGTTGTTGTTGGCGTCCAACTCTTTCAAGAAATCGAACATGGCGTTGGTGAAGTACTTGACGGTCATCTGATCTCCTTCGCGTATCTGACGAACATACGACCGGGAATCGACAGATTTGAAGGGGGTTGTCACCCAGGTGAATTGCACGACGTGGGCCCGGTCATATCATTGCCCCACCAAGTGACCACCGTTCTAGCTGCCGCCGAGAGCTCGGGAGCGAACTTCGCCAGCTTCGATGTGCCCTTTTGGGTGTGGATGGCGCTCGTCGCCGCCATCACCATCATGCTGGTGGCGGATCTGCTCCTGGTCCACCGCACCCCTCACGAGATCTCGATCAAAGAGGCCGGGATCGAGTCAGCCGTGTGGATCACGATCGGTCTTTCCTTCACCGGGGTGATGTACTGGTGGCAGGGGGGCCAGGCAGCCGGCGAGTACCTGGCCGGGTATCTGATCGAGAAGAGCCTGTCTGTCGACAACGTCTTCGTCTGGGCGGTGATCTTCGGCTACTTCGCAATACCCCGCAAATACCAGTTCCGGGTTCTGTTCTGGGGGATCTTCGGCGCCCTGGTGTTGCGGGCGATCTTCATCTTCGCCGGAATCAGACTCATCGAGACCTTCGATTGGATCCTCTATGTGTTCGGGGCGTTCCTCCTGTTCACGGCGTGGCGGATCTACAAACACCAGGAGACCGAGGTCCACCCAGAGAACAACCCGGTCCTCAAGCTGGTGCAGAAGGTGGTCCCGTCCACCCCCGAGCTTGACGGTCAGAAGATGTTCACCCGGAGACATGGCCGTCTCCTCGCAACTCCGCTGTTTGCTGTGCTGGTTCTGGTGGAGACCACAGACGTCATCTTCGCCGTGGACTCGATACCGGCGATCCTCGCTGTGTCGCATGAAGAGTTCATCGTGTTCTCCTCGAATGCCTTCGCCATCCTCGGTCTTCGGGCGTTGTACTTCCTCCTGGCCGGGATGCAGGGACGGTTCCGCTACCTCAATGCGGGGCTCGGGGTCATACTCGGCTTCGTCGGCGTGAAGATGCTTCTGCTCGACGTGTACCACATACCCACGTGGCTGAGCCTCACTGTGATTGCCCTCGTGCTCACCGTGACGATCTGGGCGTCTCTCCGGGCCGAGCGCAACGACGAGCCGCCACCGGGGGGCGAAGCCGACCCTTCGGTGCGGGTGCCACCCGGAGATGACTCCGACGAGGGTGATCGTTGAGCCCGGTCCTTGCGTTTGGCGACGATCGCTCCGAAGCGGCAAGTCGTTGCTGGGAGTGGATCGTCGACCATCGCTGGGACGGGTGGGGTCTGGAGATCATCACCGCAGAGCCTCCGGCCGACATGCATCCCGTCGCTCCCGAGGAGGCCGAGCTCCATCCGTGGCAGCCTGACGAGCCGCGTGACGCAGCGGAGGGCGGCTTCTCCTCAGTCGAGCATCTCAGGGCGGAGGTCGACCCGCGGATTGCCTTGATCGCCCGACCGTGGGACCTGGTGGCGATCGGACCCCGCGGCTCCGGCTTCCTCAAGTCACTCCATCTCGGCAGCACCGCCGATTGGCTCCTGCGTGAGCCGGCCTCGCCCCTCGTGATCGCCCGCCAGCCCGGTCCCGTCACCAGAGTGCTCCTGGCCGCAGACGGGTCGGCGCATGCGAAGCGGACGACGGCCTGTTTGGCTGCCATTCCCTGGATCCAGGATGTGACCGTCGAAGTGGTTGCCGTCGACGACGGTCAGATCGACGTCGAGTCTGCTCTCACCTCGGCAACGGAGGTCCTGTCCGTGTCGGGGGCGGGAGTCACCACCGTCGCGCTACATGGGAGCCCAACTCGGGCAATCTCAGAGCGGATCGAGGAGACGACGCCGCACCTCGTGGCCATGGGGGCGAAGGGATCGGGTGGTGGCTTGAAGCAGCTCGTGCTGGGATCGACGACGGCCGCCATCGCCGGCTCGACCCAATGCTCGATACTCGTGGCCCATGCCCAGGGCGACGACGACGCTTGATGGTCTAGCGACGGGCGGCTAGAGCGTCCGCCTGCAGTTCCAGGCGTGCCAGTAGGAGTAGCCCAGCTCCTGATACCGGTTCGCCAACCAGGCCGCTGTGGCGATGTTGGCTTCCGCGTCGAACACGCTGTAACCGGCGTAGCCGGCGTTGGGCGCATTGCTGGCCCATGTCGAGGGGAGGAACTGGAATAGCCCGCCGGCTCCCGAGTACGGGTTCTGAGCGTTCGGATCACCGTTCGACTCGCAATCGATGATCCGCAAAGCCTCCTCCACCCGGTTGTCCGGGAAGAACTGCTGGACGAGTGGCCTCCACTGCTCGACGCTCCCAGGATGGTCCCAAGGGCCGCCCCCGCCTTCGTCCGGCTCGGTGGTGGTGGGAGCCGTGGTTGTGGTCGTTCCGGGCGAGTCGGTGCCTGGGTTGGCCGGAGGGGTTGTCGTCGTCGCCGGCGCCTCGGCCTCTCGGTTCTCCTGACGCTGACGCTCGTCTTGCTTCGCGCGAGCCAGGTCTACTGCGCTCAGGGCCGCTCGGTACTCACGATCCGCCTCGTCGGCCGCTCGGATGGCGCCGGCGACGTCGGCGTCGGCTTGTTCGTAGAGCGCCGTGTAATTGGCCACTTCGGCGTCCACCATCTCCTGGAGACGCTGGTACTGATCCTGGTCACCGACGAAGGCCTCCCGGAGGGCGAGGAGGTCCTTGCGCTTCGTGAAGAGCTGGCTGACGGTGAGCCGCCCATCGGCGACCACGTCCTCGACCACGGTGTTGGCCACCATCGCCTGTTCCACTGTCCCGCTGTTGACCACCGAGACGCTGGGCGAGGCCACGACGGTCATGTAGGCATCGACCGCTTGGTCCTCGATGTCTGCCTGGATCCCGGCTAGCTCCACGTCTGCGTAGCCCACCTGCGCCGCGATCCGATCGATGTCAGCTCCGACCGCCGACAGCTCCGCCGTCAGCTCGTTGAGGCGGGTTATGGACTCAGCGAGTTGCCGCTCGATCTCCTCGCGGTTGGCAACCGCGTCGTCGACCATCCCCGTGGCGGCATCGGCCCGCTCACGCGCCTCGTCAGCTGCGTCCTCGGCCTGTTTGGTCGTTTGAGCGGACGCCAGCGGTCCGCCCGTGGCGACGAGAGTGGCTAAGAGGGACAGTGCGAGGAGTGCCGAGAGGAGGCGAAGGGACCGCATTGGGTGTGAAAAGGGTAACCAAAACGTCTCACGTGCGAGAAGTGGAGAGGCATTCCGTTCGCGTAGTCTCGGTCACATGGCCCGTCTGAATGTGTCGTCTGGATCGCCCTTCGAGGCCACGTACGGGTTCAGCCGGGCAGTGCGGTTCGGGGATCGGGTCCTGGTCGCGGGAACCGCGCCGATATGGCCCGACGACTTCGTCGACCCGGACCCGAAGGCTCAGGCCAGTCGCTGTCTGGAGATCATGATCGCGGCGCTCACCGAGGCAGGCGGCCACCCGTCGGATGTCGTGCGGACACGGATGTACATCACCGACGCCAGCCACGCCGACCTCGTCGGCGAAGCACACGGCGCGGTATTCGGGGAAATAAGGCCGGCCGCCACGATGGTTGTAGTCGATGGTCTCCTCGACCCACGTTGGGTCGTCGAGATGGAGCTCGAGGCCGTATTGACCCGCTGACTACTCAGGTGACCCGAGGAGGTTCCCCATGTTTGGAAGAAAGAGCAAGGATCTGCCCAGCCCCGGAGATTCCCTTCCCGGTCGCAGTCAGCCCGTCTCTGTGCCCGAAACGCACTTCATCAACGGCAACCCGCTCGAGGGCCCTTACCCCGAGGACACCGAAGTCGCCGTCTTCGGCATGGGGTGTTTCTGGGGCGCGGAGCGACGTTTCTGGAAGATGTCCGGCGTTTACACCACTTCGGCCGGCTACGCAGGTGGGGCCACACCGAACCCTTCCTATGAGGAGGTTTGCACCGGGATGACCGGTCACGCCGAGGTGGTCATGGTGGTGTACCGGCCCGCGGATGTGTCCTACGACGAACTGCTCCGGGTGTTCTGGGAGACTCACGACCCGACTCAGGGCTATCGGCAGGGCAATGACGTCGGCACCCAGTACCGGTCAGCGATCTACACGACCACAGACGGGCAGCTCGACGAGGCGAAGAGGTCGAAGGACGCCTATCAGGCGGTCCTCACCGAGAAGGGCTTTGGCGACATCACGACCGAGATCGAGCCTCTCGGCGAGTACTACTACGCCGAGGACTATCACCAGCAGTATCTCGGCAAGAACCCCCACGGGTACGACTGCCACGCCAACACGGGGATCGCTTACCCGGGTCTCAGCTGACAGACTCCTGCCCATCACGGATTCCCCCGAGCGGGGGTGTTCAGAGTGACGGGTCGGAGATTGCGGCTACCAGCTCCTCGGGGGTCAGCCCGGCGACGTCCAGCTCGATGTCCGGGGCCACCCCGGCCCCACCGAAGTCGAGCCCACCCGGTGTGAGCCATCGGGCGATCGTCAACTTGAGCGCCCCCTCGTTGGAGAGGTTGAACCTCTGTTGCACGGTGTTCTTGCCAAAGGTGCTCTCACCCACGATCTCGGCCCGGTCTCTCTCCTGCAGTGTTGCAGCGACCACCTCGGAGGCAGACGCGCTGCCCTTGTTGACCACCATGAAGATCGGCATGCTCGCGGGCACGATGGCGTCACCGTTGACCGGATAGGTCGTCGAGTCGTCGGGCCCTTCGGTCACCACGACGTCGCCGTCCTCGAGGAAGACAGAGGCGACGTCGATTGCCGTGGTTAGAAAGCCACCCGGGTTGTTACGCAGATCGATGACCAGCGTCCTGACCCCATCGGCGAGACGGTCGACGATCGCCTCCTCGAACTGGGAGCTGGCCGTGCCGCCGAAGTTGGCGAGGCTCACATACCCGATGTCGCCGATCGTCTCCGACTCGACGACCGGGATCACGACGGCAGCCCTGGTGATGGTCACCTCGATCTGCTCGGCGCCGCGTCGGAGGGTCAACGTCACGTCACTGCCGGCAGGCCCGCGGACGGCTGCGGTGACTTCGTCGACGGTCCATCCGGTGATGGGCTGCCCGTCGACGCTGACGAGCACATCGTCGCGTCTCAGGCCGGCGTCCTCGGCGGGGGCTCCGGTGATGGTGGAGACGATGAGGATCTGACAGGTCTCCGAGACAATCCCGCATTGCTTGTTCTCTCCGGGGATCGTCTCGTCCTCGGGTGAGACCAAGGCGCCGATCCCCTCGATCTGACCTTCCTGTTCCTCCTGGAGGAGGTTGAGGGCTTGTGCGTCGAGGTATCCCGAGTTGGGGTCGAGAGCGTAAGCGGCGAGGCCCGCCACCATCGCCTCGGCGGCCTCCTCGCTCGTGTCGGCTGTCTCGGCGGCGACGTCACACGTCGAGACGAACGCCTCGCTTGGGGTCACGCAGACGAGCAACTCGGCCGAATCGGCCCCGTCCAAGGCGCGCAGGCCGAGGGCGGCGCCTTCGGCGAGCCGATCGCTGTCGACTTCGTCGACGTAGTTCTCGTTGACCAGATCGAATGCCTCGCAAACGATGGCCAGCTCGGCAGCGGCCTCGTCGCAGTCGACGAGGTCGAGGCTCCGGTCGCCGGCAACGGTCGAGGTGCCGGCTGGGATGCTGGTGGTAGTGGTCGTCTGCCCATCGGCTGTGGATGTTGTGGTGACGGCCACGCTGGAGGTTGGGGACTCGTCGGAGTCGGCCGAGCTGCAGGCCACAGCCACCAAGAGGATGGCGAGAAGGGCAGGAATGGTCTTTCGCGGGTTCATGAGGCTGCTTCCAGCGCGAGCTCGACGATCTCTTCGACGGAGGTTCCAGACGGCCAGTCGACTTCCCGGTCGGGTGTCAGCCCACCATTGCCTGCGGAGTCACCGTTTGGTGTGGTCCACCGGGCCACGGCGACGTAGAACTCACCACCGTTGCGCAGGGTGAATGGTATCTGCACGGCATCCTTACCGAACGTGTCGGTACCGACGATCACCGCCTCGCGACGATCCCTCAGGGCGCCGGCGAGGATCTCGGCCGCCGACGCCGTCCCTTGGTTGACGAGGACCACCAGCCTCTCGGTGGTCGCCGCGCCCCCTGGGTTGGCTTCGTACTCCAAATACTCCGTGCTGGAGTCGCTGACCATCACCACCCCGCCGTCGATGAACTCGTCTGCCACCTCGAGAAACGAGTCGACGAACCCACCCGGGTTGTCCCGCAAGTCGATGACGAGTGTGCCTGGCTGTTCGGCCAACAGGTCTTCCAGCCCGTCGGACACGAGCTGGGGGATATCGAGCTCGAAGTCCGGGATCTTGAGGTATCCGACGTCCCCCTGCGGGTGGCCGACTTCGACGGTTGGTATCACCAACTCCCTGCGCTCGATCGTGAAGTCGAAGCCCGTCCCCTCTCGGCTCACGGTGATGTCGACCGAACCCGATTCGTCCCCGGCGATCATCGACACCACCTCCGTGAACCCCTTGCCGGCCACCGGCTCACCTTCGACGGAGGTGATCGTGTCGCCGACGGCGAGCCCGGCCTCGAACCCCGGGTTGTCCTCGAGCACGACGACGATCTCGAGCTCGCACACCTCGGTGATCTGGGTGCATTTCGATTCGGCGGCGTCCCGGGCGTCGAGAACCACGCCGACTCCGCCCACGATCCCGTTGACACGAACCGATCCTGCCTGCTCCGGGGGCAGGTAGTAGGTGAAGGGGTCGAGCCCGACGTCGACCATATGAGACATCGCGGCCTCGATGGCCGGCCCCACGGGGATCCCGGAGTCCTCGACCTTCGCCGCGAGCACGTGGCAGAGATCGACGAACTCAGAGTGCGGGATGGCACAGAACAGCGTCCTCGGCGGCTGCTCGGTCTCGATCGTGGTGAAGTCGTCGAGGCCCCGGACGGCGACGTCCGCGAGCAGCCCGGGATCGACCGGGGTATCCACGTACCAGGTCTCGAGGAGCTCGAAGATCTCACACAGGGGGCTGAACGTGACCGGAGGAGAGGTGCAATCCTGGATCTCGACGTCCAGAGCCGGCACCGTTGTCGTGACCGGTCGCGGCAGTGGCTGGGTGCTGCCTGGCGACGTCGAGGTGCTGACTGTCGCCGGGGCGGTGCACGCCGACACGACCAGCACGGCGGCGGCGAGAAGACGGCTCATGGACGTCATTGTGATGCCGGCGGGGCAGTTAGCGTCCTATTCGTGAGTATTCGCGCCGTTCTTCGGTCTTGTGACGGCACCACGGTCGTCAGGGACGTGGTGGACGGTCTGTGGGCGGAGCCGGTCGGCGAGGCTGATGTCGTCATAGGGGAAGGTCTGTGGGCTTTGCCCGGTCTCGTCGATGCCCATGCCCATCTGGCGGCGTCCGAGCTCGACTATCGCCCGGGGGTCCTGGAGGGGGCCATCCAGAGGGCCCGGGACTCCCTGGCGGCCGGAGTGACTCTGGTGCTCGACAAGGGATGGACCGACGACATCACGATTCAGGCGATGGATGCGCTACCAGAGGACGAGCGCCCTGAGATCGAGGCCGCGGCGAAGATCATCGCGAGCACGGACGGGTATTTCCCGGAATTCGCGCTCGAGGTCGACGACGCAGGCCTGGAGGACGCCGTGCGCGATCAGGCCGAAGCCGGCGCAGGTTGGGTGAAGCTCATCGGCGACTGGCCCCGGCGCGGCATTGGCCCCGTGGCGAACTTCGACGAGACCCGACTCCGCATAGCCGTCGACGTGGCCGAGGCGCACGGGTCGAAGGTGGCCATCCACACGATGGCGCGTGAGGTCCCGTCGATGGCGGTCTCGGCCGGGGTCCACTCCATCGAGCACGGCTTGTTCCTCGAGGAGGAGGACCTCGGGCCACTTGGCGACAGGAACGGGATGTGGGTGCCGACCGTCTTGCGTTGCGAGGCCACCCTGCGACAACTGGGTGAGGAATCGAACGGTGGCAAGCTGTTCGCGGAAGGGCTGGAGCGCATCGAGAGGCTGTTGCCGCTGGCCGTCGAAGCGGGGGTCCAGGTCCTCGCCGGCACGGATCTGGTGGGCTCGCCTGCAGATGTGGCGAGCGAGGCGTTGCGGCTCGCGGCGTATGGCCTGTCACCAGCCCAGGTCGTTGCGGCCGTCTCGACGTCCGGTTTCGCGGCTACGGGACGGCAGACCGGTTTCGAGGTGGGTGTCCCAGGGAACGCAGTCTTGTTTGCCGACAACCCCGTCGAGGCTCCGGGTGTGCTCGAGCACCCCGCCCAGGTGCTCCGTCTGGGTCGGCTCCTATGAGGCTGATCCTCGCGTCGGGATCGCCACGGCGGGCGGCCCTGCTCAACCAGCTCGGACTGGAGTTCGAAGTGCGGCCCGCGGACATCGACGAGAGCCGTCGCCCCGACGAGGGCGCCGGAGCCTACGTCGAGCGCCTGGCGCGTGACAAGGCGCAAGCGGTCGCCGAGCCGGGCTCGGTTGTGATTGCAGCAGACACCGCGGTCGTTCACGAAGGGCACGTGCTCGGAAAGCCCGGTCACCCGGAGGAGGCCCGGTCGATGCTGCGTCGTCTCCAGGCCGGTGTCCACGAGGTCTTCACCGGCGTGGCCGTGGCCGGGAATGGCGAGGTGGAATCGCTGGTCGACATCACCGAGGTGAGGATGTTGGCTCTCACCGACGAAGAGGTGGCGGACTACGTCGACACCGGCGAGCCCATGGACAAGGCCGGCTCCTATGCCCTCCAGGGAATGGGCGGGGTCTTCGTTGAGTCGATTTCCGGCAGTCCCTTCACCGTTGTCGGGCTCCCGATCCATCTCCTGCCACGTCTCGTCGCGGGGGTCGGGGCCGACCTGCAACGCTTCAAACGCCAGCGTGCGGTCTAACTTGTATCGACATGCGCAAGTGTCTCCTCGTGGTGCTCGTTGCTGCCGCGGCGTGCAGCCCGAGCGAGACCGGTGATTCGACGACCACCTCCTCGTCACTCGGCTTCACCACGACGACCGGGGGAGTGACGACGACCACCACCGCACCTCCAGCCACTACCACCACGACCAGTCCAGCCACGACCACGACCACACTCCCGGCGAGCACCACGACCGCCGCTCTGCTGGAGGGCGAGTGGGCCGACGGTCCCCTGGTAACCACGGCATTCGGCGCGCTGGGCTGGTGGGACGGTGCCGACTGGCTCGACGCCGAGACCGAGGGAGCACTCCCGGTGGTCGGTGGAGAGGACTACCAAGTGACGAGGCTGGGCGAGTTGGCCCGGACGACGGCGGGGCCACAGACCACGGTGTGCGAGCCGCTCGAACTCATCGGGGTCGAGCTCGCCGATCCCGGCCTGCTCGGCGAATTTCCCGGTCCGTACGGTGTCGCCGTCTCCGCCCCGTGGACCCTGCAGCCCCATCTCGTCGAGGAGATACCTGACGATGGGACCTACTCGGGATTCGCCGCCGACTTGCTCTCCAGCCGGGGACTGGACGTGGCCACTCCGGTCATCAAGCAGGTGCTCCGCACCGACCTGGAGGGTGACGGGGTCAACGAGGTTCTCGTCGTCGCCGAAGAGGTCTCGCCCGGATTTCTCATGGAGCCCGGTGACTACTCGATCGCGTTCATGCGCAAAGTCGTCGACGGGGAGGTGCAGACGGCCGTCCTCGGTGAGACGATCGCCATGGACGAGGACGACCGGTTTGCCGGGGCGCACACCTTCGGCGGAGCGGCCGACCTCAACGGAGACGGGAAAATGGAGATCATCACCAACTCGGCCTTCTTCGAGGGCTTCAACGTAACGGTGTGGGAGTACCCGAACGACGATCTCGGACCGCTCCTCGTGCTTCAGACGGGCTGTGGGGTCTGATGGAGAACCCGTTCGAGGGCCAGCCCAACTTCGTCTCGCGATCCGGGATCGAGTTGACCGACGCCTCCGTCGACCACTGCGAAGGCCGTGTCGTGATCGGGCCTGATCACCATCAGCCCTATGGGGTGGTCCACGGCGGGGTCTATTGCACGCTGATCGAGACCCTGGCCTCCACGGGTGCCGCTCTTTGGGCGATGGAACAGGGCATGGCGGGGGCCATGGGACTCGCGAACAAGACCGATTTCCTGAGAGCCACGACCGAGGGCGTCCTCCTCGGCAGGGCCACACCTATTCATCGCGGGAGGACCCAGCAGCTGTGGCAGGTCGACGTCACCCGGGATTCGGACGGCAAGCTGGTGGCTCAGGGACAGGTCCGCCTCCAGAACGTGACCAAGACCGACTTCTGATCTGTCATGCCCGAGGGCGACTCCGTTGCCGGTGATGCCCAGCGGCTGAGGCCGATCCTGGTCGGGCGCAAAATCGTCTCGGTTGGGGGCACGGCCCCCTCGGTGAGGTCGAACTCACATCGGATCCTCGATGAAACCGTTGACGACGTCCGCACCATCGGCAAGCACCTGATGGTCGATCTCTCGAGCGGGTGGTCCATTCGGGTGCATCTCGGCATGCCCGGGTACTGGAGGATCACAAGGGGCGAAGAGCGGCCCCACGGATCGGCGCGTTTGGTCTTGACGACCGCAACTCACCATGCGGCATGTTTCGGAGCGCCGACGGTCGATGTCGGCCGAACATCGGTTGTGGATGACGCGGTCGCCTCTCTCGGCCCCGATCTCCTCGGCGAGTTCGACGAAAGAGAGTTCCTACGCCGGGCGCGGAGGGTGCCCGAACGCGCGATGGCCGAGGTCATGGTCGATCAGCGAGTCATCGCAGGGATCGGGAACGTCTACAAGTCCGAGCTCCTCTTTCTCGAGGGGGTCCATCCGCGCACCACCGTGAGCGAGGTCACCGATGAGGCTCTGCTGGCGATAGCCAGCCGTGCCCGGAGACTGTTGGCGGCAAATGTCGGGCCGAGGGCACGCTCCACCACCGGGTCGAGGGCGAGAGGGCAGGAGACCTGGGTCTACGGGAGGGCCGGCAGACCTTGTAGACGCTGTGCCACGCGGATCGAGCAGACCCGGGACGGGGGACGGATCACCTATTGGTGTCCGGTTTGTCAGTCTCCCTGATCGGGAGGAACGGCGTCTAGCGGCACTTCGCGACCCTCTGCGACTGCAGCGAGACGCGGCAGATAGTGATTCCAGCCCGACGCATGGACCGAGATCTCGTCGTCGGGCAGGTCGCGATGGGTGAGGGTGACGAGAGAACCTCCGACCTCCTCCACGATCTGCACCTCTACCGTCGACGAACCGGGTGGCACCGATGGATGGTCGACCCAGCCCCAGGTGAACACGACCCTGCGGTCGGGCACCAGTTCCACGAACTCGCCCCGGGCGGTGGCCCCGTCGGGCATGGTCATCACGAACTCACCACCGGGTCTCGGCTCGATGGAAGCGTCGATGCCCTGCCATCTCGCCCATCGCGTCGACTCGGTGAGGTAGGAGTACACCGCCGACGGCGGCGCTGAGATGTGACGGCTGACGACTATCGGCGGGCTCACTTCCCCTCCCCGTGGATGGAGTCGGCCAGGTCGTCGAGGGCCTGAGTCCACATCGCCTCGAGAACCTGGCGCAACGGGCCGAGGGCGTCCTTGTTGGCTCGGTACAAACGGCGGTTGCCCTCCTTGCGCACCTCCACGTACCCCGACTCACGGAGAACGGCCAGATGCTGGGAGACCGCACCGAAGGTGACCTCGAATCGTTCCGCGATGTCGCCCGCGGCCATCTCGTCGTTCCATACCAGCCCGAGGATCTGGCGTCGTCGCGGTTCTGCGATGACCTGGAGTCCGTCCATCCTCCCAACTCTAGATGCAGTTTTAGTCAGAGTTGAAATATGTCACGGGGTCGAGTAGATTAGCGACCGCTAAAATAGCGACCAGGAGGAGTGAATGGGCGACTACGCGATTCAGGCGAGATTCGAGGTCGACTGCCAGCCGGCCGACTTGTTGAAGTGGCTCAACTCGACCGAGGGAATCGCCGGCTGGTGGTCGGACACCGTCTCGGGCTCGGCATCGCTGGAAGGAGACGGGTTCCACGTGAAGTTCCCCACCACAGATGTCGTCTTCGATCTCTTCGTCTCCGAGACGACCGACCGGTCGATCGAGTGGACTGTCCCCGAGAGCCCGCCGTGGTGGAGGGGTACCACCATCAGATTCGAGCTCGGCGAGACGGAGAACGGGTCGGGGACAGGGCTGCTGTTCACCCACCGCGGATTCGAGCCCGACGATCCGATCATTGCCGTCGTCACGCCGGCTTGGGTCGGGTTCCTGAACAACCTCGCCGAGGTGGCCCGGACCGGGAAGGCCAATCCAGCTGTAGTGAACTGATCGTCGGCGTCGAGCCTTGGCTCTAGGCTCACGCCAGCATGCTCGACCTCACGTTTCCCTTGCATGCTCCACACGGGAGCGAGCTGAACACCAAGGGCTGGCTCCAGGAGGCTGCTCTCCGCTGCCTCCTGAACAACCTCGACCCGGACGTGGCCGAGGACCCCGATAACCTCGTGGTCTACGGGGGCAGGGGGAAGGCAGCGCGAAACCTCGAATCTCTCCACGCCATAGTGCGCACGTTGGAGCGGCTGGCCAACGACGAGACGATGCTGGTGCAGTCGGGGAAGCCAGTGGGTGTGTTCAGAACCCACGAATTGGCGCCCCGGGTGCTGATTGCGAACAGCCTTCTCGTTCCCAAGTGGGCCACGCTCGAGCATTTCTGGGAGCTGGAGGCGAAGGGTTTGATGATGTACGGCCAGATGACCGCCGGGTCTTGGATCTACATCGGCACCCAGGGCATTCTCCAGGGCACTTTCCAGACCTTCGTGGCCATCGCGGAGAAGAAGTTCGGGGGCACGCTGGCGGGCACCTTGACCCTCACCGGGGGTCTCGGAGGCATGGGAGGCGCCCAACCCCTGGCCATAACGATGAACGGTGGCGTGGCCATTTGCGTCGAAGTCGACCCGCATCGGATCCAACGCCGCCTGGAGACGGGGTATCTCGACGTCGAAGCCGAGTCCGTGGAGCACGCAGTTGAGATGGCCGCGGCCGCAAAGGCGGCCAAGAAGGCCCTGTCCATCGGGCTGCTCGGCAACGCCGCTGTGCTGTTCCCCGAGCTCCTCGATATGGGGCTCGACGTCGACATCGTCACCGATCAGACCTCGGCTCACGACCCTCTCTACGGATACATCCCGGCGGGTTATGACCTCGACGAAGCCGTCACATTGCGGGAGGACGACCCCGACACCTACGTCAAAGCGGCGCGGGAGTCGATGGCTACCCAATGTGAGGCCATGGTCGGGTTCCAGGAAGCCGGGGCCGAGGTCTTCGACTACGGAAACAATCTCCGTGGGGAAGCCCAGATCGCGGGCTATCGAGACGCCTTCTCGTATCCGGGATTCGTCCCCGCCTACATCCGCGACCTGTTCGCCGAGGGGTCCGGGCCCTTCCGCTGGGTAGCCCTAAGCGGCGACCCAGCCGACATCGAGACGACCGACAGGGCTTTGAGCGATCTCTTCCCCGATAACCAGCCCCTGCTCAGGTGGCTCAAGCTCGCCGGGGAGAGAGTCCATTACCAGGGTCTGCCGGCTCGTATCTGTTGGCTCTCCTATGGGGAGCGCCATCTTGCGGGTCTGCGCTTCAACGAGCTCGTCGCCGAGGGGAAGATCTCGGCCCCCATCGTCATCGGACGCGATCATCTCGACTCCGGTTCCGTCGCCTCTCCGTTTCGGGAAACCGAGGCCATGGCCGATGGCTCCGACGCCGTGGCCGACTGGCCGATCCTCAATGCCATGCTCAACGTATCCTCGGGTGCTGCCTGGGTGGCGGTCCATCACGGGGGCGGCGTCGGGATCGGCAACTCGATCCACGCCGGAGCTCAGGTCGTCGCCGACGGCACAGACCAAGGCGCCTTCAGGGTGGAGCGAGTCCTCACGAACGACCCGGGGACAGGTGTGATGCGTCACGCCGACGCTGGTTATCAGAAGGCGCAGCAGGTGGCGCGCGAGCGCGGCGTCGACATCCCAATGCTCGATGCTCACTGATCTCAACTGGCCCAAGGCGAGCGCCTGGCTGGCACGGGAGTCCGCGGACCCCAGTCTGTTGGTGGTCGGGGTGCCTTCGTCGAAGGCGAGCATCCACCCGTCGCGCGCCGATCTGACCCCGCTCGAGATCCGCCGCCGCCTCGACCGTTTCTCCACATTCCACGGTGAGCTCGGCATCGACTTTGCCGACGTCGCTGTCCGGGACATGGGGAACTGGCCCGTCTCCGAGCTCGACATGGTGGCGATGATCGGCGAGGTATCTCGTTTGGCCAAGGGTCTGCCGGAGGCGGGGCTGTGCCTCTACGTCGGGGGCGACAACGCGATCACCCGGCCTTTGGTGGCTGCCCAATCCGACGATCCGACCTCAGTGGGCCTGATCACGTTCGATGCCCATCACGACGTGCGCTCTTTGGAGCACGGGCCCACCAACGGGACGCCGATTCGGGGCCTCATCGAGGAGCACGGTCTTCCGGGAGGCAACATCGTGCAGATCGGGATCCACTCCTTCTCCAACTCGGCCGTCTACCGGGCCTACTGCGACCAGGCTGGGATCACCACCGTGACCGTCGACCAGGTGGAGCGAATCGGCATGAAGACGGCGGTCGACGTTGCGCTCAGCCAGCTCAGTGCCACATGCGAGAAGGTCTATGTCGACATCGACTTGGACGTGTTGGACAGTGCCTTCGCCCCGGCCTGCCCGGGCGCTCGGCCCGGCGGCCTCAGCGTTCGACAACTGGCCCTCGGTGTGGCGCGATGTGCTGCCCATCCTTCGGTGACGGCGATGGACCTGGTCGAGGTCGACGCATCGACCGACCACGATGATCGCACGCTCGATGTGCTGGCCCATCTGCTGTTGACGGCAGCGGCCGGGTTCGCCACCCGCTGAACGCGCCGGGTCTCGCCCTCCCACGTGCCCGGTCAGCCGCCGCTGACCACCTGCTCGGCCTCTGCGTCGAGACGATCACCTCCGCGGTCGGCCAGGAAGCCATGGGGGAGACGCACCGGACGGGGACCGTGACTGTGCCCACGCACCATGCGGTGGGCTTCCTCGGGGAAGGGGATGTCGGGGTCGAGCCTGGCGACCAGCTCTTCGAGCTCGTCGATGGAGGACACCCTGGAGAATGCGTCGCGCGAGGCAGGACCTACCGGGAAACCCTTGAGATACCAGGGAGGGTGCTTGCGGAACAGGTTGATGCCGTACGGGTCTCCAAAGTGGTCGACCAGCAACGTGGCGTGACGAACCATGACCCGGCCGACCTCGCCGAGATCGGGTGGATCCGCAGGTGACCTCCCGGCGAAGACGTCGGCGAGGTCGCGGAACAGCCACGGTCGGCCCAGACAGCCCCGACCCACGACCACACCGTCACACCCCGTCGATTCCATCATTCGCACTGCGTCTTCGGCGGTCCAGATATCTCCGTTGCCCAACACCGGGATCGAGGCGACCGCCGACTTGAGATTCCGGATGGCTTCCCAGTCGGCTTCCCCCGAGTAGAGCTGGCGGGCGGTTCGGGCGTGGAGGGCGACAGCGACCGCACCCTCCTCCTCGGCAGTGAGACCGGTCTCGATGTAGGTCAGGTGCTCGTCGTCGATGCCCTTGCGGAACTTGACCGTCACCGGCACTCCGCCGGCGTTGTCCACCGCGGCGCGGACGATCGAGCGGAACAGGTCCTTTTTCCAGGGGAGAGCCGCCCCGCCACCGTGACGGGTGACCTTGCCCATCGGGCAGCCGAAGTTCATGTCGATGTGGTCGACACCGTGCTCTGAGACGAGAAAGGCCACCGCTTCTCCGAGTGAGCCCGGGTCGGTCCCGTATAGCTGAATGGAGCGAGGCACCTCGTCTTCGTCGAACCGCGCCAGGGCCAGAGTCTTCTCACTCTGCTCCACCAGACCCCGGGCCCCGATCATCTCCGACACGTACAGTCCCGCGCCGAACTCCCGGCACAGTCGCCGGAAGGGCGCGTTGGTGACTCCCGCCATCGGTGCCAGCACCACGGGCGGGTCGACCTGGAGCGGGCCGATCGAGAGGGGCATGACCGGAATGCTATTGGGAAAGGAACCGCAAACGGCATCGGTGACGTCGAACGGCCGATGAGGAAGTTGCTCTTAGCAGTCGCCACGCTGGGCCTTGTCGCCGCTGCCTGTGGAGAACCGGCCCGATCGAGTGCAACCTCGACAAGCGAACCGGACTCGACGCCCACGAGCCCATCCACGTC
>Ga0299913_10001445_pt1 | contig 17531 bp, 20 predicted proteins | sample RVTome_9_FD_201360 | JGI IMG/M metagenome (GOLD analysis project Ga0299913, IMG submission 201360) | Soil microbial communities from uranium-contaminated site in the Upper Colorado River Basin, Wyoming, United States - RVT155D38 (version 2) ... | reverse complement strand
GCCCTCGAGGTAGGGCGCCAGACGCGCGCCGCTGACCGCACCGAACAGGCGCACGGCCACCCGGTGCTCGGCGTCCAGCAAGATCGTGGAGGGCAGGGCCGCGGGGCCGATGCCGCCGAACGCGGCGGCGATGGAGGCCGCCTCGTCGTGCCATGAGGGGTAGGTGATACCGAAGTCGCGTTCGAAGCTGCGCGCGTTCGCCAGCCGGTCCTTGAGGTTCACACCGACCACGTGCAGGCCTCGATCACCGTAGGCCTCGTGCACGGCCTGCAGGTGCGGCGCCTCCTTGGCGCACGGCCCGCACCACGACGCCCAGAAGTTCACCAGGACCACCCCGTCGAGGTCCTCCAGCGCGAGCGGTTCGCCGGCGAGCGTCGTGCCCACGACATCCGGCGCCGCCTCACGCTCGGCGGGCGGAATCACCGCGCCGCCCTCGGAGGATACGAAGCCCCCGATGCCCGACTCCTGCGAGCTCCCCGGTGTGCACGCGCTCAGCGCGAGCGCGCAGGCGAACAGCAGCGGCAGGGGGCGCATACGGCCAGGGTAGCGCGCGGGCCGGGAGCCCCGGCCCGCTCAGGCGTCGGCGGCGACCGGCTCGGCGGGGGCGCTCACGGCGGCGCGCGACTCGGCCAGCTCGCGCTTGGTGCGCTGCTCGTCGCGGTCCAGGAGCAGCGCGTGCAGCGCGAAGCCGGCCAGCGAGATGAACAGGAACACCACGGCGGGGAAGCTGCGGTTGCCCTTGTCGAAGAAGCCGTACAGCGTCTCCTGCTTGCCGCCCGGCTTGATCGCGCCGGTGTCGTCGGTCTCGACGTAGGTCACGCGGATGACGGGATAGCCGCCCTCCTGCTGGGCGTACTCGACCGCATCGGCCTTCCAGGTCGCCTTGACGACCTCGTGCGCCTCTTCGGAGAAGAAGCCTTGGATGTCGCCCACGCCGACCTCGGCCTCGCCGGCGAACTCCTCGGGCACGGGACCCCATTGCGCACCGGTGACCCAGGAGTAGTCGCCCTGCGCCAGGCGGCTGTCCCCTGCGAACGGCACCCAGGTCGGCTGGTACTCGTTCGCGGGCTGGCCGGGCAGGTTGGTCGGGCCCGTCGCGACCGGCGTGCCGGGGGCGCCGAACGCCCAGAACAGCGACTGGATGATCATGAAGCCGAAGAAGGCCGTCCCGAACACGAGGTAGCCGCGGCGCGTGCCGAGGTTGGAGCGCAGCAGCATGTAGATGCTGCCCAAAAAGATCAGCGCGCCCAGGGGCACGGCGAGCTTCGCCACGAGCGACTCGGGCGGGGTGCCCTGCGCGGCGAAGAGGACGAGTGCGGACATGGTGGCCATCCTGGTTACGCCTCGGTCGCCTGCGGCGCCGGGTCAGCGGACGCCTCGTCGGTGGCCGCGCCGGTCTGGCGCGACTTCAGGTACTGCACGATGCGGCGCAGCGCGTCGTCGTCGTAGCGCGAGTCCTGATACATGTAGCCGTTCTGCCACGGCGGCATCATCGCGCCGGTCGGCACGTAGATGCCGTTGCGCAGGATGGCGAGGATCGTGTCGTCGTTGTGCTTGCCGAACACGTTCGTCAGCGCCGGGCCGACCACGCCTTCGAGGTTCTCGCCGTGGCACTTGGCGCAGTTGCCCTGGAACAGCTGCTCGCCGGTCATATTCGACGCGGCCGTCGCCTCCTGCACCTCGTCGACCTGGTTGGCGAGGATCCAGTTGACCATGTCGTCGATCTGCTGGTCGTTCAGCGATCCGCCGAAACCGGCGCCCCAGGTCGGCATCGGCGTACCGGGACGCCCCCGCTCGATGGTCGTGCGGACGAACACCTCGATGTCGGTGATGTTCTTGTTGTCCTCGTAGCGCTTGGCGATGGTCGTCAGGTTCGGCGCCGGCCAGGTGCCCTTGCCGTACGGCGAGGGAGCCGCGCCGCCCTTGGCCTCGGGCCCGTGGCACTTGGAGCAGAACTGGGTGTAGTTGTCCCCGCCGCGCACCACCGAAGCGACGAAGAAGTCCTGGGTCTCGGCCTCGAGGCGGTTGGACTCGTTGAAGTAGTACACCGGGAAGAACACCGCGAAGAACAGCGTCATGATCAGGCCCCAGGCCTGATAGCGCTCGAAGATCTTCGTCTCCAACTGCTCGTCGGAGTACGCCGGCCGCATGGCGGGCGGCACGTCCTCGATCGCCTTGCGCTTCCGGTTGGCGCTGACCGACAGGAAGATCACCACGGCCAAGGCCGCGACGGCGATGATCCCGGTCGCAAGCGTCGTCGTACTCACTGCGTTCGCCCTTCGGCTCTCAACGGTGCTCTGTGCCGGCCGCCTACAGGCAGCTCGGTCCCTCCGCCGGCTGCGCCAGCGACGGGGACTGCCGCGGCGGCCCCTGCGTCAGCTTGCCGGTGTCCACGATGACCTTGCCCTCTTCGATGGTGACCGGGAAGCGGTCCAGGCCGCGCGGCGCGGGCCCGCCCTGCCACTCGCCCCAGCGGTTGTAGCGCGATCCGTGGCACGGGCACTCGAACCACTGCGAGGTCAGGCACCACGGGACCTTGCAGCCCAGGTGCACGCAGCGCCAGTACACGGCCATGACCTTGGCCCCGCCGGTGATCTTGGCGTACTGCCCGTCGGGGTCCAGCGCCGGGTCGTACTCCACGAAGTAGGTGCGACCCGGGGAGAACTGGTACGGCGCCTTCGCCGCGCGGATCTCGGCGAGGATCTCGTCCTCGGTGCCGACCTCGAACTTGGCGCCGAAGCCGCCGCGCAGCGACGGCCACAGGAACATCAGCGAGGCGCCGCCGAAGCCGCCCAGCGTCACGGCCCAGCTCGCAAAGGTCGCCTTGCGCAGGAACTCGCGGCGGGACGGCAGCTCACGCTTGGGCTTGGTGCGCTTGGCCTTCGCCGACGGGCCCGGCGTGTCGGGCGTCGGGGCAGCAGCGGCCGAGCCCGGCTGGCCCGCGGCGGCGGGCTCGCCCTCAGTGCTCACGGCGGCCATCAGCAGCTGGCTGCCCAGTTCGCAGCCCTGCGGCAGCGGGCGCGGCTCGGCGGCCGCCGGCGCGTAGGCCAGGTTCGTGCGCCGGATCCACCAGGCGACGGCCAACAGGCCGGCGGTGGTGGCCAGCAGCGCGGTGATCATGGTGACGCTCACGATTGCCCTCGCTCCTCTACAGCCCGAACCACATGCCGTCGACCCACGGCCAGACCCAGTTGAACCCGGGGCCTCGCATGAACGAGCCGACGATGACGAGCACCGCGTTGAAGATCAGTGCGATGGTGAACAGGGCGTACGCCGTCTTGCGGTTCTCGGGCCGCACCGACGGATTCTTGTCGATGTAGGGGATCATCATCCCCACGACGATGCCGATGGTGGGGATGGTCACGCCCGCGATCATCGGGTGGAAGTAGCGCAGAAGCTCCTGCAGGCCCATGAAGTACCAGGGGGCCTTGGAGGGGTTCGGGGTGATGTTCGCGTTCGCGAGGTCGAGCAGCGGGGCGGGGATCAGCGCGGACCACACCAGCAGCACCACGGTCATGGCAAGCAGCGCCACGAACTCGGCAGTCACCAGGTGGGGGAACGTGTAGACCTTGTCCTCCTGCTTGCCGCGGATCTGCTGGATGCCCGTGGGGGGCACCATGGCGAGCAGGCGGTGCGTGTGCTCCTGGCCGGCCATGCGGGTCTCGGTCTTGACCGCACCGTTGCCGCCCTTCGCCGCGAGCGCCGCGGCCACGCGGGCCTGGCGCTCCTCGGGGGTCAGCGCACCGCCGGCGCTGCGCGCCATGACGGCTGTGCCGCCGCCCCCGGCCGCGGGCGCGGCCACGGCCGCGGCGGCCGGAGCCTCGCTGCCGGCCTCACGCGGGCCCAAGGCCTCGCCCGCGGCGGCCTTGAACGCGCGCACGGCCGCGGCCTTGGCCTTGGCGCGCGCGATGCGCTCGCTCTTGCCCTCCGCGAGCAGCTGCTCGTAGAGAGCCTGGTCCATCTCGACTTCCTCAGACATGACGACTCACCTGTCCTACCGCTTCGCTACTTGAGGACACGTCAGGCTCCTTACAGCGGTCCGGAGATGCCGCCGTCCTTGCGGATGCGCCAGAAGTGCACCGCGAGGAAGATGGTCAGGACGAAGGGCAGCATGAGCACGTGCAGCACGTACCAACGGATCAGGGTCTCGGGACCGATGACGACGCCGCCCAGCAGCACGAACTGCACCTGCTGGCCGAACACCGGGGTGAAGCCGGCCATCGAGGTGCCCACAGCCACGGCCCACATCGCGAGCTGGTCCCACGGCAGCAGGTAGCCGGTGAACGACAGCAGCAGCGTCAGCACCAGCAGGATGATGCCGACCACCCAGTTGAACTCGCGCGGGGGCTTGTAGGCGCCGTGGTAGAACACGCGCGCCATGTGCAGGAACACGCTGAACACCATGAGGTGGGCGGCCCAGCGGTGCATGTTGCGGACCAGGTCGCCGAACGTCACCACCGCGCGCAGGTTCTGCATGTCCAGGTACGCGAGCTCCGCGCCGGACCCGGCGCTGGGCCGGTAGAAGAACATCAGGAAGATGCCGGTGATGGTCAGCATGATGAACAGGAAGAAGCTCAGCCCACCCAGGCAATAGGTGTACGTGAGCTTCAGCCCGTGCCGCTTCACCTTCACCGGGTGCAGGTGGTACAGCACGTTGTTCATCGACGCGAGAGCGCGGTCGCGCGACGTGTCGCGGTAGCCCTTGCGATAGATCGACCCCGGTCGGAAGATCGACTTCCAGACCACGTTGTCCTGGATCTTCGCGGGGGACGGGAGCTTGCTCACCTACTCGGCCTCTCTAGCGGAAAACCTCATCAGTCCACCCGTCCGAGCCACAGGGCATCGGACGGGCAGCGCTCGACACAGATCGCGCAGCGGGTGCATTCGTTGTCGTCGATGACGAAGATGGCCTCGGCGGTGTTGGCCAGCGTCATCACGGTGCTGTTCTCGGCGTCCTTCACGATGGTCGGAGCCATCATGAAGATGCACTCCCAGGGGCAGACGTCCTCGCAGGCGCGGCACAGGATGCACAACTCAGGGGTCAGGCCGATGTGACGCTTCGGCTTGACGCGCTCCTGTAGCCACTGCGCGTCGACCGTCTCGATCCGGTAGTCGTCAAAGATCTCCGGATGCAGTCCCTGGTCGGTCTTGCCCATGCCGTTCCTCCACACTCACCGCTGCCGGGAAGCCCTACTTGTAGCCGCCCGATTGCGGTCGAGCCTCTTCGCCCTCGGCGAGCGCCCCGGGGTAACGCTTCTGGATCTGCGCGGTCACCGCCGCCAGACCCATCACCCCGACCGTCGTCAGGACGATCACCACGGAGTCGCGGAAGACGCCGTAGAAGTTGTCCATCAGCGGCAGGGACTGGGGAATGACATTGCCGGCCAGCACGGCCATGGATCCGTCCACGAAGTACACCCACGCGGACGGGATCACGCCGAACACCCAGTACATGGCGATGGTCGCGCCCATCGCCCCGAACATCGCGCTCAGCCAGCCGTGTTCGTCGCGCAGGGCCTTGGCCGCGCCGAGCAGGACGGCGAGCAGCACGCCCGTGCCGACGATCACCGCGAGCGCGTTCACTCCGCCGTCGTTGACGAACGTCCACAGCTGCGAACCGACTTCCGGAAGGGTGCGGAAGAACTTACCGACCACGTCCACGCGTCGACCATTCACTCGTGCTGTCCATGCCAGCGAGCGGGCGGGGGCCAGACACGGCCGCACCACCCCTCTCGCGAGGAATCACTCTAACCGACGGGCGCGCGCAACCGCCAACCGCCGCGCGGTTTTCAGCGCTTTCCGGCCGGTTCCCAGACCACGCCCAGATGCTCCCGCAACAGGTCCGCCAGGCGCGCGGCGTCGACCTCCCCGGTTCGCCGGTAGACCACCGTCCCGCGGGCGTCGACGAACAGCGTCGTGGGCATCCCGGCGCCGCGCAGAGCCTCGTAGAGCGCGCCGCGGGGATCCTCGACCAGCGGATAGCCCACGCCGGTCCGCCGCGCGAGCGCGAGCGCGGGCTCGGGGCGGTCCTGCACATCCACTCCCACGAAGGCCACCCGGCCCTCCAGGTCGCGCGCGGCCTGGGCGAAGACGGGCATCTCGGCGGCGCAGGGGGCACACCAGCTCGCCCAGAAATTGACGATCACCGGGGTGCCGCGGAACTCGCTGAAGCGCAGGGTCCCGGCGTCGCCGAGGCGTGGCAGGGCGGGATCAGGCAGCGCGCACGCCTCGGGGCCGCTCGTGCCCGGGAACGCGGGCGTGGGCGCCGCGTCCTCGCACGACGGCGTGCGCCGCCCCGCCCCCTGGAACGCGACCGCCGCCAGCACGGCGGCCACCGCCATCAAGACGCCCAAAATCAGTGTCGGGGCGGGTCCGGCCCCGCGACGGCGCGGCGCGGGATCGGGCTCGGGCGCTGTGGTCCGGCTCATGCGCTGCCGGCCTTCTCCACCAGCAGGCGTTCGACCGCCCCGGGATCGTCGCGATCGAAGCGGGGCAGCCCACGCTCCCAGCGCAGCCCCACGATGCCGGGGTTGTGGCTGCTCGAGCCGTCCGGCCAGAGGATCTGTGGGCTGCCCTGGATCTCGAGCTCCTGGGAGCGGGCGAAGTCGGCGAGGACGTCGGCGCGCACGTTGTCGCGGTCCCAGCACGCCAGGATCGCGGCGGCGTCCACGTCAGCGCGGTCAGCGCGGCTCAGGCAGTCGGCCAGCTCGGGGCGGATGCTGACGTCGCGGCCCTCGGCGAAGAAGTGGTGCCGCACGGCGGCGTCGACGGCCTCGGCGGCCGCCGCCCCACCCACCCGCCGAGCAGCGGCGACAAGCTCGAATGCCGGCAGGAAGGTCGACGGCCATGCGGCCCGCCCAGGCTTGTCGGCCCAGTACGCGAAGCGGCTGAACAGCTCCGGCTCGACGTTGGCGAGCAGCGCGGTCTCGACCGCCACGATGTGCTGGGGCGTTCCGCGGCGGTTGACCAGCTCCAGCGGCCACGGCCGGGGATCGAACACCACGTCCAGGCCGAGCCGGTCGCGCGCGACCCGCAGGCGATGCACGACTGTGGCCGCCCAGGGACAGTGCAGCTCCGACCAGACCTCGACGACGACAGGCATCCGATCGGCCTACCCCGCCAGCTCGGACGCCACCGCACGGGCGGCCGCGACCGTCTCGTCGATGTCTTCGTCGGTGTGTGCGGTGGACACGAACCACGCCTCGTAGCCGGACGGCGGCAGGGCGTGGCCGCGGGTGAGCATGCCCGTGAAGAAGCGGGCGTAACGGTCGTGGTCGGCCCGTTGGGCCCCGGCGTAGTCCGCGATTGGCGCCTCGGCGAAGTACAGGCTGAACAACGAGCCCTCGCGCTGCAGGCGCGCCGGGACACCGGCCTGCGCGAACACCCCGGCCAGGCCGTCGCACAGGCGCACCGCCAGGGACTCCAAGCGCGCGTAGGCGGCCGCGTCGAGCAGGCGCAGCTGGGCGAGGCCGGCCGCGACCGCGACCGGGTTCCCGCTCAGCGTGCCCGCCTGGTACACGGGCCCCGACGGCGCGAGCTGTTCCATCAGCGCGCGCGGCCCAGCCACGGCCGCCAGCGGGAACCCGGCGCCGATCACCTTGCCGTAGGTCGCAAGGTCGGGGGTCACCCCCGTGGCCTCCGCGACGGACACCGGCGCGGCGCGGAAGCCGCACAGCACCTCGTCGAACAGCAGCAGCGCCCCGTGCCTGCGCGTCGCGTCCCGCAGGTGCGCCAGGAAGCCCTCCGCCGCGGGCGCCACGCCCATGTTGCCGGGCACCGGCTCGCACACGACCGCCGCCACGTCGTGGACGGCAAGCGCCCGATCCACGGCTTCGGCGTCGTTCCACGCCACGACGATCGTGTCCTTGGCCGCGCCTGGGGTGACGCCGGGCGAGTCGGGCAGCCCCAGCGTCGCCACACCACTGCCGGCCGACGCGAGCAGCGCGTCGCTGTGCCCGTGGTAGTGCCCGGCGAACTTCACGATCACGTTGCGGCCGGTGGCGGCGCGGGCCAGGCGGACCGCCGTCATCAGCGCCTCCGTGCCGCTGGACACGCAGCGCACCATGTCCGCGAACGGCAAGCGCGCGACGAGCTCCTCGGCCAACTCCACCTCGCGGCGGGTTGGGGCGCCGAAGCTCGACCCGTCACGCATGGCCGCTTCGGCGGCCGCGACCACCGCGGGGTGCGCGTGGCCGAGGATCAGCGGCCCCCAGCTCAGCACGTAGTCGGTGTAGCGCGCGCCGTCCTCGTCCCACACGTGCGCGCCCTCGCCCCGGACCAGGAAGCGCGGCGTGCCACCCACCGAGCGGAACGCGCGCACGGGCGAGTTCACGCCCCCGGGGATGACCGCCCGGGCGCGGGCGAACAGCGCCTCGGACCGCGGCGAACCGTCGGGCACCGCTCAGGCGCCGATCTTCTCCGTCAGGCCGGAGGGCTCGACGTCGAAGTTGCGCGCGTACAGCGCCGCCACCCGGTCGAGCTCCTCTTGCGTGAGGTCGCGCGCATCGGCGGTGAACTCCTCCAGCTGCGCAGCGTTGTAGATGTTCGGCAGCACGGTGACGATCTCGGGCGTGGCCATGACCCAGCGCAGCGCGGCCTGGGCGAGCGTCATGTCCTGCGTCAAAAAGTCCAGCGTGCGGACCTTCTGGACGCCCTCGATCAGCCAGCTGCGCGGACGGTGACGGCGGTGGTCGTTGGGCGGGAAGACCGTGTCCTCGGTGAGGTCGCCCTCGAGCATCCCGCTGGAGTGCGGCACGCGGACGATGAGCTTCGCACCGGTCTCGCGCGCCTTGGCGATCAGGTCGGTGCCCGGCTCCTGCTCGAGCAGGTTGTAGATCATCTGCAAGGCCACGCCACGGCCCTGATCCATGGCGGCGATGCCCTCGTCGCGCCAGCCGATGCGCGGGCCCAGTGCCGCACCGTAGGAACGGATCTTGCCCTCGTCGCGAGCCTGCTCGAGGAACGCCCACAGGTCGTCCTGCTCCACATGAGTCATGCGCGGGTTGTGGAGCTGGTACACGTCGATCACGTCGGTGCGCAGCCTGCGCAGCGAGTCCTCCAGGCACTGGCGCACGTAGGGGACGTCGGTGCGGTGCGGCCGTTCCTGCTGTCCGCGGCGCTCGGACGTGGACTCGAGGTCATAACCGAACTTGGTGGCGATGACGATCTGGTCGCGCTTGCCGTCCAGCGCCTTGGCGAGCACCTCTTCGGCGTAGCCATCGCCGTAGCCGTCGGCGGTGTCGAACAGGGTGATGCCCCGGTCGAACGCGGCGCGGTGCAGGTCGATCGCCTGCTGCTCGCTGTAATCCCCCCACCAGCCGGTCGTGACCGTCCAGTTGCCGAAGCCGATCTCGCTGACATCGATGCCGGGGATGAGTTCGCGGTAGCGCATGGGGACCTCTGTGGAAGGAAGACGGCTCGGTTGTCTCAGTCTAATCGCCCGTATCGGAGGCGCCCGCGCCGGCCTGGGCCGCCAGGTCCTCCAGGGACATCGGCCCATCCTCCAGGCGAGCGGGGTCGACCGGGCGGCCGGAACGGACCAGCGCCTGGATCGGCTCGACGACGTCCCACACGTTGGCGTTCATGCCGGCGACGACCCGGCCGCCGTCCAGCCAGAAGACGACGAACGCGCGCGCGGCCACGTCGCCGCGGAACACGACCTCGTCCCACCGCGCCGCGTGGCCCGAGTACTCCATGCCGAGGTCGTACTGGTCGGAGTAGAAGTACGGCAGGCGGTCGTAAGAGACGGCCTCGCCGAGCATCGAGCGCGCCGCCGCAATGCCCTGGTTCTTGGCGTTGGCCCAGTGCTCGACGCGCACGCGGCGCCCGAGGAGGGGATGCCAGGCGTTCGCGACGTCGCCGGCGGCGTACACGCCTGGCGCGCTCGCCCGCAGGCCTTCGTCCACCAGTACGCCGTCGTCCACCGCGAGCCCGGCCGCCTGCGCGAAGGCGACGCGAGGGCGAACCCCGACCGCCACCACGACCACGTCGGCGGGAACCTGCTCGCCGTCCGCGAGCACGACGGCCTCCGCCGCCTCGGCGCCGTCGATGCGTTCCACGCGGGCGCTCATGCGCATGTGCACGCCGTGGTCGGCGTGCAGGGCCGCGTACACCGCGCCCACCTCGGCGCCGAGCACGCGCTCCAGCGGCACCGCCGCCTGCTCGATCAGCGTGACCTCGGCGCCGATCTGGCGCGCCGACGCCGCGACCTCGCTGCCGATCCAGCCCGCGCCCACCACGGCCACACGGACACCCGGCGTGATCGCCGCGCGCAGGCGCCCCGCGTCGGCGATCGTGCGCAGCACGTGCACCCCGCCGCGATCGACACCGGGGATCGGAGGCACCACGGGAGCCGCGCCGGTGGCGAGCAGGACCGCGTCCCAGCCGATCGTCTCGCCGGCGGCGAGCGTGACGGTGCGAACGGTGACATCGAGCGCGCCCACCTCGGCGCCCAGGCGCAGCTCCACGTCGTGGGCCGCGTACCAGTCCTCGTCGTGGACCCACGGCCCCTCGCCCTCGTCGCCGCGCAGCCAGTCCTTGGACAGCGGCGGACGCTCGTACGGGCGCACTGGCTCCTCGCACAGCAGCACGATCCGCCCGTCGAATGCCTGGTCCCGAAGGGTCTGGGCGGCCATTGCCCCGGCCAGGCCCCCGCCCACGATCACGAACGTGCGCTGATCCACCATGGCGACAGCCTTTCCCAAGATCGTGCTAGTGACCCACCAAGGCCAAGAACTCCTGCCGCGTGCGCGGGTCGTCGCGCAACAGCCCTTGCAGCGCGCTCGTGACAGTCCGCGTCCTCGGGCTGCGCACCCCGCGCAACGCCATGCAGCTGTGCTCGGCGTCCAGCACGACGCCCACGCCGCGCGGTCGCAGCCGATCGGCGAGCAGGTCGGCGATCTGCATCGTCAGGCGCTCCTGCACCTGCAGCCGCCGGGCGAAGTGTTCCACCGCGCGGGGGAGCTTCGACAGGCCCACCAGGCGCTCCCCCGGCACGTAGCCGACATGCGCCACCCCGGTGAACGGCAGCAGGTGGTGTAGCAGCGCCTCCACCGCCTGCTCGGCATGGTCGAGATCGACCGCGGGGCGGGCTACGTCGAGCAAGTCGGTCATGCGCCCTCCTTTTAGCTAACTAGTGCTAGTTATAGACTCTCGCCATGACACCGTCCACTTTCGCCAAAAATCGCTGGTCGTAGACTCGTCCCATGCGATCCGAACCGGACGGCGCCGCCGAGGCCGTGGCCGCGCTCAGCGACCAGACCCGGCGCTCGCTGTACGAGTACGTGCGTGCCACCCGCCGGCCGGTCACGCGCGACGAGTGCGCCGACGCAACCGGCGTGTCGCGCAAGCTGGCGGCGTTCCATCTCGACAAGCTGCTGGAGCGCGGCCTGCTGCGCGCGTCGTTCGCGCGGCCCGCGGGCCGCTCGGGGCCCGGCGCGGGCCGTCCGGCCAAGCGCTACGAACTCAGCGACGTCGAATGGACCGTGTCGGTCCCGGACCGCCGCTACGACCTGGCGGGCAGCATCCTGGCCGAGGCGGTCAGCCGCTGCCCCGCGGGCGCGTCCCCGGCGAAGACCGCGCTGGCCGTTGCCCGCGAGCGCGGGCACAAGCTGGGCACCCAGTGGGCCGCGGTGGCCCGGCCGCGCCGGCGCGGGCCAGGCAGGGCGCTCGACGCGCTCGGCAAGCTGCTCGAATCACTGGGCTATGCACCCGGGCGCGACGGGCGCGAGCTCACGCTGTTCAACTGCCCGTTCCACGCCCTGGTCGAGGTGGACCGCGAGCTCGTCTGCGGGCTCAACCGCGAACTGCTGTCCGGCGTGGTGGACGGCATCGGGGAAGGTCCCATGGACGTGCGGCTGGACCCCCACGACGGCCGCTGCTGCGTCGTCGTCCGCCACGACTGACGCCTCCCCGCTCAGATGTCGGCGGGGGTGTCCCGATAGACCTTCACGCGCGTCAAGAGCCCGCCGCGCACGGTGTAGAACGCGGCTAGCGCGATCTCGGCCACGGTGCCCTCGAACTCCAGTCGCTCCATCAGCTCCGCCGCCACGACGTCGCCCTGCACCACGCGTTCGCGCAGCTCCATGGTTGCGCGCAGCGGCGCGGCGAATGCGTCGCCGAACAGCACGCGCAGGCCGGCGGTTCCGACCACGGTCTGCTCGCCGGTGATGAACACGGCGTCGTGCGCGAATCCGGCGAGGAGCGTCTCGGTGTCGCGGGCGTTGAACGCCGCGATGTGCCCCTCGACGACGGCGAGCGGGCTGGTCATCCCTGCAGCCGCCGGGCCATCCAGCCCGCGGCGTAGGTGATGACGAGGTCGGCGCCGGCGCGGCGGATGCCGATCAGCGTCTCGGCCATCGCCCGGTCGAGGTCCAGCCAGCCGTTCGCGGCGGCCGCGTGCACCATCGCGTACTCGCCCGACACGTGATACGCGGCGAGCGGCATCCCGGTCGCCTGCTTCACGCGGTGCACCACGTCGAGGTAAGCCGCGGCGGGCTTGACCATGAGCACGTCCGCGCCCTCGGCCATGTCGGCCAGGGCCTCGCGCACCCCCTCCTCGGCGTTGGCCGGGTCCATCTGATAGCCGCTGCGGTCGCCGAACTGAGGCGCACACTCGGCTGCGTCACGGAACGGCCCGTAGAACGCGCTCGCGTACTTGGTGCAGTAGCTCATGATCGCAATGCGCTCCGCGTGGCCCGCCTCGTCGAGGGCGGTCCGGATCGCGCGGACCATGCCGTCCATCATCCCGCTGGGCGAGACGACGTCGACGCCCGCCTCGGCCTGGCTCACCGCGGCGCGCGCATAGGCGTCGTTGGCGGCGTCGTTGTCCACCGTGCCGTCGGCGCGCAGCGGTCCGCAGTGACCGTGGACGGTGTACTCGTCGAGGCAGGTGTCGGCCATCAGCACGAGGTCGTCGCCGTGGTCCTCGCGCAGGGCGCGCACCGCGCGCTGCAGGATCCCGTCGGGGTTCCACGCCTCACTGCCCGCGTCGTCCTTGCGCGACGGGACACCGAACAGCAGCACGCTCGACACGCCCGCGGCGCGCAGCTCCTTCACCTCGCCACGCAGCGACTCGATGCTGTGCTGCGCGACGCCCGGCATGGACGCGACCGGCTGGGCATCGTCGATGCCTTCCTTCACGAACAGCGGGGCGACGAGCTGGCTCGGCACGAGCGTCGTCTCACGCACGGCGGCGCGAATCGCCGCCGTACGGCGCAGGCGGCGCGGGCGCGACTGGGGGAAGGGCGCGGGTTCCATTCCCCTGAGGATAGTGCTGCGCTACGGTCCGGCACATGGACGACATCTCGAACCCGCTCGGCATCGCCATCATCGTCATCGCCGCGGTCGTACTGATGAAGGCCGCGAAGACCATCGTCAAGCTGGCGATGCTGGCGCTGATCGTGATCGGCTTCTACATCTGGTTCGGCCTGAAGAGCGCCGAGGCCCTCCTGTCCTGAAACCCGGGGTGTGTTGGTTTTGACCACCTGAAGTGGTCAAAACCAACACACCCCGGTCACCGCTGGGCGGCGGTGCGGACGGCGGCGACGAGGCCGTCGAGGTCGTGGGTGGGGCCTTCGGCGTCCACGCGCACGCCGAGCTCGCGGCAGGTCGCCGAGGTCACCGGGCCGATCGATGCGATCCGCACCGATTCAGGCAGCGGGCCACCCAGCAGCTCCAGCGTGTTGCGCACCGTCGAGGACGACGCGAACGCGAGCACGTCGATCTCGCCACCCAGGATCCGCGCCCGCACGTCGTCGGGCAGGGCGGCCACGGGCACGGTGCGGTACGCCTCGACCTCGGTCACGATCCAGCCCGCCCCGGCCAGCGCGGCAGCGAGCACGGGGGTCGCGATGTCGGCGCGCGGGAGCAGCACGCGCTGCGTGCCGCCGCTCGCCACCAGCGCATCGGCAAGGCCCTGGGTGGTGAAGGGGTCGGGCACGAGGTCGGCACGCAGTCCACGCGCCGCGAGCGCGTCGGCCGTGCCCGGCCCCACCGCCGCGATGCGCGTGCCGGCGAACAGCCGCGCGTCGGCGCCGAGCGCGTCCACGGCGCCGAACAGCGCGTCCACGCCATTGGACGATGTCAGCGCGACCCACTCGTAGCGGCCGTCGGCCACCTCGACCAGGCATTCGCGCAGGCGCTCCGGCTCGCGACCCGGCTCGATCGCGATGGTCGGCGCCTCGACCGGCTCCGCGCCCAGCGCCCGCAAGCGCTCGGACAGCTCGCTCGCCTGGTGGCGGGTGCGCGGCACGAGCACCGACACGCCGTGCAGCGGGCGGTCCTCGAACCAACCCAGGTCCTCTTCCAATGCCGCGACGTCGCCGACCACCGTGACGGCGGGCGAGGTGAAGCCGGCCTCGGCGACGCGCTGCGCGACGTCGGCCAGCGTGGCGCGCAGCGAACGCTGCCGCGACGTGGTGCCCCACTGCACCAGCGCGACTGGCGTGGATGCGGGCTTGCCCGCCGCGACCAGCGTCGCCGCGATCTCGCCGATGCGGCCCACGCCCATGAGCAGCACGAGCGTGCCGGGAAAGCGCGCGAGCGCGTCGTAGTCGACCTGCGTCTCGCCCTTGGCCGGGTCCTCGTGGCCCGTGACCACCGCGAAGCCCGGCGCGACCGCGCGATGGGTCACCGGGATCCCGGCGTACGCGGGCGCGGCGATGGCCGAGGTGACACCGGGCACCACCTCGAACGGCACGCCGTGGGCGCGGCAGTGCGCCGCCTCCTCGGACCCGCGGCCGAGCACGAACGGGTCGCCGCCCTTCAGCCGCACGACCGCGTCGCCGGCCTGCGCGCGCGCCACCAGCAGCGCGTTGATCTCGTCCTGGCTCAGCGCGTGGCGGTCGGGCAGCTTGCCGACGTAGGTCTGCTCCGCGCCGTCGTGGCACAGCGCGCGGATCTCCTGCGGGCCGAGCCGGTCGTAGGCGACGAACGTGGCGGTGGACAGCAAGCGCGCGGCACGCAGCGAAACCAGACCGGGGTCACCCGGCCCACCGCCGACGAGATAGACGGTGCCGGGGACCGCGGCGGGACCGCCGAACGGGATGGACAAGGAGCTCACGCCTGCCGCTCCCGGCGCTGCGCGATGGACGCCAGGATGTCCGCCCCGCCCGCGGCGATCACGTCCTCGGCGAGCTGCGTGCCGAGCTGCACCGGCTCGTCGTAGGGACCCTTGCCCGACTTGCGCACAGCCGTGCGGCGCGCGGGATCGCCCAACAGGCCGATCAGCTCCAGCCCGCCCAGGCGCGACAGCGACCCCAGCGCGCCCACCGGCGCCAAGCAGCCACCACCGAGGCGGTTCAGGAACGCGCGCTCGGCCAGCACCGCGCGATGCGTCGGGGTGTGGTCGATCAGCTTGCACACCGCCAGCGCGTCGTCGTCGTCCGCGCGGCATTCGATCGCGAGCGCGCCCTGGCCCGGCGCGGAAAGGCACTCCCCCGGCTCGAGCGGCACGGCCTGCAGCGGCAGGTCGACCGCCCCCACGCCACCGAGCTCGGCGGGCACGTACAGCCGCTTCATTCCCGCCAGCGCCACGACCACGGCGTCGTACTCGCCGTCGGCGACCTTGCGCAGCCGCGTATCGAGGTTGCCGCGCAGCGGCAGCACCTGCACACCCGGCTTGGCGCGCAGCACCTGGATGCGCCGGCGCTCCGACGACGTGCCGACTGTCGCGATCGCGGGCAGCGTCGACAGCGTCCAGCCATCGCGCGACACGAGCACGTCGCGCGGGTCCTCGCGGTTGGGCACCGCCCCCACCACGATGCCGTCGACCCCCTCGGTGGGCAGGTCCTTGTACGAATGGATCGCGAGGTCCACCTCGCCGTCGAGCAGGGCCTGGCGCAGCGTGTCGACGAACATGCCCTTCACGTCGAACGCATCGACGGCGCGATCCGGGTTGAGGTCGCCCGTGGTCGCCATCGGCACCAGTTCGAAGTCGGCGCCCGTGCGCTCACGGATCAGCAGACCGGTCTGGTGGGACTGGGCGCGGGCCAGCGCCGAACGGCGCGTCGCGATGCGCAGCACGGGCGCGCTACTCGAGCTCGGTCAGGTCGAACAGCTCGCGCAGGGCCGAGGCGTACAGCTCCGCGCCGCGCTCGTCGGCCAAGAGCTTCAGCCGCACGGTGGGGTCGTGCAGCAGCGTGTTGACGATCGTGCGGGTCAGCTGCTCGACGAGCTCCTGCTGGCGCGGGTCCAGCTCGCCCAGGCGCGACAACGCCTTGGCGACCTCCTCGGCGCGCACCGCCTCGGCGCGGGCGCGCAGGGCGGTGATCGTCGGCTCGACACGGACCGTGCGGGTCCAGGCGGCGAAGCGCTCCACCTCGGCCTCGACCACGGCGCGCGCCTTGACCACCTCGGCACCGGTGATGCCGGTGTCGGTGAGCGCCCGCACCGCGTCCACGTCCAGCACGGTCACGCCGGGCAGTCCGGCGCAGTCGGGCTGCACGTCGCGCGGCACCGCGAGGTCGACCATCACCAGGGGGCGGTCCGCACGGCCGGCCATGGCGTCGGCCACCATGTCCGCATCGATCAGCGGGTGCGAGGCACCAGTCGAACTGAGCACCAGGTCGGCCTGGCGCAGCCCGTCGGCCAGCGCGCCGAAGCCGACGACCTCGCCGCCGACCTTGACCGCCAGCCGCTCGGCTTTCTCCTCCGTGCGGTTGGCCACCAGGATGCGCGCCGCGTCTCGCTGCACGCGCGCCGCACCCATGCCGCCCATCTTTCCGGCGCCGACGATCAGCACGGTGCGGCCCTCGAGCGAACCGAGCACGCGCGACGCCGCATCGAGCCCAACGTCCACCATCGACGAGGCACCGGCGGAGATGCCGGTCTCGGTCCGCGTGCGCTTGCCGACGCGCAGCGCCTGGCGGAACAGCGCGCCGAGCACGCGCCCGGCGCTACCCTCGGCCTCGGCGTCCTTGTATGCCTGGCGGACCTGCAGGTGGATCTGGCGCTCGCCCACGACCATCGAGTCCAACCCGCTGGCCACCGCGAACAGGTGGGCGGCAGCGCGGTCGTCGTAGTAGTCGTAAGCCAGGTGCGCGAAGTCCTCCGGCGCCAGCCCGCCCCACTCGCCCAGGAAGTCGCGCAGGTCCGCCATGCCGCCGTGGTAGCGGCTGACGTGGGCATACACCTCGACGCGGTTGCAGGTCGACAGCACAGCGGCCTCGCGCACGTGCTCGCGGTCGAGCAGGGACGCCAGGGCCTTCGGCAGGTCCTCTGCCGCGATCGCCACCCGCTCCAACAGGTCGATGGGGGTGGTCTTGTAGTTCAGTCCGAGGACGAGGACAGACACGCGAACGCCACTTCTCTCGCAGCATGGGCTTCGCCGGCGCGGAGCAGTGCGAGGATATTCGTGTCCAGGACAGAACGCCATTTTGCGGGCCGCTCACCAGGGGAAACCCCAGCCAGCGCAGCTTGCACGGCGGGGTCGGCGCGCAGCTCGCCGAGCAGCGCCGCGAGCGCCCCCCATTCGGGTCCGTAGGCGTCCTCGAGCTGCTCGCGCAGCCGCGCCGCCAGGGCCGGCGACGAGC
>Ga0299913_10001444_pt1 | contig 17534 bp, 19 predicted proteins | sample RVTome_9_FD_201360 | JGI IMG/M metagenome (GOLD analysis project Ga0299913, IMG submission 201360) | Soil microbial communities from uranium-contaminated site in the Upper Colorado River Basin, Wyoming, United States - RVT155D38 (version 2) ... | reverse complement strand
CGTGTTCGAGTTCCTCCGCGCCCTGCAGGCGCTCGGGGCGACCCGTCTCCCCGAGGTCGCCGAGCTCGTGCGCGACTACTTCGAGAGCCCGTACGACCTCGATGGCGTCGCCGCACCGGAGCTGCTCCGACGCGTCCGGGGAGGCGAGGTGATGCTCCTCGACGTGCGGCCGAACGACGAGTTCCGGGCGGGGCACGTTCCCGGCGCGGTCTCGGTGCCGCTAGAGGAGCTCGAGGCGTGGATCGGTCGTGTGGATCCGGGCCGGGAGGTCGTGGCGTACTGCCGTGGGCCGTACTGCCTCTTCGCCCGCGAGGCCGTCGAGGCGCTCCGCGCGCACGGGATCGAGGCCCGACGGGCAAGGTGGGGGCTCGCGGACTGGCGCGATGCGGGCCTTCCGGTCCAGGCGCAGACGACGTGAGCGGGTGCTGTGCGACCCTCGCGGGCCAGTTCGACGCGGATCGCGTCGCGCGCGAGCGCGCGGCGCGCGAGAAGCGCGGTCCGGGCCGCACCACGGCGAAGCTGATCGATCTGCTCGGATCGGACGTCGTCGCCGATGTCCCTATCGACGGCGCCACGCTTCTCGACATCGGGGCGGGGTTCGGAGACATCCAGACCGCACTCTTTCCTCGCGGCCTCGCGTCCTCGACGCACGTCGAGGCCTCCGAGGCGTACAGCGCGGCCGCACGTGAGCTGGCCGGCCGCGAGGCCTGGGCCGAGCGCGCACGGTACGTCGTCGGTGACTTCGTCCAGGCGTCCGACGAGCTCCCGGAGGCCGACATCGTCACGCTCGACCGGACGGTGTGCTGCTATCCGGACATGCCCGGCCTGCTCGACCGATCGGCGGAGCGCGCGCGTGCCCTCTACGCCATCTCCGCCCCCCGCGACGCGTGGTTCGTCCGGGCGGCGATCGGTCTGGAGAACCTGACGCGGCGACTGCGGAAGGACCCGTTCCGCACCTTCATCCACTCCTGGAAGGCGATGGACGACCGCCTGCGGGGTCTGGGCTTGATGCGCGTGGCGGAATCGGGCACCATCGTGTGGCGCATCGCCCTCTACCGCCGGTGTGCTCGACAAGTCGCCCCCGCGCGGACGGGCGTGGATTGAAACTCGGTAGACCGTACGAACGAACGCGGCGGGGCACGCTCAGCGACCCGAGAGAGAGCGAGGATGGACATGGATTCGGAGACGACCGCAACCGCTAACGACGTGGGCGCGACGACGGACGCGGCCGATGCCCAGGCGCCGCTCGAAGCCGTGCTCAAGGACGAGATCCTCCGCATGTACCAGGAGGTGGCCGAGGACCCGGATGCCGAGTTCCACTTCTTCCACGGCCGCGAGGCCGCGGAGATGTTCGACTATCCCGCGGAGCTCCTCGATACGGCCCCGGAGGGCGCCGTGCGCTCCTTCGCCGGGGTCGGCAACCCCCACGAGCGCGCGGACTTCGCCCACGGCGAGACGGTGCTCGATCTCGGGAGCGGCGCCGGGCTCGACGCGATTCTCGCTGCCCGGGCCGTCGGGCCGAGCGGACGCGTGATCGGGATCGATCTCAATCCCTCGATGTGCAGGAAGGCCGAGGCGCACACGGCCGAGAGCGGGATGCGGATGGAATGCCGCGAGGGGAGGATGGAGGAGATCCCCGTCGAGGACGAGACCGTCGACGCGGTGATCTCGAACGGGGTGATCAACCTCTCGTTCCGGAAGCGGCGGGTGATCGAGGAGATGTTCCGCGTGCTCCGCCCGGGTGGGCGCATCTCGATCACCGACATCGTGAGCGCCAAGCAGCTCTCGCAGTCGATCGTCAACGACCCCAAGCTGTGGGCCTCGTGAATCGGGGGCGCTCTCCTGGAAGGAGAGATGTTCCGGCTGCTGGAAGAGAGCGGGTTCACGAAGGTCCGATCCGCGGTGGTGCCGCGGTTTCGGTTCCGAAAGGAGCCGACGCAGGCCGCCGCCGAGTCGTTCGGCGTGAAGGCGGTGGCGATGACGGCTCACAAGCCCGCGTAGCGGTCATCCGATCGCTCCGATCCGAACGCACGCTCACTCGCCGCCGGCCGCGGCCTCCCATTCGGCGTAGGCGTCGTACACCGCCTCGGTGAACGACTCACGCTCCGGCTCCCACCCGAGCTCGCGCGCCTTCGGGGCCGACAGCCGCTGGTCGAGACACAGGGCGTCCGCCATCGCGCCGATGCGCGCGCCGGCGTCCTCGAGCGGCACCGGCCGGGTCTCGCCCCCCGCGCCCGCCGCGAGGCTGGCCGAGCCGGCCACGTCGGCCACGCGCGTGGGCTCGCCGTCCACGGCCTGGACGATCCCCTCCGCCCCCTCTTCGAGCACGATTCGGTAGAGACGCGCGAGGTCGTCCACGTGGACCAGCGACCAGTGGTTGAACCCGCCTCCCACGAACTCCGCTGCCCCGGTGTCGCGCGCCGTCTCGAACATCCGCGCGACGAGCCCGCCCTCGCGCCCGTACACGATGCCCGGCCGCACCACGGCCGCCGGACGGTCCTCGCGCGACGCCCCGACCACCTCGCGCTCGTGCGGCACGCGCCAGCGGACGATCTCGGCGGGGCGATCGGTGGGCGCGTCGTCACCGACGACCTCCCCACCGGTGTCACCGACGACCCAGCAGCCGGAGGTGTAGATGAGGTGGCCTCCCCCTTCGGCGGTCGCTTCGAGCAGCGCATCGAGCGCCGCGCGGTCGCCCTGCTCGGGGGCCCCGTAGTCGAACGCGGCGTGGATGGCCGCGTCGGCCTCCGCCGCCGCGCGCCGCCAGGTCCCGGGCTGATGCAGGTTGCCTTCGAGGGGGATGGCCCCGAGCGATTCGAGCATCGGCGCCTTGTCGGTCGAACGGGTGAGCGCCACCACGCCGTGGCCGGCGTCCATCAGCTCGGAGATCAGGGTCTTCCCGATGTATCCGGTGCCACCCGTGACGAAGACCTGCATCGGTCGGTGTTCTCCTCTGGTTGAAAGCGTCGGGGACCGGGATCAGGTCGAGACCTTCGCCCCGGCGAAGTCCCCGCCCTTGAAGATCGAGATCTTCTCCGGATCGATGTGGCGGCGCATGGCCTCGAGGATCGTGGCGGGGGTCAGGGCCTCGATCGCCGCCTCCTGCTCAGCGGTGAACTCCATCGTCCGATCGAGGAAGAGGTCGTTGCCGAGCGCCCCGGCGAGCGCGCCGTCCGAGTTGCGGCCGTTCTGGGCCGAGTCGAGGTAGCCCCGCTTCGCCGCCGCGACCTCGTCCTCGTTGAATCCCTCCTCGAGCGCCCGCCGGATTTCCTCCATGAGCGCGGTCTCCACCGCCTCGGCGTTCTCGGGGGCGAAGATGGCGAACGCGAGGAGCTGCGCGGACTCGTCCAGCGGCGGTGCCACGAACTGCGACCCGATGCCGTACGAGAGCCCTTCCTCCTGCCGAATGCGCGTCGCGAGACGCGAGCTGAGGAAGCCCCCGCCGAGCATGTAGTTCGCCAGCTCGAGCGCGGGGTAGTCGGGGTGCGTGTCGGACATCTCGATCGGCTGCGCCGCGATCAGCATGGCGTTCGCCTTGTCGGGCGTCTCGATCGTCTCCGACGCGGTCGGCACGTCACGGTACGGCTGGTCGACTCGCACGTACTCGGCGTCGCTGTCCCACGATCCGAACAGCTCCTCGATCACGGGGCGGATCTCCGCCGAATCGAAGTCGCCCACGATGGCCAGGGTCCCGCCCTCGGCACCGTAGAACCTCTCGTGGAAGGCGCGGGCCTCCTCCAGCGTGGCCGCCTCGAGGCGCGCCTTCCGCTCCTCGAGCGTCGGGACGTACCGCGGGTGGTCCTCCGGCCACGGGCTCATATGGCGTTGGAAGGCCGTGAACGTGAGGGGCTGCGGCTCCGTGATCTGGCTCTCGATCTGGGCGAGCCGCTCCTCGCGCAGGAGCTCGAACTCGGCGGCCGGGAACGATGGCTTCTGGAGAATCTCGGCCGCCAGCCGCAGAACCTCCGGAAGCGACGCGCGCACCGTCGTGAACGAGCCGCCTACGGACAGGACGCCTCCGGACACGCCGCCCTGTGCCTTGAGCCGGTCGAGCTCGTCCGAGATCTCCTGCCGCGTGTGCTCGGTGGTCCCGCGCATGAGCATGGCGCCCGCCATGTCACCGGCGGTCGCCTGTCCCGTCAGGGTCTCCTCGGTTCCGTGGCGGAACGCGAGGTTCACCGAGACCGCGTCCCCCCGGTTCTCCTTGGGCAGGAACGCGACCTCGAGCCCGCTCGGGAGCGTGAAGCGCTCGGTGCGCGCCTCGATGTTCGCCGGGGTCGGGTCGAACACCTCGCCCTCGGCCACGTTCTCACGGCCCGTGTAGCTCGCCACCAGCGCCCCGACATCGGGTGGCGCCGGCACCTCCGCCCGGAGCGGCGTCTGATCGACCGGGTGGAAGTAGCCCATGGTGCGGTTCGAGGGCTTGAGGTAGGCCTGCGCCACCTGGTGAACCGCCTCGGGTGTCACCTGCTCGAGCCGGTCGCGGTGGAGGTAGAGGAGCCGCCAGTCGCCCATCGAGGCCCACTCGGAGAGCTGGAGCGCGATCCCCTGAGGGTTGTTGAACGCGAGCTCGATGTTCTTGAGGTACTCGGTCTTCGCGCGCTCGACCTCCTCGGCCGTCGGCGGCTCCGCGACCAGTTCATCGAGGGTCGCGATGAGCGCCTCCTCGGCCTCCTCGAGCGAGTCCTGCTTGCGGACCTGCGCGGTGAGGAGGAGGAGCCCCGGCTCCCTGAGCTGGTAGTTCCCCGCCGACGCGGACGCCGCCAGCCCCGGTTCGACCAGGTTCCGGTAGAGACGACCGGCCGGCTCGGTGTTGAGGATGTGCGTGAGCACGTCGACCGCCGCGAACTGCTCGTGCGAGCCCGGCGGCACGTGGTACGCCGCGGTGACGATCTGGACCTCGCCCACGCGGCGCAGCGTGACCGTGCGCTCGCCATCCTGTGCGGGCTCGGCCGTGTACGTCTCGAAAAGCTGGTTCGCGCCGGTTCGATCCGGCCGCGGGATGGCGCCGAACTTCCCGGCGATGAGCGCCAGCGCGCGGTCGCGGTCGAAACGCCCCGCCACCACGAGGATCGCGTTGTCGGGCTGGTAGTACTTGCGGTAAAAGGCCTGGAGCCGGTCGATGGGCACATTCTCGATGTCGGCGCGCGCGCCGATGGTCGAGTTGCCGTAGTTGTGCCAGTCGAAGGCCGCGGAGAGCACCCGCTTCCGGAGCACCTGGCCGGGACTGTTTTCCCCCGCCTCCCACTCGTTCCGCACTACGGTCATCTCGGAGTCCAGGTCCTTGCGGGCGATGAACGAGTTCACCATGCGGTCGGCCTCGAGGTCGAGGGCCCACTCGAGGTTCTCCTCGCTCGCGGGGAACGTCTCGAAGTAGTTGGTCCGGTCGAACCAGGTCGTGCCGTTCGGGAACGCGCCGTGCTCGGTGAGCTCGGCCGGGATGTCGGGGTGGTTCGGCGTGCCCTTGAACACGAGGTGCTCGAGGAGGTGCGCCATACCGGTCTCCCCGTACCCCTCGTGCCGGGAGCCCACCAGATACGTGACGTTCACCGTGATCCGCTGGCGGCTCTGGTCCGGAAAGAGCAGGAAACGGAGCCCGTTGTCCAGGCGGTACTCGGTGATCCCCTCGACGGTGGCCACCTCGGTGACGCCTCCCGGGAGACTCTGCGCCTCCGCCCGCGGTGGAGCGACCGTTGCGGTGACGCCCGCCATGAGGACCCCGAGCGCCGCCACCCGCGAGATCCGGAACGCCGTCACCCGCGAGATTCGGCGACCCGATCGCCGATCCTTCGCACGCATGTTCGCCATCTTCCTTCTCCTGGTCCACGGCCATGCTACGATCCGCCGTACCCCCATCGCCCGCACGCCCCCAAGATCATGCGCGCTCGGTCTCGAAGCCAATCGACGGCGTCCCCGATCCGTCGTTGTCCCGGGGGGGCTTGACTTCCCGGCACATTTCTTACATCGTTATATCCGCATATATGGATACAATAGCACCGGCCCGGGACCTCATCGACCGCCTCGCGGCGCTCGGAGACGAGAATCGCCTGCGGATGCTGGCGTTGCTCGAGAAGAGCGAGCTCACCGTCTCCGAGCTCGTGTCCGTGCTGCAACTGCCACAGTCCACCGTATCGCGGCACCTCAAGGTGCTCGCCGACGAGGACTGGATCCGCTGGAGGCAGGACGGGACGAGCCGGCACTACCGGCTCACACGGCTCGAGGGCGAGGCGGCGGAGCTGTGGCGCGTGTCGCGGCGGGCGATCGCGGGATCGCCGTGGCTCGAGGAGGACGCGGAGCGCGCGCGGAGCGTGCTCGCGGCCCGGCGCAGGCGATCACAGGAGTTCTTCTCCGAGGCAGCCGGGGGCTGGGACACGCTCCGCGTGGAGCTGTTCGGGCGGCACGTCGAGCCCGCCGGGCTACTCGGGCTCCTGCGCGAGGAGTGGACGCTGGGAGACCTCGGCGCCGGGACGGGAGCGTTCACGGAGACCGTGGCGCCCTTCGTGTCGCGGGTGATCGCGGTGGACCGCTCGCCGGAGATGCTGGACGCGGCCCGCGGCCGACTCGCGGGTCACGGAAACGTGGAAGTGCGGGAGGGCGAGCTCGAGACGCTGCCGATCGAGTCGGAGACGCTCGACGTGGCGCTCCTCCTGCTCGTGCTCCACTACGTGGTGGAGCCGGGACGGGTCCTCGCCGAGGCCGCGCGCACGCTTCGGCCGGGCGGCCGGCTGGTGATCGTCGACATGCGGCGGCACGGACGCGAGGAGTACCGGGAGACGATGGGCCACCTGTGGCTCGGGTTCGAGGAGGAGGAGCTCCGCGAATGGACGACCGACGCGGGCCTCGCGGGGTATCGGCACGTCGGACTGGCCCCCGACCCCGAGGCGGCCGGGCCGCTGCTCTTCGTGGGCACGGCCGAGCGATCCCACGACCAAACAAGGAGACCCGATGGACGGCGCGGTGATGACCCGGAAGCATGAGAAGCGCGCGGGCGGGGCGACGGAGCGTCCGGCATTCAAGGTGGCCGACCTCGGCCTGGCGGAATGGGGCCGGAAGGAGATCCGGCTGGCCGAGCACGAGATGCCCGGTCTGATGGCCATCCGGCGCGAGTACGCCGACGAGAAGCCCCTGGCCGGCAGGAAGGTCATGGGCTCGCTCCACATGACCGTCCAGACCGCCGTCCTCATCGAGACGCTGGCCGAGCTCGGCGCCGACGTGCGCTGGGTGTCGTGCAACATCTTCTCGACCCAGGACCACGCGGCCGCCGCGGTCGTCGTCGGTCCCGACGGCACGCCCGAGGATCCGAAGGGCATCCCCGTGTTCGCCTGGAAGGGCGAGACGCTCGAGGAATACTGGTGGTGCACCGAGCAGGCGCTGATGTGGCCCGACGGCTCGGGTCCGGACCTGATCGTGGATGACGGCGGCGACGCGACGCTCCTCGTCCACAAGGGGCTCGAGTTCGAGCGCGCCGGCGAGATCCCGGCGTTCGACGCCGAGACCGAGCCCGAGGAGTGGGGCATCATCCTCGACACGCTGCGGCGGATCGCCGACGAGGATCCCGGCCGCTGGGAGCGCATCTCGCCCGCCGTCCAGGGCGTCTCCGAGGAGACCACCACCGGCGTCCACCGGCTGTACGAGATGGCGAAGCAGGGGACGCTTCTCTTCCCCGCCATCAACGTGAACGACTCGGTGACCAAGTCGAAGTTCGACAACATCTACGGCTGCCGGCACTCGCTCATCGACGGGCTCAACCGGGCCACCGACGTGATGATCTCCGGCAAGACCGCCGTGGTGTGCGGCTACGGCGAGGTCGGGAAGGGCTGCGTCCAGTCGCTCAAGGGGCAGGGCGCGCGGGTGATCGTGACCGAGATCGACCCGATCTGCGCGCTCCAGGCCGCCATGGAGGGCCTCGAGGTCCGAAAGCTCGACGACGTGGTCGAGACCGCCGACATCTTCATCACCGCCACCGGGAACCGCGACGTGATCACGGTCGAGGACATGGCGCGCATGAAGAACAAGGCGATCGTCGGGAACATCGGCCACTTCGACAACGAGATCGACATGGCCGGGCTGAAGAAGCGCGGCGTCGAGCGGATCAACATCAAGCCGCAGTACGACGAGTTCGTGTTCCCCGACGGCCACTCGGTGCTGGTCCTGTCCGAGGGGCGGCTCCTCAACCTCGGGAACGCGACCGGGCACCCGAGCTTCGTGATGTCGGCGAGCTTCACCAACCAGGTGATCGCCCAGATCGAGCTGGCGCGGAACCACGAGGACTACGAGAAGCGGGTCTACATGCTGCCGAAGCACCTCGACGAGAAGGTGGCGCGGCTCCACCTGGCGCACCTGGGCGCGGAGCTCACCGAGCTCTCCGACGAGCAGGCGAAGTACATCGGCGTGCCGAAGGAGGGGCCGTACAAGCCGGAGCACTACCGCTACTAGCCGGCCGGCGCAGGGACGGCGCCGCGCAGACCGGGGCCTGCCCTAAACGCCGCGAGCCCGCTCACGGATCGTTCCGTGGCGGGCTCGTCGTGCATCCGGACCTGTCGCCGGAAATTGCACGTCGGCGGCGGGGCACAGCGTCTGACCCCAAAGGATCCTACCGGCGAAACGCCTATCTGACGACCACCGACGCCGAGGACGACGTCTGCGGATGCTCCACGACGGTCGCGGTGAGGAACACCTGCCCGACCGAGTCCCCGCGGACCGTGGCGCCGCTGTCTCCTGACGCCACGATGGTCGCGACTCCCTCTCGATGTAGGGACCAGGAGAGAGCCTCGCCATCGGGGTCCTGTGGGCAGCCCTCCTCCACCGCGTTCGCAAGCCGAGGAACCACCACCTCCTCACCCACACCGACCTCCACAAGGCTCGGTAACACGAATGGCGTGCTGGACGTACAAGGAACTGACACCACTCCATCCGTGCACGCTACGGTCACCATCACCGCACATATCGCTGCTCTCCAAAACATACCCCGCCCTCCTCATAGCCCCGCTTATGTCGGGCACGGGGGCTGTCCACACGGCACGTCGACGTCGATCTCGATCTCATGCTCCGTGTCGTCCCCAAACTCGTTCGTGACCGTCAGCCGCATGTACAGGGTGAACTCATCATTCCAATTGAACGACCGCGAGTACTCATCTCCCGTACCAACCGTGGTCCAGTTCGTTCCGTTCGTGCTCGTCTCCCACAAGTACGCGTACTCGTCCTTGTCTCCCCCATACGCACGCGAAATCCACGTCTTCGATCCTGGGGTCGTCACGACTCGCAACCCGATAATCTGCGCGTACGACCGTGGGGCGTAGAGCAGCAAGTTCGGAGACCCTGATCCGATCCCGCTCAGCGCCCCCGAAATCGCGCTCGGTGCGGCCCCTGCGAGAGGGTAGCCCACGAAGATCTCTGCCATGCTGCTGGGCGCCAAGCTGTCGCCCTCCGTCGTAATCGCGTATGCGATACCGGAAACAAGCCCGCTCGACAGCGACGTTCCATCCTCACCATCCGAAAAGTCCGAGTCCGAATCCTTGTCGGCAGTTCTGATATCGTTACCCGGCGCAAACAAGTCCAGGCACGTTCCGTAGTTGCTATCAAACCGCCGGGCGTCGGACGACGTCGAGGCACCAACCGTGATGACCCCGGACACCCTGCCCGGTGAGTCCTCACATGCGTCATCGTCATCATTCCCGGCTCCAGCAACGACAACGTACTTGTCGTCGAGGAGTGCGTTGATCCAGAGATCAATCGACCAGCTCCCACCATTCGCACTCCAACTGGTGTTCACGATCGCGTATGGGTCCTCTTGATCCAGTACCCACTCCAGCCCGTCGATGACATCGCCTGTAGAGAAATTGCGATCGCAGTCGCCGTCGTCCACCTTCACGGGTACGATCGTCGCGCCCTTCGCCGTTCCATACGTCGTGCCGGCCGCCATCGAGGCCACCTTGGTCCCATGACCGTGGCAGTCGTCGGTGCTCGACGATCCGGATACGTAGTACCCAGTGGCAACACGCCCCGTGAACTCATCGTGCGTGCGGCGGATGCCGGTGTCAACGATGTATATGTTGCGGCCTGTCGCTTCTGGCTCGCTCCAATGGTAGTCACCGTCGGTTCCGCTCGCCTGATCGATACGATCGAGCTGCCAGCCTGCCGGATCCTGCACCGTTGGCGTTAGCATGCCATCGGCCTTGCGGTCGTTCGATGTCAGGATGCTCACAGTGGCATGCTCTTCCACGAGCTGGACGTTCGGATTGCGGCGTATGCCATCCAAGGCCGCCTCGTTGGGTACCCTGATCACGAACGCGGAGATGTACTTGCTGAAGAAGTGTGTGATTTCGCCACCGGCGTCACTCGCCATCTGCGCGGCGGCAGCGGCAGAAAGGCCTCGGTTCTTGAAGATCACAACGTACTCACCTGGAATTCGGATCTCGGGGTCGACCTCGCGAACGGGTACCAGTTGCTGCGGAGTCGTGGCTGTCCTTGGGGCCAGGGGTGCTTCCTTCTCGTGGGCGCAGGCCCGCGACGACGGCCATCATGAGGAGAGAGGTGATTGTTCGGGAAAGACGACGCGAGCTCATCATGCCTCCCCTCGGGCGATGGCCATGTGACGCCAATGGTGGATTGAAGCGCGGACGTTCTGGAGGATGAGGACGGGGTTCCGGCGGTACAACCCCCCTCTTCAGGGGGTGGGGAAGCCGCGTGCGTGCGCTGGCGCATTCTCGCGATGCTCACGGAGCGAGCGGTCGAAGCGACGAGGCGTGGGCCAAGTACTGCCGGGCTCGGGGTGGCCGGCGAGTCAGTGATACGGAACACCGGACTAGGAGGCGGCTGACAAGAGGCAGATGAAGAACTCGGCCCTGCTGTGGACCTCAAGACGGCGGCAGAGGTTGCGGATGTACGTGTGAACCGTGTGTTGCGATAGGGCGAGCCGTCGGGCGATTGCCTTCTCGCTTAGCCCGGCCGCTAGCAGTTTTGCGACCCGAAGTTCACGAGGCGGTATGCCGACTTCACGAGCCAGAGCGGCCCACTGCTGCGACGTGAGCATGCTCACACCTCCGGAGATACAAGGATGCAAACGAACAGATACGCCATCACACGACAATTGGGGCGCCGGGGGACGACGGGTGTGGATGGGCGACGGGCGATGGCGACGTCCTCCCTCAATCCTCGCGCAGCGTGAGGGTGACGCTCGGCGCCGTCGACTCGGGGTCGAACACGTCGAGGACGTAGGTGAAGCGTCCCTCCCCCAGCGGCTCTTCGCCGACATAGTCGATCACCTGAAGCGCGAAGGGCTCGCCGTCGAAGAGTCCGGTGACGGTCGCGACGCGGTAGGCGGTCGACACCAGCCGGTACGCCGTCCGCTGGCCCGGCACGAGCATGTCGGCCGTGAGCGTCTCGTCCTCCGGGAGGTGGACGACGACATTGGACAGGATCGACCGGCTCGCGTTCTCCACCCGGACGTAGCTCGGGTCGTGACCCGTGGGCGGGAACCCCGATACGGCCCCCTCATCGCACGAGGCGAGCCCGACCGCCGCCAGGACGATGAGGGCTGCCATCGGCGATCGTCGTGGATGGGGAGGGCTCGAGCGATTCATGTTCACCTGCCTCCCGCTTCAGAAGGGCTCACGCATCGTCCGCGGTACCCGTCCTCCATGGTACCCGTCCTCCCATGTCAAGAACGTGTGCGCGAAAACTAGCGTGACGGCAGTCGTCATCGGGCGTGACGGCAGTCGGTCCTTCGATCCTCGGCCGACCACTGCTGCTGCGAACAAACGTCTTCCGCCTTTGCTCTCGCTACCATCAAGAATTTGTTTTGACAAAACAAACCAGTGTCCCCATTCTGGAGTGATGGAAGCAACGCTTGCCCCGGTCGCCGAGGTCATGGCGCTCTATCCGCGGATCTACTTCGCGTGCCACACCCGGCACGTGCGCGACGAGATCTCGGACACGCGGCTCACGGCCCACCAGGCCAGCATCCTCGACCACCTTGACGAGGAGCACCCCATCGCCCTCGGAGAGCTGGCCGACCACATGGGCGTGACGTCGAGCACGATGTCGCTCCACATCGACCGGCTGGCCGGATTCGGGTACGTGACCCGCGTCCGCGATCCGGAGGATGGACGTCGGGTCGCGCTACGGCTCACACCGGACGGGTCGCGCGTGCGCGAGCAGAAGACGGTGCTGGACGCGGACCGGGTGGAGCGGCTGCTCGGCCGGCTGGATGACCGGGAGCGAGCGGACGCCGTGCGGGGCCTCCGGCTGCTGGCGGATGCGGCCACCGAGATGATGAAGGAGGAGACATGAAATGGGTCCTGTGGTCGCTCGCCGCGGTGCTCGCGCTGGCCGTCGTCGCGCTCGTCATCGGGTGGCTCCGGCCCGCCGGGCACGTGGCGCGCACCCAGACCGAATACGCGGCACCGCCCGTCGAGATGTGGACCGTGCTGACGGACTTCGCGGCTTGGGGCGAGTGGAACCCGGAGATCACCTCGATGGAACGGCTCGAAGACCGCGACGGCAGGGCCGTGTGGCTCGCGAAGGGCGGCTGGGGCGATCTCCCGACCGAGATCGTGCGCTCCGAGCCTCCGGGAGAAGGGTCGCCATCCGGTGCGCTCGAGACGTTCGTCGACGGGGGCGCCTTCCAGGGCACCTGGGTCTACGAGCTGGCCCCGTCCGGAACCGGCACGCGTATGAGGATCACCGAGCGCGGGGACGTGTCGAACCCGGTGTTCCGCGCCATGATGATCTTCCACGACGACTACGCCTCGATGCGCGCGTTCCACGAGGCGCTCGCCACGCGGCTCGGCGAGCAGGTGACGGTGGAGGAGCTGCCGGAGGGAGACGGCGGATGAGCGCGTTCCGGACGACCTTCCAGGTGCGCTTCGGGCACGTCGACCCGGCCGGGATCGCGTACTTCCCCCGCATCTTCGACTACCTGCACGACGTGTTCGAGGAGCTGTGGGAGCACCACGTGGGGGTGCGGTACTACCATCTGCTGCTCGAGAACCAGATGGGCTTCCCGCTCGTGCGCTCCGAGGTGGACTTCGACCACCCGCTGCGCTTCGGCGATCGCCCGGACGCGGAGGTCACCTGCTTCCACCTCGGGAAGAGCTCGCTCGGGCTCCGGTACGTGATCTCGAAGGAGGGGAAGACGTGCGTGGACGCGCGCATGACCACGGTGTGCGTGGACACGGAGCGCATGGAGCCCGTCCCGATGCCGGACGAGTTCCGGACCCGGTTCGAGGAAATCTACGAGGAGCCTTCGACGTAGGGAGCCCGCGCCCCGGGGCCCCGCGAGCTGGAGCCCCGAAGGCGCGACCTCCGGACCGGATCTCAGCTGTTCGGGCTGAACATGTCGACGGCGACCTTCCACTCGCCGTTCTCCTTCACCCACACGACCACGTACTTGAACGGCGTCGCCTGGCCATCCGGCGTCGTGATCGTCCCGGTGCCGAGATCGTAGGCCATGTCGCCCGCGTCGGAGACGTGAACCTCGCTCGACTCCCAGGTCGCCGAGAAGCCCTCGGTGGTCGCCATGCCCTCCCAGGTCGCCCGCAGGGCCTCGGCTCCCACGACGGCCTCGGCGTTGGGCGGGAGCTGCCGTGCGTTCGCGGCGTGCAGGTCGACGATCCAGTCGACGTCATCCGCGGCGAACCGGGCGCTCCACTCGCGCTCGAGCGCCATGATCGCCTGTGCCTCGGCCTGCGTATCGACGGTCGACGCAGGCACCGTGTACTCGGCCGCCGGCTCGGTGGCGGTGTCTTCTGCCGCCCCGGTGGCGACGTCGTCGGCCGGCTCGCAGCCCGCGAACGCGACGGCGATGGCGACAAGAAGAAGGGACCGTGACTGCGCGCCCATATACTTCTCCTGTGACAAGGAGCCCGACGCCGTGCTCCGGGATGGGGCCCTCGGCCGGGCCATGACAATGGCTACGTGCGCCTATCCCGTTCCGTCAAGCTCCCCCTCGCTCGCCCGGTCGGCGAGCCGATTCCAACCCCCGGCCTCCGACCACCGTCCTAAGGGCCCGAGATCGACGGGAGGGGCGCCCGAAGGTCGGGCGGCGCGACCCACGACGGAACGAGCCGGAGACCGACATGCACACGATCCGAACCCTCACCGTGGCCGCCGTGGCGGTCGCGTTGGCCCGACCCGCGGCCGCCCAGGACCGTCTCGAGGAGGTCATGTTCGACCGCGAATTCCCGGTCGACGCCGGCGCGGATCTCGTCGCACTCGTGAGCGACATGGACCTCGACATCCGCACGGCCGACATCTCCTCGGCGCGCGTGCGGGTGATCGCCCGGGCCCGGGACCTGTCGTTCGTGGACGAGGAGTTCGAGCGCCAGCGATTCCGCGCCGAGGCGCGGGACGGAGGCCTGCGCATCGAGTCGCGCGAGGAGGAAAGGGACTGGAGCGCGCGCCAGTGGCGCGAGCGCGGCGGCGTGTCGTTCGTCGCCGAGATCACCATCCCCCGGCGGTTCGATCTCGATGTCGAGACCGGGGATGGAGACATCCGGGTCGGCGAGGTCGAGGGGAACGTGCAGCTCGACACCGGCGACGGCGACGTGTGGATCGAGGGCGCGACCGGCGCCCGCATGTCGTTCCACACCGGCGACGGAGACATGATCGTGCGACGGCTCGACGCCGACGAGATCGAGCTCCGCACCGGGGACGGCGACCTCCTGCTGGAGCGCATCAGCGGGGCGCTGACCGCCACGACGGGCGACGGCGACGTGGATCTGGACATCGAGCGCTTCGCGGGCGTCACGATCCGGACCGGCGACGGGGACGTGAGCGTCCGGGCCGACCCGTCGATCCGCGCCGAGGTCGAGCTCGAGGGCGAGGACCTCGAGGTGTCGCGCCCGTTCCAGGTGAGCGGTCGGCTGAGCCGCCGGCACCTGTCCGGGACGCTGAACGGCGGCGGGCCCCGGCTGTCGATCCGGACGGGCGATGGGCAGGTGAGCCTCCGGGCCCGCTGAGCCTACGTGTTGCCCGGAGCCCCGGATTTCCTGAGGTTTCGGGCATGCCACGCCATGCCTTCTCCGTCGAGGAAGCCAACGCGCTGATCCCGCACGTGCGCGCGACGTTCCGTCGCATCCGGGCGGGGATGGAGGCGCTCCGACGTCGCGCCGACAAGATCGCCGTGCTCGACGTGCTGTGGGGGAAGGAGATCCGCGAGCCCGACAACCCCGATCACGACGAGCTCGTGGCGCATCGCCGCTCGATGGCCCGCATCCAGCGGGCGATCGAGCGTCTGGTCCAGGACCGGCTCACGGAACGCGGCATCCGCTTCCCCGCGGGCGGGCTCGAGCACGGGCTGGTCGACTTCCCCACCACGCTGGACGGGCGCTGGGTCTACCTGTGCTGGCACGCGGGGGAGAACCGGGTGGAGTACTGGCACGAGGTGACCGCGGGCTTCGCCGGGCGCAGGCCGGTCACGCCGGAGATCGCCGAGCGCATGGGGCTCGAAACCGACCCGGCGCTCGAGGACGACTCCTCGCTCGACTTCTGACTCGACTCGTCCGAGTTCCAGGCCGCACCGGGTGAGGCCTCCTCCCGACATCCACTCCAGCCGGGCCGGGCGGCGATGCGCTCGGCAGTCCGGGCTCTGGCGAGGCAGAATCGGCGGCCCCCGGAATCTCCCAGGCACCCTCGCATCCTCCAATACAGCCGTCGCGCGGCGTCCTAGCATCCGGGGAGCGACGGGCGCGGAAGCATGCCCGTCGGGATGTCTTCCAAACGAGGAGGTCACATGCGACTGCGACGTTCGATTCCACTGTTCCTGGCCGTCGGGTTCCTGGGTTGCGGCGGCGACTTTCCTACCGCGCCGGACGCCGACGCGACCGGCCAGATCGCCGCGTCCGTCGGCGGCGGCGCCGTCGTCGCCACGGCCGGCGGAGGCGGCAGCTGGGCCCTCGGCGGCTTCGATCTCGATGGCGACGGCGTCGAGGATCCGATCGAGCAGGTGCTCGGTTTCAACGCGAAGAAGCTCGCCGACGGGTCGGTCCAGGGTCACATCAACTACCACCAGCGCGTCCTCGGCCTGTTCTTCCGGTTCAGCGCGCGGATCACGTGCATGGAGATCTACGACGGGAATCGGGTGAAGTTCGGTGGCGTGATCACAGGCACGAACGACCCGACCCTGCCACCCGGGAACTTCATATGGATCCACTCGATCGACAACGGCGAGGGAGCGGGCGCCGAACCCGATCTCACCACGGGCGCCGGCTTCGGGGATGAGGCCGCGAACGAGGCGTTCTGCGCCAGCCCGGCGCCGCCGAATCCGGCGGTCCTCTCCGAGCTCGACGGGAACATCCAGGTGAAGGGCTGAGCCGGGTTCAGGACCGGCGGGCCGCCCGGTAGGCGGCGGGCGTCCAGCCCGTCCAGCGCTTGAACTCGCGCGTGAAGTGCGACTGGTCGGCGTAGCCCGCCGCGTACGCGATCTCCGACAGCGAGCGGTCGGGCCCGGCCAGTCGTCCCGCGCACCATTCGGCGCGCAGACGCCGCATGTACTCGCCGAGCGGGACGCCGTACGCATCCCGGAACACCGATGCGAGGTGCGAGGGGTGGACGCCCGCCACTTCGGCCACGTCCGCGATCCGCGGCGCGTCGCGGAAGGTCTCGTGCACGTACTCGTCGACCCGCTCGAGCCACCCCGGTCGTCCCCGGTCGCGCCCGGCGGCGGGCCGGCGTCCCGCCTCGACCAGCATCCGGAGCGCGAGCGCCTCGATCGAGAGCGGTGTGAGCTCGTCGGGCCGCCGGACCTCCGTGGCGAGCCGACGCGCATCGAGCGCGACGGGGCCGTGGCGGAAATGCTGGATGCACCCGAGCACCTCGGCGAAGGGCCCCCACAGCTCCTCATTCCCCGGGTCCGGCTGCACGACGACCACCGACGCTCCCGACCCCACGATCGCGTTCGCGTGCCGCTCCCCGGCGGGCTCCACGAACACCGTCCCCGGGGTGCAGGGCAGCCGCTTCCGGCGGATGCCGGGGCTCGTGAATTCGAGGTCGAACCCTCCCTCGAGGATCACCGCGAAGGTCGGCCGCTCGTGGACGTGCGGGGGCAGGTACGCCCCGGCCGGAAACCGGGCCAGCGTGCACGACAGGCGGTCACCCTCGACCACCCGGAACGACGGGCTTCCCATGCTGACGGGGACGGGCGTCTCGCTCATCGTCTCGCAGCCTTCGCGCGTGGGCGAACGAGGGTTCGGCGGATGACGTGCAGGCCCCGGTGAATACCGCCGGGAGAGAGCATGGGTCCGGCGCCTCGCGGGACCCAGGTGGTGCGGACGCTCAGTCGAGCCAGGGCGCTCCCGGCAGGGACTCCCCCGGGGTGCTCCCCACCAGGACGAGCACGGCGTCGAACGCCCAGATCATCTGCTCGAAGGCCGGGTCGAGGTCGCCGAGCCGGTCGCGATCGGCGAGCGGCCGCAGGGGCCTCAGGTCGAACAACGTCCAGCCTTCCGCGAGCTCGGCGGCGAGCGGGGCGAGCCCCGCAGACCGGATGCTCGACACCGGAACGTGCATCCAGCCGAACGTGCGCGGATCGAACT
>Ga0299913_10001443_pt1 | contig 17539 bp, 14 predicted proteins | sample RVTome_9_FD_201360 | JGI IMG/M metagenome (GOLD analysis project Ga0299913, IMG submission 201360) | Soil microbial communities from uranium-contaminated site in the Upper Colorado River Basin, Wyoming, United States - RVT155D38 (version 2) ... | reverse complement strand
CGACGACCAGCTGTGCAAGCACCTCGCCGAGCACGGGGGTGAACTTGAAGCCGTGTCCCGAGAACCCGCACGCGATGACGACGTTGTCGTGGGCTTCGTGCCGGCCCACGACGAAATGCTCGTCCGGCGTGAGGGTGTAAGAGCATTCGACCGCGCGGAGATGCCGGGCGCCCAGCTCGGGGAGCAGCGGCGCCAGCAGCGTCGCGAGCTCCTCCGCGGACCACTCCTCGGCTGCTTTCACCTGCGAGTAGTGCACGGCGGCCTTGACCCCGCCGCGCCGTCCACCGACGGCAGGAACCCCGTACGGCGCCGTCCCGTCGTCGCGGTCCCAGATCCACACCGGGAAGCTTCCGGGCTGAAACCGTTCGACGCCTCCGGGCGGGTCGAACCAGTGCATCACCCGGCGCTCCACCCGCAACGGCAGCGCCAGGTCGCGGAGCAGCTCGGGGGCCCACCGACCGGGAGCGAGCACCAAGGCTCCTACGTCGTAGCTGCCGTGACCGGTCTGCACGCGTACGGCGCCGGCTGTCGACGACCACGACACCAGGGGCTCGTCGTGACGCAGGTCGGCACCGTGCCGAGCAGCGACGGCGAGATGGGCCCGGACGGCGCGCTCCGGCGAGACGACGCCGGCTGCCGGCTCGAACAGCGCCGCCGTTCCCGTCGGTGGACGCAGCGCCGGGAAGCGGCGCGTCACCTCCGCCGGGTCGAGCACCTCGTGGTCGAGGGACCACTGGCGGGCCGAGGCGAGGCTCCCCGCGAAGACCCGACTCTCCGGTCGACCGATGAAGACGCCGCCGGTGCGCGTCAGCAACGGCTCACTCGCGTCGCGCTCGAGGCGGTCCCAGAGCTCGAAGGCGCGACGCAGCAGCGGCACGTAGCCCGCGCCCTCGTAGTAGGCCTGCCGGACGATCCGGCTCTCCCCGTGGCTTGCGCCGTTCGAGTGCCCCGCCGGGAAGCGGTCCAGGCCGAGGACCCGCTGGCCGCGGGCGGCAAGGTGCGCTGCGGCGGCGCTGCCGAAGCCACCGAGGCCGGCGACGACCACGTCGTACGACGTCATCCCTGCGCCGGTGGGGACGGTGGCCGGGTGGTCACTGCGTGACGATGCGCAGCCGCTCGCGCAGGCCGGTGAGCAGCTCCGGGTCGCCCTCGAGGGTCACCGCGGTGTCAGGTCGGCGGCCCCACAGCCACAGCAGCAGCTCGGACGGCTCACCGCTCACGACCGCGTCGCACGCACCGGGATCGCGGGACAGCTCGACGTCGTCGGGAAGCAGGTGCACCCGCCAGATGTGGTCACCGGTGCGGACCGCGACGGTGCCGCGGCCGGGGCCGTCCGGTCCGACGTCCTCGGCCTGGTAGGCCAGGAACCAGTCCAGGACCTCGTCGATGCCGTCGACGGCCAGCTCGTCGTCGACATGCGTCACCTCGTCGAAGGCGCTCTCGACGTCGACCCGGTGCACGACGGTCTCCTGAGCCATCCGCCGGTACCAGAACAGGACGTTCTGCTGCGCGTCGTACCACGTGTACGCGGGTGCGTCGGGGCCGCGCTCCTCCAGCTCGGTGACGAGCTCCTCGAGCCGCGCCCGGAACCAGGCGACCAGGTCCTCGCCGTCTGCCGGCTCACGCACCCAGTCGTCGTCCTCGGGTCGGGCCGCCTTGCGCATGCACGCGACCTTGTGGGAGTAGACCGCCCCGGTGTGGGTCATCACCTCGCGCACGTCCCAGCCTGGGCAGGGAGGCACCGCGGCTTCCAGGTCGCGCACCGCCAGGTCGGCCATCCGGTCGGCGTCGGCGCGCAGGTGCTTGAGGTAGGTCTCGGGCGTCATGTGCCCATCCTGGCCCGCATCGCCCGCGAGCCGCCAGGGTGGTGACGTCAGGCTTGCTGCGCCCGGTCGGCGAGGTCATCGGCGCGGACGCGGTGGCGCGGCAGGTGGATGAGCTCCCCGCGCACCTGCAGGCCCTCCCGGCGGGCGAGCAGGAGGGCCGCGAGGATCGCTGCGCCGGCCGAGATCGCGCCTCCGGCGATGAGACTCCACCGGGCGCCGAACGTCTCGGCGACGAAGCCGACGAGGGGGGCCCCGAACGGCGTGCCACCCATGAGCACGGCCATGTAGAGCGCCATCACCCGCCCGCGCATGACCGGGTCGACACCGAGCTGGATGGTGGCGTTCGCCGCATTCAGCAAGGTCATCTGGGCGAGCCCGATGGGGATGAGCACGGCGATGAACGTGACGTACGTCGGCATCAGCCCGGCGACGATCTCGACCAGCCCGAAGGCCACCGCGGACAGCACGACGAGGCGCAACCGAGGTCGCCCGCGCCGGGCGGCGAGGAGCGCGCCGGAGAGCGAGCCGATGGCCAGTACGGAGCCCAGCAGGCCGTACTCGCCGGCACCCTTGTCGAACACCTCGGTGGCCATCAGGGCCGAGGTCATCTGGAAGTTCAGGCCGAACGTACCGACGAAGAAGACGATCACCATGACGAGCATCAGGTCGGGGCGATTCCGGACGTAGCGGATGCCTTCGCGCACCTGCCCCTTGCCGCGGCTCGTTCGAGGCGCTGCCTGCAGATCGGCGACCCGCATCGCGCGCAGCGCGAGGATCACCGCGATGTAGGAGACGGCGTTGATCAGGAAGACCGGACCGGTCCCGAACAGCACGATGAGAAATCCCGCTAGGGCCGGACCGATCACGCGGCCGAGGTTGAACGAGGCACTGTTGAGGCCGACCGCGTTGGAGACGTCGTCCGGTCCGACCATCTCGATGACGAACGACTGCCGCGCAGGCGCATCGATCGAGGCGCCCACACCGAGCAGGGCAGCAAGGACGAACACATGCCACACCTGGACGACCTCGGTGAGGACGAGGAGGCCGAGGAAGGCTCCGACCACGCCCATGAAGGCCTGGCTGAACATCAAGACCTTGCGCTTGGAGTAGCGATCGGCCAGCGAACCAGCCCACGGCCCGACGAGCAGCATGGGCAGGAACTGCAAACCGGTGGTCACACCAAGGGCGATCCCGTTGTTGTCGGTGAGCTCGAGCACCAGCCAGTCCTGGGCGATGCGTTGCATCCAGGTGCCGATGTTGGAGATCAGACCGCCGGTGGCGTAAAGGCGGTAGTTGCGGATGCGCAGGGAACGGAACGTCGGGCTCACGTCCGAGTGATCCGATCGATGATGGGCGCGGCCGCTGCCAGCAGTTCGCGTTCCTCGACGGTGAGCTCGGCCAGCCGTTGGGCCAGCCAGACCTCACGCCGTCGCTTGTCCTCGCGCAGGAGGTCCTTCGCCTCCCTCGTGAGAGACACCAGGTGCTGGCGGCCGTCATGGGGGTGGGGGACGCGCTCGATCAGGCCGAGCTCTTCCAGGCTGGCGAGGATCCGCGTCATCGACGGGGGCCGCACGCGCTCGTGCTCGGCGATCTCGCGCGGCGTGAGTGAGCGGTGCCGGTCAATGGTGCCCAGGGTGGCGATCTGGGTGAGGCTGAGGCCGGTGTCCGGCCGCTCGGTCCGCAGCCGACGGGCCAGCCGCATGACCGCCACGCGGAGCTCACTCGCGAGCTCGGCGGTACGGGTCATCGTGGGCATATCGTTAGCATAACTCATTACCTCTGCTAACGATCAGGAGTCCCAGGCAATTCCGAGACGCCCGTCCTGACTGCACATCCGATCCCTCGTGCCCAGTAGGTCAGCCTCACCGGGTAGAACGCGTGACGCCGCCCGCCTCGGGGACTCTGACCGGAGAGGCACGCGATGACGGCCACCCAGCTGAGTCACTGGACGCCGAGGACCTGCTGGATCGGGTCGAGCGCGAAGTAGACGACGAACAGCGCCGCTACCACCCAGAGCAGCGGGTGCACCTGTGCCGCCTTGCCACGCACTGCCTTGATCAGCGCATAGGTCACGAAGCCGGCGCCGATGCCGACGGTGATCGAGAAGGCGAATGGCATCAGGATGATGGTCAGGAAGGCCGGGATCGCGATCTCGAAGTCGTCCCAGTCGATGCCCCTGATCTGCGTCATCATCAGGAAGCCGACGACGACCAGCGCCGGCGTCGCCGCCTCGTAGGGAATGATCGACACGACTGGGGCGATGAACGTCGCGAGCAGGAAGAGCACGCCCGTCACCACGCTGGCGAGCCCGGTGCGTGCCCCCTCGCCGACTCCGGTCGCGGATTCGATGTACGACGTGTTGCTGGACACGGACGCGGCCCCACCGGCCGCCGCCCCGACCGAGTCGACGATCAGGATCCGCTGCGTGTTGGGCGGCATCCCCTCCCTGTCGAGAAGACCGGCCTCCGCACCGATCGCGGTCATCGTGCCCATCGTGTCGAAGAAGTCGGCGAGCAGCAGGGTGAAGACGAACAGCGCCGCCGCGATGAAGCCCACCCGGTCCCACGACCCCAGCAGGCTGAAGCTCCCGAGCAGCCCGAAGTCGGGGGTGTCGAACCAGTCGTCCGGAACGGCCGGCACGCTCAGTCCCCACCCGTGCGGGTTGATCTCACCCGGTGCGATGAAGGACGGTCCGATGTCGGCGATGGTCTCGATGATCACCGCGAGCACGGTCGCTCCGACGATGCCGATCAAGATGGCGCCCTTCACCCGCAGGACAACCATGATGATCATCGCAAGCAGTCCGACCACGAAGACGAGCGTGGGCCATCCCTGCAACTCGCCGCCGACGCCGAAGCCGACCGGAACGGGCGTGTTGGCGGCGTCCGGGTTCCGCCGCACGATGCCGCCGTCGACCAGCCCGATGAACGCGATGAACAGCCCGATGCCGACACTGATGGCCACCTTGAGCGAGGTGGGTACGGCGCGGAAGACGGCGACCCGGAACCCGGTCAGCACCAGCACGAGGATGATCAGACCCTCGATGACGACGAGCCCCATCGCGTCCGCCCAGCTCATCTCGGAGGCGATCGAGAAGGCAACGAAGGCGTTGAGGCCGAGCCCGGTCGCCAGAGCCAGCGGGAAGTTGGCCACCAGGCCCATCAGGATGGTCAGGACGCCGGCCACGAGCGCCGTCGCGGCGGCGACCAGCGCCAGGTTCGGCTCCCCTCCACCCCCGAGGAAGTTGCCGTCCGCGTCCGGGACGGTCCCGATGATCAGCGGGTTGAGCACGACGATGTAGGCCATCGTGAAGAACGTCGTGAGCCCACCGCGGATCTCCCGGGACATGGTGGAGCCGCGCTCGGAGACCGCGAAGAACCGGTCCAGTCCGTTGGTGGGGCTACGGGGGGTGTCCCGCTCGCCGCTGATCGACGTGGTGTTCGTTCCGGACATGGTCCCTCGCAGTGGGTGCGGCAGCGGGTCGGATGCGCGGCGCGGGGAATCGCCCGGTCAGCAGGGTGTCAGACATAGCCTGGGTCCATGCCGTTTTCGTCCGCGCCGCGCCGTCCCGACCCCGAGCCACTGGAGGCCGACGACGTCGCCATCGTGACCGTCGGCACCGTCCTGTTTGCCGTTGCCCTGGTGGTGGCGTTCGTCCTACGGGACCGCCTCGCCGACGACGGGAATGAGGGCTGGACGTGGATCTTCCTCGCGGGCGCCTTCCTCGGTCTGATCGGCATCCGGCATGTACGCCGCCGTCGGGCTGCCCTGCGCCGCAGTCTGCCGAAGTTCGGCGCGGTTGAGCCCGACAGCCAGGGGTAGGTCGCGGGTCGATTCACCCCGGACCCATCCGGGGCCCGACCTGGCACCGAAGAACAAGGTGCCGGACCGCCACTTCTCGGCGGCTCAGAAAGGACAGCACATGACCAGCTCAACCGCGCGCGGTACGACCGGGCGCCTCACCGACTCACCCAACAGGCTCGTCGGAGCCATCTTCGGCGTCGTCTACCTCCTCGTCGGGATCGCGGGCTTCTTCGTCACCAGTGACGTCGACTTCGCCGCGACCGAAGGGGAGCCGCTGATCGTCTTCGACGTGAACCCCCTCCACAACATCGCGCACCTCGCGATCGGGGCACTGCTGCTCTTTGCCGCGCTGAAGTCAGTCTCCGCGGCTAAAGGCGCGAACATGTTGGTCGGCGCCGTTTACCTGCTCCTCGGCATCGTCGGCCTGTTCATCCTCGACAGCGAGGCGAACGTCCTGGCCCTCAACGGCGCGGACAACGTGCTGCACCTCGCCAGCGCTCTGCTGCTGCTGGGCGTCGCCCTGTCGCAGGACAAGGACGTGCGCGGCGACGCCCCGGGGATCCCAGGCGTCTGAATGAGCACTGCACGCGGTTTCGACCGCACCGACGTGGCCCGGTGCTGGGCGGGGTTCGCCTCGTTCGGCGCCGGGCTCGTCCACGTCGCCGTGGTCCAGGATCACCTGGCGCAGTCGTGGTACCACGGCGCCTTCTTCGCGGTCGTCGGCGCGGCGCAGGTCGGTTGGGCCCTGTGGGCTTTGAGCGGGACCTCGGTCCCGCGGCCACGGGCGACTGCCGCTGCGACGCTCGCCCTCATCACGCTCTGGGCTGTCTCCCGCACCGTTGGTCTCGCGCTCGACCCGCTGAGCGCGGCGCCGGAGTCGGTGGGGACCGCGGACGCGCTTGCCGTGGTCCTCGAACTCGCCCTGATCGCCTGCATCGTGGCCGCGATGCCGCGGGTCGCGCCCGCTCAGGCCGAGCAAGCAGGCAACCCCACTGCGGCGACGGCCCGGTTCGTCGCACTGCTGGCGGCGGGTGCGCTCGCCGTGTCCGCGATCGCCACACCGGCGATGGCGGCGACCACGGCGGGAGAGCACGCACACGAGCACGGACACAGCCACTAGCGCCGAGCGCGGACTAACCCTCCAGCTGCCGTTGGGCGATCAGTTCCTCGACCCGGCCCGGATCGGCCAGCACCGCCGCGACGTCCAACCGCTGCTCCCAGCGACCGGCCGACCAGGCGAGGCCGCTGGCGAGGCCGTCCAACGTGGCGGCATGGACCTCGCCATCAGCGTTCACCCACCAGTCGACCCCCTCCCCGGCCACGACGAGCCGATCGTGCTCCTGCCAGGACGGTGGCCCTCCGGCGAGGACGCGACCGACCTGCTCCGGCACCGGCTGCGGTGACCCTCCGACGGCCTGCGTTCCCGAAAGTCGTGCGGTGCTGGTCGGCAGGTCGAGCACGTCGGCCAGCCTCGACGCACCGGAGAGCGGCACGACGAGCGGACTCGGCGACCATGCGAGCTGCAGGTGCTGCGGGGCATCGATCACGACCGCGTCGTGGGCGGGGACGACCGTGGTCGGATCGACGCGCACCCAGTCGGGCGGGGAGACCAGCTCGGGATCGAGTGCGGCGAGAGCTGCGTACACGGCCCGGAGCTGGTCGGGCCGGACGGCCCGCTGGGTCTCGGAAAGCCGGTCGAGCAGGTCGTCGGGGCCACCCGGCTCAGCCAGCAGCGCCGCGAGAGACGTGCGGACGCCGATCGCGGTGAGGAAGGCAGGGTCCAGGTCCGAGCGCACGACGTCGTACAGGCCCTCGAGCTCGGCCGCGCCGGCAGCCACACACGCGTTCGGCGGGTGACCGTCGAGGCGGGCATGATGGCGAAGCCACCAGGCGGTGTACGACGTGGCGTCGGCCCGCCGACCGTCCGCGAGGAGAACTCCAGCAGGCTCGACGACCGCCGCCCGCAGTGTTGGATCGCCGGCGAGAAGGGCGAGCACCTGCGGCCACGCGTCGGCACGCACGAGATCGAGGTCACGCACGGCCCGCATCTCACCCAGCACGGGGGGCAGGTCGTGCGACGGGAGGTCGGCGAGGACCGAGTCCACCCAGTCGACCTCGTCCGGGAGGTCGTAGTCGATGTCGTCGTCGAGCGTCACGTCGGGGTCGGCGACAACCGTCATCGACGCGACGACTCCCACGGCGACGAGCACGTCCGGGCCCCACCGGTCCTGGAGGGTCGACGCGGGCCGGCCCAGCGCGCCCGGCTCGATCACGGCTGCCATCACCGACCCCGGGAGCACCAGATCACCCGCCGGGACCAGCTCGCCTTCGTCGTCGGGCAGGGGCAGGGCCGCCAGCCACGGGAACTCGCCCGGCGCCACCTCCGCCGACGCCACAAGCCCAAGCACGGCGGAGGCGAGCGCCGCCGGGTCGGGTGCATCTTCGGCGTTCTCGACGGCGGCCCGGACGGCAGGGTCACTGAGCACGGTGCGGGGACTCGCATCGACGGCGCCGAGCCGCAGCAGAACCTCGTGCGCCGCTCCAGGGTGGACGATGCGCAACCCGAGCGCGTCGAGACCGGGCGGGAGCGCGTCGGTCGACAGCAGCAGACCACGGGGGCCGCGGACCAGGCGACCGTCAGCCAGCGGAACCGGCAGGGAGCCGAGGGCATCGCGGTCACCAGCCAGCCGCCCGGACAGCGAGCCGTACAGCCCGCGCCACCACGACACGTCGCGTCGGAGCTCGGCCAGCAGGTCCACCACGTCCGCGAGGGGTAGCCGGGTCGTCCCCAGTCGCTCCAGTGCTCGATGGTCGGGAACCAGCCCGGGAAGCACCTCCACCAGGACCGCCAGCAGGGGGTCCTGCGTCTCCACGCCGAGGACGGAGACCGCGTCGCGCGGTCGCAGCCTCCGCCCGTCGCCAGCGCCGAGCAGCGGCGTGGCGGCCATCGCGTCGAGCACGGATCGTCGCAACGCGGCATCCAGGGCACCTACCGGCACCGGGCCGGGGACCAGCGCCAGCGGATCGTCGGTCTCGGCCGCCAGCTCGCCGTACGCCGTCGCTGCCTCGGCGACCAGGAAGTCGGTGAGCACGCCGGGCGCGACGTGACGACGCGACGGGTCGAGCGGGAAGGACGCGATGAGCAGGCACGGCAGGTCCACCGGCTCGTCCGTCGGAGTCGGCGCGTGCACGGTGCCCGGGACCGGCTGCCCGGCGAGCGGCCTGGCCCACAGCACGGACCACCGCGACAGGGCGCGCTCCTCGACCGGCCGGTCGGCGAGCAGTCTCGGATCGGTGCGCCCGGCACGGCGTACGACATGCCAGCGCGCGTCCCCCGCGAACGCGGTCCGCTCCCCTGCGACGACGACCACGACCTCGGCGAGGCCGGGCAACGCCAGGAGCAGGGCGTCGTCGACCTCGGCGAGCAGCCGTCGGCAGAGCTCGGTTGCCGCAGCGTCACGGAGCGGGAGCACCACCGTGGTGTCGTAGCCACGTGCCGGGTCGCCGTCGTCGGGCCACGGCAGCCTGAGCACGGGCACGTGCCCGCCGCGGCGCGCGAGCTCGTCGGCAAGCACGGGTACGGCGAGGACCTCAGCTCGCGCGTCGGCGAGCGACCAGCGCACGGAGCCGGTCGCCGACCTGAAGCGCGGGTCGTCGGTGACGGCGAGGACGGCTGCGAAGCCGACACCGAAGCGCCCGACTGTCTCGTCGTCGCGGTCGTCCCGCTTGGCCGAGGCGCGCAGGGTGGAGAGCGACTCGACGCCGGTGGCGTCGAGTGTCGCGCCGGTGTTGGAGGCGGACAGGACGCCGTCGCGCAGGGTCAGGAGCAACCGACCCTCGACGCCCGCACGACGTGCTGCATCCGAGGCGTTCTGCGCCAGCTCGACCACGACGCGGTCGCGGTAGCCGCCGAGCGCCAGGTCCTCCTCGGCGTTGGCATCCTCGCGGAACCGCGCCGGGGAGGCGGTCCAGGCAGCCAGCACGCGCTCGCGCAGCGAGGCCGTCCCGAACGGGTCGGCGCTCACGGTCAGGAGTGGCCCAGGTCCTCGGCGGGTGCGGCGTCGTCGACCGAACCAGGCGAGTGGTCAACCGGGTGAAGCACGATCAGGTCGTAGCCGATCTCGTCGACCACGGGCGTCAGGGTGTCGACGGGCGCCGGGATGACCGCGACCTCGGAGTGGGCGCCACAGCCGTGGTCGAAGGACACGACCCGACCGTCGCTCGGGGAGTACTCGTTCGTGCACACGCCGAACAGACGTCGCAGCGACCCGGCCATCAGCGAGAGGAACCCGCAGCTCGCGCACTGCGCCGGGGCGGCCTTGGCGATCGGTGCCTGGGGCCCGTGATCGCCGGAGTACCACCGGTCGACCGCGTCGTCTCTGCCGATCGGGGAGAGCACTCGAGCCCTGCCCAGACCGAGCTCCCACACCGCGATCTCGTCCGCATCCGCACCGGTCGCCAGATAGCCCGGCATCAGCCGCTCGTCGTCGGCGCGGGTCGGCAGCAGGTCGCCGACGCCGAGGTCACCGGGCTGGAGCCGCTGGCTCCACGGCACCCAGTCGGGTGGCAGCAGGGCGTCGGCCCCGGGGAGGAGCACGGCCTCGGCGACCGTGACGACCTTGCTCCGCGAGACCCGGGTGACGGTCACCGCCCAACGCCACCCGCGGTAGGCCGGGTTGAGGCAGGCGAAGAAGTGCGTCACGAGACGCTCGCCCTCGGCCTCGGTGCCGAGGTGTTCGCCGACGTGCCCTGGCTCCGCGAGCTCGTCCGCGGCCTCCCGGGCGAGCTCGACGGCACCAGTCAGCACAGAGTCGATCGCCGGGCGGTTGGCAGTCTTCGTCGTCACGAGCCGTGATTCTCCCCCATGGCATCCATCGATGCGAACCGACGGCAGGATGGAGACGTGGACGAGAGCGGACGAACGAGGCGTGAGCGGGTCGCGGGGTTCTCCCGCGGTGCGGCCCGTCACGGCCGAAGCGTCGCCTCGCACACCCGGACCGCCGCGGTGGGTGGTGCGCGCCGGGTCCGGCGGGTCACCCACGCCCACGGCGCCGGCGAGTCGGGGCTCGGCCGGCTGATCGAGCTGCACGGCATCAACACGGCCGGCGACGCGATGATCACCGTCGCCCTTGCCAACACGCTGTTCTTCTCGGTACCGGTCGGCGAGGCCCGCGGCCGGGTGGCGCTGTACCTGCTCATCACCATGACGCCGTTCGTCCTGATGGCACCCGTGATCGGCCCGCTGCTGGACCGGGTGCGCTACGGCCGCCGGTACGCGATCGCCGCCACGCTGCTGACCCGCTGCTTCCTCGCGTGGGTGCTGGCCGGTGCCGTCGCCGACGAGGAGCTGTCGCTCTACCCGGCCGCGTTCGGCTGCCTGCTCGCCTCGAAGGCCTACACCGTCACGCGGTCTGCGACCGTGCCCCGGCTGCTCCCGCAGGGGGCAAGCCTGGTCGCTGCCAACTCGCGGATCTCGTTGGCCGGCATCGTCTCCGCCACGGTCGGCGCCGGCCTCGCCGCGGCACTGTCGCTGATCGGGCCGCAGTGGCCGCTGCGCGCGGCGTTCCTGGTCTTCGGGATCGGCATGGTGCTCGCCCTGCGGCTGCCGGCCCGCGTCGACTCCACCGTCGGCGAGACGAAAAGTGGTTTCTCCCTCGACGACACGGGACCGATCCTCCGCAAGGGCACGATGGCCCCCGTCGTGATCGTGGCGCTGCGGGCGAATGCGGCGCTGCGGGCGTTCTCCGGATTCCTCACGCTGTTCCTCGCGTTCCTGCTGCGCGAGAACCCGATCGGCGGGCTCGACGACACCGCGGCCCTGGCACTGGTCGCAGGAGCGGCGGCTATCGGCAACGCGACCGGCACCACGATCGGGTCTCGGCTGCGCACGCGCGCCCCGGAGGCGGTGATCGTGGTCGTGCTCGCCATCGTCACGGCTGCGGCGGTCGGCGGCGCATTCCTGTACGGCGTCGCCACGATGGTTGCCGTCGGAGCTGCGGCCGGGCTTGCTCAGTCGCTGGGCAAGCTGTCGCTGGACGCGATCGTTCAGCGGGAGGTGCCGGAGGCCGTGCGCACGTCGGCGTTCGCCCGGTCCGAGACCTTGCTGCAGCTCGGCTGGGTGGTCGGGGGCGCGATCGGCATCGCGCTCCCGCTCAACGGCCAGTTCGGCCTGGGGCTCGCCGCCGTCGGGCTCGTCGTGACGTTGATCCTGACGGTGCGATCGACCGGCGGGCGCCGGCAGCAGCGCGGCACCCGGTTGGACCCCGCCTAGCCCTCGAAGTCGGCCGCGACGGCCCGCAGCACGGCCGCGGTCTGCTTGGCCTCGCGGGGGCCGGGGTAGCGCCCACGCCGGAGCGAGTTGCCGACGCCGTCGAGGAGCTTGATCAGATCCTCCACGATCACCGCCATGTCGTCTGGCGCCTTGCGGGTCCCCTCGGCCATCGACGGCAGCGGATCCAGGAGGTGGACGGCAAGCGCCTGCTCACCACGGCGACCGGCAGCGACGCCGAACTCGACGCGCGAGCCGGGCTTGAGCGCCGGCACCCCCTCCGGTAGGGCCGAGGAGTGCACGTAGACGTCGCCGCCGTCGTCACGGGTGAGGAAGCCGAAGCCCTTCTCGGTGTCGTACCACTTGACCTTGCCGGTAGGCACGGGAGGACCTCTTACTACGCAGGGACTGAACGGGAGGGTAGGAAGCCTAGCTCCCGTATCCCGGATGCCCCTCCCCCATTTCCCTCCCGCCCGCGGGTGATCATGCGGAAGTGGGGGGAGCCGGCGGGTCGAGCAGCTCGTTCATGGACCCGGAGCGGAAGCCGCGCGGATCCAGCTCCACCGCCGGGAAGCCCGCGTCGCGCACCGCCTCGAGCACTCCTGGCGCCGCCCGCACGTCATCGACGCGATCGCTGTCGACCTCCACCCGGGCGGTGTCGCCGAGGTCGCGGACCCGCTGGTTCACGACGTCGATGCCGGCTACGGCCAGCGCAGCCCGCAGCGCCACCTCGGCGCGCTCCACCCGGGACAGCCGGGCCGGGGTGATCTGCACGCCGTACGCGATCCGGCTGGACAGGCACGCGGCAGCCGGCTTGTCCCAGGTTGCCAGCCCCCACCGGCGGCTGGCCGTGCGGACCTGGTCCTTGGTCAGGCCGCAGTCGAGGAGCGGGGTGACCGCCCCCCGCTCGGCGGCCGCGCGGATGCCGGGCCGGAAGCCCGCGACGGCATCGTCGGCGTTCGTGCCCGTTGCCACGTGTTCGATCCCCGCATCGGCCGCGATAGGGGTCACCACCTCGAGCAGCTCGGCCTTGCAGAAATAGCAACGGTCGCTGGCGTTCGCGCGGTAGCCGTCGCGGTCGAGCTCGGCCGTTGCTGGGGCGAGGTGCCGGACGCCGAGCTCCGCCGCGAAGCGCTGTGCCGCCGCCAGCTCGACAGCCGGCAGGCTGCCGGACACCGCAGTGACGGCGAGGACGTGGTCGGCGCCGAGCGCGCGCACCGCCGCCGCCAAGAGGAACGCCGAGTCCGCACCGCCGGAGAACGCGACGGCCACCGAGCCGAGCTGGCCGAGCCGGGCGGAGAGGTCGGCAAGCCGGTTGTCAAGGACGTGGTCGTCGAGCCAGGCCGGGAACGCAGCGAGGTCCGTGAGCACGACGTCGGCTCCCCCGGCGCGCAGCTCGTCGGCCGTGACGGGGCCGGTCGGCACGGCAACGCTGACCGCGCCGGCCGCCCGTGCTCCTTCGATGTCCGCCAGGTGGTCGCCGACGTAGACGGTCGCGCCGTGCTCACGCAGCGCCTCCCCCTTGGCCGGCCCGTACTTCCACCCGACGACGATGTCTGCGTCGATGCCCAGATGGTCGAGGTGCAGGCGGGCGTTCGGCTCGTACTTCGCGGTCACGACGACGACGCGCCCGCCGTGCCGGCGTACGGCGTCCACCGCGGCACGCGCTCCCGGCAACGCCTCCGTCGGCTCGACCGCCAGACCCGGGTAGATGGCGCGGAACCGGTCACCCATCGCAGGGACCCGATCGGCCGGGAACCACCGGGCGAGCTCGTCATCCAGCGGTGGACCGAGCCGGCTCACCGCCGCGGCGCTGTCGATCGCCACGCCGGTCTCGACCGCCAGTGCGTCCCACACCGCAGCAATGCCCGGCCGCGTGTCGACCAGGGTCATGTCGAGGTCGAACCCGACAACGAGGGGACGCACGCGTCCAGGGTATGTGCGCCGCCTCCCTACGATCGGGGCCATGATCGCTGACGATGTGCCGGTTCCGGTCCGACCCGACACCGCACACGCCCTGCTGGCGCGGGTCGCTCGGGCCCAGGTCGAGGGCCGCGCACCGTCACTCCTGGTCGGGATCGTGCGCGACGGCGGGCTGGTGTGGTCGGGCGCGCGGGGAACCGTCGACGGCGCGCCACCCACCCCCGACACGCAGTACCGCATCGGCTCGATCACCAAGCCGTTCACCGCCGTTCTGGTGATGCGCCTGCGCGATGAGGGGCTCCTCGGCCTGGACGACCGCGTGGAGCAGCATGTTCCTGACACCGTCGTCGGCGACCGCACGGTGCGTGAGCTGCTCGCACACAGCGGCGGCCTCGCGGCGGAGCCACCGGGACCCTGGTGGGAACGCTCGCCCGGCAAGGACTGGCCAGAGCTCACCGGATCGTTCACGCCTGAGCTCGTGCTCGGGCCGCCAGGAACGTTCCACTACTCGAATCCTGGCTACGCCGTGCTCGGCCAGATCGTCGCGAGGCACCGCGGACGGTCCTGGTACCAGGCGCTGCGCGAGGAGGTGCTGCTGCCGCTCGGCATGACCAGGACGTCGTACGACGCGGCCGCGCCGGCTGCGCCGGGCCTTGCGGTCCACCCATTCGCGGACGTCACCATGCCCGAGGTCGTGCAGGACCTCGGCGCGATGGCGCCGGCCGGCCAGCTGTGGTCGACGCTGTCCGACCTGGCGCGCTGGGCCGCGTTCATCGCCGGCGACACCGCCGACGTGCTCAGCTCAGACACGCTTGCCGAGATGCGGCGCACTCACGTGATCGCCGACGACCCCGCCTGGCAGTCGGCCTACGGGCTGGGCTTGCAGGTGCTGCGGTTCGGCCGGCGTGAGCTCGTAGGTCACGGCGGGTCCGTGCCGGGCTACCTCGCCTTCGTCGCCGTCGACGTGGAGCGGCGCACGGGGTTGGTCGAGCTCGCCAACGCCACGACCGGCGCCGTCTTCAGCGGACACGAGCTGCTGGAGATCCTTGAGCGGCACGAGCCGCACGTCCCACCGGCCTGGGAGGCCGTGGAGCAGGTGCCGGCCGAACTGCTCGATGCGGTGGGCGTGTGGCACTGGGGACCTTCAGGGCCCTATGTCCTGCGCGTGCACGGGACCGACGAGCTCGAGTTCTCACCCGTCGGTGCGGCTGGGCGAGCAAGCCGGTTCGTGAACCAGGACGGGCAGTGGATCGGGACGGCGGGCTACTGGCGGGGAGAGCGGCTGCGGGTGGTCCGTGGAGCCGACGGGTCGGTCAGCCATCTCGACCTGGGCACGTTCGTGTTCACCCGCCGTCCGTACGACCCGTCGGCGCCGATCCCGGGCGGCGTCAGCCCGTCGCCCTGGGAGCGGCCTCCCGGCTAACGAACTGCGGTAGCGCCCGGTCTCGTCAGCGGGGACGGTCTTCCTGCGCGGGTGTGCGATCGTCCGCAGTGAGGTCGATGCGCTGCTGCTCGCCGTGACCCGTCTGCTCGCGCTGCCCATCACCGAGCAGCTCCGCGAAGAGCGCGCGGTAGTGCACGAAGGCCTGCCGGAGGTCCTCGGTGCCCGCAGCGCCATCGCCGGTGCGGTCCCGGATGGCGTGCGCCGCACGGTAGTTCTCCGCGATGTCGGGGTGGTCGGCCCGGACCATGTCGACCTTGGCGTCGAAGTCGTCGACTGGGTAGCCACGGTCACGCATCACCGACCCGACCAGCCGGTCGGCGTCACGAACCGCCGCGTCCGGGGCGTCCACGAATGCGGCCTGCACCGAGGTCCAGTCCGTCGTGTAGCGCTCGCGCTGAGACGGGCTCAGCTCGCGGATCTCCAGCTTGTCCCGCGTCTTGGCCACGTCGTCGAGGCGGTGCGCCGCCTTTTGCTCGCTGCCTTGCTCTTGGACCTCCCGGTCGAACTCGGGGCCGAACCGCTCGCGGAGATGCTCGCGCTTCTGGGCCTGCTGCTGCTTGCGGCGGGCAGAAGCCCAGACCAGCAGCGCGATCACAGCCAGAGCGACCAGAGCGATCACGATTATCGTCGTGGTGTTCATGGGTCCTCCTGTCCGGGGCGTCTTTATCAGCCCTACCCCTGCCACCGGGCCTCATGCACCCAGAACCACCCGGCGGGGCCGACTACCGTGGTGCGGATGCCCACCGACCGGCCGCGCAGCCTCGCTGACGACCTGCGGGCGCGCGACGACGCAGCGCTCGCGGCACTCCTACGTGATCGCCCCGACCTGGTCAACCCCATCCCTTCCGATGTCGCCGCGCTGGCAGCGCGCGCGACGACCCGCCCGTCCGTGCAGCGCGCGCTGGACCAGCTCGACCTGTTCACGGTGCAGGTGGTCGAGGTCCTCTGCGCGTTGCCGGACCCGGTCTCCCCCGACGACGTACGCCGGTTGCTCGGTGCAGACCCGACTGCTGCCCTGACCGCACTCCGGGAGCGCGCCCTGATCTACGGCGACGAGAGCGCTGTCGTCGTCGTCCGCACCGTCCGCGAGGTCATCGGGTCGCCGGCCGGGTTGGGACCGCCTGCCGAGCACGCGCTGGCGGCCTACGGTCCGGCCCGGCTCGAACGGCTGTCGGCCGACCTCGGGCTCCCGGTCGCGGGCGACCCCGCCGCGGCAGCCCGCCAGGTGGCGGGCGTGCTCGGCGACGACATCCGGCTCACGGCGCTGCTCGGCGAGGTCAGTGCTGATGCCCGCGACGCGCTGGCCGGGCTGGTGTGGGGGCCGCCCACCGGCCGCGTCGAGCGAGCCCGCCGCGACGTCGACACCGCCACCGCGCGGACGCCGGTCGAGGAGCTGCTGGCGCGCGGACTGCTCGTCGCGGCCGGCACGGACGCCGTGGTGCTCCCGCGCGAGGTCGGGCTGCACCTGCGTGGGGGCCGGGTGCACGCGGAGGCGGCGGTCGATCCGCCGGCCCTTGTCCTGACCCAGCGCGACCCGGCGCAGGTCGACCGGACGGCCGCGGGGGCGGCGTTCACTGCCGTGCGCCTGGTCGAGGATCTGCTCGAGCTCTGGGAGAGCGAGCCCCCCAAGGCGCTGCGCGCGGGCGGCATCGGGGTGCGGGAACGGAGCCGGGCCACGGCCGCGCTCGATCTCGGCGAGGACGGGCTCGCGCTGATCGCGGAGGTCGCGGCAGCGGCCGGGCTGCTGGCTGTCGGCGGCGACGTCGACGAGGCCTGGCTGCCGACCAAGGCGTACGACGGGTGGCTGGCCCAGGACCCCGCCGACCGGTGGGCCGTCCTGGCCGAGGCGTGGCTCGCGACGACCCGCGCGCCGGGCCTGGCCGGACGCACCGACGAGCGCGGACGCACGATGGCACCGCTGGGCCCCGACCTCGACCGGACGGCGGCCCCGCAGCTCCGACGGGCGGCGCTGGAGGAAATCGCCGCGGCACCTGTCGGTGCTGCGGCGAGCACGGAGTCGGTTCTGGCACGGCTGCGCTGGCAGGCGCCGCGCCGCGGTGGCCGACTCCGGAACGAACTCGTCACGGCGTCGTTGCACGAGGCCGAGATCCTCGGGCTGGTCGGTCGCGGCGCACTGGGCGCGCCGGGTCGCGTGCTGCTCGCCGGCGACGTGGACGCCGCAGTGAGCACGCTCGCCGGCCTGCTGCCGGAGCCGCTCGACCACGTCCTCCTCCAGGCCGACCTGACCGCGGTGGCGCCAGGTCCGCTGCGCAG
>Ga0299913_10001442_pt1 | contig 17540 bp, 17 predicted proteins | sample RVTome_9_FD_201360 | JGI IMG/M metagenome (GOLD analysis project Ga0299913, IMG submission 201360) | Soil microbial communities from uranium-contaminated site in the Upper Colorado River Basin, Wyoming, United States - RVT155D38 (version 2) ... | reverse complement strand
GTGCGCCGCCCCCGCTCCGCCTGCTTCCGCCTCGCGCATCCGTTCCAGCACGGCCTCCGGCACCTGCGCTCCCGGCACCTCATTCGCCAGGAACTCCGCGTTCCGCAGTGAGGTGAGCGGCCAGATCCCGGCGATGACCGGAATGCGCCAGGGCGCGATCCGCTCGAGGAAGCCGGCCAGCTCCGCGGGGTCGAACACCGGCTGGGTGACTGCGAACTCCGCCCCCGCCTCGACCTTCCAGTGGAAGCGCTCGAGCTCGCGCTCCCGGTCGATCGCGCCCTGATTCGCCGCCACGCCGATCACGAATCGGGTCGGCTCGCCGATCGAGGTCCCCCCGGGGTCGAGTCCCTGGTTGAGCCGGCGCACCACGTTGGTGAGCCCGATGCTGTCGATGTCGAACACCGCGGTCGCGTCGGGATAGGGCCCGGCGGTCGGCGGATCGCCGGTCACGATCAGCACGTTCCGGAGACCGCCCGCGGCCGCCCCCAGCAGGTCGCTCAGCATGCCCAGCATGTTCCGGTCGCGGCAGGTGTAGTGAAACACCGTCTCCAGACCGACCTCGCGCTCCACCAGCAGTGCCGCGGGCACGACCCCCATGCGGCTCTGCGCGCGCGACCCGTCCACCAGGTTGACCGCGTCCACGCCTGCCTCCCGCAGTGCCCGGCATTGCTTCAGCATCCCCGCCGGGTCCCAGCCGCGAGGAGGCACTACCTCCACGCTCCGCACGAACGTCCCCCCGGCGAGCTTCCGCGCCCATGCCGAGCGCGCCGCCAACGGCACCGGCCGCGCCCCCGTCCCTTCGGATTGCGGGATGGCCGGGACGCCCACCGAGACCCGCCGCGGACGCGCGTCCGCGACGCACTCCCTGATGCGGCGGATGTGCTCGGGCGTGGTGCCGCAGCAGCCGCCGATGAAGCGCGCGCCGGCCGCCGTGAGCCGCCGGGCGTACTGCGCCATGTAGTCCGGGCTCGCGAGATAGATCCGGCGGTCGCCGACCGCGCGCGGCAGGCCCGCATTCGGTTGAGCCGACAGCGGCACCGTCGAGATCTCGGCCATGCGCTCGATGGCCTCGAGCATCGGGGCGGGGCCGACCGAGCAGTTGAGGCCGACCACGTCGGCGCCCCACTCGATCAGCCGGGCGGCGATGGTCTCGACCGGCGTCCCGTACGACGTGATGCCATCTTCGCCGACGGTCATCTGCGCGATGACCGGCAGGTCCGGGGCCGCCGCGCGTGCCGCCTCCAGCGCCGCGTGGATCTCCTCGAGATCGCTGAAGGTCTCCAGGATGAACCCGTCCACCCCGCCCGCAGCCAGGCCGGACGTCTGCCGGGTGAAATGGGCGACCGCCTCGGTCCTCGCCGTCGGCCCCCAGGGCTCGATCCGGATGCCGAGCGGACCGACGGCCCCCACCACGAGGGCGCGGCCGCGGGCCGCACGATGAGCCAGCTCCGCGGCCGCGCGGTTGATCTCCTCGGTCCGCTCGTCGAGCCCGAAGCCCGACAGCTTCACCGGGTTCGCGCCGAAGGTATTGGTCTCCAGGATCTCGGCGCCGGCGCGGACGTAGGTCTCGTGGACCTCCTGCACCAGGGTGGGCTGCTTGAGGGTGAGCTCGTCGTAGCACACGTTGACGAACACCCCCCGGCTGTAGAGCATCGTGCCCATCGCCCCGTCGAGGACGTGGACGCCGGTGTCGTCGAGAAGCTCCCGCAGCGTCCTCATTTCCGCTCGTAGCCGAGATTGGGTGCGAGCCAGCGCTCGGTGTCCGCCACTGTCATGCCCTTCCTGTGCGCGTAGTCTTCGACTTGGTCGCGGCCGATCTTGCCCACGCCGAAGTAGCGCGCCTCCGGGTGCCAGAAATACCACCCGCTGACCGCCGCGGTCGGCGTCATCGCGAAGCTCTCGGTCAGGGCGATGCCCGTCCGCCGCTCGACGTCGAGCAACTCGAAGAGCGTCCGTTTCTCCGGGTGGTCGGGGCAGGCGGGATAGCCCGGCGCCGGCCGGATGCCCTGGTAGGCTTCCCGGATCAGCTCGGTGTTGTCCAGTGACTCACCGTGGGCGTAGCCCCAGAATTCCCGCCGGACCCGCTCGTGCAGCCGCTCGGCGAACGCCTCCGCCAGCCGGTCGGCCAGTGCCTTGGCCAGGATGGCGTTGTAGTCGTCGTGCCGGGACGCGAACTCCGCCACCAGCGCGTCGAGCCCCACGCCCGCGGTGACCGCGAAGGCCCCGACGTGGTCGGGGACTCCACTGTCGCGAGGAGCCACGTAGTCGGCGAGCGCCAGGTTGGGCCGGCCCGGCGGCTTCGACATCTGCTGCCGCAGGGTATGGATCGTCGCGATCGGCTCGGTCCGGTCATCGTCCCCGTAGATCTCGATGTCGTCGCCCACCGCCGCGGCGGGGAAGAGTCCGAAGACCGCGCGCGCGGTCAACAGGCGCTCGCGGACGATCCGGTCGAGCAGCGCCCGGGCATCGTCGAACAGATTCCTCGCCGCGGCTCCGACGACCGGGTCCTCCAGGATCGCCGGGTAATGCCCCGCGAGCTCCCAGGTCTGGAAGAACGGCGTCCAGTCGATGCGCTCCACCAGCTCCGAGAGCGGGTAATCCTCCAGCACTCGGACGCCGGGCGCGCAGGGCGCCGGGGGTGAGGCCGCCGGCCAGTCGATCGCCAGGCGATTGGCCCGCGCGTCGGCGAGGGACACCAGGCGCTCGTTCGGGCCCCGGCCCGCGCGCTCCTCCCGGATCCTCTGGTACTCGGTGCGCACGTCGCGCGCGAAGCCTCCGCGCAGACCGTCGCTCAGCAGACTGGAGGCCACGCCCACGGCGCGCGAGGCGTCGAGCACGTGCACCGTCGTCCCGTGGTAGTGCGGCTCGATCTTCACCGCCGTGTGGGCCCGCGAGGTCGTGGCGCCGCCGATGAGGAGCGGCAGCTCGAACCCCTCGCGCTCCATCTCGCTCGCGACAAAGCTCATCTCCTCCAGCGAGGGCGTGATGAGCCCGCTCAGCCCGATGAGGTCCACGCCTTCGCGCCGGGCGGTCTCCAGGATTCTCGCGGAGGGGACCATCACGCCGAGATCGATGACCTCGTAGTTGTTACACTGAAGCACCACGCCCACGATGTTCTTCCCGATGTCGTGCACGTCCCCCTTCACGGTCGCCAAAAGCACCTTGCCGTTGGAGCGGGTGCTCGCCGTCTGGTCGCGCTCGGCCTCGATGTAGGGAATGAGGTGTGCCACGGCGCGTTTCATCACCCTGGCGCTCTTCACCACCTGGGGCAGGAACATCTTCCCGGCGCCGAACAGATCGCCCACGATGCTCATCCCCGCCATCAGCGGCCCCTCGATCACCTCGATCGGGCGGGCAGCCTGGAGCCTGGCCTCCTCGGTGTCCTCCACCACGAAGTCCGCGATGCCCTCGACCAGCGCGTGCGCCAGGCGGTCCGCGACCGGCTTCTCCCGCCACGAGAGGTCCGTGATTCGGGCGGCGGCCTGCCCCTTCACCGAGTCCGCCACCTCGAGCAGCCGCTCGGTGGCGTCGGGGCGCCGGTTCAGCACCACATCCTCCACCCGCTCCAGCAGCTCCGGCGGGATATCGGCATAGATCGGGAGCGCGCCGGCGTTCACGATTCCCATGTCCATCCCGGCCTCGATGGCGTGGTAGAGAAACACCGCGTGGATCGCCTCCCGCACCGGGTCATTGCCCCGGAATGAAAAGGAGACGTTGCTCACCCCGCCGCTGATCAGCGCGTGGGGCAGCTCCGCCTTGATGCGGCGAGTGGCCTCGATGTACGCCTGAGCGTAGCCGGCGTGCTCCTCGATCCCGGTGGCGATCGCGAAGATGTTGGGATCGAAGATGATGTCCTCGGGCGGCAAGCCCACCCGCTCGGTGAGGATCTTGTAGGCCCGGCGGCAGATCTCCACCTTGCGGTCGGCGGTGTCCGCCTGGCCCTGTTCGTCGAAGGCCATCACGATCACGGCCGCGCCATAGCGCCGCACCAGGGTCGCCTGCCGGACGAACTCCTCCTCACCCTCCTTGAGGCTGATCGAGTTGACCACGCTCTTGCCCTGAACGCACTTGAGCCCGGCCTCGATCACCGACCACTTGGAGGAGTCGATGACCACGGGCACCCGGCTGATGTCCGGCTCCGAGGCCATGAGCTGAAGGAAGGTCTTCATGGCGAGGGCGGAGTCGAGCATCCCCTCGTCCATGTTCACATCCAGCATCTGCGCGCCGTTCTCCACCTGTTGGCGGGCGATCTCGAGTCCCGCGTCGTACTCGCCGGCCAGGACCAGCTTCGCGAACTTCCGCGACCCCGTGACGTTGGTCCGCTCTCCCACGTTCACGAAGTTGCTCTCGCGGCGGATGGTGATCGGCTCCAGGCCGCTCAGCCGGAGGTGCGGCTCCAGGATGGGAGGTCGGCGCGGCGGGAGGCCGCGCACCGCCTCCGCGAAGGCGCGGATGTGCGCCGGCGTAGTGCCGCAGCAGCCGCCGACCAGATTCACCAGCCCGTGCTCGGCGAACTCGCGGAGCACTGCGGCCATCGACTCCGGCGTCTCGTCGTACTGTCCGAATTCGTTGGGAAGTCCCGCGTTGGGGTGCGTGCTCACCAGCACCGGCGCGACCCGCGACAGCTCCTGCACGTAGGGCCGGAGCGCCGCGGGGCCGAGGGCACAGTTGAGCCCGATGCTGAGCGGCGAGGCGTGAGCCACCGAGTGCCAGAACGCCTCGGTCGTCTGGCCGGAGAGGGTCCGGCCCGACGCGTCGGTGATCGTGCCGGAGATCATCACCGGGACCCGGGTGCCCAGCGCGTCGAAGACCGATTCCACCGCGAAGATCGCGGCCTTGGCATTGAGCGTGTCGAAGATGGTCTCGATGAGGAGCAGGTCCGCGCCGCCGTCGAGCAGGCCGCGCGCCGCCTCGGAGTAGGTCGCCACCAGCTCGTCGAAGCCGATGTTCCGGAAGCCGGGATCGTTGACGTCGGGCGACAGGGAGGCGGTGCGGTTGGTGGGCCCCAGGACTCCCGCCACGTAGCGCGGGCCGTCGGGCTCCCGGAGCTCGAACTCGTCGGCCGCCGAGCGGGCGACCGCGGCCGCGGCGTGGTTCAGCTCGTAGACCAGGTCCTCGAGTCCGTAGTCCGCCTGCGAGCTCGCCGTGCTGGTGAACGAGTTGGTCTCGATGATGTCCGCGCCCGCCTCGAGGTACGCGGCGTGGATCGCGCGGATCACCTTCGGCTGGGTGATGGAGAGGAGATCGCTGTTGCCCTTGAGCTCGCGGCCCCATCCGGCGAACCGCTCGCCCCGATAGTCCCGCTCCTCCAGGCGGTAGGTCTGGATCATCGTCCCCATCGCCCCGTCGAGCAGCAGGATCCGCCGCGCCAGCAACGGCTCGAGCAGGGCGAGCCGCTCCGAGCGGGTCCGGCTGGAGCTGACGGCGGGGGCGGGTGGCGAGGCGGTCGGCACAGGGTCCTCCTGCGAAAAATCCCCGAAGGCTAAACGCCACGGGGCAAGCGTTTTAGCGGATTGTTTAACGTGGCCGCAAGCAGCGCAAATCGCCACGGATTCAATTGTCGTACTCTCTCAACCTAACGGGATTGCCACCGGCGACAAGTGGGATCAGAGTCCCAGCCGGCGCCCCGTCTCCTCGGCCGACAGTCCCGCCACCGCCACCAGCTTGGTTCGGCCGGTCAGCCCCGAGACCAGCTCCACCGCCGACCGGGGCACCTCGAGCCGCAGGGCTAGAAAGCGGATCAGCGCCTCGTTGGCCGCGCCCTCCACCGGCGGCGCGGTCAACCGGACCCGGATCGCGTCTCCCGACACTCCGACGACTTCCTCCCGCGAGGCGCGGGGCTGGACCCGGAGCCGCAGGCGGACCCCGGTGGCAGTCGGTGAGATCGGGGAGGACGGCTTCACAGCATCCCGAGCACCAGGTTTCGCGCGACCAGGAGCACCAGCCAGGCCACCATCGGGCTGAAGTCGATCATGCCGGCCGGCGGAAGGATCCGGCGGATCGGGCGGATGACCCAATCGGTCAGGAACACCAGCGGGCGCATCCACGGCCGGTACTCCGAGACCCCGAACCATGACGCGATGACCCGGACGACGAGCGCGGTCATCACCAGGGTGAAGGCCCATCCCACGAGAATCCTGATCCAGTCCCGGGGACTCGCGGTCGCCAGTGCGCTCACCGCACCCGCCATGCCGAGCAGCCAGTTGACGAGGCTCAGCAGCAGAAGGCCACCCAGAATCACGATGCCGACGAGCCAGAGCGGGGCATCCTGCGGGTTGCCGCCGAAACGGATCACCCGGCGCTCCAGCGGCAGCACCACCGGGTCGCTCACCCGCCGGACCAGCCTCGGCCACGCCCCGAATGGGCCGATCTTGCGACGCCGCACCGCCCAATGCGTGAGCGCGACGACCGAGGCGTACAGGAGGGCCGCGACGACGATGCCGCGGGCCAGAGTATCGAGGGTGGAGTGAAGCATGGACCGGCCGGGGAGGGCGGACTACCGGCCCGGGCCGCCGACCTCGATGGGTCGTTGGGCGCCCGAGGTCGACATGCACATGAGGGTGAACCGGCCCGCGTTGATGGCAGCCTCCTCGAGGATATGACTGTCGCCCCGGCAGGAGGTGATCTGGCGGCCCGCTGTCTTGCGAAACTGCACGGTGACCACCGGTTCCCGGTTGACGTTCAGGACGTGACGCGCGGTGGTAGGGGTGAGGCTGTCGACGCCCATCTGGCGAAGACTAGACGCGGGGCGCCCCCGATGAGAGCCACGGTAGTCCACCGCCCGGTCCACCAGCTCCAGCACCTCCCGTCCGAGGGTCTCGGCGTCCTGCTGGTCGACGGGGAGAGCGGACTTGGGTGCCTCGGCCGCGGATGGCTTGCCGGCTTCTTTCCCGCACGCGGCGGCCAGCCAGACGAGCGTCAAGACCGGCCAGTGGCGGAGCCGCCTCATTCCATCGCGAATTCGCGGTTGAACACGACCTCGAAGCTGAAGGTCTTGGCCCGGGCCCTGGTCTCCATCAGCTCCGCGATGCGCCGAAGGCGGCTCGGGATCCCCATGATCTTTTCCTGTGCCTTCCGGCCCAGCTCCCCCAGTCCCTCGAAGCTCTCGATCTTCCAATAACGGATCTGCTCCTGCACGATGCGGAGATAGTCCCGGGGGCCGTAGATCCCGGAGCGCCGGATCACCTCGGCCAGGTCCTTGAAGCCCGGAATGGTGATGCCGGGCATGTCGATCGCGGGGAGGATGAAGGACGCCGAATGGAGCGCCTGGTCGGGGTCCCGCTTCAGGATCTCCTCGAAGACCGTGCGATAGAAGGCGTAGTGCCGGGCCTCGTCCTTGGCCACGTGTGCCAGCACCTCGCCCAGCCGGGGCTCGTACTCGCCGACGATCTTGCCGGTCTCTGCGTGGGAGAATTGGGTGGCCCGCTCCTGAACCGTAGTGTAGGCGAAGACGCGGTAGGGGTCCCGGTCCCATTCGGGGTGGAAGCCGCGCCGGAGATATTCGAACTGCATCTCCTCGATCTTCCGCTGGTCGAACAGCCGGGTGTCGCGGGCGTAGTCGTGGAGGACCTGGCCGTGCCGGTCTTCCTCGGCGGTCCACAGGTTGTTCCAGAGGCGCCAGAAGCTCTCGTCGCCGAGGTACACCGCGAGGAGCCTGTGGAAATGCGGCAACCCCTCCTCGGTGAGGAGGTTGAGAGCCAGGGCGGCACGCGCGTGGTCGGGGATTCCTTTCGCCTGGTTCCGGAGCTGCGCCTGGAACTCGTCCGGGTCGCTGTCCGGCGCGGGACCGAGGAGATCGGAGGGGAACCATAACTCCCGCTTCCGCTCGTGAAGCTCCATGAGCTCCCCTACTCGGCCTTCGAGGTCCCTCAGGACTTCGACTTTGGATTCCAGCTCGCGCGCGGGGTCGGTAATGGTACCCATGAGTATCCCTGGACGTCGGTTAGCCCTCTAAATGCAGACCGGACCAGCCCCTAAAGATAGCGCGGCTGGTCCGGTTAATGCCAACGTGGCGGGGCGCTGCTCAGTCCGAAACCGTGAGCCGCTTTTCCATGAGGGACCAGGGGCGCTGACCGATGTAGTTCTCTCGCCGGAACACCGGGTTCCACCCCAGCGCGGCCAGAAGCCCCTCGGAGCGCTCGTCGTCGGTCCAGAACTCGGCCAGGTGGGCGCCGCCGTCCACTGCCCGTTCCTCGAACGCGGCCAGGAGCCGGTGGGCGTGGCCGCGATGCCGCTCCTGCGGCAATACCACCACATCCACCAGGTGGGCTACCCCGCCACGCAACCAGTAGCGCAGGCCCCCGATCCAGTCACCGATCTCGTTGCTCAGCATGAGATAACGCTGCTCCGGCCCGCCGCTGCGACCAGCCGCGTCCTCCTCCTGCTCGATGAGCTCGGAGTACCAGGCCGCAAAATCGCCGTCCTGTTCCATTTCCCGGATGGTGAGTTCGCCCATGGTTCCCGCCAGAAAGGGAGACTACATCCGCATGTACGCAACACTAGTGCCAGCCTAGGAGTTCCACCGTGAAGTCAGTCACCTCACGCCGCGTCGTGCCCAATCTCCTTACGTTGCAGGGTGTCACCGGCTACTCTGGGGTGCAAGGAGGTGAACGATGACGGACGCGCCGCATGGCAGTCGACCGGCAATCGTGACGTGCCTGTTCTGTCACAAGGCAAATCGGGTGGATCTCGCCCGGCTTTCCGGCGGACCGAAGTGCGGCAACTGCGGACGGCCCATCCGGCTGGATCGGCCCGTCCCGGTGACCGATGCCGACTTCGACAAGGTGGTCAACGGCTCGAGTGTCCCGGTCCTGGTCGACTTTCACGCCGACTGGTGCGGCCCGTGCAAGATGATGGCCCCGGTGCTGGACGACTTCGCCCGAAGTCACGCGGGCGACGTGCTGGTGCTGAAAATGGACACCGATGCCAGCCCGAGGACACCATCCCGCTTCGGCATTCGGGGCATTCCCACCCTGATCGTCTTCGAGCACGGCCGGGAGAGTCGGCGCCACGTGGGGGCGGCGCAACTGCCGGAGCTGGAGAAACTGGCCCTGGTCGACACCGGAGCGGGGGCCCAGGCGCCGTCGTCACCCGCTCAGAGCGGGCGGCACTGACGGGACGTGGCCGGACGACGCGAGCAGGCGATGCTCTCGTCCATGCCCTGCACCATCGGCCCGCACGCCGCCGTCTGCGCCTGCTCGCTGGCCGATTCCTCGGTGGCGCCGGAGGCAGTGGCGGTCCGTTGCTCGCCCTTGAAGTCTACGGTGACGGTACACTCGATGCGCTGATCCTCCAGCGTGGTGTACACTACGAAGGCGATGAAGGCCACGATCGCCAGCACGGTCACGAGTCGCGCGCGACTGGTCATGGCAGGACGGACTCCCCGATCCATCTGAGGTAGGCGGGATCCCCCTCGGCCACCGGCAGCGCGATGATCTCCGGGGTCTCGTAGGGGTGCAGCTCGCGGATGCGGGACACCATGGCCGACACTCGCGCGGACGTTGTTTTCAGATGGCAGTACCACTCGGCCGCGGTCTCGACCTCTCCCTGCCACCGATAGACACTCGACACGGGGCCCACCACCTGGGCGCACGCGGCGAGCCGCTCCTCCACCAGCCGGGAGCCGATGCGTTGCGCCGACTCACGGTCCGGCAGCGTGGTCGTCACCTGGCGGTACTCGGTCACGGTCCGGCACCTCCGATGGAGAGCCGTCAGTCGGCCAGCGGAACGACTCCCAGGCGCCAACCGCTCTTGAAGTCCACCGTGATCCGGTTGGTCAGCGGATCCGCCACGGCATTGGCCACATCGGGCTGGCTGCGGGCGAAGGTCACCGCCGAGTCCATCCCGGCCTGGGCGAAGTGCCGGGCGATGGCGACGGCCTCGGCCTGCTCCCGGCCGTACCGGGCCATCTGATCGGCCGGCACCAGCCCGCCGCTGTCGGAGATGCGGTCGTAATAGTCGTAGGTCCGACACGAGGGGAGCGCCAGCAGCAGGGCCAGGGCGAACGAGCCGCGGATCATCGGAAGGGCCTCGGGGTAGAGATCGGGTGTCACGCCCGAAAGTAATGCCGGGCGTCTCCCGAGGCGACGGGTTAGCTTACGCTTTTTCCTTACCGGGGCTTCTCATGAGCGGCATCTCCAACATTCCCCACCCCCGCAACGAGCCGGTCTTGAGCTACGCGCCGGGGACACCGGAGCGCGCCGCGCTCAAGGCCGCCCTCGGGGCCGTCGGCGCGCAGCAGATCGAGATTCCGGCCGTGGTCGCCGGACGCGAAGTGCGGTCGGGGGTGACCCACGACGTCGTGTCCCCGCACTGCCACCAGCGCGTGCTCGCCCGGGTGCACCAGGCCGACACCGCCACCATCGAGCGCGCCACCAAGGCCGCCACGGAGGCGCAGCGCGACTGGGGCCACTGGCGGTTCGAGGACCGCGCCGCGGTCTTCCTCAAGGCCGCCGAGCTGCTCGCGACGGCCCACCGCCAGCTGCTCAACGCGGCCACCATGCTGGGCCAGAGCAAGACCGCCTTCCAGGCCGAGATCGACAGCGCCTGCGAGCTGATCGACTTCCTCCGCTTCAACGTGCATTTCGCCGAGCGGATCTACCAGGAGCAGCCGGAGTCGTCTGCGGGCATGTGGAACCGGCTGGACCACCGGCCCCTGGAGGGGTTCGTCTACGCCATCACGCCGTTCAATTTTACCGCGATCGGCGGCAACCTTCCGACCGCCCCGGCGCTGATGGGGAACGCCGTGGTCTGGAAGCCCTCGGCCACCGCGACGCTCAGCAACTGGCACTTCTTCCGGCTGCTCGAGGAGGCCGGCCTTCCTCCCGGCGTCATCAACTTTCTCCCGGGCGACTCGGTCGAGGTGAGCCGCGTGCTCCTCGCCGACCGGAACCTCGCGGGGATCCACTTCACCGGGTCCACCCCGGTGTTCCGGAGCCTCTGGCGCACGGTCGGCGAGAACCTCGACAAGTACGCGGGCTATCCCAGAATCGTCGGCGAGACCGGCGGCAAGGACTTCATCGTGGCGCACGCGAGCGCCGACGCCGAGGCGCTCGCGGTCGGCATGGTCCGCGGGGCGTACGAATACCAGGGCCAGAAGTGCAGCGCGGCATCGCGGGCCTACGTGCCCGACACCCTCTGGCCCGAAGTGCGCGACCGGGTGACCGCCATGATCGCCGACATCCGGATGGGCGACGTCGCCGACTTCCGCAACTTCATGGGTGCAGTGATCGACAAGCGGGCCTTCGACCGCATCCGCGCGCACCTAGAGCGGGCGAAGCAGGCTCCAGGCGTCCGGGTGGTCGCCGGCGGCGGCACCGACGATTCGGTCGGTTGGTTCGTGGAGCCGACGCTGCTCCAGGTGGACGACCCGATGTATCAGACCATGTGCGAGGAGATCTTCGGCCCGGTGCTCACGGTGCACGTGTACCCGGCCGCCAAGTGGTCCGAGACGCTCGCGCTGGTGGACCGGACCGGTCCCTATGCGCTCACCGGCGCCGTCTTCGCGCGAGACCGTGCCGCGGTCGCGGAGGCCGATCGCGCGCTGCGCTACGCCGCCGGCAACTACTACGTCAACGACAAGCCGACCGGCGCGGTGGTGGGTCAGCAGCCGTTCGGCGGAGGGCGGGCCAGCGGCACCAACGACAAGGCGGGCTCGGTGCTGAACCTGCTGCGCTGGATCTCGCCCCGGGCGATCAAGGAGACCTTCGCGCCACCGAAGGACTATCGGTATCCCTTCATGACCGAGGCCTGAAGCCCTACGGCCGCACCACGAGCTCCCTTCGGTCCGCGTCGTAGGTCACCAACAGTACCTCGCGGGGCCGGAGTCGGACCACCCGCTCCAGGGCCAGTCGGCGCGGGACCGCCGCCTCACGGGCGCGCCGACCCCGCGACGCTTCTCCGTCTTCGACCTCTTCCTCTTCGCCGTCCTCCTCTTCCTCTTCGCTGTCCTCCGCTTCGGCCTCCGCGTCCCGCTCGGCGGGCCCTACCCGCTCGAACGTCACCGTGAGGCGATGCTCCCCAGGGGCCAGCGCGAGCTCCCGGTAGACGTAGAGCGGCCGCACCTGCACCTCTCCCGAACCCTGCACCGGTGCGTCCATCCGCCGCCGGCCGTCGAGCTCCACCCGCAGCCGGTACTCGGCCGTCGTCCCCTCGCAGGTCCGTGTTTGGCGCATGTGCTGCGGCAGCTCCTGCTGCTCTTCCGGCGACAGCTCGCGGCAGATCTCCACCCGCTCGCCCCGGGCCCGCCAGGAGAGGCGGAGCAGCGCCTCGGGGCCGGGCTCCGGCGTGTAGGGCAGCCGCGAGAGCGCCGCCAGTGCCGCGGTCGCGCCGACGGCGGCGGCGACGGCGAGCAGCGTGCGCAGCCCGCGGCTCACGGATCCTCGACCGGGTCGCAGAGGAGGAGAAGATCGATCCGCTCCTCCCCGGGCCCCACGGCCAGTTGCCGGATCTCCGCATGGAACTGCCGGATCTCCTCGAGCAGACGCGCGCGCTCGCCCAGCCCGCCGTGCGCGATCCGCACCCGGCGCCGGTCCACACGCTCCTTCAGCTCGGCCTCCCGCTCGTGGTACACCCGCTCTTCCAGCCAGCGGGACCCTTCGCGGTTCCAGCAGTCGCGCAGCGGACAGGCGGCGACCAGCACCCCGCCGGCCCCGGCGCGCACCAGGTACTCGATCACGGAGGTGTGGAGGTTCCCGGCGCACTGCAGCGGATAGACCGGGTGCCCGTCCACCGCGTCCGAATCGGCGAACCCGCCCGCGCCGCGGGTGCAGGCCACGACGACGATGTCATTCGCGCCCGGCCGCCGCTCCGCGACGAAGGCACGCACGCGCTCGAGCTGGTCGCGACCGGTGCGCCCCGGCGGGCCGACACCCATCGGCGCGCAGGAGCCGGCGCAGATGCCGCAGCTCACGCAGAGATCGGGTGTCACGTGTGCCACGACGTCGGCCCGGCCGTCGGCTCGCGGGAGCATCTCGATCGCTTCGTACGGACAATCGAGCGCGCACTGACGGCATCCGGTGCAGAGCCGCTCGTCCACCACCGACTTGAGCGGCTGCCGGGCCACCGCCGGCCGGGACCACACCGGCACCAGCAGCACCGCGAGGACGAGCGCGCTCCCGACCAGCCAGATCGACCAGACCGGCCTCCCCTCGGTGAGGGGGAGCCAGAACGCGTAGAAGAGATCGAGCGGCGCCCGCTCGGGCCGCGCGAACGGGGTAGCCTCCGGCGCCAGCGTCACCGGCAGCAGCACCGCCGCGCCGGTGAGAACGGCGAACACGGTCCACATGAGCCGGCGGGGCGGCAGGAGCACTGGACGGGCGACGCGGGACACGTGGAGCCAGAGCCCGATGCCGAGCCCGATCGGCAGAGCAATGTGAAGAAAGAGATTGAGAAAGAAGAAGGCCCCGCCGAGCGGCCTCTCGCCGGTGAACGCCCGGCCGATCGGCTCGGAAAAGAGCGGCAGCAGATCGAGGAACCGCGCGCCCTCCACCGCAAGCAGCTGGCCGAAGGTGTCCCACACCATCACGTAGCCGGTCCAGCCGCACACCAGGATCAACCCGAAGAGCACGAGGCCGGAGATCCAGGCCAGGGTCCGTGGCCCCCAGCGGCGGCCCTGGGCGTAGACCCGGAGTGCGTGCAGCGCGGCCGCCACCACGGCCGCGTCGCTGGCGTAACGGTGGAGCCCACGGATCCACCGACCGAGCCAGACCTGGTCGGTGATGCGGCCGACCGACTGGTAGGGAGAGCCGACCCGGTAGAAGAGGAGCAGGTAGACGCCGGTGAGGATGAGCAGCAGCAGCAGCGCCACCGTGAGGGCGCCGCTCTGGTAGATCGGGTTGCCGCGCCATCCGTAGAGCCGGTTCATCACGGCATCGAGCCTGGCGAGGGCGCGACGCGCGGCGATATCGAGCGATTGGATTAAAGAAATCATTAGCCGCCGGAGTGCGGGCGTGCCGCGCTTGCGGGTCGAGATCATAATAGCGACAATGAGAGCAATTCATCCCGTCTCAGTCCCTCGTTTGCCCAACGCACCTCGCGTCCCGTGACCGGCGCCCCGCCCGGCGCGGGCACACGCGAAGTCAGGAGCTGCCGATGCCGCCGGAGCAGCGTTCCGCCGCCGATCCGAGCGAGCCCGTCCCCTTGGGTCAGCGGTTCTTCGACAACTGGCTCCTGCTGATGGTCCTCGGCATCGTCATCATGCTGCTGGTCTTCACCGGCTGGGGCCTCTGGGAGATCACCAGCCTCGAGCCCTCCCCGCTTCCCTGAGGGAGCCATGGAAACCCATACCGGCATGCAGTCTCCCAAGGGCGTCTGGTGGAAGCGGGCGCACCCAACCGAGCGCATGTGGGTGGCGATCGCGTTCGGCTGGTGCATGGTCCTCTTCGCCATGATGCCGCTCTGGCACTTCAAGGGCGGGCAGAATCCGGCCGGGGTCCGATACAGGGTGAAGCCCGCTGACTACATGCGCCGGACCCAGGAGTTCATCGCCGCCCACAAGGTGGGCACCGACCAGGGGATTCCGATCGTCGAACCGCCGGCCGGGAGCGACATCTACCTCATCGGGCTCAGCTTCGCCTGGCATCCGATTCTCAAACTCCGGCAGGGAACCGAGTACACCCTTCACCTCTCCTCGCTGGATGTGAACCACGGGTTCAGCCTCTACCCGATGAACATCAACTTCCAGGTGGTGCCGGGCTACGACTATGGCCTGCGGGTCACGCCCACCGAGGCCGGGGACCTCCGGATCGTCTGCAACGAGTTCTGCGGCATCGGCCACCACACGATGGTGGGCCGGGTGATCGTCACCGACAGCGCCGGCCGGGAGGTCGCGGTCGCCGACCGGGCGGAGATCACCCGGGAGGTGGCGCCATGACAGCGCCGGCGAAGGCCGGGGACTTCCGCACCTGCCCGGTCACCGGCCTCCAGATCCACCGCGATGCCGAGCGGCTGATCCGCGCCAACGCGGTGGCGGCGACGGTATCGCTGCTCATCGGTGGGATCGCCGCGGTGCTGGTGCTCCTCACCCGCTGGCAGGCGGTACACCTCCTCCCGGCGCACTGGTTCTACCGAATCCTCACGGTGCACGGGATGAGCATGCTCATCTTCTTCATCCTGTTCTTCGAGATGGGGATCCTGTACTTCACCAGCGCCGTCCTGCTGAACAGCCGGGTGGCGGCGCCCCGGACGGCGTGGGGCGCGTTCTGGCTCATGGTGGGCGGCGCGCTCGTCGTCGAGTGGGCGATGTGGACCGGCCGGGCCGACGTGCTGTTCAGCTCCTACGTTCCGCTCCGGGCGCATCCGCTCTACTACCTCGGCATCATCATCTTCGCGGTCGGCGCGCTGGTGGTGACGATCCTGTTCTTCGCCACCCTGGTGGTGGCCAAGCGGGAACGCACCTACCACGGCTCGGTACCGCTGATCACCTACGGCGGCGCCACCGCCGCCATCATTTCGGTGATCACGCTGGGGCACGGGGCGGGGATCTACATCCCGACCTTTCTCTGGTCGCTCGGCCTGATGGAGGTGGACCCCCAGGTGTACCGGATGGTGTGGTGGGCGCTGGGCCATTCCTCGCAGCAGATCAACGTCGCCGCGATGGTGGCGGTCTGGTACCTTCTCGGCGCGCTGACGGTGGGGGCGGTGGTGCTCAACGAGAAGATCAGCCGCACCGCCTTCGTGCTGTACATCCTCTTCATCTCGATGGCGTCGGCGCACCACCTGCTGGTGGATCCGGGGATGGGACCCGCCTGGAAGATCGTCAACACCAGCTACTTCATGTACATGGCCGTGCTCGCCAGCCTGATCCACGGCTTCACCGTGCCCGCCGGGATCGAGCTGGGCCAGCGGCTCCGCGGCTTCGGCGACGGACTCTTCGGCTGGCTCCGGCGCGCTCCCTGGGGCGATCCGGGGTTCAGCTCGCTGATCTTCTCCATCGTGGTGTTCGGCTTCGTCGGCGGCATCACCGGCGTGACCTTCGGCACCGAGCAGATCAACATCATCGCTCACAACACCCTCCGCATCCCGGGGCACTTCCATTCGACCGTGGTGAGCGGGACCGCGATGGCGTTCATGGGGCTCACCTACTACGTCATTCCCCTGATCTTCCGGAAGCAGGTCGCGTTCTACCCGCTGGCGCGGATCCAGCCCTACCTCTTCGCCGGCGGGATGCTGCTCTTCTCGATGACCATGACGTTCGCCGGGACGTTCGGCGTGCCGCGGCGGCACTGGGACATCAGCTTCGCCCAGGCGCCGTTCGACGTGCAGTTCAACCCGGCGGTGGATCTCCTCCTCGGGCTCATGGCCGTCGGCGGCCTGCTGGCCGCTGTCGGCGGCGCCGTCTACATCGTCGTGACGGTCTGGTCGGTCTTCTTCGGCAGGCCGCTGGAAACGCGGGCGGGGGCCGCGGTTGGCGTGCCGCCGGGCATCGGGTCGCCGCCCCGCCACCTCCCGGACGCGGATCGGATCAACGAGGAGCTGCATTCGCCGGCGCGGGGACTGTGGGGCCCTGCACCCGGCACGCTGTCGCTGGCGTTCGTCTTCCTGCTGGCGTTCGTGGTCTACTACTTCGTCAACTGGAAGCTGCTGTCGTTCGTATGGAAAGTGGGCTGAGCGCCAGGGTCGTCGGTGGCCGGGGGGCCTGGGCGCTCGGCGCCCTCGCGCTGATACTGATGATCACCGCCGGGTGGTGGGCGTTCGCCCTCTGGCCGCTTCCCAACGAGGCGCCGGCGTGGCTCGCCCGTGCCCGCGCGACCTGCTTCGGCGTGCAGTCGAGCGGCCTGCCGCACATGGGCGGCTGGCTGCTCCTGATCGGGGAGCCGCTGGGAATGATCGGGGTGCTGCTGGTGGTCTGGGGGGACGCGGTAATCGAGGGGTTCCGCGGGCTCGCCCGCTCGCCAGCCGGGCGCGGCACCCTGGCGCTGGCCGCGGCCGTCCTCCTGGGCGGAGCGTCCCTCGCCGGTGTGCGGGTCGGCGAGCTCATGGGCGAGCCCTTCCCGACGGATGGCGCGGGTCTCGCCGATGCCTCGGTCTCCCGAGTGGACCGACTGCCGCCGCCGCTCCGTCTGGTGGACCAGGCCGGCGACACGGTGACGCTGGCCCACTTCAGTGGCCGCCCGCTGCTGCTCGCCTTCGCCTACGGCCACTGCCGGACCGCCTGTCCGGTCGTCGTGCGCCATTTGCTGGGCGCCCAGCGGCTGGCGGCGCCCTCTCGTCCCGCGATCCTCTTCGTGACGCTGGATCCCTGGCGCGACACGCCGGACCGCCTGCGGTACATCGCCGAGGGGTGGGGGCTATCGGACGACGCGCGGCTGCTGGGCGGCTCGGTGGAGGCAGTGGAGCGGGTGCTGGAGGCGTGGCAGGTGGCCCGGGGCCGCGATCCGCATACCGGTGAGATCGCCCATTCCACCACGGTGTACGCCATCGGCCGCGATGGACGGATCGCGTACCAGGCGGCGGGCATCGGCGGGGAAGAGCTGGCGGAGCTGGTGGGGCGGCTCTGACGGGTATCGAGACGGGGTGATAAATGATACTGCTGGCTTTGG
>Ga0299913_10001441_pt1 | contig 17540 bp, 18 predicted proteins | sample RVTome_9_FD_201360 | JGI IMG/M metagenome (GOLD analysis project Ga0299913, IMG submission 201360) | Soil microbial communities from uranium-contaminated site in the Upper Colorado River Basin, Wyoming, United States - RVT155D38 (version 2) ... | reverse complement strand
ACGGGCGGCGGTTCGGCTACGCCGAGGCCGACGTGGTGAACGAGGCGGGAGACCTCCTCGCCCGGGCCACGGCGACGTTCACCATCCTGCCCGAGCGCGATCAGTAGTCGACGTCCATGTCCTGCATCACGCGGGCGAACTCCGTGAGCGCGCCCTGCAGCTGCATCAGGAGCGTCATCGAGCCGTTGATCCTGATCTTCCCCGTCATGAACGCGCTCACGGGGTTCAGCTCGCTCCGGGCGAGTGCAGCCGCGGTCTCGTAATCCTGCTCGATCGTGGCGTCCGCCTTGTCGGCGTCGCCCGATCCGAGCTCGACCTTGCCGCCCGAGAAACGGAGCCAGTACCGCTTCTGCCCCTCGGGCGTGGCGATCACGTTCTGGATCGTCGCGTTCGCGCTCGCCGAGGCCTTGGCGAAGGCCTCGGACGCGTTCAGGCGCTGTTCGAGCTCGGTGGTCCACTCGTCGGAGAGGAACTGAACGGGCACGGCGGCCTCCAGTGTCGGCGGTTGGTTCCGGGAGTCTAGAGCCCTCGCTCGCCGCCGGACGGTTCGCCCTCAGGCGTCCTCGAAGAGTTGCGGCTCGGTGAGGTGACGGACGTCGTTCAGGAACCGGACCTCGCGACGGGCGCCGTCGATGCCGATCACGCTGATCGAGGTGTTCTCCGGGAGGAAGAACATCTCCTGCTCGAGCCGGAGCAGTGGCGCCACGTAGGCGTTCACGACGCCGCCGTGACAGAACACGTACACGTTCCCCTCCGGATGCTCGGAGAGTGCACGTTCCACACCGGCCAGGACCCGCGCCCGGAAAGCCTTCAGGTCCTCGGATCCCGGAGCGTGCCGCCAGAAGGCCTCGTGGTTGCGGAAGCTGTGGAGCAAGGCCTCGTCGCCCCCGAGGATCTCCTCGAAGGTCCGGTTCTCCCAGTCGCCGATGAACGCTTCGGTCAGGTCCATGTCGTATCCGACGCCGATCCCCGCCTTGTTCGCGTACGCGAGGGCGGTCTCGCGGGCGCGTCGCAGCGGCGAACTCACGATCGCCGCCGGCGGATCCATCTGGAGCAACCGCCGCGCGAGGCGTTCGGCCTGGTCCCGTCCCTCCGCGGCGAGCGGCGGATCGTACTGATCGCCACGCGGCGTCGAGGAGAAATCGTCGTTGTCCAGATCCGAGCGTCCGTGCCGGATCAGGTACAGGACCCGGGTCTTCATCGCCGACGGCCCCGGGTTCGGTTGAGCTCGACGCGCCAGCATCCCTCGTGCCAGTGGCGGCGTTCGTCCGGCGCGTCCTGCGGCACGACGACGAGGTGCCAGGTGCCCGGCCGGATCTCGAGGTCGCAGCCGGGGCACCGGTACGGCTTGTCGCCCGTGAGCCTCCGCACGTCGAACCCCGGCGCGAGCGCCCACATCGGCGCTGCCGCCTGCGGCATCCCCGACTGCGGGGGCGGGTCCTCGGGCGCTCGCCGGTTCTTCCTCGGCATCAGCGCCCCTTCTTCGCGGCGGCGACGACCCGCAGGACGAACGGGGCGGCGCGTTCGGCGAGCGCCACGCCGATCTCGCGGTCGTCCGCCTTGGCGCCGGCGACCTTGAAAGAATGGCCACCACCGTCCACGGGCTCGAGCGTGGCGCGGTCGCCGAGCTTACGCACGACCTTCGCCAGCAGGGCCGGCGTCGCGAAGGGATCCTTCGTCCCCTGCACGAAGAGCATCGGCACCGCGATCCGGTACAGGTGCTCGTCGCGGATCCGCTCCGGCTTGCCGGGGGGATGGAGCGGATAACCGAGGAGGACGAGTCCGTCGGCCGGCATCCCGTCGGCGACGCACATCGAGGCGATGCGCCCACCCAATGACTTCCCGCCGGCCAGCACGGCGCGGCTCCCGGTCTTCGAAGCCGCCGCGTCGAACGCGGCGAGCCAGGCATCCCGAAGGACGCGCTCGGGGTCGGGCGCGCGCTTGCCCCGCTCCACGTACGGGAAGTTGAACCGGAGCGTCGAAACCCCGGCCTCCGCGATGGCCCCGCTGAACCCGGCCATGAACGGATGGTCCATCCCCGCGCCGGCCCCGTGCGCGAGGACCAGGGTCGCGACCGGCCCCTTCGGCGCGATCCACGCGGTGCTCACGCTCGTGCCGCCGACGTCGAGCGTTCCCCGGACCTCCGGCGATGCCATGCCTAGAATCCTCGCAGATGGCCGGAACCCTCTATCTGGGAACGTCGGGCTTCGCCTACGACGAGTGGAAGCACGGCGTCTTCTACCCCGAGGGGCTGAAGAACCGGGAGATGCTCTCGTACTACGCGAGCCGGTTCCCCTCGGTCGAGATCAACTACACGTTCCGGCGCTTCCCGACCGAGAAGTCCATGCAAACGTGGAAGGCCGAGACGCCGGAGGGGTTCCGGTTCACGCTCAAGGCGAACCAACGGATCACGCACTTCAAACGGCTGGCCGATGTCGATGAGGACGTCCGGGACTTCCTCGACCGCGCGAGGCTGCTCGGCGACCGGCTCGGGACGATCCTGTACCAGTGTCCCCCCACGTTGCATTACGACCGAGCGCTGATCGAGTCGTTCGTCGGCTACCTGCCCCCGCAGCCGACGGCGGCGATGGAGTTCCGCCACCCCTCGTGGGTCGAGGCGAAGGAGCTCCTCTCCGAGCAGGGCATCGCCTGGTGCGTCGCCGAGACCGACGAGAAGGACCCGGGACCCGACGACCTGTCGTGGGAGCCGTTCGGGTTCCTCCGGTTGCGCAAGACCGAGTACGACGATGCCGAGCTGTCCGCCTGGGCCGAACGCATCCGTCCCGTCCTCGACTCGGGCAACGACGTCTACTGCTACTTCAAGCACGAAGACGAGGGCCACAGCACGAAGATGGCCGACCGTCTGCGCGCGACGCTCGCCGGTTAGGTCGTGGGCGCGAGCCGGGCCTCGAGCGCGCGCTCGAGCTCCGCGATGCGTTCGGGGTCGTCGACCTTGCGGCCGAGCTCGTCCCGGACGTAGAACGCGTCGACCACACGCTCTCCGTACGTCGCCACCTTCGCGAGATGTACGTCGAGCTCGAGCTCGGCCAGCGTGCTCGTCACGTCGAACAGGAGGCCGATGCGATCGGGCGCCCCAACCTCGATCACCGTGAAGAAATCGGACGCGCCGTTGTCGACCGCGACGCGCACCGGAACGTCGTGACGCGGCGGCGGGTAGTGCTTGCGCTTCTCGCCCACCCGGTATGCGAGCGAGAGTCGGCCCTCGATCGCTCGCCGGAGCGTCCCGCGGAACTCGCGCCACCGCTCCTCCCCCACCTCGGCCTCGAACGCGCCCTCGACCTCGAAGACGTCAACGGCGACACCGTCGTCCGTCGTGAAGACCTGCGCGGTCAGGATCGAGAGACCCGCGAGCGACAGCGCCCCGGCGATCATCGAGAGCAGACCGGCGCGGTCGGCCGCCACGACGGTTACCGCGTAGGTGCCAGCTCGCGGGCCCGGCTCGGCATGGGTCCGAACGTCCCGCACCGTGATCGCTGGCGCGATCAGCGGGTACTGCCGCGCGATCCGCTCGGCGGGAAGCGCCAGCAGGTAGCTCCGAGGCATCCGTTCCAGGAAGCGGTCCACGGCTTGGGCGGTCTCGGTTCCGAGCGCGGCCCGGATCGCGTCGACGCGCTCGGTCAATCGCTCCGAGCTCTCCGCGCCGATGTCGCCGCGCTCGAGCACGTGTTGCACCTTCGCGACGAGCTCGCGGACGAGCGTCGCCCGCCAGGCGGTCCACGCGAGCGGTCCGGTCGCGCCGGCGTCGGCGATGGTCAACAGGTAGAGCGCCGCGAGCCGTTCGGGATCGCCGACGCGCGCCGCGACCTCGAGCACGAGGTCTTCGTCGTCCAGGTCGCGGCGCGTCGCCGTGTCCGAGAGCAGGAGGTGCTCCGCGACCAGGAAGCCGGCGAGCGCCGCGGTCCGTTCGGGCACCCGCATCTGCGCGAGCGTCTCGTTCGCGATCACGGCGCCGGCCGGAACGTGACCTCCAACGCCGGTCTTGCCGATGTCGTGCAGCAACGCCCCGAGCCGGAGGGCTTGTGGGTCGCTCACGATGCGGACCGCCTCGGCGACGAGCGGCTCGGCGGCGTCGGGGTCCTCCAGCAGGCGATCCATCCCCTCGAGCGCCTGCAGGAGGTGCACGTCGACGGAGAACCGGTGGTAGGGGTCGCGCTGGGGACGGCACCGGACGGCCGACCACGCCGGAAGGAACCGGACGAGGGCGCCCACCCGGTCGAGCGCCTCGAGCGCCCGGACGCCTTCAGTCCCGGTGGCGAGGAGGTCGAGGAAGGCATCGCGCACGTCGTCGTTCCAGTCGACCTGCTCGGGCAGCGCGGCGGCGTCGATCTGGTCGAGCGTTCCGGCCGGCATCACCCCGCGTTCCCTCGCCACCTGGACGAACGCGCGCAACACGCCCGCGGGTGTTGCTTCGATGTCGACGGCCCCCGACGTCCCTCGCAGGTACCGGTCGAGCGCCGAGCGGGAGATGTGTTCGACCTGTCGCGCATGCTCGAACACCGCGCGCATCAGCCCGTCGACGGCCGGGAGGGCCAGCTCGTCCTCGAACCCGAGGTGGCGGGCGACCATCGGCTGTTGCTCGAGCACGATCCGATCGGTCGCGCGTCCGGTCTCGATGTGCAGGGCGCTGCGAACGCGCTCGAGGAACTCGTCCGCGGCGTCGACGGATCCCCGCTCGGCCGAGCGGATCAGTCCCACGTCCTCGAGCGGCTCCCCGACGGCGGTCTCCAACCACCCGAGCAGCTGGACGTCGCGGAGCCCTCCGGCGCCCTCCTTCAGGTCGGGCTCCAGGAGCGAGGAGGCGGAACCGTGACGATCGGACCGCGCGTCCGCGTCCGCGCGTAGGTGTCCGGCGAGGGCGCGAGGATCGCGCCGAACGCCCTCAAGCACGCGTCGTCGCGTGTCGTCCCACACCCGTTCGTCTCCGGCGATCAGCCGACCGTCGAGCATCGCGGTCCGGACGTCGAGCCGCTCGGCCGCGAGCGCCTCAGATGCCTCTGGGGTTCGGACACCGTGCCCGATCTGCAGTCCCGCGTCCCACAACGGGTACAGGAGTGCCTCGGTGAGCTCGGATACCTCGTCGGGACGGTCGCCATCGTGGGCGATCAGCAGGTCGATGTCGGAGTGCGGCGAGAGGCGGCCCCGGCCGTAACCGCCGAGCGCGACGAGGGCGACCCCCGCGGGCGGCGCGGCCGCTTCGAAGAGCGTTCTCAGGCACCGATCCACCAGCTCGGCGCGCCGGCCGGCGGACCAACGGCCGTGATGACCGCGCGAGTAAGCGCGCTCGAGGGCGCCGAGCTCCTCGAGCAGCCGATGGACGGGCGCCGGACGTTCGGCGGGGTCGGCCATCGCCTCAGAGTGCGTCGGGGCCCATCTCGCCGGTGCGGATCCGCACCACCTGCTCGACGGGCGTGACCCAGATCTTCCCGTCACCGATCTTGCCCGTGCGCGCGGCCTTCGTTATCTCCTCCACCACGCTCGAGACCTGGTCGTCGTCGCACAGGACCTCGATCTTGACCTTCGGCACGAAGTCGACCTGGTACTCGGCGCCGCGGTAGACCTCGGTGTGGCCGCGCTGACGCCCGAACCCCTCGACGTCGGTGGTGGTCAGGCCGGCGACGCCGATCCCGCGCAGGGCCTCCTTGACCTCGTCGAGCCGGTGCGGCTTGACGATCGCGACGACCAGTTTCACGGAGCCTGCCTCCCGCGGCGAGTGGGCGCCTAGCTTATGTCAGCGCGCTGCGTCTTCCCCGAACTGCTTCCCGAAGAGGTGGAAGCTCCGGCGCTCGCGCATCCCCGCCTTCTCGTAGAGCCGCGTCGCACCCGTCGGGTTCTCCGAGTCGACGTTCAACAGGACCGATCCCACCCCGAGCTCGGCGAACCCCTCGAAGCTGCGGAGCAGCAGGGCTTTCGCGATACCCCTGCCTCGCGAGGCGCGACGGACGGCGACGATGTCGATCCAGCCGGCACCCTCCACGAGGCGGCCGATGGCGGCGCCCACGACGTCATCGCCCTCGATCGCGAGCGGTGCCAGCCGTGGATCCGTGCGACCCATCTGTTCCGCGTGGAGATCGAACGGATACGGTTCGTAGCCCCAGTGATCTTGGAACGCCTCCTCGATCGCGTCGAAGACGGCCTTCGCGTCGGCGTCGTGCCGGTACGGACGGATCGCGAGGCCCTCCGGTGGCGTCGTCGAGACCGGCGAGCCGAGATCGATCTGCATGTGCCAGAACGTCCGCACATGCGCGTACCCGCGTCGCAACAGGAGCGTGTTCGCCGACCCATCGGTCGAGTTCACCGCGTTGTGGAGCTTCGATGTCCCGACGGCGGCGGCGCGCTCTTCGGTCCAGTCGACCAGCGCCGCTCCCAGGCCTCGACGCCGATGATCGGGGTGCACGAAGCCGAACCCGTCCAGGGAGAGCTCGGGGTTGAGGCCGGACGCCTGCGCGTACGCGGTGAGGGTGCCGTCCGCCGCGTGGACCATCAGCGTGCTCGACGCGAGGTCGAACGTCGGGGTGCGCCAGTCCTCTTCGAGATGCTCGCGGACCGGATCCTCGAACCCGACGTCCGCGCGATCGCATGCGTTGCGGAGCGCCGCGACGGCGTCGAGATCGTCCCATGCGGCCGGCCGGGAGGAGTACCCCGCCGGCAGGATCACCCCGCGGCGGCCTTCCTGCGCGCGGGTTGCGCCTTCTTCGCCGCCGTCGTCTTCTTCGCCGCGGACTTCTTCGCGCTCGAGCGCCGAGCGCCGCCCGAGGATGACGGCGTCTTCTTCTTCGCGGCCTCGACGGATGCCTTCAGCGCGTCCATCAGGTCGACGACACGCGCCGGCGCGGCCGCGGCCGGAGCCTCGATAGGCTGGCCCGCGGCCTTGCGCTCGACGATGTCCATCAGCGCCTCGCGGTATTCGTCCTTGTAGGCGTCGGGTTTCCACGGTTCGGTGAGGTTCTGGATGAGCGCCTTCGCCATGTCGACCTCGTTCGCGCGCACCTTCTCCTCGGCGTCGAGCGTGTCGAACTCGGCAGCGCGGATCTCGTCCGGCCAGTACATCGTCTCGAGGACGAACACATCGTCCTTGAACCGCAGCGCCGCCAGGTGCTCCTTGTCGCGGAAGCTCACCTTCGCGATACCGACCTTGTTCTCCTCGGAGAGCGCCTTGCGGAGGAGCGCATAAGCCTTCGCGCCCGTCTCCTCCGGGACGAGGTAGTAGGACTTCTTGAACAGGATCGGGTCGATCTCGTCGAGCTCGACGAACTGCGTGATGTCGATCGCCCGAGAGGACTCCACCGGGACCGCGTCCAGGTCCTCGTCGGTGATCACGACGTAGCGGTCCTTCTCGGTCTCGTAGCCCTTCACGATGTGTTCGTAGTCGACCTCTTCACCGTCGATCGAGCACACGCGCTTGTACCGGATCCGGCCCATGTCCTCGTCGTGGAGCTGGTTGAACTTCAAGGACTTCTCCTCGGTGGCCGGGAACACCGACACCGGGATCGTGACGAGGCCGAACGAGATGGCTCCCTTCCACATCGACCTGGGTGGCATATCGGACTCCTTCGGGATCGGGCCTGCCGAAGCAGGGAAGAGGGATTCTAGTCCTCCCGTCCGACAGGGCCCGGCAGGGGGCTTGGGTTGACCGGGCGGGGCCAACGGGGTACGAACCCGCAATGCGTTCCGCCCGCGCGCTGGCGCTCGCCGGCTCGGCGATCTTGCTCGCGGCCGCCTGCACGAGCGGCCAGACGCAGGTCCAGGGGTTGCCGGAGGCCACCGGAGCGACAGGCGTCACGTCGGAGACCGGGCCCACGGGACCGACCGCCACGGGCGCGACCGGTGTGGCCGGTGGCGACGCCTTCTCGCTCGACTTCGAGTATCCGCCCGAGGTCACCGGCCTGATCTCCGACTTCGCCTTCTTCACGTGCAACGGGCTCGAGGGGACCTGGCACTACATCTTCAAGGCCGACTTCGGCGGGGGAGTCGTCTTCGACATCGACGCTGAGACCGACATGTCCGGCGGGGACGGCACGCTCGTCTTCGGTGGGCAGTTCGACCTCCAGGGTGCTGGCTCCGTCTCCTTCACCGACACGGTCGACCTCCGCCTGGTCGGAAACGATGGGCTCGAGGCAACGAACGTCCGTATCGAGGTGGACACGAATATCCCGGGGTTCGGGAGCTTCTTCGAGACCTTCCGCGAGGGAGAAGTCCTCCCGATCGTCCCAGGCTCCGACCGGTGCTGAGCGCGTAACCTGGCTACCCTGGCCGGATGCCGGCCAGGAAGAAGAAGACCACCGGTGGACGACCGTTCACCGTCGCGCTCCCCCGCGCGCTTCCCGTCGAGAAGCGCACGGATGCCTGGTGGATGGAGGCCGACGGGCGCGAGCTCCGCCTGTCGAACCTCGACAAGGTCTTCTGGCCGGACGAGGGCTATTCGAAGGGCGACGTCGTCGCCTACTACTTCGATGTCGCGGACCTGATCCTTCCCTACCTGCGCGAACGCCCGCTCACGATGAAACGGATGCCCGACGGGATGGCCGGCGGGTTCTTCTACGAGAAGACCGCTCCCTCGCATACCCCGGACTGGATCGAGCGCTGCAACGTCCAGAGCGAAGACGCGAAGACGGGCGTGATCGGCTACCTGATGGTGAACGACCTCTCCACGCTGTTGTACGTCGCGAACCTCGGCTGCATCGAGATGCACCCGCTGCACTCGAGATGCAGCTCCATCGATCAGCCGGACTATCTGTTCTTCGACCTGGATCCCATGGAGGCGAGCTTCGAGGACGTGCTCGCCGTCGCGATGCACGTGAAAGCGGCGCTCGACGCACTCGGATTGGAGAGCTACCCGAAGACCAGTGGCGCGACCGGCGTGCAGATCTACGTGCCGGTCGTTCCCGGCTACTCCTACGACCAGGTGCGCGACTTCGTCGGCACCGTGGGCCGGATGATCGAGGGAGCCGATCCCGACCGCGTGACGATGGCGTGGAAGATCGCGAACCGCACCGGCAAGGTGTTCATCGACCACAACATGAACCGGTCGGGGGCGAACATCGCCGCCGCGTACTCGCTGCGGCCGGAGCCGCGCGCCACCGTGTCCACGCCGCTCCGGTGGGACGAGGTCGAGGCGGGCGTCACGCCACAGGACTTCCGGATCGACAACGTCTGGGCGCGGTTCGAGAAGGTGGGCGACCTGTTCGAGGACGTCCGCACCAAGCCGCAGGACCTCACCTCCGCGCTCGAGGCCCTCGGCCTGCCGAGCGAGAAGGCTCTCGGCGCGCCGACGAAGAAGCCCTCGAACGCTTCATCGAGGAAAGAGCCGGCGAAGAAGAAGGAGCCGGCGAAGGCGTCGCCGGAGGAACCGAGTCGCACGTCCGAGGAGGTCATCGCGGCGTCGAAGGACCCGAACCTGGCCGAGTACCTGCGCAAACGGACCTTCGGCCCGGAAGGGACGACCGAACCCCCACCCGGGAGCGCGTCGGGGCAGGGCAACTCCTTCGTGATCCACAAGCACCGGGCGACGCGGCTGCACTACGACCTCCGGCTCGAGAAGGACGGCGCGCTGCCCTCGTGGGCGGTGCCGAGGGGACTCCCCACCCAGCCGGGCGACAAGCGGCTCGCGGTCCGGACCGAGGATCACCCGCTCGAGTACGGGAAGTTCCACGGCACGATCCCGAAAGGCCACTACGGCGCCGGCGAGGTGCGCATCTTCGACGACGGCTGGCACGAGACCTTGGAGTGGACCGACAAGAAGGTGAGTTTCAAGCTCCACGGCAGGCGCTATCCGGGCCTCGAGTACCACCTGGTGAAGACGCGGACGGACTGGCTCGTCTTCCTCGCCTCGCACCAGGACGTCCCGCTCATCGACTCGCCGCCGACGTTGCAGCCGATGCTCGCCGAAGGTGGGTGGAAGGCGTTCGACGACCCGAAGTGGTGGTTCGAGCCGAAGTTCGACGGCATCCGCTCGCTCACGTACCTCTCGACCGACCTCACGCGCCTGGTCACGAGGCGCGGCCGCGACGCGACGGTGCAGTACCCCGAGCTGAAGGACCTGCACGAGCTCATCGATCAGGTCAACGGCGTGATCGACGCCGAGATCGTGGCGTTCGACGAGACCGGGAAGAACTCCTTCGAGGCGCTCCAGCAGCGGATGAACCTGCGGAACGAACGCGAGATCAAGCGCATCGCGCAGAGGATCCCAGTCGCGATGGTGGCGTTCGACCTGCTGTTCCTCGACGGCAAACAGACGACCGAGCTCTCCCTCGAGGAGCGCCGCGAGTTGCTGGAGGCCGTCGTCGAGCAGGACGAGCGACTGCAGGTCATCACCCACGTCGAGGGCGAGGGCACGCGCTTCGTCGAGGTCGCGAAGGGCCTCGGGCTCGAGGGCGTCGTCGCCAAGCGGAGGGGATCGAAGTACGCGCCGGGCCGGCGTTCACCCGACTGGCGGAAGATCAAGCTCACGAACACCCAGGACTGCGTGATCCTGGGCTGGACGCCCGGCAAGGGCGGCCGGGCGGGGACGTTCGGCGCGCTGCTCGTCGGCGCCTACGTCGACGGCGAGCTCCTGTGGATCGGCCAGGTGGGGACGGGCTTCGATCACGCGCTGCTCGAGAAGCTGATGGAAGCGCTGAAACCGCTCGCGCGCGGCACGCCGCCGATCGACGATCCGGAGCTCGCCAAGGTGAAAGGCGCCACGTTCGTCGAGCCCCAGCTCGTGTGCGAGGTCGAGTTCCTGGAGATCACGAAGGCCAACAAGATGCGCGCGCCCTCGTTCAAACGCCTGCGCGACGACAAGACCCCGGAGGAGTGCGTCCTGGAACGCCCGCGAGGGCGTTGACGCTCGGCTAGAAGGGTTCGAAGCCGGCGCGGACGAGCATCGCGCGGATCTCGCGCTCCTCGAGGCCCCGCTGGAGGAGCTCGCGGTACAGGCGGACGGCGCCGAGCGATCGTCCGCACTTCGGGCAGAACTGGAAGTGGTGCTCCGTGGGCGTCTCGCACCATGGGCACCGGTTGAGCTCGACGCGGTTGTCCGGCTCGAGCCCGGTGTCGGCGAGGGCGTCGATGTATCCCTTGCCGTAGTCCCACTGGATGTACTCGTCCTCGCGGACCTCGAACGCCGGCTCATGCATCCGCGGTTCGCCCGTCCGGAGCATGTGCTCGAGGTTCTCCTTCAGGAGATCCCATTCGTAGAAGTGGTTCTCGCCGCAGTCCGGGCAGGCGATCACGACCCCCTTGACACCCTGGGGGTTGAAGACTTGGAGCATCCCGGACAGATCGGCGAGGTCGGCGCGGACGTTCTCCTCCTCGTCGCGCTCCAGGCCGGTGCTCTGCGGCTCGTCGTCGCCCTGCGGCTCTTCCATCAGTCCTCCGTGAAGGAGAACGCGCGGAACCCCTCCGCGTACTCCGTCCCCGACTGCTCCCCGAGCTCGCGGGCCCGCTCCCGGACCCACTCCTCGGCGTCGCCGGTGCCTTGCGATACGTGGCGCCGGAGCGATTCCACCTTCAGGTCGATCGTCTTGGTGATGTCCACGTAGGTATCGGGCTCCTCGGTGGAAAGCCAAAGGTTCGGAACCTCGAATGGCTCGAACCCCTCCTCGAGCAGCCTCGGGAACTGCGGGCGGCTCGGAGCGTCGGGCATCACCGCACAGAGCGCCAGCGTGCCGGCCTGCTTGTGGTCCCAGTGGTTGATGTACCCGGTGCCCGACCAGAGCCTGGAGGGATCCGGTGCCACGATCACCTCGGGGCGGACGCGGCGAACCACCCGCGTCACCGCCTCACGCGTCTCGAGGTTCACCTCGAGCTCGCCGTCGCGGAACCCGAGGAAGTGAAGGCTCGTGACCCCGAGGACCTCGGCCGCGGCGCGCTGCTCGCGCTCGCGGATCGGGATCAGGTCCTCGCGGGTGACCCCGGGTTCGTTCGAGCCGGCCGATCCGTCGGTGACCACGCAGTAGTGGACTTCGGTCCCCTCTGCCGCCCACGCCGCCGCCGTGCCTCCGCACATGAACTCGCCGTCGTCGGGATGAGCGAAGATGACGAGCGCGCTCGCGAACCCCATGTCGCGAAGGGTACCGGACGGACCGGACTGAGACTCCCGAGCGCCGGGGTCGCCGCGATCTCACGGCTCCTTGTAGATCGCCCAGAACTTCTTCACCGGGCTGAGCGCCTTCCAGGTCGCCTTCGATCCCTTCGGTGTCACGATCACGTCGCCCGGACCCGCGCGATGCACGGTCCCGTCCTCCTCGTGGAGCTCGACCTCACCCTCGATGAGCACCGCGACCTCGTGATACGGAGGCTCCATCGGACCGGTCTCGGGGACCCGGCGCCAGATCCCGAACGAGAACATCCCATCCCCCGCGCGGAACGACACGACCTCCTCGCCCGGCGGGTTCGGGTCGCCGTCCTCCACCGGGATCTCCTCCCAGGGCAGCGCGTCCTGTTCGGCCGCTTTGATCACGCGGATGCTCGGGTCGTAGGTCATCGGGCTCAGGCTCGCGCGGCGAGGAGCCGTTCGAGCGCGTCGACTTGCTGAAGGACGCTCTGTGGCGAAGGCCCGCCGGGGATCGCGCGGGCCCGGACGGCACGGTCTGCGTCGAGCAGCGCCGCGCCGTCCGGGAGGCCGAGGTCGGTCCAGTCGTCCGGAGAGAGGGCGTTGAACGTGATGCCCTCGGTCTCGAGCCGCCGAAGCAGCTCACCCACACGTCGGTGCGCCTCGCGGAACGGGGCGCCGTCCTTCACCAGCGCCTCCGCGAGGTCGGTCGTGTACAGCCCCTCGGCGAGCGTCGCGTTCCTCATCGGTTCGGGGTCGAAGGTCAAGGTCTCGACGCATCCGGCGAGCGCGGCGAGCGTGATCTCGAGCGTGTCCGCGGCGTCGAACGCGGCCTCCTTGTCCTCCTGGAGGTCGCGGTGGTAGCCGAGCGGCAGGCCGTGCAGGACCGTCGAGAGCGCCACGAAGTCGCCGAGCACACGCCCGGCCTTCGCGCGCGCGAGCTCGGCGACGTCGGGGTTCCGCTTGTGCGGCATCATGCTCGAGCCCGTCGAGTACGCCTCGTCGAGGACGGCCCATCCGAGCGCCTCGTCCGAGAACCGCGCCACATCGGCGGCCAGACGCGAGAGGTGCGTCGCGCAGATCGTCGCGTCGGCCACGAACTCCTGCACGACGTCGCGGTCGCCGACGGCGTCGATCGAGTTGGCGAACCGGTCCTCGAACCCGAGCCGTTCGGCCGCGCGGGTCGGATCCAGGTTCAGCGTCGACGTCGCGAGCGCGCCCGCGCCGAGCGGCGAAACGCTCGCCCGGCCGCGCCAGCCGTGGAGCCGGTCGAGGTCGCGCGCGAGCGCCCACGCATGCGCGAGCAGGTGATGGCCGAGCGTGACGGGCTGCGCGAGACGTCCATGCGTCGTCCCCGGCATCACGGTCTCGTGATGCATCCTCGCGTGCTCGATCAGCGCGCGGAGGAGCCGCACCAGACCGTCCTCGATCCGGCGGTGCGCGGCCAGCAGCCACAGTTTCAGGTCGGTCATCACGAGGTCGTTGCGTGAACGCCCGGCGTGGAGCTTCGCCCCTACGTCCCCGAGCCGGTCCGTGACCGCGCGCTCGATCGCCGAGTGCACGTCCTCGTCGGCAGGATGGAACTCGAAGGCCCCGGCGGCGATCTCGTCGCCGACCTCGCGCAGGGTCTTCTCCAGCCGAGCTGTTTCGTCGGCCGTAAGCAGGCCGGCATCCTCGAGCGAACGAGCGTGCGCGATGGAGACCTCGACGTCCTGCGGCCCGAGGCGGACGTCGAACGCGAGGCTCCGGCCCAGCGCCGCGGCCTCGGGCGCCGGCGGCGTCGAGAAGCGTCCGGACCACAGCGGCGCGTCGCGCTCGGTCACGACTCGGGGCCTCCCTGCTTGGCCGACCACACCTTGAGCGGCAAGCCCCACAACTTCACGAACCCCTCGGCGTGTCCCTGGTCGAACGCGTCCTCGCTGCCGTACGTCGCGAGCGACAGGTCGTAGAGCGATGCGTCCGAGCGCCGGCCCACCACCGTGCACGCGCCGGGCAAGAACGCCAGCCGCACCTCGCCGGTCACGTGGCGCTGGGTGGAATCGATGAACGCGTCAAGCGCCGCCCGAAGCGGGCTGAACCAGAGCCCGTCGTACACGAGGTCGGCCCACCGCTGCTCGATCCCGGGTTTGAAGTGCGCGAGCTCGCGCTCGAGCGTGAGGTCCTCGAGCGCGCGGTGTGCCGCGATGATCCCGAGCGCCCCCGGCACCTCGTACAGCTCGCGCGATTTGATCCCGACGCGGCGGTTCTCGACCATGTCGACCCGCCCGAACCCGTATCGCCCGCCGAGCGCGTCGACCGAACGGATGAGCTCACGCAACGGCGTCGGCGCCCCGTCGAGGGAAACCGGCAGGCCGCGCTCGAACCCGATCGCGATCTCGGCGGGCTCACCGGGACGATCGGCGACCGCGGCCGTCCGCTCGAAGGCGTCCTCGGGCGGCGCCGCCCAGGGGTCTTCCAACGCGCCGCACTCGACGGTGCGACCCCACAGGTTCTCGTCGACGGAGTACGCGGTCGCGACGTTCGCGAGCGGGATCCCCCACTCACCGGCCAGCGCGACCGCCTTCTCCCGCGGGATCCCCGGGTCGCGGATGGGAGCGAGGACCCTGAGATCGGGCGCGAGCACGCCGAACGAGACCTCGAAACGAACCTGGTCGTTGCCCTTGCCGGTGCACCCGTGCGCGACGACCTGCGCGTCCACCTCACGGGCGACCCGCACGATCTCGTCCGCGATCAGCGGGCGCGCGAGCCCACTCACCATCGGGTACTTGCCCTCGTAGAGCCCGTTCGCCGCGATCGCCCGCGCGAGGAACTCGTTCGCGAAGCGGTCGACCGCGTCGATCACGCGGACCTGCGTCGCCCCGGCCAGCTCGCCGCGGCGCCGGATCTCGCCGACGTCCTCGTGCTGCCCCACGTCGACCGCGACCGCGTGCACCTCGTACCCGTGGTCGGCCATCCACCGGATCGCGACCGAGGTGTCCAGGCCGCCCGAGTACGCGAGAACGGCACGCTCCATGTCCTACTCCCCTCCCTCATCGGAACGATCGCCCTCGGCGATCGCGTTGAGCGCGCGCTCGACGGCCCGCGCCGAGGTCCCTTTCGGCGGCACCACGAGGATCGTGTCGTCGCCAGCGATCGTTCCCGCGACCTCGGCGAGCGCCGCACGATCCATCGCCTCGGCGAGCGCGTTCGCCGCGCCCGGTGGCGTCCGGATCACGACCAGATCCCCGGCACCCTCGGTCACCGAGAGCGCGAACTCGTGGAGCGCGTGTCGCAGCGTCGAGGCCGGCGGCGAGACGTCGCCACGCCCCGGCACGACCCACCGGAGACCGCGCGCATCGTGCACGCGCGCGAGGCCGAGCTCCTCGACGTCGCGGCTGATCGTGGACTGGGTGGCCTCGAGACCGAGTCCGCGCAACTGCGCGCGGATCTCCTCCTGGCTCGCCAGTCGCTCCTGGGAGACGAGCGAAAGGATCGCCTGCTGTCGCTTGGACTTCGTCATCCCGCCGTTGCGGTTCACGACGCGTCCTTAGGCGTGGCGATGATCATCGTTCCGATCCCCTCGGGCGTGAACAGCTCCAGGACCAGCGCGTGCTCGACGCGGCCGTCGAGGAGGTGCGCGCGCGGGACGCCGGCCTTCAGCGCCCGGACCGCGCTCTCCAGCTTCGGGATCATCCCGCCGTCCACGACGTCGGCTCGCGCCAGGAGGTCGAGCGTCTCCTCCACGCCGAGCTCGGACAGGAGGTCGCCACCCGGGCCGATCACGCCCGGCACGTCGTTCAGGTAGACGAGCTTCTGGGCCTCGAGCCCGATCGCGAGCTCGGCGGCCATCACGTCGGCGTTCACGTTGAACGGATGGCCGCTGTCGTCTGCGGCGATCGATGCCACCACCGGGACGAACCCGCTGCCCATCAACGTGCGCAGGACCTGGGTGTTCACGCGCACGATCTCGCCGACGTAGCCGAGATCGGGTTCGGCCTGCTTGCGGGCAAGGGTGAGACCGCCGTCGACGCCCGACAGCCCGACCGCGGGAACATCGCCGGCGACGAGCGACGCCACCAGCTTGGTGTTGACCGTTCCGGCGAGCACCATCGTCGCGACGTCGAGCGTGTCACGGTCGGTCACGCGGACCCCGTCGACGAACGACGAAGCCAGGCCGAGCCGCTCGGAGAGCTCGGTCACCTGCGGTCCCCCGCCGTGGACCACGACCGGGTTGATCCCCGCGTGCTGCAGGAGGGAGATGTCTCCCGCGAACGAGCGGGATAGATCGGCGCTGTTCATCACGGCGCCGCCGACCTTGATGACGATGATCTTGCCCCGGTGGTCCTGCATGAACGGAAGCGCCTCGATGAGGGTCCGCGCCTTCGCAACGGTCCGCTCGCGCACCTGAGGGGGCAGGGAACGCGTCACGTCGTGTACTCCGAGTTGATCTTCACGTACTCGTGCGAGAGGTCCACGCCGAGCGCGCGACTCTCGCCGGGCCCGCCGCCGACCGAGACCGACAGGACGACGTCGTGCTCGCGGAGGACCGCCTTCGCAGCCTCGGCTCCGCCTTCGTCGAAATACGAGGTCAGGATCTCCCCGCCGAGGATCACCCGCACGTTCCCGATCGAGACCTCGACGAGCTGAGGAAGGAACTGCACGCCCGAGGACCCGATCGCCTGAAGGATCCGGCCGGGGTTGGGATCCCCGCCGAACACGGCCGTCTTCACGAGGAGCGAATCGGCGATCGCCTCGGCGATGATCCGGGCGTCGCCCTCCCGTTCGGCTCCGGTCACCTCGACGAGGATCACGTGGGTCGCGCCTTCGGCGTCGGCCGCGAGCTGCAGCAGCAGCGAGGCCGCTACCTCGTCCAGCGCCTCTGCGACCTGCCCCCACCCCGGCGTGCCCGGCAGCACGAGCTCTCCGCCGGCGGCCGCGCTCGACATCAGCAGAACGGTGTCGTTGGTGCTCGTGCACCCGTCGACGGTGAGGGACTCGAAGCGCGGCTCGAGCACCTCGGTCGCGAGACGCCCGATATCGGCCGGTGGGATCGGCGCATCCGTCGTGACGAACGCGAGCATCGTCGCGAGCTTGAGATCGGGGTCGATCATCCCGACGCCCTTGGCGCACCCGCCCACGCGGTACGGCCCCCGCTCGGCGCTCGCCTGCTTGGCCACCGTGTCCGTCGTCATGATCGCCTGGGCGAAGGCATCGCCCCCGTCCTCGGAGAGCGCGCCGACGAGTTCGGGCAGCGCGGCAAGGTATTCGTCCAGATGGAGTGGCTCACCGATGACGCCGGTCGAGCATATGAGGACGACCGACGGGTCCAGCCCGAGCGCGTCCGCGACCGCGGCCGACGACGCCTCGGCGTCCCGATCGCCCTGGATGCCCGTTCCGGCGTTCGCTTGGCCGCTGTTCACCACGACCGCTTGCGCGAGGTTCCGGCCGAGGCGGCGGCGGGAGAGCTTCACGGGTGCGGCCGCGAAGAGGTTCGTCGTGAACAACCCGG
>Ga0299913_10001440_pt1 | contig 17541 bp, 15 predicted proteins | sample RVTome_9_FD_201360 | JGI IMG/M metagenome (GOLD analysis project Ga0299913, IMG submission 201360) | Soil microbial communities from uranium-contaminated site in the Upper Colorado River Basin, Wyoming, United States - RVT155D38 (version 2) ... | reverse complement strand
CGGGCGAGCGACGAATACCCCGTGCCGAAGTCGTCGATCGCGATGCGCAAGCCGCCTGCGTGCAGATCCTCGAGGATGGCTTGTGCCCTGTCCGGGTCCGTCATCGCCGAGGACTCCGTGATCTCGACCACCACCTTCGAGGGATCGATGCCTCCCTCGCGGATCCGTTCGAGGATCCCCTTGGCCAGCTCGGGCTGCCAGAACTGGCGGGGCGAGAGGTTGAAGCTGATCGCGAGATCGATATCGAGCTCACGCCACGCCTGCGCCTGGTAGACGAGCTCCCGCACGACCCAGTCTCCGATCGCTTCGATGAGACCGAGCTCCTCGGCGAGCGGGATGAAATCGCCCGGCGGGACCATCGTGCCGTCGGGTTCGATCCAGCGGATCAGCGCCTCGACGCCCTGCATGCGTCCGGTCGCGAGCTCGAGGATCGGCTGGTAGTGGAGCGTCCAGCGCTGGCTCTCCACGGCCTTCCGGAGCCTCGTCACGAACCTGAGCTTCGCCGAGGAATCGAGCGCTCCTCGGTTGGAGACGACGTAGGCATGTCCGCCCTTCTTGGACTCGAGCATCGCCGCATCCGCGTTGCGCAGGAGGCTGCCCGGCTCGTCGCCGTCCTGCGGGAAGAGGCTGATGCCGATCGAGGCGGAGACGTAGAGCTCTGTGCCGCCCGCACGGAACGGGACCGCGAGTGAATCCAGGATGCGCTGCGCTGCCGTCTCGGCTCTCGCCACGGCCAGCTCGACGTCGTCACCCTCGCGTTCGAGGTCGGCCAGCAGCAGCAGGAACGTGTCGCCCGATCGCCGCGCCACGAGATCCGTCTCACGCGCCGCCTCTCGGAGCCGACCGGCGACCACGTTCAAGACCTCGTCGCCCGCGAGCCGTCCGAGCGAGTCGTTCACCAGACGGAAGTCGTCGATGTCGACGCAGATGACGGCCACGGACGCCTCGTGATGCCGCGCGCGGACGATCGAGAGCTCCAGGAGCTCCTCGAACATGGCACGACTCGGGAGACCGGTCAGCTCGTCGTGGTAGGTCAGGAAGGCGACCTTCTCGTCGCCTCGCTTCATCTCGGTGACATCGATCATCACGCCGAGAGAGAACGTCGGCACCCCTCGCTCGTCGCGGATCATACGCGCCTCGTCGCGGATCCATGTGAGGCGTCCATCTTTCCGATAGATGCGGTAGTCGAGGGAGAACGGCTCGCCGGTCTCGTTGTGACGCTGATTCTCCGCGGCGGCACGCGCGCGATCCTCAGGGTGGATGATCCGGAGCCAGAGATCGCTATCGGCCATCCATTCGTGAGGGGCGTACCCGAAGAGGTCCTCGATCTGGGGGCTCACGAACAGGCTCGTGGCCGAGTCGTCGAGGGCATCGATGTAAGTCACAGCCGGGACGTGCTCGACGATCGAGCGGTACCGGTCGCGCATGATCTCGTCGGCCGAGATCCGACGCTGACGCTCGACGTCCGTCGCGATCGCGCCGGCCAGCACCCGCAGGAGCTCGATCTCACCCGGACCCCAGACGCGTCCGCTGCCACAGTCGTCCGCACCCAGGTACCCCCACCATCCATCGTCGAGGAAGATCGGGACCGCCAAGACGGAGACGGTCCCCTCTGCCGAGAGGATCCGTCGCTCGGGGTCCGGGAGCTGCGTGACGGGGCCGGTCAACACACGGCGATCCCCGAGGACCTCGATCCATCGCGTGAAGTCGGGGGAATACGGGTGCAGCTTCGTATCGGGGGCATCGAAGATGCCCCGGGTGCCGTTCCGGAGCCACTCGGAGGTGAGGTTCATCCACAGCCGGCCGTCGGGGCCTCGGATGTTCTCGAACACGTACACGCGATCGGCGCCGAGCTCACGCCCGACGTTCGCGAGGGACTCCGACAGCAGCGCGAACGACGAAGCGGCGTGCGACACGCCGACATCGGCCGCCGGATCGACGGCCGGGGACGAGGCCTGAGGGGCGTCCATATGATCCTGCTATCGGCGGCGCTGATGAGCCGCTGAAGGATGCTCCCTGTTACCCTTTCCGACCGATGGCTGAGTACAAGCAGGTCCTCCACGAACGCCTCTACGTCCGCGTGCCGGGCACCGACAAGCTGCGCAAGACCGCCGCGGCCCGCCTGAAGCACCTGCTTGCGAACGGATGGCGGGAGACGGAGCGCAAGCAGCAGCCCGACCACATCTGGGCGCGATTCGAGCGAACCGGCCACGCGCCGATGCAGGCGAGGCTTCCGAAGAAGGCGCCCGAGATCGTGATCGAGCGCCGGCCTCGCCGGGACAACAGGGGCGGCGGTTCGTTCAGGGGCGGCCGGCGCTAGCCGACCTGGCAGGAAGCTCCCACACCGGACATCATCCGGCCACGAACCTCTTTGACAGGACTTCCTTCGGGTAGACTCAGTCCACGCCTCGCTCTGTGCGGGGATCTACCGACGGATCGTATGGAAGGTGAGGATCGATGAGCGTCGAGTTCATCACCCAGGGCGCCGGTCGTCCCGGGCACCGGGATCCCCACGCCCACGCGGCGCCACAGCCCTTCACGTACCCGCTCCAGCGGGCCTACGTGGAACCCGACTGGACCCGGCTCCCCGGATACCGAGCCGTCACCGTCGAGCAATGGGAGTCCGCGCAGTGGCAGCGTGCGCACACGGTCAAGAACCTCAAGGAGTTCAAGGAGGCTCTCGGCGAGCATCTCCGAGACGACCTCCTCGCCGACATCGAGCGCGACCAACAGGAGCGGGCCACGATGTCGATGCTCCTGCCGCCCCAGATGATCAACACGATGGACGAGAACGACCTTCGGGCCGATCCGGTCCGCCTCTACATGGCGCCCGCGTTCAGCGACCGGGAGCAGGAGTTCCCCTCGCATCCTCTCGCGTCGCGTGACTCCCTGCACGAGGCCGACATGTGGGCGGTCGAGGGACTCACCCACCGGTACCCCACCAAAGTCCTGGCCGAGCTCATCCCGACGTGCCCCCAGTACTGCGGGCACTGCACGCGGATGGACCTCGTCGGCAACGACACGGTGCAGGTCCTCAAGTACAAGTTCGAGGCGAAGCAGAACGAGCGTTGGGAGGCGATGCTCGACTACCTCAAGCGAACGCCCAGCGTGCGCGACGTGGTCGTGTCCGGCGGCGATATGGCGAACGTCCCGATCAAGCGGCTGGAGACGTTCGTGAACGGCCTCCTCGACATCGAGAACGTCCGTGATATCCGCCTGGCCACGAAAGGCCTGATGGGCATCCCGCAGCACTTCCTCCAGGACGAGGTGCGGGCGGCCGCGGAGCGGATGGCCTCACGCGCCAACGCGCGCGGCGTGGACATCGCCGTTCACACCCACGTCAACGCCGCCCAGCAGGTGACGCCGCTCGTGGGCCGCGCGACGAAGGTGTTCCTCGACGCCGGATTCCGCGACGTTCGGAACCAGGGTGTGCTGCTCCGCGGGGTGAACACCACGCCGCAACAGCTCCTCGATCTCTGCTTCATGCTCCTGGATCACGCGAAGATCCTTCCGTACTACTTCTACATCTGCGACATGATCCCGAACGCGGAGCACTGGCGAACAGCCGTCTGGGAGGTGCAGGATCTGCAGCATTCGATCATGGGGTACCTGCCCGGCTTCGCGACGCCGCGGATGGTGGTCGACGTGCCGTTCGTCGGCAAGCGCTGGGCTCATCAGGTCACCGAGTACGACCGGGTGCGGGGGATCTCGAGCTGGACGAAGAACTACCGGACCGGGATCGAGAGCGAGGACCCGGAGGCATTCACCCGCCGCTACCACTACTACGACCCGATCTCCACGCTTCCCCCGGAAGGCCAGACGTGGTGGCGGGAGCAGCTCGCGCGGGGCGTCGACGAGTTGATCGCGCAGCTCCAGCCGCAGGACGCCTGAGGAGCAGCTGTCCAGCATCGCCGAACACGGTTCGATTACACTCGAACGGCATGCCCGGCATCACCAGGAGACGCTTCCTCGGAGGAAGCTTGGCGGGGATCGGGGTATCCCTGATCGCAGCCTGCACGGGACGCCGCAGACCCCGTGCCGCCCTCGACCCGATCGTGTTCCCAACGGTTCCGGTGATCAGCGACGGGCCGGCGACCGTCGTCCGAACCTCGACACGCTGGCCGATCAAGCGCGTCCTCTACCTGATGCAGGAGAACCGCAGCTTCGACCACGTCCTCGGGGCCATCCCAAGGGTGAACGGGGCGACGACGGGGAACAAGCTGGGCCACGAGGTTCCTCTGGTCCGTTGCCCGCAATGGCTCCCCGGAGACCTCCCCCACAACTACCGGGCCGCGCACGACTCGATCAACGGGGGACGGATGGACAACTTCGTTCTGCCGGGCTTCGAGGATCCAGAGCTCGCGGCGATCGCCGAAGTTTACGCCCACTCCCAGCTCCACCGGGACGACGTGCCGAACTATTGGCACTGGGCGGAGCGCTACGTCGTCTGCGACAACTTCTTCGCCTCGGTGCCCGGTCCGTCCTATCCGAATCACCTGTTCTTCGTTGCCGGGGACGCAGCCGGCATCTACGACAATCCCGAGAACGCCGGAGCCGTTCCGTACCCTGGAGGCGGCGTTTGGAAGAGTTGGGGATGCGATTCACGAGTGGACGCCTTCGTCAAGGCCCTCGACGCCGATGGTCGCCTGACCACGATGCGGCCGTGCCTCGGCATCCCCTCCGTCGGCGATCAGATGGAGGATGCCGGCATCCCCTGGGCGTACTACTCCTCCCAGCCGTACCAGAGCGGCTACATCTGGAACGCCTACGCCGCTTTTCCGAGCATCCGTCAGACCGAGTTGTGGACCAGGCGGATCCGTCCCGTGGACCACCTGATCGAGCACATCCGCGGCGATGCCCTCCCTGCCGTCACATGGGTCACGCCGCGCTACGAACTCTCGGACCACCCGGCGTGGAGCTCGTCACACGCCCACAACTGGCTGACCGAGGTGGTCAACGCCGTGATGACGAGCCCGATGTGGGAGCACACCGCGATCTTCATCACCTGGGATGAGTGGGGTGGGTTCTACGACCACGTGCCTCCGCCCAAGGTGGACGAGATCGGACTCGGGATCCGGGTGCCGATGTTGGTGATCTCCCCCTTCGCGAAAGAGGGCTACGTCGACAGCGAGGTGGGCGAATTCTCCTCGCCCCTCAAATTCATCCAGGCGAACTGGGGCCTCGAACACCACACACCTCGGATCGTCGGGACACATGACTTCTCGCATGTCTTCGACTTCGATCAGGAGCCTCGGAGCGCCCTGCCTCGACCGCCGAAACAGGACGCCATCGGGAGCCCGTACGTCTACCCGGGGACGGATCCGAGTTGGCCGGAGGAGTTCCGGACCGGATAGCAGTCACGACCGCTGCTAGGGTCAGGGGTCGTGGGCCGCATCCTCACCGTGCTATCGGCGCAGGTCGCTCCGGTCCCGTGGGATCCACCTGCCACCCTCGACAAGTTCGAGGATCACGTGCGTGTCGCCCGCCGCGCGTTCCCCGACGTCGACCTGATGATCTTCCCCGAGCTCTACCTCACCGCCGTGGACGGGTTCACGTCCGGCGGGACGGCCGACTGGGAGCGCCGGGTGGCCGAGGAGATCCCGGGGCCGCTGACGGACCGGGTCGGCAAGATCGCTGCCCGCGCGAAGCGGTGGATCGTCGCCGGCTCGATCTACGAGCGCCGGGGGAAGAAGGTCCACAATTCCGCCATCGCCTTCTCGCCCGACGGGGAGATCGCGGCGGTGTATCGGAAGCTCTTCCCGTGGCGTCCGTACGAGGACGCCGACCCCGGTGCGGAGCCGGCCCCGGTCTTCGAGATCCCGGGCAAGGGCGAGATCGGCATGATGATCTGCTACGACGGCTGGTTCCCGGAGGTCGCCCGGGGTCTCGCCCTGCAGGGAGCCGAGCTGATCGCGCAGCCCACCGCCACGACCACCCCCGACCGCGAGGAAGAGGTGGTCCTCGCCCGCGCCAACGCGATCGTGAACCAGGTCTTCGTCCTCAATCCGAACATGGTGTCGACGTTCGGGCAGGGCAGGAGCGTGGGCGTCGACCCGGAAGGTCGGATCCTGTTCGAAGCCGGCGCCGGCGAGGAGCTGCTGATCGAGGTCGTCGACATGGATCGCGTGGCCGAGGTGCGTCGCCGCGGCACGCGTGGGATCAGCCGTCCCTGGCAGCACTTCCTCGAGGGCCCCCGGGATGTGCTCCTGCGCCCCTACCGGGCGCGTCGCACCACGTAGCTCCCGAGCGCGAGGAGAGCGACGGCCGCGCCTGTCGCGATCAGCCACGGAGAGAGCCCCGACCTCGGCGCCGGCTGTGGCTCCGGGCGCACCGCGCCGGGCGGCTGGGTGACGAACCGCTCGGTGGGCCTTCCGTCTCCCAGGAAGTCGCAGGCTCGCTCGTCGCGGACGATCACGGTCCACCGAAGGGCTTCCAGACCGGGCGATGTCCCGGTGAGGTCCTCGTCGTCGCTGAGGGTTCTCCCGGGAACCTGGATCGTCAGCGTGGCGCCGTCGACGACGGGGGGGTTGAACACGTTCGACGCCCGTTCCGGTAACAGGTAGATCTCGGTCGGGTGCTCGACCGTGGCGTCGACGCGCACGAGCCGGTTGATGTTCCGGAAGTACCCGAACGAGAGCGCCGGCACCTCAGGATCCAAGATCGCGACGTCCACCCGGAACGGCCGACCGATCACGTCGGGCACGGTCAGCGGCTCGGCGAACGTGAACTGCCATCGAGCCGACGTCCCCAGCTCGACGATCTCTCCTCGTGCGACCACCAGGTCGGGTGCACCGGATCCGGGCCCTCCACGACACCCCCGCACGTCACCTTCGGGATCCGTCGCGGAGACGAGGAGCGGCACGAGCGACAACGCCACCAGGGCACGCGCCCGATCGACGCGCATCAGGCGCTCGGGCAGTCCCGAGGTTGGAGGATGAGCGGTTCCAGCCGAGGTTCCTGCGAGAAGTCGAACGCCCCCTCGAGCGGAGAGGCGTTGCGATCGCGTTCGGTCATCGGCTTCAGCCCGTGCAGGTCCTCGATGAACCGCAGGACCGACGAGAACTCGTAGACGGTCGAGTCGATCGATCCCCCGTCGGGATTATCGCCGCGCTTGGTCCACGGCGAGATGATCAGGGCGGGGGTCCGTGGGCCGAGGCCCATGATGTCGAAGTGCGGTGGGGCCACGTGGTCGTAGAAGCCGCCGAAGTCGTCCCAGACGATCACGATGGCGGTGCTCGCCCAGAACTCGCTGCGCATCACGGCGTTCAGGTATTCCACCGTCCAGGTCTCACCCTCGCACACGTTCGTCTTCGACCCTGGATGCTCGTTCGGATGACCCTCCGGGGGGATGAGCCAAGAGACGGCGGGGAGCTCGCCTTGGCGCACGTCCTGCAGGAATCTCTCGGGCGGCTGGACGCGCTGCCACATCGGGCCGAAGCGGACGTGGCGCACCGCTTGGAGCGCGTTCATCCACGAGTCGGCGTTCGCGTAGTACTTCCAGCTGATCCCCTTGCGCTCCAACATATCCGGGAGGACCTTGATGTCGATGCACGTACGCGTCGACTCCCAGTACGCGGCGATCCTGATCAGCTGGTCGGGCACTTCTGCCGTGATGTTCTTCTCGAGTCGCATGATGTTCCGCACGTCGGCGTCGGTGAGGTCCTCGATCGGGAACCGCTTCGTGATCTCGGTGTCGTCGTCGCAGTAGTTCCCCTCGACGTTCGTCGTCGTCTTGTTGTCCACGATGCCGTAGGACTGGGCCGCCACCGTGTAGAGATGCTCGGGGAACGTCGGCCCGAACATCGACGTGAAGAACGCGTCCGCCAGCACGAAGCGATCCGCATAGGCCCAATAGGCCGGCAGCGTCTCCCGCGAGTGCTGCGTGTACCCCATCATGTCCTCGCCGAGCGGGACACAGTTGTACCCGTTCATCTTGCCGCCGTTGATCGAATAGAGACCGGGCGCGAACGCGTGGCCGAGGTCGTGCGGCAGAACCGAAGGTGCCTTGGTCAGCGGCACGGTCGGCCCGTCCTCGAAGGTGCTCGCGCTGCAGTCCGCGATCGTGCCGCCTTCGGTGGCGCCCTCGGCCCCTGGGTAGGTTCCGAAGTAGTGGTCGAAGGACCGGTTCTCCTTGATCAGGAAGATGACGTGCTCGATCGGGTTCTCGATGGGCCCGCTTCCCGGTGACTCCGTCGGGTTGCCGTTGGGGTTCCCCCCCGGGTCGGGGTTCTGCGCCGGCTCCTTGCCGGCGGACGGCCAGAGCTGCCACGCAAGCGCAGCACTGAGCACGACAACGAGCGCACCGAAGGTCTGTCGCCGCTGACGCACCCGGCTACTCCGGCGCACGGGTTTGATGATGGGCCCCGGTCGCATGGCGCAAGTCTATCCAGGCACGAAGGCTCGACCCAGGAGCGCGCGGAGGCGCGCCAGGACGCCCGCGTACCGTGGGTCGTCCACGACGTTCGCCATCTCCCAGGGATCCGGCGCTCCGACGATCCCGCCGATGTCGTAGAGCTCCTCGAAACCGCCTCCGTACCGGATCAACTTGAGGTCGGCCGTTCGGACCGCGGTCCAGGGAGGGATCTGCTCGTCACCCGCCCACTCGAGGACGACGATCTCGTTCCGCGGCTCGAGCAGCGTGTCGATGCTCGGTTCGATCCATGCCGCGAAGCGCTGACCGTCGAAGTCTCCGGGGGATGCCACGCCCGCGACGCTCAGGATGGTGGGCGCGAGATCCACGATCGACACGATCGCTGGGAGCTCGCCTCCGTCCGCGGACGGCGAGTGCACCGCCAGCGGGATCCGCACGCATTCATCGTACGGACACTTCTTGCCCTCCCATCGATGTTCCCCGAACGAGTAGCCGTTGTCGGAGAGCACGAAGATCACGGTCTCGTCGAGGCGATCTCCGAGCGCCTCGACGATCGCCCGCAACGCCTCGTCGACCGCGAGCAGCGTCTCGTCCGCACGCAGCCGATCCTCGAGCCACACGGTGCGCTGCGCGGCGTTCGCCGCCGGGAGCGAACGCACCCACGGGGGCGCCCCGCGCAGCGCACCACCGACGCTGGGCGGTTCCTCGACGGGCAGCCCAGCGTACGCCCCACGGTGGCGCTGCGCGGGGATCCACGGTGGATGGGGAGCGCTCGGCGTGAACAGGAGGAAGAACGGGCGCCTGAAGGGCGCGGTTCGGACGAACCCGACCGCCTTCTCCGACAGCCAGTCGGTCGCGTACTCCCGCACGAACACCTGGGATCCCTGCTCAACGGCGTGGAAGTCGTGGTACGTGGTCTCTCCGCTCTGGTTGCGTTTCGCGACGAACCGGTCCCATCCCGCCGGCACGTACGGCAGGCGGTCGAAGGGATAGCGATTGAGGTACTTGCCGAAGAGGCCCGTGCGGTATCCGGCCTCCTGCAACCACGTGGCGAGCGTGGCGGACTCGTCGAGGTTCCCGCCGTCGCCGTTGTCCTGGACGCCGGTGTGGCGCGCGTATCGGCCGGTGAGCAGGCTCGCCCTGGCGGGGCAGCAGAGTGGCGTATTCGCGAACGCGTTCGGGAACGAGACCCAGCCCGAGTCCCTCCGAGCCAGTTCCTTCCCGAGCCACGGCATGGCGTCGAGGGTGTCCGCTCGCTGGTCATCCGTGAGCACGACGATCACGTTCAGTCGGCGATCCGGACGGCCCTGGGGGACGGGCCAGGCGAGCCCGGAGCCGACCCCGACGAGCGCGACGAGCACCACGCCCGCCATCCGGCGTCCGGGCGCGCCGGAGCTCACTCCTTCCGCACCTTCCAGATGTGCTCGGCCGGGAAGGCGCGCGCCCACTCGAGCGGCGCGTAGTCGTCGTAGGTCGTGGTGGCGTCCTCGTCCGGCCGGAGCTCGATCAAGTCTTCGATCACGAGCCCGTTCGCGCGGAACAGCCGGATCCAGTCCCCGTAGGTCAGCTGGAACTCGGTCGTGCGCCACGAGGGATCGGTGAACTCCGCCGACCGCAACCCGAAATAGTTCGACCGCATCTCTCGACTCGCCGGCAGCTCCTCCTCTTGATCGCCCCACGCGACCCAGATCCACGGCGTCGTACCGTTGAAGACGAACCGGCCGCCGGGCCGCAACACGCGCGCCACCTCGGGCACGGTCAAGAACGGATCGGCGAACCCCATCACGCCGTGATCGCAGAACACGAGGTCGAAGGCCTCATCTCGGAACGGGATGCGCTCCCCGTTGGCCTGGACGATCGGGAACCGGACACGGGTCTCGTGGAAGTGCCCGACGGCATGTCGGAGCTGCGCGAAGGAGAAGTCCAAGCCGGTCACCTGCGCGCCTCGCTTCGCCACCTTGATCCCGAACTGACAGGCGCCGCAGCCGAGCTCGAGCGCACGGACCCCGGTGACGTCGCCGAGCGCCTGGATCTCGTCCTCGGGCGCGTCGAAGACGCCCCAGCCGAGGGAGTCCCAACGGTTCAGCTGGCCCCGGTTGCGCTCCTGGTAGTCGTCGGACTCGTGTTCCCAGTGCTCGCGATTCTTCCGGACGTGCTCGGTGGTCTCCGACGTCATCGGTCCAACCACCCTCCTTCGTGATCGTGGCGGGCTGCCACCAGGCCGGCAGCGATCGAGAGCGCGATCTCCTCGGGCCGGCGGCCGCCCAGGTCCAGGCCCAGGGGGCTACGGATACGGCCGAGATCGTCGTCGTCGAATCCACGGGTCCGAAGCTCTTCGACGTAGTGCGCGACGTGGCGGCGAGAACCCATGACGCCGACGAACCCGATCGGCGAGCGCAGCAGCGTCGCCAGCATGTCCGCGATGCCGGGCGCGTCGTGGTCGGTGAACACGACCTCGTCGTCGGGCCCCAGTCGTACGTCCTCGAGGGAGCGCACGGATGGTTCATCCTCGGGGATGAGCCGCTCCGTCCGCGGTTCGAGGATCAGCACCTCTCTGCCCTGTCGCCTCATCTCCGCTCGCAGCGACCGTGCGACGTCGGTGGCAGAGACGACGACGAGTCGGGGCGTCGCCCCGTGCGGCTCGAGGTAGACCTCGACGTCCCCCTCGTCGTGATGGAACGTGCGAACCTCGGGCTCGCCTCGCTCCTGGACCTCCGCGGCCGCCTCGATGACGGCCGCGTCGAACTCCGCGCAGCCGAGGGTTCCGTGCACCTCCCTGCCCGGCACGATCGACATCGAGTTGCCGACCGCGCATGGGGGCGACCCGATGACCTTGACGGCTTTCGCCTCGACCCACGAGGTCGGCGGCGCCTCCGGCGTCGGTCGCGAGCCGGAGTCACCTCGATGGCCCGTCGGATGACCGCCTACCGCGCCGCCGAGGAGCTCCACCGCGTGCGGGAGCACCGGCAGCACGGACATGAGCGACTCCTGTACCCCTTTCGGACTGCCGGGGAGGTTGAGGATCAGCGCCCGCCCGAGCGCACCCGCGACGGCGCGGGACAGTGCGGCCATAGGGGTGTGCGCGAGCCCGGCTGCCCGCATCAGCTCGGCGAGGCCGGGTGCCTCCCGCTCGATGACGGCGAGGGTCGCCTCCGGCGTCACGTCTCGGGGACCGAAGCCCGTCCCGCCGGTCGTGACCACGAGCCCGTGTGTCGCGGCCAGCTCCCGGAGCGCGACCTCGATGTCCGGCCGCTCGTCCGGGACCACCCGGCGATCCGACACGTCGAACCCCGCACCGACGAGGAGCTGCGCGACCACGTCACCGGATTCGTCCTCTCGCGTGCCGTCGGTGACTCCGTCGGAGACCGTCAGCACGGCGGCTCGGGTTGTTTCCACCACACGAGCCTAGCGTCGCCGGAGAAGACCTCCCGGCTCCACCCCGAGACGGAGTGGCCGCCTAGGATTGAGCAGCATGCCGGGCGTGACGCTCGCCCGATCGACGCCACTGACGAGGAGGGCACCATGGACTGGGTGGACCGGCTCGCGGCCGAGCTGCATCTCGACGCCCTCTCCGCCCACGAGAACGAACACCTCCTGTCGGCGTCTCGTGAGGTGGCACACCGGGTCGAGCGCAAGGCCACTCCGCTCGCGATGTACGTGCTCGGCCTCTCCGTCGGAAGCCAGATGGCCGACCGGACTCGGGACGACGCGATCGAGGATGCGATTCATGCGCTCCTGCTCCGCCTTCCGCCCGCCGAGGAGCCCTGACGCACCCCCCTCGGCGGTAGGCTGTCGGGATGAGCGACCGCACCTCGGTGCCGCCCGCGATGCCCCTGGAAGGTCCACTCGTGGACACCTTCGGTCGCGTGGCCGACGACCTGCGGATCTCAGTCACCGACCGCTGCAATTTCCGCTGCACCTACTGCATGCCCGCAGAGGGGTTGGCTTGGCTCCCCAAGCACGAGATCCTGTCGTTCGAGGAGCTCACTCGCCTGCTCCGGATCTTCGTCCGGCTCGGGGTCCGCAGCTTGAAGGTCACGGGCGGCGAGCCGCTCGTTCGGGCCGATCTCCCCGTCTTGGTTCGGATGTTCAGAGAAGCGGGTCCCGACCTCGATATCTCCCTTACCACCAACGGGGTGCTCCTCGATCGCCTGGCGGCTCCACTGGCCGAGGCCGGGATCGACCGGGCGACGATCTCCTGCGACTCGCTCCTGCGGCATCGGTTCGCCGAGATGACCCGACGTGACGCGCTGGACAAGGTGCTCGCGGGGATGAAGGCGGCCGAGGCGGCCGGTCTCATCCCGATCAAGGTGAACTGCGTGGTGATCGGTGGCATCAACGACGACGAGGTGGTGGAGTTCGCACGCTGGTCGCGCGAGACCGGGTACGAGGTTCGCTTCATCGAATACATGCCGCTGGACGCGCAGCACGCGTGGGAGCGCGAGAAGGTCGTGCCGGCGGCCCGGATCCTCGATGCGATCGAGGCCGTGCACCCGTTGGTGTCGGCGGGCCACGCCAACGAGCCGGCGACGACGTTCCTGTTCGCCGACGGCGCTCCCGGACGGATCGGCGTGATCCCCTCGGTGACGGAACCGTTCTGCGACACGTGCAACAGGCTCCGCCTGACCGCCGAGGGGATGTTCCGCAATTGCCTGTTCGCCTTGGGCGAGACCGACCTCCGCGCCCCGCTCCGCGCCGGTGCCTCCGACGACGAGCTCTCGCTCCTCATCAGGCAGGGGTTGTGGTCGAAGTGGTCGGGACACCGGATCAACCATCCGGACTTCGTCCAGCCCGCGCGATCGATGTCGATGATCGGCGGCTGAAAGCCGCACGGGTTCCCCGACCTCTCACCCGCTCGACGCCGCGCGTTCACCTGGGGCTGAGAGGCTCATCTTCGAGAGGTGCGCCCCCTCTCCGGCGCGGGGGGTCGGCCGCAGGCCGGCTCCCCCGCCCCCCTTTCGAGCAGCGGTAGCCCTAGAGATTCTCGATCCGGAGCTTCGGGACGTCGTCTCGCTCGAACCCCAGCACCTGCGCGTAGAAGGAGAGCTCCGCCTCCAGCGCGCTCCGGGTCGACTCGGCTTTCCGGAATCCGTGCTGCTCCCCTTCGAACAGGATGTAGGCGTACGGTAGCCCCTTCTGCTTGAGCGCCTCCACCATGATCTCCGCCTGCGCCGGCGGTACGACGCGGTCCTCCGCCCCCTGGAGCAGCAGCATCGGGCACGAGATCCCGTCCGTGAAGTGGATCGGCGACCGGGAGCGGTACCGCTCGGCCTCTTCGGGGTAGGGACCGACCAGGGAGAACAGGTAACGGGACTCGAACTTGTGGGTGCCGCCTCCGACGAAGGCCTCGAGATCCGCCAGCCCGAAATAGCTGGTGCCTGCCGCGAACCCATCGTGCATCGTGAGCGCGCAGAGCGTCGTGTAGCCGCCGGCACTCCCCCCGGTGATCAAGAGTCGGTCCCCGTCGACCTCCCCCTGGGTTGCCAGCCATCGCGCGGCGTTGATGCAGTCGGCGGTGTCGACGATGCCCCAGTTGCCGTTCAGTCGTTGTCGGTACTTGCGCCCGAAGCCGGTACTTCCACCGTAGTTCACGTCAACGACGGCGAACCCCCGACTCGTCCAGAACTGCATCTCGAGATCGAAGCTCGGCATGGCCTCGGCCGTCGGCCCGCCGTGACTCTTCACGATGAGCGGGGGCGCTTCGCCCTCCGAGCCGGTCGTATCCGCGTTGTGAGGCGGATAGAAGTGCGCGAACGCGGTCGCGCCTCCCTCCGTCGGGAATCCGATCTGCCGCGGGATCGAGAAGGAGCGCTCGTCGATGTCGATCGTCGAGGACGACCTGAGCACGTCGACGGAACGGGCGGTCACGTCCAGCAGGACGATCTCGTCGGGGATGGACGGGCCTCCTCCGACGAACGCCACGCGGTCGCCCTCGACATCGAGATCGGGCCACATCGCGGAGTACGGGAGGTCCAGATCGATGAGCTCGCCGGACTCCGGATCCAGTATCGCGAGGTGCTGGATACCGTCCCGCTCCCAGAGACACACGATCCGCCCGTCCTCGAGGAAGCCGTACGAAGACATCCCGAAGAGCCACTGCGGCCAGCCGAACTCCGCTGCTGTCGGGTGGAGCGGCTCCCCGCGGCCGTCCCGCTCCCGGTAGAGGTTCCACCAGCCGGTCCGGTCGGAGACGAAGTGCAGGTCGCCGGCCGGGCTCCACGAGGGCTGGAAGATCGACTCCTCGCCGGCCCGGCCGGCGACATGCCGCACGTTCTCGAGAGAGCCGTCGAACCTGAGCCCGGCGACGTACACCTCGCACCCGTCCCAGGGCATCCATGGCAGATCCCATTCGAGCCAGCTGAGCATCGATCCGTCGGGCGAGAACCGCGGCGTCGAGTAGAAGTCGCGACCCTCGCGGATCGCCAGGGGCTCTCCCGACCCGTCGAGCGGGACCGCCGCGAGCTCGTTCGTGACGCGGGACGGATCGTCGGGATCGGGGTGACGCTCCCGGACGCAGATCAGCCATCGTCCGTCCGCCGTAACTCGCCCGTCCGCGTACCGATCCCGGCCTCCCGACTCCGGCGTGACCGCCAGCGGATCGGCGCCGGGATCTTGGCGGTAGAGCCGTTGGTCGGCGAAGTTCGAGAAGAACGCCGTCCCTCGGTGGATCAGGTAGGCACCGCCACCGTACTCGTGCACGGTCGTTCGGACGTTGGATCCTTTCGGAGTTACCTCGACCGGCTCCGAGAACGGCGCCGCGCGCATGAGCAACGATCGTCCGCCTTCGGCCGGCCTGCTCTCCCGCCAGTACACGGAGCCGTCCTCGAGCCGCGGCTCCGACAGCGCGACGCCGTCCACAGCCACCATCTCGGCGCTGATCGGAGATACCCAGGTGCCGTAGGGGGCCACCCGGCTCACGCCGGGCGCCTCGCGACGACGACCCTCGTGAGCGGGATCGGACCTCCCTTGGTGCTGCGCATGTCTCGGAAGCCCTCCCGCCCGAGCACCCGCTTCACGTGCTTGACCCGGTCGGGGCTCACCTCCATCAACAGCCACCCGTTGCGGGAGAGCCAGTCGGGGGCCTCTCGAGCGGTGCGGCCGATGAGTCCCATCCCGTCGCGGCTGCGGTCCGTCAAGGTGTGCTCCGGTTCCCAGTCGCGGATCTCCTCCGGCAGGTCTTTGAGCTCGTGCTTCGGCACGTACGGCGGATGGATCGTGATCACGTCCACGGAGCCCGCGAGCTTCGCTGGGAGCCCCCCGAAGAGGTCTCCGGTGACGAACTTCGCTCGGAGGCCGAGGTGCTTGGCGTTCTTCCTCGCGAGCTTGATCGCGTCGGCCGACAGATCGGTTCCCACCACGGTCGCCTTGGGCACCTCGTTCGCGACCGCGAGCGCGATCGTGCCCGCCCCGGTCGCCAGATCCACGTGCACGGGTCCGGCTCTCTTGCGGAGCCGACGCGTCGCTTGCGTCACGAGGTTCTCGGAGGCGTCCCGCGGGACGAACACGCCCGGCCGAGCGAGCAGCTCCAGTCCTCGGAACTCCGCGTAGCCCTTGATGAACGGGATCGGCTCGCCCGTCACACGGCGACGGATGAGCCGATCGAAGGTGCGCCGATCGGCGGCCGACACGTCTTCCTTCGGATCCGGCTCCTCGCCGAGGACGTGCAAGAGCAGGTCCTCGGCTTCGATCCGCTCACGTCCTCGTTGCCAGTGGTCGATCGCGGGCGAGGCCTTGAGGACCTTGACCGCGTCGTCCAGGACCCTGCGTGCCTTCAACGTCGGGCATCCTATCGAGTCGCGCTCGCTACACTCGGCTCATGCCGCAGACGCCGCCCGCGGGAGCCGGGAAGACGGCGAAACCTCGCCGTCCGCGCGCCAAGATGACCGTCACGTCCGGGGAGGACGTCCGGCTCACCGGTGACCGGCTCGTCGTACGGCTGCCGGGGAACGGGGAGCGCACATCCGCGAGCGGCCTCTTGATCCCGGCGACCGCCGCGCCCGCCCCGAGGCGACTGGCCTGGGCGGACGTGAAGCTGATCGGCCCCGATGTACGGGTGGCCAAGCAAGGCGATCGGGTGCTCTTCCTCCCGTCTTCGGGCCTCGAGGTGGATCTGGACGGTCAGGACCTGATCTTGCTGCGCGAGCGAGACGTCCAGGCGGTGTCGTCCCCGCCGGCGGCGGGCACGCGGAAAGACCGAACGCCCGGCCAGTACCTCTAGCCGGCAACGAAGCTCAGGCGCACCCGCCGGACGTCGTTCTCGCGGTTGGGATCGATCAGGACCACGGACTGCCACGTCCCGAGCAGGAGCCGTCCGTCCTCGACAGGCAATGTGAGCGAGGGGGTCACGAGCACCGGCAGGAGGTGATCCCCGCCGTGACCGATCGAGCCGTGACGATGGGTGTAGCGATCGTCTCGCGGCATCAACCGACCCAACAGCTCCTCGAGGTCTCCCTCCGAGCCGCTCCCGGTCTCCATCAGCGCCAGGCCCGCGGTGGCGTGCGGCAAGAACACGTGCAGCAACCCGCCGACCGCCTCCTCCCCGGCGAACGCCCGGACGCGTTCGGTCAGATCCACCACCCGGCGGCCACTCGTGTCGACCTCGAACTCGATGGTTCTCATCCCGGATGACGGTATACACCGCACTGTCCACCCGCCGATCGGAGGCCCTCTCCGTGATTCCGGGAGCATCGGTCCGGCCCGGCGCGCCGAGTAGCAGGTAATGATGTAATGTCACTTTCACATTGACAAGGAGGCCTTCATGGAAGAGCTCAGCGGTTGGTTCACAGGTCGGATCCCGGCGGAGTGGTTCGTGGGACCTCCCACGGTCACCGCCGACCGTGAGGAGATCATGGTGGTCGGAGTTCTGTCCGAACCCGAGCTTCCCGACGACGCCGGCCCGGAGGCCCGGGAGGCTGCACACACCGCACGGATCTCGGGTTTCCGGGAAGACACCCGCGGCAAGCGGATGCGTATCGCGGACGAGGCCCAGCGACGGTTCGGCCGGAAGGTCAGTTGGGGGGCTTCCTGCGGGGACCGCACCGCCCCGTTCACGACCCTGTCCGTCCCGGCGATGACACGCCTCCGGATGGACGAGCGGCGTGTGCTGGACACGCTGATCGAGGCCGGCGTGGCGAGGAGCCGGAGCCACGCCCTGGCGTGGTGCGTCCGGC
>Ga0299913_10001439_pt1 | contig 17547 bp, 19 predicted proteins | sample RVTome_9_FD_201360 | JGI IMG/M metagenome (GOLD analysis project Ga0299913, IMG submission 201360) | Soil microbial communities from uranium-contaminated site in the Upper Colorado River Basin, Wyoming, United States - RVT155D38 (version 2) ... | reverse complement strand
CGACCGACGAGGCCCGGTTCCCGGAGCGCCGGATGGCGCGGGGGAGTCGTGGCTGGCTGCGCACCCTCAGCGGCGTCCCGTCGGAGCCCGGCCTGATGGGGGTGAAGATCATCGCGGCGGCGCTGGAGGCCCACCAGGCGTCGTACCTCATCCCGCTCTTCGACCAGGGCACGGCCGCGCTGGTCGCGCTGCTCGACGGGCACTCGATCACCGGGTACCGGACCGCGGCCACCTCCGCGCTGGCCGCGGACGTCCTGGTCCCTCCCGGTCCGCTCGTGGTCGCGGTCATCGGCTCGGGGTTCGAGGCCCGCAACCACGTGCGCGCCCTCGCCGCGGTGCGCGACCTCAAGGCGGTGCACGTCTACAGCCCGCGCCGAGAGAGCCGCACCCGGTTCGTGGCCGAGCTCGCCGACGTACCGATGCCGGTCGCCGCCGCCGAGTCGGCCGAGGCCGCCGTCGCCGACGCCTCACTCGTGGTCTGCGCGGCCCGGTCCCGCGACGAGAGCCCGACCCTGCGGGGCGCCTGGCTGCGTCCGGGCATGACCGTCGTGTCGATCGGCTCCACGCTGCCCGAGCAGCGCGAGGTCGACACCGAGGTCCTCGCCCGCGCCGACCTCGTGGTCGCGGACGTCCTCGAGGAGGTCCTCGAGGACACCGGTGACCTGATCGCCGCACGTGCGGTGGGTCTCGACGTCGCCGCCAAGACGATCGCCCTCGCCGACCTGATCGGCGGGCGACGGCCCGGGCGTACCTCCGACGACCAGATCGCGGTGTACAAGTCCGTCGGGGCCGCGGTCCAGGACCTGGCGGTCGCGGGCCTGTGCGTACGACGTGCGGAGCAGCTCGGCCTGGGCGCCCGACTCCCGGTCGCCTTCGACCCGGTGAAGAAGTGACCGCCGTCGTGAAGGACCGCGCACTGCTGCGGCCGGGTGCGTACGTCGACGGGCAGTGGGTGACCGCCGGAGGGTCCGGCGTGCTCGTCGTCGACAACCCCGCCACCGGCGACCGGCTCGCCGAGGTCGCGGCCCTGAGCCGCCCCCAGGTCGCCGAGGCCGTCGACGCCGCCGCTCGCGCGCTGCCGGCCTGGCGGGCGCTCTCGGGGAAGGATCGAGCGCGGGTGCTGCGCCGCTGGTTCGACCTCACCATCGAGAACGCCGAGGACCTGGCCCGGCTGATCGTCCTGGAGGAGGGCAAGCCGCTGGCCGAGGCGCGCGGCGAGGTGGCCTACGCGGCGTCCTTCATCGAGTGGTTCGCCGAGGAGGCCAAGCGGGTCAGCGGTGAGATCTTCGACGCCCCCGAGGCGTCCCGCCGGGTCCTGGTGCTCAAGGAGCCCGTGGGCGTCTGCGTGGCGATCACGCCGTGGAACTTCCCGGCCGCGATGATCACCCGCAAGGCCGCGCCGGCACTCGCCGCCGGTTGCACCATGGTCGTGAAGCCGGCCGAGCAGACACCGCTGACCGCACTGGCCCTGGCCGAGCTCGCCGACCGCGCCGGCGTACCGCCCGGCGTCTTCAACGTCGTGACCGGGCACCCGCAGGAGATCGGGCCCGAGCTCACCGGGAACCCGCTGGTCCGGAAGATCAGCTTCACCGGCTCCACCGAGGTGGGTCGGCTCCTGCTGGCCGAGTCCGCGGCCACCGTGAAGAAGGCCTCGATGGAGCTGGGCGGCAACGCCCCGGTCCTGGTGTTCGACGACGCCGACCTCGACGTGGCCGTCGCGGGCGTGCTGGCCACCAAGTACCGCAACACCGGACAGGCCTGCATCAGCGCCAACCGGGTCTACGTCCAGGACGGCATCCACGACCACTTCGCCAGAGAGCTGGCCAGGCAGGCATCCAGCCTGGTCGTCGGTGACGGCTTCGAGCCGGGCGTGCAGCAGGGTCCGCTCATCGACGAGGGAGCGGTGGCCAAGGTCGAGCTGCACATCGCCGACGCCGTGGACCGTGGAGCACGCATCCTGTACGGCGGGGACCGCCACGAGCGTGGCGGGCTGTTCTTCCAGCCCACGGTGCTGACCGGCGTTGCGCCTGGATCGCTGATCGCGCGCGAGGAGACGTTCGGGCCGGTGACCCCGCTGATCCGGTTCTCGGACGAGGCCGAGGCGGTCGCGCTGGCGAACGACACCGAGTTCGGCCTGGCGGCGTACCTCTTCACCCGCGACGCGGAGCGCACCTGGCGGGTCGCGGCCGCCCTCGAGGCGGGGATGGTCGGCATCAACACCGGCCTGATCTCCAACGAGGTTGCGCCGTTCGGTGGCATCAAGCAGTCGGGGCTCGGGCGTGAGGGCTCCGTCCACGGGATCGAGGAGTACCTGGAGATGAAGTACCTCGCGTGGGAGGGCTCCGTCACCACGATCCCCGTCAGCTGAACAACCCGTAGATCCAGCGGAGGAACCATGCCCGTCTACACCCGTACCGAGGCCCGCGCCTGGGCGCGCGAACGGCTCGTCGGCGCGATCAACTGCACGATCCCGTCGTTCACCGGCGACCTGCGCGGCATCAACGAGGCGGCGATCCGCCACGACGTACGCCTGGCCAAGGAGCACGGCTTCCTCGGCACGCTCGGGGTGTCCGAGGTCAGCATCACGCTCCCGGAGTACCTCGACTTCCTGCGGATCGTGCGCCACGAGGCGGGCGACGACCTGGTCGTCGTCCACCACGGCAGCTGGAGCAACCTCGAGCAGAATCTCGAGGCCGTCCGAGGTGCGGAGGAGGCCGGCGCCGAGCTGGTGCTGCTGTCCTACCCGCCGAACTTCTACCCCGAGTCCGAGGACGACGTCTACGAGTACACGAAGGCGTTCTGCGACGCGACGAACCTCGCGGTCATCCTGTTCCCGATGTTCCTGTGGGGCTTCGGCTCTCGCATCCATCCCTCCGACATCCCGGCTCGGCTGATCCGGCGGCTGATCGACGACTGCCCCAACATCGCGGTGATCAAGGCGGAGGGCGGGTTCCCCGGCATCCAGAGCGTGATCGAGTGCCACCGGCTCTTCGGTGACGAGGTCGCCATTTCGATGCCGATCGAGGGCGAGCTGATCCCGCTCGCGCAGGTGATGCCGCTCCAGCTGTCGGCGACCAGCGACCACGAGTACTACGGCCCGATGATCCCTCGGGTGATGGAGCTGCTGCGCGACGGCAAGTACGACGACGCCACCGAGATCTACTGGCAGCTGCACCCGGCCCGCAAGATCAAGTCCGGCCTCGCGCCCGCGCTGCACGGCGGCGCCTTCATCAACCGCCAGGCCTGGAAGTTCCAGGGCTGGCTCCAGGGCTACAACGGCGGACCGCTGCGCCAGCCGACCCAACGCATCCACGACGCGCAGATGACCGCCCTGCGCAAGGGCCTGATCGACGCCGGCCTCGAGCCGAGCATGGACCCGCTCCGCGAGTTCTTCATCGGCCGCAACCCCGCCTGAGGCCGACGGTCGACCACCGTCGAGGACATGGCATCACCGAAGACGATGTCAGGCAGGTGGCGGGGCGATGGCCGAAACCATTGTCCGGGGGGCCGGGCGCGCCCAGGGTGTCTGCCAAGCCGAGAACGAACCTAGGAGAACCCCCCGATGCCGCGCCACCTGAAGTCCCACGTCCCCGCAGAGACCAAGGCGAACGACGCCGCCGTGAAGGCGGTCGTGTCCGACGTGATCGCCGACATCCGGGCCCGCGGCGACGAGGCGCTGCGTACGTACTCGGAGAAGTTCGACTCCTGGAGCCCGGAGTCGTTCCGGCTCTCCGAGGAGCAGATCGCCGAGATCGTGGCGAGCGTGCCGCAGCAGGTCATCGACGACATCCGGTTCGTCCAGGAGCAGGTGCGGACGTTCGCCCAGGCCCAGCTCGACTCGATGGGCGAGATCGAGATCGAGACCCTGCCGGGGGTGAAGCTCGGCCACAAGCACGTGCCGGTGCAGAACGTCGGAGCCTACATCCCCGGCGGCCGCTACCCGCTGACCGCTTCGGCGCACATGACGATCGTGACCGCGAAGGTCGCCGGCGTCGCGCGGGTGGCAGCGTGCACGCCGCCGATCCGTGGGGAGATCCCGGCCGCCACGGTCGCCGCGGCACACCTCGCCGGAGCGGACGAGATCTACCTGATGGGCGGCGTCCAGGCGGTGGCCGCGCTGGCCGTCGGCACCGAGACCATCGGCCGGGTCGACCTCCTCGCCGGCCCCGGCAACGCGTACGTCGCCGAGGCCAAGCGGCAGCTCTTCGGCGAGGTCGGCATCGACCTGTTCGCCGGCCCCACCGAGATCCTGGTGATCGCGGACGACCAGGCCGATCCGTTCACGGTGGCGGTCGACCTGCTCAGCCAGGCCGAGCACGGCCCGGACTCGCCCGCCGTACTCGTCACGACCAGCGAGGCCGTCGCCGAGGCGGCGATGGCGCACATCGAGGCGATCCTGCCCGGCATGTCGACCCGCGACTACGCCGAGCCCGCGTGGCGCGACCACGGCGAGGTCGTGGTCGTCGACACGATCGAGGAGGCGCTCGAGGTCGCCGACACCTACGCCTCGGAGCACGTCCAGGTGCTGACCGAGGAGCCGCGCCGCGCCCTCGCCGAGATGCGCCACTACGGGGCGCTCTTCCTCGGCGCCGGCACCTGTGTGTCGTACGGCGACAAGGTGATCGGCACCAACCACGTGCTGCCCACGAAGGGGGCGGCGCGCTACACCGGTGGCCTCTGGGTCGGCAAGTACCTGCGGACCGTGACCTACCAGGAGGTCACCGACCCCGCCTCGAGTGCGCTGCTCGGGGAGGTCTGCGGCCGCGCCGCGAGGGTCGAGCTGTTCGAGGGCCACGCCCGGTCCGGCGACATCCGCTCCGCCGCCGTCTCCGGCGACCGGCCGCAGTGGGTCCTCGACGCCCTGGCAGCCCGATGACCACAACGCCGCTGGCGGGACGCACCGCGCTCGTCACCGGCGCGGGCAACGGCCTCGGCCGGGTGATAACCCGGGCCCTGGTCGACGAGGGAGTCCGGGTGGTGCTCGTGGGTCGCACCAAGACCACCCTCGAGGAGACCGCCGAGCTCGTCGGCGGTGACACCCGGGTCGCCGCCTGCGACGTCTCCGATGCCGATCAGGTCAACGCGCTGGCCACCGAGCTCGACGGCGAGGAGGTCTCGATCCTCGTCAACAACGCCGGGATCGGCGGCCCGGTGAAGACGCTGGTCCACGTCTCGCCGGAGGAGTGGGACGAGGTGCAGTCCGCCAACGTGCGCAGCGTCTTCCTGATGTGCCGGGCGTTCCTGCCCCGGATGGTCGCCGCGGGACGCGGCGACGTCGTCAACCTGGCGTCGGTGTCGGGCAAGCGCCCGCTGGTGCGGCGCACGCCGTACACCGCCAGCAAGCTCGCCGTCATCGGCCTCACCCGCACCCTGGCGTATGAGGTGGGACCCGCGGGGGTCAGCGTCAACACGCTCTCACCCGGCCCGGTGCGCGGCCCGCGGATGGCCCGCAACCTCCGGCTCGAGGCACAGGCCGCGGGCAGCACCGTCGCCGAGGCCGAGCGCGCCTTCGTCTCGCGCGCCGCCCTCGAACGGCTGGTGGAGGAGGACGAGGTGGGTGCCGCCCTCGTCGCGATGCTCCGGATCCCCGGTCTCTGCGGCGCCGACATCGACCTGTCGGCCGGCATGGTCGCCCCCGCGTGAACACCCACCAGCGAGAAGAGAGAGAAGAGGGAAGAGGACCCATGTTCCACGAGCTCGCCGAGCTGACCATCGCCGACGGCCGGGAGGAGGAGTTCGAGGCCGCCTACCAGCAGCAGGGTCGCCGGATCCTGGCCCGGGCCACGGGCTTCCTGTGGACAGATCTGGCCCGCAGCGTCGAGCGGCCCTCGACGTACGTGCTCCGGGTCTGCTGGCGCACGGTTGAGAACCACACCGTCGACTTCCGCGAGGGCCCGCTGTTCGAGCAGTGGCGCGCCGTGGTCGGCCCGTTCTTCGCCGACCAGCCGAAGGTCGAGCACGTCCAGCCCCGTTTCCAGCCGTTCCGCGGCTGACCCACCCCAGGAGTCGAGATGAAGCGAGCAGTCGACAAGGTCGTCGTCCTCGGCGGCGGCATCACCGGCAGCGTCGCCGCCACCGCGCTGGCCCAGCGCGGCATCCAGGTGACGCTGATCGAGAAGGTGCCGGAGTGGCGCGGGGTCGGCCACGGCATCACCGTGCAGGGCAACGCGCTGCGCGCGTTCGAGCGGATCGGCGTCGTCGACGACGTGATCGCCCAGGCCTACCCGTTCAACAACATCCGGCTGCTGACCGCGGACGGGTCACAGATCGCCGACGTCCCGGCGGCGCACACCGGCGGCGACCACCTCCCCTCCACGATCGGATCGCTGCGCTCCTCGCTGCAGGAGATCCTGCTCAAGGCGGTGCACGACGCCGGGGTGCAGGTGCGGGTGGGCGTCCACATGACGTCGTACGACGACGACACGGAGGGGGTCACCGTCCACCTCAGTGACGGCACCTCCGAGCGGTGCGACCTGGTGGTCGGCGCCGACGGCATCCGCTCGCAGACCCGCGCGATGATCGGTATCGAGGACCAGCCCAGGCCCACCGGCATGAGCATCTGGCGGATCGGCGCTCCCCGGCCGGAGGCGATGACCTGCGCCGAGGTCTACTACGGCGGCCCGGCCTACAAGGCCGGCTACAGCCCGATCAACCAGGCCGAGTGCTACGCCTACATGCTCGACGAGCCGCTCGACCGCGAGTCGTTCGGCGACCGGCCGCTGGGGGAGATCCTGCTCGAGCGCTCGGAAGGCTACGGCGGGCTGTGGGGGCAGATCCGCGACACCATCACCGCGGACACGGTCGTGAACTACCAGTGGATCGAGTGGCTGCTCGTCGAGGACAGCTGGCACCGCGGGCGGGTCGTGATCATCGGCGATGCCGTGCACGCGTGCCCGCCGTTGATCGCCCAGGGCGCCGCGATGTGCTCCGAGGACGCCGTCGTCCTCGCCGAGATGCTCGACGGCCCGGGCGAGCTCGACGACCTGCTCCAGGCCTTTGCCGACCGCCGCCTGCCGCGGGTACGCCGCGTCGTCGAGGCCTCGATGCAGCTCGTCGAGTGGGAGATCCACCCGGAGACCCCGGGTGCCGACCCCGGTCGGGTGATGGCCGAGACCCTGAACAGCCTGGTGCCCCCGCCCTGACGACCGGCCGCGCCCGCCGGGCGAGGCATGCCGAGGGTGCATGGCTGCCATCCGCAGCAGTGCTTTCCCCTCACTGCCCTATCCCTGTCACCCTCCTTGCGTGGTGATCGGGGTCACAACAAGCACATCCGGGCGGCCTCGCCGCCACCGACGAAGGAGCAACACATGAGCAGGAAGTCCACGCCGAACCGCAAGCCGCTGGCGCTGGTGGCAGTGGCGCTGGTCGCGATCGCGACGGCCGGTTGCTCGAGCGGCACTGCCGACGACTCGGCGGTCAAGGAAGCCACGAACGACACCGCCAAGGAGGCCCTCGAGGCGGCGTTCGCCGGCACGACCGGTACGACGCCGACCACGCCGACCGCGCCGAAGAAGGGCGTGAAGGTCTGGGTCGTCTCCTGCGGCCAGCAGGTGCCGTCGTGCGCCACGCCGGTGGCCGGCGCCATGGAGGCCGCGAAGCTGGTGGGCTGGGAGGCCAAGACCTGCGACGGCCAGCTCAACCCCGACGGCTGGGGCAACTGCGTGCGCCAGGCCGTCAGCGCCGGCGCCGACGTGATCCTGCCGGTCGGCATCGACTGCGCCAGCATCCAGCAGCCGTTCGAGGAGGCGAAGCAGGCGGGCGTGAAGGTTGTCGGCGCCGGCGGCTCTGACTGCGACGCCACCGGCGGTGCGGCGCTCTGGGCGACCGAGCGGCTGCAGGTCGAGGGACTGTCGATCGAGGACTACTGGAAGCAGGCCGGCGCGACCGTCGCGCAGTATCTGATCGGCTCCACCGACGCCGAGGCCAAGGTGCTCGAGGTGAAGTTCACCGACCCACTGTGGGGCGGCTGGCTCTCCGAGGGCTTCAACACCGAGCTCGCCACCTGCGAGGACTGCGAGGTCGTCGACACCCTGGGGATGGCGAACAACGACTTCGTCAGCGGCACCGCCACCGACAAGTTCTCCGCCGCGCTGCAGAAGGCTACCGGCGCCAACGCGGTCTTCGTGCCCGTCGGCGGGTGGATGCCCACCGGGTTCGCGCAGGCCGTCGTCGCCTCCGGGCGTCAGGCCGACCTGGTCGTCGGCACCGGCTTCGGAGACGCCGCCAACATGGAGCTGATCCGCACCAACGGCGGCCAGAACGGCGTCCTCGGCTATGCCACGGAGTGGGGTGCCTGGGGTTCGATCGACGAAGCGATACGGGTGATGAACGGCGAGGAGCCGGCCGTCGAGGGCGACGGCTTCCAGATGGTCGACGCGGATCACAACCTCCCCGCGCAGGGTGAGGACTACCAGGGCAACGTCGACTTCAAGTCCGAGTACAAGTTGCTCTGGGGCGTCGGCTGAGATGACGCTGCTGCCCGACCCGGTGTCGGCCACCACGGAGAGCGCGCCCGCGCTCTCCGTGGTGGGGCTCACCAAGCGCTTCGGGGCGACTCTCGCCCTCGACGACGCGTCGCTGTCGGTGCGCCCGAGCACCGTGCACGCGCTGCTCGGCGGGAACGGCTCCGGCAAGAGCACCGCGATCAAGGTGCTCGCCGGCGTCTACGAAGCCGACGCGGGTCGGGTACACATCGCTGGCCGGGACCACGACCTGACGTCGTTCAAGGCCGCGGACGCGCGGGCGGCGGGGCTGCGCTTCGTCCACCAGGATCTCGGGCTCTTCGAGGGGCTGTCGATCGCGGAGAACTTCGCCTTCGACGCCGGCTACCCGACCCGGTCGGGCACCGCCATCCGCTGGTCGGCCCTGCACGCCCGGGTGCGGGAGGTGCTCGACGACTACGAGCTGGACGTCGACCCGCGTACGCCGATCAACGAGCTGCGCCCGGCCGACCGCACCATGGTGGCCATCGCGAGGGCCCTGCAGGACACGCGCGCGGGCGACGGACCGGCCGACGGGCACGGGCTGATCCTCGTGCTCGACGAGCCGACCGCGTCATTGGCACAGCACGAGTCGGCGCTGCTGCTCGGCAAGATCCGGCGGCGGGCCGAGCTCGGGCAGACCGTCGTGATGGTCTCCCACCGGATGACGGAGGTGCTGTCGGTCGCCGACGACTTCACCGTCTTCCGCGACGGCCGCACGGTGGCGACGCTGGTCGACGCGAGTCCGACCGAGGACGAGCTGGTCGAGCTGATGGCCGGCCGCGCCGTGGACGCGCTGCGGCCGGTCGACGCCACGCAGGCCACGACTCGCGCCCGGCTGGTCGTGCAAGGCCTGACCGGCGGCCCGCTGCGCGGCGTCGATCTCGATGCGGCACAAGGGGAGATCGTCGGGGTCGCGGGTCTGGTCGGCTCCGGGCGGTCGACGCTGCTCCGGATGCTGTTCGGCGACCGGAGGCCGGACGCCGGCGAGGTCACCCTCGACGGCCGGCCCTACCGGCCACGGGACGTTGCCGACGCGATCACGGCCGGAGTGGCCTACGTCCCCGAAGACCGGGCGGGCGAGGCGGCCTTCCCGGACCTGCCCGTCACCGACAACCTCTCCGTGACCCGGCTGCGCAGCTACTGGGGGCTGCGCGGCATGAACCGGCGCCGGGAGAAGGCCACCGGCGGGCGGCTGATCGAGGACTTCCGGGTCAAGAGCGCGGGCCCCGCGGCGCTCTTCTCGTCGATGTCCGGCGGCAACCAGCAGAAGGTCGTGCTGGCCCGGTGGCTGCAGCGCGACCCGGCGCTGCTGCTCCTCGACGAGCCGACCCAGGGCGTGGACGTGATGTCGCGGGTCGACATCTACGCCACCATCCGCGAGGCGGCCCGACGGGGGAGCGCGGTACTCGTCGCCTCGTCTGACGTCAGCGAGCTGCTGGCCCTCTGCGACCGGATCGTGATCCTGCGCGAGGGCCGCGCCGACGAGGAGCTCGCCGCCGACGGGCTCCATCCCGACGTACTCACCAGCAAGCTGCTCCGGTCGAGCAGCGCACAGGAGGAACGATGAGCGTGAGCACCGACAAGCAGCCGGTCCCCGGCGCGGGCGCCGAAACCGGGCCCGCCGCCACCACGCACACTGTCGAGCCGGCGTACGTGCCCGCGGAGCAGCGGATCCCGCTGCTCGGCCTCGCCGAGCGGTACGCCCTGCTGCTGCTCACCGCCGGCATCTGCCTCTACTTCAGCGTGGCCCCCGCCAGCAGCGACGTGTTCGCGTCGCTGTCGAATGTGAACGTCGTCCTCGGCGGGCAGACGGCGGTGCTGATGATCGCGATCGCCGCCGTCTTCCCGCTCGTCGCCGGCCACATCGACTTCTCACTCGGCGCGACCACCGCCGCGTCGATGGTGCTGGCGGCCGGTCTGATGTCCCGGCACGACGTACCGCTCCCCGTCTGCGTGGTCGCCTGTCTCGCGTTCGGCGCTGTCGTCGGGCTGGCGAACGGCGTGGCGGTGACCGCCTTCGGGATGAACCCGTTCGTCACGACGCTCGGAGTCGCGACCCTGCTCGGCGGCGGCATCCTCTGGTACACCGACGGGCAGACGATCTTCCAGGGCATCTCACCCGACCTGCGGATCTTCGGGTCCTCGACGGTCGCCGGCCTCCCGCAGGTGACCGCCGTGGTCGCGGTTGTGGCGCTGGTCGCGTGGTACGTGCTGACCCACACGCCGTACGGCCGATCGCTGTATGCCATCGGCTCGAACCACGTCGCCGCCCGCCTCGTCGGCCTGCGCGTCGGCCGCAACGTGCTGCTCGCCTTCGTGATCTCCGGGACGATCGCCGGGGCCGCCGGCGTGCTCCAGCTCTCGCGCACCGGCTCGGCGACGTCCGACTCGGGCACCGCCCTGCTGTTCCCCGCGCTGGCGGCGGTCTTCCTCGGCGCTACCGCGATCCGGCCGGGCTTCTTCAACGTGGTCGGCACGGTCATCGGCGCCCTGTTCGTGTCGTTCTCGGTCTCCGGGCTCACGATCAGCGGCGCGGACACCTGGGTCTCCCCGGTGTTCAACGGTGTCGCGCTCCTGGTCGCGGTCGGCCTTTCCACCTGGCTCGGCGCGCGCCGCCGCGCCCGCGGCTGAGCGGCGACGTGTCCCGCTTCGACCACGTCGGCCTCAACGTCCCCGACCTCGATGCCGCCGTCGACTGGTACTGCTCCGCCCTCGAGCTGAAGGAGTCGATGCGCTTCCGGATCGACCCGGTCCGGCTCGACGGCGTGATGCTGACCCACGCCTCGGGCTGGCGGCTCGAGCTCCTGCACCGCCCGTCGGCCGGGCCCCGCATTCGCGCGGCCGACCCGGCGGACGCCGCGCTGACCCTCGGTTACAGCCACTTCGCCCTGGAGGTGCCCTCCGTCGAGGAGACGTACGACGCCCTCCTCGCCGCCGGCGCCGCCGACCGGATGTCTCCCCGCCCCTCGCCCGACCCCTCGGGCCTGCCCATGGCGTTCGTCGCCGATCCTTGGGAGAACCTGATCGAGCTCCTGGAGCGTTGAGAGGGCGCCCAGGTTGGAGCGCTGACATCTCCTGGCGAGTCGATGGGGGAGCCACCGGGTGCCCGTGGCCGGCTCGCCATCCGCGTCATCCCGCCCATTAAGACGCACTCTTCCGCGGCTGGCGGAGACGCCCAGGCAGGGCAGACCCCAACAGCCACCAGGGTGTCCCAGAAGACAAGAGCCGACTCCGTGTGAACCCCCTCGGGGCCCGGTCCACGAACCCTCCCACTGCGTAACGGTCTCCGATCCGCTCCTCTGGGCATGTCCAGCAACGATCTACTGGGCACGAGCCCCGCGGTTCGGCCGTCGACCCGGCTCGCCGAGTTGATAGGGCAAGCCTCCACATACACCGCAAGAAGAGAGTGACTCGCTTGTCGGTGGCGCCCCTTACTCTTCGGAGCGATTCCAACTGCGCGGGCCGGGGCACGACGAGGCCTGCGTCTTGGTTCAGTCGGGGACCCAGACCTTGAGCCACCAGTCGTTGATCAGGCCGGCGCGTTGAAAGGGATCACCTGCGACCAGATGTGCGGCCAACTCCCCTGTCGCCGCCTCGAAGCTGGCCAGCCCTCCGGAACGGTCCCCGAAAGGCCCGCCGACATAATCCGGAAGCCCGAGCCGGTGCCAGTACGCCGCGTGTTTCGGCGCGGCCTGCTGGACTACGCCCGGGTCTTCCTTCATCCAGTAGCAGTACACGAATCGCATGCCACTCATCGTTCCTCGGGCGCTTGCGGCTCAGACCCGCCGGGGGACCTTGCCGGTGAGCGTCCCGACCGCGCGCATGACCTTGTGGCCGGGGTCGGAGGTGGGCTCGAACATCAGCGGGCAGCCTCCGTCGATGACGGTGATCCCGTGCGCCCGTCCGTACTTGGTGGCCTCGTTCGAGACGCTTCCTGCTCCGAACGCACGGTGCATCCAGACGTGCCTGATGCCGAGCTCCGCGCACTCACGCATGGTGTCCTCGGCGTAGGACGGCCGCGTGCCGATGACGACGGCCTCGACGCCGCCCGGGACAGACTTCAGGTCGTGGTAGCACGCGTCGCCCTCGACGGTGTCGGCGTTCGGGTTGATCGCGAACACCTCGTAGCCGCGTTCACGCAGCCGCTGGTAGACGAAGTTGCCGCCGTGGTTACCACCCTTCCGCGAAACGCCGGTGACGGCGATGCGCTTGTGTGCCAAGAACTCCGAGGCTGCTTGTTTGATCGTGGACATGTGTCCTCCTTCCGTTGGCGCTCGCTCGAGGCGTCGGGGCAGACGCTTCTAACCGACGTGGGCCTGGGGCGCGACATGCGCTGAGTGGCTGCTCGAGTAGAGGCGGAACCGGAGCAACATGACCGCGATCATCGCCGGGCAGGCCAGGCCCGTCTGGACCTCGACAAGGCTGTCTCTGGCGATCAGGTCCATCCAGTACGCCGCGATCAGCGCGAGACCCGGCACCATGGTGGAGCCGGCCATCTCAAGGGTGGGTTGCCACGCCATCCCCCGATAACGCATCCAGACGGCCATTGGCACGGACAGGTTCAGTGCGATGACGAACACCGACAGCTCTGGTGCGGTCCGTGGCAGATCCGTGTACCCGAGCAGGCCCGCTGCGCCGAAGAACAACACGCTGAGAACGACAGCGCCTCCACACATGACCATGCACATCTCGAGCAGGTGTAGTCCGAAGCGACCAATCGGCCGCAAGACGTGGGCGAGTCGCCCGTCGCGGACCGGCTGACTCGCCGGTGATCTGGGCCTCGTGGTGACAGTTCGCATGACGACCTCCTCGGCTGTTCGCCGGACCTGGCTCGAGGCCCGGCGCGTCACGCCGAAGAGGAGAGCACCCCCTGCGGCGCGACATCCGCCGGGCAAGAGCCCTTTCAAGCGACACTGCGCCGGCAGCGCCGGGCCGGGAAGGGCAGAAGGGCGGCCGGGGCCAGGACTTACGTCCCGATGGGCTCTCGACCGAGCCGCGGCACGGTGCGGGCGTCAGGCACTGAGGATCAGACACCGAAAGCTCCACGAGCAGAGCACGAACAGCACCAGTGCGTAACCCGCCAGCACGGCGAGATCGGGCAGGAGGTCCACGACGATGCTGTGGTGGCGCACCAACGTCGCGGTGCCGGCGCCGATCTGGCGCGCGACGTAGCGTGCGCCACGGTCAGCATCGTGGACGAGTAGAACTCCAGGGGGCATCATCGAGCCGCCGAGGGCGCGCAGGCCGAGCTCGATCAGCCGTCTGAGAAGCGTGAACTGCTCGACGTTCCAGGCGAGGGCTGTTGCGCGGGGCCGTCTGGTTGGCCGGACTCGTATCAGCCGTGGGTACAAGGTCTCTCATGTCGAGGCCGGTCTGCCCTGGCTGCGGGCTGGGAAGCCGCACAGACTCCGGCTGTGAGGTGATTCGCTATGTTCACGGTTCGAAATGTTGGCGGGGTCGCGCTGTTCCTGTTCGGAACGACGTTTCTGTGGCTGACACCCTCGTTCGCGAGCGAGGGTGTGTCGACGACGGGTTTGGCCTGGTCCATCACGCAGGTCCTCGCTTTGGTGACGATCGCCGGCTTCACCGCGGCCACCTGGGGTCTGTTCAAGAAGTCCGGATGGTGGGAGCCCGTGGCGGTCGTTTTCGCCGCCGTAGGTTTCGTCGCGCTGATCCCGTATTGGATCGCGGCTGACCGCGCGGGTGAGACCAGCCAGGGATTCACCGTGCTCATTGAGGTGCTCGGAATCGCCGGCGTGATGGTCCTCCTGCGGGTGCCGAGGTTCGAGCACTGGGTGGACGGGCACGTGCAGGCGGGGAGATGAGGCAATGAGGACGGGCCGCCTCACCGCCCGGGCGGTGACGGCTGCAGCCGCTGGACCCTCCATCCGGCGGGCTCGGGTTGCTGGCATCGCCGCGGGCCTCGCCAGTCTGGGCATGACCTACCACCGCTTCCTCAGGCCCCGCATGCTGCGATGGGGGATCAGTGAGGAGGAGGCCGGCCTGCCTCTGCCGGGCGACGAGCGGGTACCGGATCCCTACCCCGGCAACAACTCCACGCGCGCGATCACGATCGACGCGGCGCCGGAGACGGTCTGGCCGTGGATAGTACAGATCGGTCACAACAGGGGCGGCTGGTACACCCACGAGTGGGTGGAGCGACTGCTCGGCATCCGCTACGCCGAGGGACACTCCGCAACCCGGATCCATCCGCAGTTTCAGCAGCTGCGGATCGGAGACCGGATCCCCTACTCGCCGTTCAACTCCATCCCCGTCGTCGCCCTCGAACCCGGGCGGTACCTGATCATCGGGAATACGGTGGCCTGGGTGCTGCAAGATCTCGGTGACGGACGGACATGGCTGATCGTCCGCACACGCGGCTACGGATGGATCCGATCGCTGTTCCGCAAGATCCCGGTTCTCCGTGAGATCGGCGCCGCCATCGACTACGTGATCGGCGAGCCCCTGCACCACTACATGGAGAAAGGGATGTGCCTCGGTATCGCAGAACGCGCCGAAGCACAGAGCTCGCCCGCGGCCCAGCGCCGCCGGAGGTCAGCTCCCCCAAGCATTCGCACGCAAGACCGCGCCACAAGGTACGCGGTCTCGAGGTAGTCCCGCGCCCAGAAGTGGCGGAACGCCTTCGAGAGGATGCGGGCGCCGTCGGGGTTCGTCATACGGGATGGTTCCGGCGCAGGCGAACGAGGCCCGCTGCATACCGCCCAGTTCGACGCACCGTTGCGATATCAGCGCCAAAGTGCTGAGCGAAGTGGTGACGTTCGCCGTCGCTCACGCCTAGTAGGGCTCAGCCACAGCGACTTGATTCATCACTTCGGAGGACGCCACTGGGGCGCCGCGTCACACCGCCGCGAGACGGCGATATCGCTCCGCGAAGCGGCTGGCTCTCGGAGTCCCCGCGATCCCCTATGACGATGAGGTTGTCGTGGCGAGAAGGCGTCGCGCTCGACGACCCAGGTCGCTCAGATCTACCCGACCCTCCTCGGCCGCGGCCGCCAGACGCGCGGCAAGGTCCATGGCCTCATCGAGCTCGGGTGCAGCGACGGCGGATTCCTGCCCCATATCGCGAAGAATCGTGACCTCTGTCCTGGAGGCGATCAAGGGGTCGGCGATCCCGTCGATCCAGACCCGAGTTCGGTGGCCATCGCCGCGTTCCTCCCCGGTGATTCGCTCCAGGGCGAAGATGCGGTCGGCACGCGCGAACTTGCCGAAGCCCAACGCCACCATGCGGGAGTCCGATGCCACATAGCCATATTGGCATTGCACACCGACCTCTGACCTAGCGTGCACACGTGGCTGGCGGCCGTCTGGCGTCACACCGCGGCCTGCGGGGCGGTCGGGACTCGGCCAACCGGGACTAGCGTCGGTGCGATTCCGGGTGTTCGGTCGCGTCGGCGGCGGGCGGGCCGGGCTGCCGCTATGTCGCCGCGTGAGGTGGGGCCATGTCCACCAAGACCACCCTGTTGCCGTTCCAGCCGACCACGATGTCGACCGCCCAGCTGGCGGCCGTGTCCTACCTGGCCCGCTACGCCGGGCACACCCACAGCCTGTACGCCTACCAGCTCCGCCGCTGGTTCACCTGGTGCGCGACCAACCGGCTGGACCCGTTGGTTGGGATCCAGCGGCCCACGTCGAGCTCTACATCCGCCAGCTCGCCGAGACGGGGCTGATGGACTCCTCGGTCAACACGATGATGCACGCGGTGCGCGGCTTCTTCCGGTTCGCCCACATCGACGCACTCATCGCTGCCGACCCGGCGGTCTACGCACGCTTGCCCAAGGTCCATCACGACGAGTCACGCACCCAGGGTCTGGACCGGCTCGAGCTGATCCGCTTTCTCCTGGTGGCCCAGAGGGTCACCGTCCATCACGGCGCGCTGGCCTACCTGCTCGGCATCAACGCTCTGCGCGCCTCGGAAGCCGCTGCCGTCCGGATCGAGGACTACGCCGATACGCTGCGCGGCCACCGCGTGCTGCGCCTGGTCGGCAAGGGCAACAAGCCAGCCACCATGCCGCTGACCGTCCCTGTCCTCCGGGTCCTGGAAGCCTGCCGCGGCGAACGAACCACCGGGCCGCTCATCCTGTGGCCGGTCTCAGGCCGACCCATCGATCGGCGCGATGTCTACCGTATGGTCGCCAGGATCGCGAAGGCCGCCGGCATCCCACGCCACATCAGCCCGCACTCGCTTCGTCACGCCGCGATCACCAACGCCCTCGACGCTGGCGTCCCGCTCCGCGATGCCCAGATCCTCGCCCGCCACGCCGACCCCCGCACCACCGAGCACTACGACCGGGCACGCGGCAACCTCGACCGCCACGGCGTCCACTTCCTCACCGCCCACGTCGCAGGCGTGTAGAGAGCCCCGAGCAGCCGCATCGATTCCGCCCACAGTGACGCGGCATCGTTCTTCAGCGTTGACCCCGTTCCGGCGGGCGGGTTCCAGGCCCGCTTGGCGCGCACTCTGCGGCGGATCGAGATCCTGGATCACGACGGGAAGAGACCTGCTACCGACGAGCCCTTGTCTCTTGTGGGCACGAAGTCTGGAGCCGTATCTTGCAAGGACTGTGACCTGCGTCACTGTCGTCTGGCAGGAGGCCTTGAATGACCCAGCTGGACCGGCAGGGTTCATCGGACCCAGTGTCGGTGCCGTTCACTCCCGGCATGCGCGACAATCCGGAAGAGCTGGCGGCGATCCCCGACGAGATCGCCCGCGCGCACGAGTTGCCGTCTGAGCCGACCCCGACGCAGGAGTTCACCGAGCAGTGGCGAAACGCGGCGTACAGCTGCTTCTCCTCAGGCCACAAGTTCTGCCGCGAGGTCTGCCCGGTGACACAGGTGACCCGCAACGAGTCTTGGACGCCCACGGCCTTCCACGCCAACGTCGTGGCGATGGACAAGGGTGAGATGACGATCGAGGACGTTGCCTCCGACTACGTCAACTGCACCCAGTGCGGCGCCTGCGAGCTTCGCTGCCCCAACACGCTCTTCACCGGCGACTTCTACCGCTTCCGAACTCGCACAGTCGACGTGGTCAAAGCGGTGCGCG
>Ga0299913_10001438_pt1 | contig 17560 bp, 18 predicted proteins | sample RVTome_9_FD_201360 | JGI IMG/M metagenome (GOLD analysis project Ga0299913, IMG submission 201360) | Soil microbial communities from uranium-contaminated site in the Upper Colorado River Basin, Wyoming, United States - RVT155D38 (version 2) ... | reverse complement strand
GGCCTGGTCCGGGTGCATGCGAATCGATTCCGCCAGATATCGGTAGCTTGCCTCGTCTTTCGCAAAGCGTTCGCCCAGGACCGGGAGTACATTGAACGAATACCAGTCGTAAACCGGCTGGATCGCCGCGCGCGGCTTTGAGAATTCCAGAATGAGCGCCTTGCCGCCCGGCTTGAGCACGCGTTGCATCGATCGCAGCGCTCGCATTTTATCGGTTACGTTCCTGAGCCCGAACGCCATGGTGACGCAGTCGAAGGTGCCGTCGGCAAAGGAAAGTTGCTCGGCGTCGGCCTCTGCGACGCCGACGTTTCCGGCAACACCGGCGTCGACGAGCCGTGCCCGGCCCTTGGCGAGCATAGCTGCATTTATATCGGCCAGCACCACATAGCCGTCGCTGCCGACGCGCCGTGCGAATCTAAGTGCAAGGTCGCCGCTGCCGCCGGCGAGATCGAGTACGGTGTGACCCCGTCGCACATTCGCTTCTTCGGCGGTGAAACGCTTCCACCACCGGTGCAGCCCGCCCGACATCAGATCGTTCATCAGGTCGTATCGGTCGGCTACCGAGTCGAACACAGCCCTGACACGCCGTGCCTTGTCGCGCGCCTGGACGGTAGCGAAGCCGAAGTGCGTCGTTGCCGGATCCTTGTCCATCAGCCGCCGATCGGGAGTGCCTTACGAGCGACGAGCATAACCCGAGGCCGCCAGACGGTCGAGATACGCCTGCCACATTCGCTCCTTGTCGCGCCCCAGTTCGTACAGATAATGCCAGGTGTACAAGCCGGTATCGTGGCCGTCGTCGAACACGATGCGTACCGCATAATGGCCGATCGGCTCCAGCTTTTTTACCTGTACCTGTTCCTTGCCGGTCTGCAGAACCTCCTGGCCGGGTCCATGCCCCTTGACCTCGGCGGAAGGCGAATGCACCCGCAGATATTCGAACGGGAGCTCGAAGCGGCTGCCGTCGTCGAATTCCACGTCAAGTTGACGTGATTTCTTCCTGAGCCGCAATTCAACCGGCGTGGGATTCGCGGCGTCGGAACTCGTCATCGGCCGGTCACAGGATGTAGCGGCTCAGGTCTTCGTCTTTCGACAACTCGGCGAGATGATCGTCGACGTAGCCCGCATCGATCTGCACGCTGCTGCCGCTCTTGTCCGATGCCTCGAATGACACTGTCTCGAGAAGGCGTTCCATTACCGTGTGCAAACGCCTTGCGCCGATGTTTTCGGTATTTTCGTTGACGTGGTAGGCGACTTCGGCGAGGCGGCGCACGCCACTTTCGGTAAAATCGAGGCGCACCTCCTCCGTCGCCAGCAGGGCGCCGTATTGCGCGGTCAACGATGCGTCCGGTTCGGTAAGAATTCGTACGAAATCTTCCGTTTTCAGGGATTTCAGTTCCACCCTGATGGGAAATCGTCCCTGCAGTTCCGGGATCAGGTCCGATGGCTTCGATACGTGAAAGGCGCCGGACGCAATGAACAGAATATGATCGGTTTTGACCATGCCGTACTTGGTATTGACGGTCGAGCCCTCGACAAGAGGCAAAAGATCGCGCTGCACGCCTTCCCGGGAAACATCCGCGCCTATCGTCTCCGAGCGACGGGCGACCTTGTCGATCTCGTCGATGAAAACGATTCCCTGTTGTTCGACGGCCTCGAGCGCCTGTGTTTTCAGCTCCTCTTCATCGACCATTTTGGCGGCTTCCTCGTCCGTCAACAGCTTCATGGCTTCGTTGACCTTCAGCTTGCGTGTCTTGCGCCGGTTTCCCGACAGGTTCTGGAACATCCCCTGAAGCTGGCTGGTCATTTCTTCCATACCGGGAGGTGCCATGATCTCGATACCCATCGGCACGGCCTGGATTTCGATCTCGATTTCCTTATCGTTGAGTTCGCCCTCCCGCAGCATTTTGCGGAATTTCTGCCTCGTATCTCCGTCGTCGCGGCGAACTTCGCCTCGCTCGTCCGGAACCCGGCTGCGCGGCGGCGGCAGCAGGGCATCCAGCACGCGCTCCTCTGCCGCATCTTCCGCACGGTGCCTGACTTTGGCCATCGCTTCCTCGCGCGTCATCTTTACGGCAACGTCCATCAGGTCGCGAATGATGCTGTCAACCTCTCGCCCAACATATCCGACCTCGGTGAATTTCGAAGCTTCCACCTTGATGAAGGGCGCGCGCGCGAGGCGCGCAAGCCTCCGCGAAATCTCTGTCTTGCCGACCCCGGTGGGGCCGATCATGAGGATGTTCTTGGGGGTTATTTCGCTCCGGAGCGGCTCATCGACCTGGACTCGTCGCCAGCGGTTGCGCAGCGCGATCGCTACCGCGCGCTTGGCCTCGTCCTGGCCGATAATGTGCTTGTCCAGTTCCTGAACGATTTCCCTCGGTGTCATGGTCGACATGGTCAGTTCCGTGGTTGGGCGGTTGCGGACAATTCCTCGACAGCGATGTTGCGGTTGGTGTAAACGCAGATATCGCCGGCAATTTCCAATGCCTTTTCGACGATCGCGCGTGCGTCGAGATCGGTGTTCTTCATCAGGGCGAGCGCCGCTGCCTGGGCATACATGCCGCCCGAACCGATCGCCATCACATTGTTCTCCGGCTCGATTACGTCACCGTTTCCGCTGACGATAAAGGAAGCCTCGGCATCCGCTACGCAAAGAAGTGCCTCGAGTCGCCGCAGGCGGCGATCGGTACGCCAGTCCTTGGCCAGTTCGATGGCGGCGCGGGTCAGGTTGCCATAGCGCTCCAGTTTGCCTTCAAACAACTCGAACAGCGTAAAGGCGTCCGCCGTTCCTCCTGCAAAGCCGGCGATTACCCGGCCGTTGGCCACCGTGCGCACCTTGCGGGCATTGCCTTTCATAATGGTGTTGCCCATGCTGACCTGCCCGTCACCGGCGACCGCCACGCGCCCGTTACGGCGCACGGACACGATAGTGGTTCCGCGAAATTGCTCCATTCCTTTATTCCTCAAGGCATACAGGTAAACGACGTATTGCAGCTGAAAAAGGCACTACCGGACCAGGACGCCCGTGCGGCGCGTGCGAAAACGGCAGCTTCCGCCGGATGGCCACGCCTTCGCCAACCACCAGCCTCGGACGTTCATGAATTTTCCTGACTATTCGTCGGACTTGCGGCGGGCGCGCGGATGTGTCCTGTCGTATATCTGGGCCAGGTGCTGGAAGTCAAGGTGAGTATAGACCTGCGTCGTGCCGATATTCGCGTGGCCGAGGAGTTCCTGCACACCGCGCAGATCGTGGCTCGACTCCAGCAGGTGCGTGGCAAAGGAGTGCCGGAACAGGTGAGGGTAAACCTTCATGTCGATACCCTGTTTTTTCCCCCAGTAGGCGACGCGAGCCTGCACGGATCGGGGTTTCAGGCGGGTGCCGCGTTTGCTGACAAATAGCGCCGGCTCTGCGGGATCGGCAAGAAGTGCTCTTTCCTTGCGCCAGATCGACAGCGCCTTCAGGGCGTGCCTGCCGACCGGAAGAACGCGTTCCTTGCTGCCTTTGCCGGTTACGCGCACGGTGGCATCGGCAATGTCGACACCGTCGACATCAAGCCCGGTCAATTCGGCGAGACGCAGGCCGGAAGAATAAAGCAATTCCAGTATCGCCCTGTCGCGAGCGACGATCGGGCCGTCACCCTCTATATCCAGCAGACGGGCCATTCGGTCTGCATCCAGATTCTCCGGCAAGCGCTTTCCGGCTTTTGGCGCGCGGATATCTTGCGCCGGATTGGCTGCGACCTGCTTTTCACGGCGCAGGTAACGGAAGAACATCCTTATAGCGGACAATCGTCTTTGTATGCTGCGTGGGGCGAGACCCCTGCGGTAGCAGGCCGCGCTGAAGGAGCGTACGTGCTCGTCATCGACGCCGCTCCAGCCGTCGAGGCCCTGTTCGCGGCAATAGCGGTAAAAGGCCGCAAGATCGCGTCCGTAATGCCTGCAGGTGAGCGGAGACAGGCGGCGCTCGAGACCGAGGTGCCCAAGAAATTTTTCGATCCACTCCTGCATCCCTAATGGCGTTTCAGAGCCACTGCAACCAGTTCACCGAGACGAGCCAGAAAATCGAAGCTCATGCCGGGATGAAAGCGGTTTGCATCGACGCTGCCGATCGCGAGAAATCCGAGCTGGCATTTCTGGCCCAGCGGCACGAGGGCCGCGGACCCGACCTCGTTGGTCTCCGGGCCGAAAAGGAAGTCCCGTTGCGCATCGCGCACCTGACCGCAGCGCGGGTTGCTGCTGCCGAGAAAAGTGGTAAAAGGCTGCAATGCCGGGTCGTCCCGATTGATGGCCTTGAAAAAACGGCCGGCTTTGACGTTAACGAAAGAGGACGGCTCGTCTAACAGCACAAGTACCGAGTGATCGGCGCCGAACTCCGTTCGAAGCACTCTCTCGACGGTGTCCAGTGTTTGCGGAAGATCGCGAGTGCTAAGCAGTCTGAGCGCAAGTTGATGAATCTTGCCGGCAAGGAGCTCATTGGCTCGCGCAACCTCCAGCAGTTCTTTCATTCGGCGCTCGAGCTTCAGGTCTTTTTGCCTCAAGACCGACACCTGGCGTTCAACCAGCGACACGGCTGCGCCTGTGACGTGAGGCAACCGCAGCGTGTCCAGGAGCATCGCATGGCGCTCGAAAAAATCCGGGTTCCGCTGCAGGTAGGAATGCACGTCGCTTTCCGATACGAGGTCTTCGGTAAACTCGGTTTTTCGCTGCGTGCTCATCGATCGGCTCCCCTTATGCGCAATATTATTGTCAACCGCCTTTCTTTGAATGGCCGCGTTGCCGGTCCGTCTCCTGCAGCCAGCCAGAGCTTACCATGAGTGCGCGCCGACCTCGGGACATATCCGCCCATGCTGCACTGCACAGTGCCCGCCGGTTTTTTCGGAGAGTCGAAATACCGTCTCCCGGACTGTCAATGGACTTTTTACGTCCGCGACGGTAGTTTACATAAACGGACAACGACACTAACAACGACATCAATAAAACGCTTTCCGGGGGGGCACTCAATGCGGCACATCATGGTCATGAACGCCAAGGGCGGCTGCGGCAAAAGCACCCTTGCGACAAATATTGCTTCCTGGCTTGCGGAAGAAGGCTACGCGGTCGCTCTCGCCGACTACGATCCGCAACGTTCCAGCCTCGACTGGCTCGAGCGGAGGCCCGACAACCGCCCGGGAATTGCTGCTGTCGCCGGGTTCGAGGACGGCCTGCGGAGAGCGCCGCGGAATGCTGATTTCGTGATTATCGATGCTCCGGCGCGTTCTCATGGCACGGAGTTGACCGAACTCGTGAGGCACGCCGAAACCATCGTCGTGCCTGTGTTGCCGTCGACGATCGACATGCAGGCGTCCGATCGCTTCATCAAGGAACTGAAGGCGGTGGGCAAGATCGAGCGCAAGGAAGCGAAAATCGGCGTCGTCGCCAATCGGGTACGCGAAAACACGCTGATCTTCGAGGAGCTCGACGAGTATCTGACCTCTGCACGGGTGCCATACCTGGCGTCGCTTCGAGAAGCCCAGAACTACGTCAGGGCGTATACGCGCGGCATCGGCATCTTCGAACTGCCGGAGTACCTCGCCTGGCCGGACTGGGAGCAATGGGAGCCGCTGACGAAGTGGATCAGGAGCGTCCGCAGCCAGCCTTGATGCCGGGGCTCGGTCGTCCCACGCGCGGTGCGCGGCGGGCTCGAGGTTGTCGCGCGCCCCGCTGGCGGGCTCTACCCGGCCTTTTCGGCCGGCCGTAAATGCGGCAACGCCGGCAGCGGAGCCTCCGCGACCAGGTTTAAGCCGGCGCGATACGCATCCGCCGCGGCATCGCTTTCGCCGAGCCGATTGAGAAGCCGGCCGTATTCCTGGTAAGCCTCCGGGGATGGCCGGAGCGAAATCGCAGTTTCCAGATAGCTGCGCGCCTTTCCCCACAGCTCATTCCTGAGGCAAAGCCGGGCGGCCGCGAGCAGCAGATCGACGTCGTCCGGATGTTCCTTCAGCCAGCTTTCGGCCCGGTTGAGTTGCTTTGCGGGATCGTGGCTAGCAATTGTGCCGAACAAGCGCACCAGCGGTCCGCGCCACTGGCGCTTCAGCTCCGCGGCAATTTCCCTGGCTGCCTTGTCGTGCTGCTCCGTTTTGATCAACGCCGCGTAGTACGCTTCGAGCAAGGAGGTGTCGTCTTTCAGTTTTTTTGGCACAGCCCGCCAGGAGGAGCCCACCGCGTCGGCGTCCGCGGTGTGTGCCAGGTTTTCCCGATGCACGCGGATTGCCCATCTGGCGAGAAGCGTGTCGTCCACCCGGCCGTGTTTCCTGAGCCTTGGCAGCAAGGCCTCCAGATGCCGCCAGTCCTCGAGGCGGTAATACAGGCGGCCGAGCAGATTCAGCGCATACCTGTGGTTGGGGGCTTTTTCCTCCAGCTGTCTCAGTGTGGCGAGCGCCTGCTCGAACTGACCCTGGTCGAGCTGCAACTCGGCTTGCGTCAAGAGCACGGCGCTTGCGGCCCCTGGAGTATCCTCGTAAGCCTGCCGCAGCCACTGGTCGCGCCGTTCGTCCTCTCCGAGCAGGTGTGCGGCCCGCGCCGCCTGCAGATAGTTCAGGAGCGGCGCCTCGCTGACCCCGGCGGAGCGGGCGAGAAGTTTCTCTCCCTTCGCGAAATTGCCTTCTGCAACCTCGATCATGCCCCGTGTAAGGCGACTTCCGGCGCGTCCGCTCCTGTAGCGGCCGGCAGCCTCGCCAAGTTTCCTCGGCGCGTTGAAGATCTTGACCAGCAGCCATGCCAGAAAAAGAATCAGCAACACCGCGGCCAGCAGGACCGGCACCGACATCTCTACCAGGTAACCGCGAAAATTGATGACGACGTAGCCGGGATCAGCGAGCAGGAAGTGCGCGGCAAGAGCGCCGGCCACGAGAGCAATGACGAAGATCAGGCTGAACTTCATCGAGTCGGCTCGTCGGCCGTACTGCTATCGCTGTTGTTGGCGTCCACCGCATCCGCATCTCTCAGCGTGCGGTACTGGCGCAGGAGCCGCAACGACTGCGATATGTCCGGCAGAGAAACGTCAGTGCTGCTGCTCTGTAACTCCGAAATCGTGTCCAGCGCGCTCGCGACCGCCCTGCTGTCGGAATCGTAGTATTGGCGGAGCCACTCCGCCGCATCCTCCAGGTTTTGCTCGAACACGCCCTGCTCACCTTTGAGAAGCGCAAGCCGCGCCGCCTGGAATGCGAGCGACAGATTGACCCGGAGAAAATATACCGCATCGGGCGACATCAGCGGCCTCAAGGGCTCGTCGGTGCGGCGAACGGAAACGATGTCTCCGAAAGCTTGTTTCACCGAAGCGACCGCCCGGTCGAAGCCGCTCAACTCCGGGTCGACGGGCGCGGGATCGTCGCCCGGCAGCGCGAGTTGCTCGTTGAGCGGCAGGGCCTCGACCCTGTCTGCCAGGCTCGCCAGGGTGAGCGTCATGCCTTCAAGGTCGGGCTGTTCGATGGATTCAAGCGCCTGCAGCTCGCTCCGCAGGGCACGGCGGACCTCGCTCAGAGCGGGATCCGCCAGCTGCCGTATGCGCTCATCCGCAAAACCAAGTGCCAATGCCGCAATCCCGGGATTGCCGGCAAGCTGCAGCTCCGCATTGGCGATTTGCATATAGTATTCGGCTTCCGCCAGGGCCCAGGTGTCGCGAACGCCCGCGGACACGCCCTGCAGCGACGAAATCGCGTTCTCCAGATTGCCGGTACGGTGAGCGAGCGACTGGTTTCGCTCGGTGAGATCGTCGATTTCCCGCTCGAGTGCCGCGACGGTCTCCGCGGATGCAGCGCCGCTCTCTCCAATGTCTGCAAGCCTCGACTCGAGGCTCTGCAACGAATCGTGCACGTCGCCGACATTCCCGGACAGCGAGGCGATCGCAGCCTCGTTGTTGGCTGCGCGTTCGCTGCTGTCCCGGTCCTGCCGTGCAAGCCAGGCTACGGCAAGTGCGGCGAGAGCAAGCAGCAACGCGAGGGAGGCAACGATAGACGCTAGCGGGCCGCGCGCGGGCTTCGAAGCGGGCAGCCGGTCGGGGTCATCGCCAGTCCGGTAAGTCTCGCCGGCAGGTTCGCCGCGGAGGTCCCCCGACTCGAAGGGTTCGTCTGCCGGTTCAGAGTTCGCACCGACCGCATCGTGCTGGAGCGCATCGTCAGGCTCCTCAATTACCGGCACTTCGTCCGGCTCGGCCGCAGAGGGCTCCGGCGAATCGCTTGTGTCGTCAGTCTTCTGATTCATCTGGTTTCCCCAGTGCCGTCATTTTTGCGCGATTATTGCGCGGACCATATCGTCGGCCTGCGGCCCCGGAGCAAGAATTGTCCGGCTGCCCGGAATTTTCTGGCTCGCCGTTTGTATCACACGTGCGCTGGGCGTCACCAGTGGCGTCGCCGGGAGCGCATTTCGGCACCAATCGGGGACAATTGAGAGGAAACAGTCGAGGGATGCGACACTCATCATGGTGACGTAGTCGATTGCACCCGCCCGCCAGCTGCGCTCGAGTTCGTCGAGTTCGCTGTCGGAGACGCGCCTCGGCAGGCGCCGGTACACCGACAGATAATCGACGCGCGCGCCGCGATTGCGAAGCGTGCTGGCAAGAAGCTCCCGGCCGCTGTCCGCCCGCACGATCCGGACCGTCTTGCCGCGCGCATGCAGCAGTGCGGGCTCCTGCAGAAGATGCTCGCTGTCGTAGCCCCCGGACGGGCATATGTCAACCTGACGTCCCGCCGCCTCGACGGCTGCACGCGTTGCCGGTCCGATCGCCGCGATCTGCACGCCATGCGCGGGAAGGAAATCGAGGCCGAATCTGACGGCGTTGCTGCTGACGAAAATAGCGATGTCGGGCGCTGGCAGCAGTGCCTGTTCCTGCTGCAGGATCGACGGGTCCCGCGACTGGATTTCGAACACGGGGAAAGAAACAACCGAGCCGCCGGCGTCCCGGATCGCACTGATCAGGTCCGCTGACTGGCATGCCGGCCGGGTGACGAGAACGCCGACGCCGGCCAGTGGCAGCGCGGTCATTCCTCCGCCTCGCGCAAGAGCGCCGCTGCGCCCAGCTCCAGCAGTTGCCGCGCAACTTCGCTGCCGAGCAGCTCCGCGTCCTCTGCCGGGCCTTCGACCTGTCGCCTCAGAACGGTTGCGCCGTCGGCGGAAGCCACCAGCGCTGTCAAGGTGATGACGTTGTCGCGCAGGCCGGCGAAGCTTGCGACCGGCGATTGACAGGTCGCCTCGAGTACTCGGGAAACGGTCCTTTCGGCAAGCGTCGTCTGCCTCGTTGGTGGGTGGTCGAGCCGGGCGAGCAACGAGCGGAGATCGTGACGGTCCGACTGGCATTCGAGCCCGATGACGCCCTGCGCCGAAGCCGGCAACATACGGTCCGGCGACAGCCGTTCGCTGATGCGCCCGTCGAGGCCGAGTCTCTTGAGCCCCGCGCAGGCAAGGACGACGGCATCGAAGTCGCCGCTGTCCAGGCGCCTCAGCCGTGTGTCGACGTTGCCGCGCAGGGGGTGCAGGACGAGATCCGGACGCAACGCCCTGATCTGAGCCTGGCGCCTCAGGCTCGAACTGCCGACAGCGCCTCCGCGTGGAAGATCGTCGAGGGTGGCGGATTCAACCGCGACCAGCGCGTCGAACGGATCGGACCGCTCCAGCAGTGCCGCGATGCAAAAGCCCTCCGGCAACTCGGCCGGCACATCTTTCATTGAATGAACCGCAATGTCCGCCTCCCCGGCCTGCATTGCGACTTCGAGTTCCCGGATGAACAGCCCCTTCCCCCCGAACTTGCTCAGGCTCCTGTTCAGGTCGCGATCGCCGCTGGTCGTCAGCGGAACCAGCTCGACCGCAGTTACCTGCGGCAATCTCTGCAGCGCATCGGCAACATGCTCGGCCTGCCACAGCGCAAGCCGGCTTTTGCGAGTTGCGATCCGGATGCGCACCTTCAGTTTCCCCGTACGCGGCGCCGGACATCGGATAGATGCCTGCGACTGACGATCAGTTGCCCTTCGTCCGGAGCGGTTGCTCTTGCAGCAACGCCCCGCAGATCCACCTTCATTCCGCCATCGGGCGTTTTTCGCAGCGCCTCGATCTTGTCGACGGCAACGAGCACCTTGCGATGGATCCGCACGAAACGGTCGGCGAACTCGACTTCGAGCGCTTTCAGCGACTCGTCGATCAGATCCCGTCCCCGTCGATGGTGCACCGTGACGTATTTCTGGTCCGCGTGAAAATACTCGACGTCTGCGATCGGAATCAGTTTGAGGTCGCCCCTGACACGTGCGCAAACGTGGTTTCGCTGTTCCGTTATCCCCAGCGGCTTGCCTATCTCTCCAAGTGCGCCGTGGCTCAGCCGGGCCGCCTGCCGCAGTGCACGTTCCAGCCGCTCCCGACGCACCGGTTTCAGCACATAGCCGACGGCGTGCGCGTCGAATGCCTCTATCGCGTAGCGATCATACGCCGTCGTGAAAATAACGCAGGGCGGCCTTTCCAGGGCGTTCAGGTGGTGCGCCGTTTCAATCCCGTCGAGTCCCGGCATGTTGATGTCGAGCAGGATTACATCGGGCTCGAGCTTTGCGCTCATCTGGAGTGCCTGCTGGCCATTTTGCGCTTCGCCCACTACCGCGTGCGCGCCCGATTCCTCGAGCAATTGCCTCAAGCGCGCCCGGGCGGGCGGCTCGTCGTCGACGATCAGGACATTCACGAGGAATCCTCGTCGAAGGGGAATTCGAGCCTGATGGAAAAGCAGTTGTCGCCTTCATGGATATCGACATCAGCGCGCGTTCCGTAAGCCAGTTCGAAGCGCTGACGAATGTTCGACAGCGCCATCCGGTTGCCTTCGCGGAGTCGCTTTGCGCCTTTCTCCACGGGGTTGCGGATTTCGATCGCGAGCCGGTCGCCGAGCTTCCTCCCCGTAACCACCACTTCGCCGCCGTCGGGCACCGATTCGACGCCGTGATAGATCGCATTCTCGATAAGCGGCTGAATCGTGAGGTTCGGCAGCAGCGCGTTCATCGGAAGGTCGTCCACTTCCCATCGCACATTCAGCCTGTCGCCCAGGCGCAGCTTCTCGATCCGCTGATAGATGCCGGCAACCTCGAGTTCGTCTTTCAGCGTAGAGCGGTCTTTAGGCCCGCCGAGATTGGCGCGCAGCAGGTCGGCAAGATCCTCCACGGCCTCTTCGGCCCGGTGGGGATCGCTGCGTGTCAGTGCTGCAATGGTGTTCATGCTGTTGAACAGAAAATGCGGGCGGATCAGCGCCTGCAAGGCGCTGATCCGCGACTGGGCTTCCAGGACTATGCTCCGGCGCCATTCGCTCGATACGTACAGGTAGCGCATTGCCAGCGCTATGACGATCGAGCTGATGGCGAACGTGCGCAGGAGAAAACCGCCGTGACTGTCGGCGATGATGGCCTGGCTGAATCGGCCGGTCAGTTGCCAGGCGGCTTCGGCCAGCAGCAGACACAGTATCTCCAGCAGCAAAAAGCTGATCACGAACGCCTGCGTCTTGCCGAACGCCTCCACCCAGCCGCGGATGCGGCACAGGACCGCGGCACTGAGAAGCGCCAGCCACAGGACGAAAAGCGACGTCTCGGCGAGTTCGACCAGGAAGGTCCCCGAGACGGGACTGCCGGCCAGCGTCAATACTATCGCTACCAGTGCGGAGACGAGCACCACCACCAGAATAGTACCGGCCGAGCAGAAGTCGGGGAGATATGCCTGGGCGTCTTTTTCGACGGCGATTGTAGCTCTGGCCAAAGCCTGTCCTGATCAGGGCGAAGGCGGCATTGTACCGCGACTCCGCTCGAGCCTGGATTCACCAGCAACTGCCCGGGATCGAACATGCCCGGTGTCGAACGTCAGGGGTTGCAGTATTCCACGACCTGCTCCTGCACCCGGGTGCGGGCAGCGAGCGTTTCCTCTTCGTCGAGATACACGCGCTCTCCGTTTTCATCCTCGCGGTAGAGCCGGCGCGAAGTCAGGAATTTCTGCAGTCTCTCTTTATAAGTGTCGCATTTCTCCGCGCGCTCCTGCGCCGCGAGGCGCAACTCTTCGGGGCTTGGCTCGTCCGCTCTCTTTGCCGCCCGGGCTTCATTGCGGGCTGCACGGGCGTCGTGGCGCGCCTGCACGATCGACCTCACCCGATCCGGGTCGGTTGACCGGGAGCTGATCGCCAGGCGTTCTTCAGACGCCAGGCCGGAGGGGCGATCGCCGAAATGCACGTTGCCGTCGGCATCCGTCCACTTGTAAATGTCGCCGGCAAGGATCGTAGTCGATGCTGCCATGGCCAAGCCGGCCACTAACATTGCGCACGCTATTGATTTGTTAGGCTTCATTACGACCTTTGGGGAAATGCCTGCCCCGGCCCGAGGCTCCCTGGCCCCGACATTAAAGCACGTTAACAGTGGCCGTAGTGTGACCGGTATCACAGCCGCTTTTTTCCCCTTTTTGGCCACGAATCAGCGACCCGCCGGCTGGCGCCGACGATCTGCCGTCATTCCGCCGTCGTGAATTCCGGGTAGGCCTCCAACCCGCATTCGCTCAGGTCCACGCCTTCAAATTCCTGCTGGTCGGCCACTCTGATGCCCAAGGTAGCCTTGATAAGGAACCAGACAGCGAAACTCGCGACAAAAACCCACAGCAGAATGGAGGCAAGGCCCAGAAACTGTGACAAAAGGCTGGCATCCTCGTTAAAGATCGGCACTGCCAGGATCCCCCAGATTCCGGCCGTGCCGTGAACCGAAATCGCGCCGACGGGATCGTCAATCCTGAGCTTGTCCAGGGCGACGATCGAGAGCACCGCAATAAGGCCGCCGACCGCGCCGATGAGTGTTGCTCCCAGGGGAGTCGGTGCAAGCGGCTCAGCCGTGATGGAGACGAGGCCGGCCAGCGCGCCGTTCAGGGCCATCGTCAGATCGGCTTTGCCGAACCACAGCCGGGCGAGAATGAGCGCTAACAGGAGACCGCCTGCAGCGGCGAGGTTGGTATTCGCGAATACCAGTGCGACGGAGTTTGCTTCGACCACGTCGGAAACTTTCAACTCTGAGCCGCCGTTAAAGCCGAACCAGCCGAACCACAGAATCAGCGTGCCGAGGGTGGCGAGCGGCAGGTTGCAGCCGGGAATCGCGTTTATCTGCCCCCGAGGACCATATTTGCCCTTGCGAGCTCCGAGGAGCAGTACGCCGGCGAGCGCCGCAGTGGCGCCGCACAAATGCACGACACCCGAGCCGGCAAAATCCTGAAATCCCGCGGTGTCGAGAAAACCCCCGCCCCACTTCCAGAAGCCCTGAACGGGATAGATGAACCCGGTCAGAACGACGGCGAAGAGGAAAAACGACCACAGCTTCATCCTTTCCGCGACAGCGCCGGAAACAATGGACATGGCCGTTGCCACAAATACGATCTGGAAAAAGAAGTCGGCAAGATTCGAGTAATACGCTTCGCCGCCGCTGGCAATGACGTCGGCCGCGCTGTTGTCCGTTGCACCCACGAGACCGGTGCCGATGGTGGACAGGCTTTGAAACATTCCTCCCTCGAAATCCCCCGGATACATTATCGAGTAGCCGCAAAGCAGGTACATTACGCAGGCAATCGAGTACAGGCCGATGTTCTTCGTCAATATTTCGGCGGTGTTTTTTGCGCGAACCAGTCCCGACTCGAGCATGGTGAAGCCTGCGGCCATCCACATGACCAGCGCGCCCATCACCAGGAAATACAAGGTATCGAGGGCATAACTCAGTTCGGTTATTTGCCCGGCCAGCTGCGTTACGTCTTCCACGGCAATTCCTCAGCTTCTTGTGATTTTTGCTTAAACCGCTCGCGCACCGGTTTCACCGGTTCGGATACGAATCGCCTGTTCCAGCTCGATCACGAAGATTTTTCCATCTCCGATCGAGCCGGTACGTGCAGTATTGGTGATCGCTTCTATGACCTGTTCCGCGATTTCGTCGTCGACCGCCAGTTCAATCTTCGCTTTCGGCAAAAAATCCACCACGTATTCGGCGCCGCGGTAGAGTTCCGTGTGCCCCCGCTGCCGGCCGAAGCCCTTTACTTCGGTCACCGTTATTCCCTGAATGCCGATATCGGCAACGGCTTGCCGGACATCGTCCAGTTTGAACGGCTTTATGATCGCCACGATCAATTTCATATCTGTTCCTCTGCACAGGTGTTCGATTTGTGCGCCAGTAGCGGTCGGCTTTGGCCGCGATGGTCAGTTGATATCGAAGACCTTGCCGATGGTGATTACCAGGGATTCAGTCGATTCACCGGCAAGGTCGCTGTTCGCGAAGATGGCAGAGAAGCCCAGCTCGATTTCGGCAAGAGAGGTTTCGTACCCGAATTCAAGATACTCGCCGTCGAAGTCCTGCTTAAAGCCGCCAGCTTTTCCGTAAAAGCCCGCTTTCCCGACGGTCAGGGAGTAGTACGTATAGTCCTGCGTGGGTCCGCCGAAGTTGTCGTACCTGCCGACGGCGACGTCCAGGCTCGCGTAGCCGTAACCCGCGCCAAGATTTATTTCCTGGTAGGTGTCGTCGAAATCGCCGGTGTAGTAGTAGCCTGTGAAGCCGACGCTGTAGTCGATGTCGCTTATCGTGTTGCCGTAGCCGAGATACGCATCGATTTCGAGGCCGTCATCGACATCCGCGGCCCAGGTGCCTGCATAAAACCCGCTTTTCTCGAAGTCCATGCCGGCAGATGCGGAGGATGGCGCCTGCAGAATTCCGCGATAGAAGTAATCGCTGGCCCAACCGACGTTCGCCGACAGCTCGGAATGCGCCTGACCGGCCCAGGCAACGGTCGACGCCAGCAAGACTGCCGTGATTCTTTTTCTCATCGTGTTCCCCATATTTGACGGTTTTGCGAAATGCGACTGCTGCCGCCCCTGCGGCTGCCGTTTTGCAACATCCGTGCCAGCGCCGAAGTCGCACAAGACCTGACGTTACTCGCCAGACTGCCGGCGATGTCGCACCGAAGCTGTGCAAGGAAAGCGGCTCATGCCCCGACACGGGGACTGCGAATCGAGCCGGCTCGCCTCGATTGAGGACTGGCGTTTCCCATCCCGTTGGGGTATCAAATCGTCATGGCAACCGAATCGATCGACAAGCTGGCAAGGAAACTCGCCGAATCCGTTCCCGAGGGCCTCAGGGCCGTGCGCGATGATCTCGAGCAGAATTTTCGCTCGGTTCTGCGCTCCAGCCTGTCCAGGCTGGATCTGGTTACACGGGAGGAATTCGATGTGCAGCAAGCAGTTTTGCTGCGAACGCGAGAGAAGCTCGAAGGCCTGGAGCGACGCCTGCAAGCGCTGGAGGTGAAGCCCGCGGCGAAACGAGCGAAGAAGAAGGCAGGCGCTGCAGGAAAACCGGCAGGCAGCAAGTTGAAGCCCGACTGAGCCTTTGCTGCCATTGCCATGGAGGGGCGATGGACGACAGATCAGCCGTACTCGACGGCGGCGAAGGACAACGGGCTTTCAACGGCCACGACAGCCTGGCGATGCTCCACAGCCGGGCCCAGGAGGGTGTCGATGCTCCCGCAGTCACCATCGAAGTTTTTCTCTCGGGCGGGCTGCCGACGTTTTCGATCGTAGGGCTGGCGGAAACGGCGGTGCGCGAGAGCAAGGACAGGGTCCGCGGCGCCATCCTCACTTCCAACTTCAAGTTTCCCCAGGAACGGATTGCAGTCAGTCTCGGCCCGGCAGATTTGCGGAAAACCGGCGGTCGCTTCGACTTGAGCATCGCTCTCGGCATCCTGGGAGCACAGCGCCTCGTTCCCGTGACGGACTTCGGCAAGTACGAGTTCTACGGCGAACTCGGGATGAACGGAGAACTCAGGCCGATTCCCGGAGCACTGCCCGCGGCGCTGAAAGCAGGGGACGCCGGCAAGTCTATCTTCGTGCCGACACAGAACGGCCTGGAGGCGGCGCTATCCTCCGCGCGGGTGTACGTCGCTGAAACGCTGCGGCAGGTAACGGAACATCTGGCGGGAAGCAGGCGGATCGTGCCGATGAACGTCGGCAGGCCTGCCGCGGGCGAGACGCGTTCGCCGGATCTCGCTGACGTCAAAGGGCAGGCCGTTGCACGATACGCCCTCGAGATAGCGGCGGCCGGTGGGCACAACATCCTGTTCAGCGGCCCGCCCGGCACCGGAAAGAGTATGCTCGCGAGGCGGCTGCCGGGAATCCTGGCGCCTATGAGCGAAAGTGAGGCGCTGGAGACGGCAGCGGTCGACTCGGTGCTGGGTCGCCCGTTCGACCTGTCGGCGTGGCGACAGCGACCGTTCCGTGCGCCACATCATACTGCCTCTGCCGCGGCTCTTGTCGGAGGCGGTTCGGATCCACGGCCGGGCGAGATATCTAGGGCGCACAACGGCGTGTTGTTTCTGGATGAGTTGCCGGAGTTCAGTCGCCATGTGCTGGAAGTACTGCGCGAGCCGATGGAAACCGGAACCACGACCATTTCCCGCGCCGGCCGACAAGCCGACTTTCCGGCACGGTTTCAGCTCGTTGCCGCGATGAACCCCTGTCCCTGCGGCTATCTGGGAGATCCACGGGGCAACTGCCGCTGCTCCGCCGATCGCATCCAGAACTACCGGGCAAAGATCTCGGGACCGCTGCTGGACCGCATCGACATGCACGTTGCGGTCCAGCGTCTGCCGGCGGAGGCGTTGCGTCCGGGGAGGGACGCGGCCGAGTCGAGCGCCGAGGTTCTCGAGCGGGTGTGTGCCGCGCGACGCATCCAGGAGCAACGAACCGGAACCTGCAACGCCAGACTCACCGGAGATGTTCTGGAGGAGACGTGCGCGCTGTCGCCCGCGGCCTGGGAGCTGCTGGAGAAAGCTACGGAGCGTTTTCGCCTGTCGGCGAGGGCACACCAACGCGTTCGCCGTGTGGCGCGGACCATAGCCGACCTTGCCGATGAAGAAAAAATCTCGGTCGATCACCTGGCCGAAGCGCTCGGTCTGCGGCAATTCGATCGCGAGGCCGCTCCATGAGCGTGCCTAGCGTGCCTGGTGCCGGGGTCGTAGGTTCGTAGGTTTGGTTTCGGATTGCCGCGGGACCAAATGGTAGCGGCAAACCTACGAACTTACGACCCCGGCACCAGGCACGATCGGTTACTTTTCCACTTCGGCAATCATATAGTCGATCGCGGCGTAGACTTCTTCGTCGGACAGGTCCAGGCGGCCGCCTTTCGGCGGCATGTAGCCGGCCGAGCCGGTGTATCCCTCTATTGCATGTTGTCGCAGCGTATCGACACCCTGTGCTATTCGCGGCTCCCACGCTTCCGCGTTATCGATCATCGGCGCGCCGCCGATGCCGTTGCCGTGACAGGCAATGCAGGCTTCGTTGTAGGCTTGCGGGCCCGTCAGGGTGGCTGCCACCGGTTCTGGCGCTGCCGCCTCGGCAATCTGCGGCCCAGCCGCCTCGAGTTCGTCGCCCGGCATGTAGACCTGACCGAACGGCTCCAGTCGCCGCGAAACCGTGGTCAGATATTCCTCCGAGGTTCCCAGGAAACCGGTCTCTGTCTCTTTGCCTATTAGCATCGCAATGACGAAAAAGATAAGACAGACGGCGGCGAGTCCG
>Ga0299913_10001436_pt1 | contig 17563 bp, 13 predicted proteins | sample RVTome_9_FD_201360 | JGI IMG/M metagenome (GOLD analysis project Ga0299913, IMG submission 201360) | Soil microbial communities from uranium-contaminated site in the Upper Colorado River Basin, Wyoming, United States - RVT155D38 (version 2) ... | reverse complement strand
GGCCTCGCCGTCGGGCACGCCCAGCAGGTCGTTGCCCGACAGCCCCAGCACGTCGGCCGCGGCCTGCACCTCGCCGGCGCGCCGGCGGGTCAGCTCGGCCGGGTCGGTGGCGGGGTCGTGCGCGCCCTTGTCCCCCGCGTTGACCACCACCAGGCGGACCTCCGCCCCGTGCGCCACCCAGTGGGCCAGCGTGCCCCCGCACGACACCTCCGGGTCGTCGGGGTGTGCGTACACCGCGAGCGCACGGTCCGGGACGTCCGCCAGCAGCGTCACGGCGCGTCCTCGATCGCCGCGATCGCCACGGCCAGCGCGTCGTCGTCGATGCCGGCGTGCGTCATCAGGCGCACGATCCCCGGTCCCAGGGTGACCGTACCCACGCCCCGCCGGCCCAGCGCGTCGAGCAGCTTGCCCGGGTCGTCGTGGCGGAACAGCACGACGTTGGTGCGCACCTCGGCGGGATCGCACCCGGCGCCCGGCCACCGGGCCGCCACCGCCTCGGCCAGCAGGCGGGCCCGGCGGTGGTCGTCGGCCAGGCGGTCGACCATCGTGTCGAGGGCCACCAGCCCGGCGGCGGCCAGTATGCCGACCTGGCGCATGCCCCCGCCCAGCCGCTTGCGCTCGAGCCAGGCCCGCGCGACGACGTCGGCCGGCCCGGCGAGCAGCGACCCGACGGGGGCGGCGAGACCCTTGGACAGGCAGGCGGTCACCGTGGTCGCCCCGGCGGACCGCTCGGCGACGGTCGTGCCGGTGGCCACGGCGGCGTTGAACAGCCGCGCCCCGTCGAGGTGCACCGGCACCCCGACCGCGACCACGTCGGCGAGCCGATCGAGCGGCCACGGCCGCCCGCCCGACGCGAGGTGGGTGTCCTCGACGCACACCAGCGCCGGCGCGGGCCAGCGGTGACGGGCGCCCTCGACCAGGTGGGCGACGGCCGCGGGCGACAGCGTGCCATCGTCGTCGTCGACCACCTGGAGCTGGGCCACCTGGTTGACGCCGAAGGCGCCCCCCTCGTGCGTCACGAGGTGCTGGCGCCGCCCGGCGACCACCAGCGAACCGGGGCCGGCCAGCGCGCGCACGGCGATCTGGTTGGCCATCGTGCCCGAGGGCACGAAGAGCGCCGCCTCCTTGCCGGTCAGGGCGGCGAACCGTTGCTGCAGGTGGTGGACCGTCGGGTCGTCGCCGAAGCCGTCGTCGCCGACCTCGGCCGTCGCCATCGCCCGGCGCATGGCCGGGGTGGGCCGGGTGACCGTGTCGCTGCGGAGGTCGACCGGCGGCGGGGTCCGCACCCCGGAGGGGGGACGGACCGGTGCGTCGTCTGCCATCGGACGCACGGTACCGTCGCTCGGGTGCCCGATCCCCCGGTGTCCCCCGCCCCCGATCCCGGCGCCCTCGTCGAGCTGGCCGGCGACGCCGCCCGCCGGGCAGTGCGGCTGCTGCTCGACGGCATGGAGCGCGCCCGCGCCACGGTCGAGACCAAGTCGTCGACCACCGACATGGTCAGCGAGATGGACCGGTCCTCCGAGCGGCTGATCGTGTCGGCCCTGCTGGCCGAGCGCCCCGGCGACGGCATCGTGGCCGAGGAGGGCAGCGCCCGCGCCGGCACGAGCGGGCTGCGGTGGGTCATCGACCCGCTCGACGGCACCACCAACTACCTGTACGGGCATCCCGGCTGGGCAGTGTCCATCGCCGCGCAGGACGCCGAGGGCGTCGTGGCCGGCGTGGTGGCCGACGGCGTGCACGGCGAGGTGTTCACGGCCGTGCGGGGCGGGGGCGCCCGGCGCGACGGCGCGCCGATCGCCTGCTCGGCGCGCGCCGACCTGTCCCGGGCGCTGGTGGGCACCGGCTTCGGCTACGACCCCGAGCGCCGCCGGGCCCAGGGTGAGGTGGTAGCCGGACTGCTGCCCCGTGTCCGCGACATCCGGCGCATGGGCGCCGCCGCGGTCGACCTGTGCTCGGTGGCCTGCGGGCGGCTCGACGCCTACTTCGAGCGGGGCCTGTCGTGGTGGGACCTCGCGGCCGGTGGCCTCATCGCCGCGGAGGCGGGCGCCACGCTGAGCGCGATCGACGGGGGGCCGGTAGAACCCGGCTCGGTGCTGGCCGCCGCGCCTGCGATCGCAACCCCGTTGCGTGACCTTCTGTGCTCTCTTGGCGCACAGAAGGTGCCGTGAATCACTGAGAAGGGTAGTCGTCACCAGATCGCAACGCCTCTGCACCGCGCGCTGACATGAACTGTCGGGCACACTGTTCAGCAATGACCGCCGCACCTGCAGGGTCGCCGTCACGACCCACCGCCACCGGCAGCGAGGCCACCGCCGACCCGTCGACCGAGTCGCGGCACGCACCGATCGACGTCTCCACCGAGGGGCGCACCGTCGTGCTCTCGGTGGTGCACTGCCTCGACGAGGCCGCGGGCGGGGCGCTGCTCGACGCCGCGTCGGCCGCGGTCGACACCGGCCCCCGGCGCATCGATGTCGACCTGCGGTCGCTCGAGTCGTTCACCGAGGCCGGCGCACGGGCGCTCGTGGGGTGCCGCGACCTGGGCGCCCGGCTGCCCGAGGGCCTGCACTACCGCACCGGCCGCGGACCGGGCCGCGACGCCCTGCTGGTCGCCTACACCGACGACGACGTGGCGGGCAACGGTCTGTGAGCGGGCGCCTCAGGCGCGCCCGTCTGCACACTCCGCCGCCGGATGAGGCACGATCTTGATCGTGGGTACCCGCATCCTGTGCGTCGAGGACGATGAGCGCATCCGCACGGCCGTCAAGCTGGCCCTCGAGGACGAGGGCTGGGCGGTCGAGGAGGCCGACACGGGCGAGGAGGCGCTCAACGCCTTCCAGCGACAACCCGCCGACGTCGTCCTGATCGACATCATGCTGCCGGGTATCGACGGGTTCGACGTGTGCCGGGCCATCCGGCGGGTGTCCGACGTGCCGATCGTGATGGTCACCGCCCGGGCCGACACCCACGACGTCGTGGCCGGCCTCGAGGCCGGGGCCGACGACTACCTCACCAAGCCGTTCGCCCCCAAGGAGCTGTCGGCCCGCATCCGCGCCCTGCTGCGCCGGATCCGCAGCAGCGACGCGGGCAGCATGCACCTGCGCTTCGGCGACCTCGAGGTCATCCCCGACGAGGGCGTCGTCCGCCGCGGCGGCGAGGAGATCCACCTGACCAAGACCGAGTTCCGCCTGCTGGTCGAGCTCGCGCAGAGCCCCGGGCGCGTGTTCAACCGCGAGACCCTGCTCGAGCGGGTGTGGGGCTACGGCTACTTCGGCGACGGTCGGCTGGTCGACGTGCACGTCCGCCGGCTCCGCACCAAGGTCGAGGCCGACCCCGCCAACCCGCGCCATGTCGTCACCGTGCGGGGCCTCGGCTACAAGCTGCAGGCTTGACAGCGTTCCGCGAGGGCCGGCGACTGTCGATGGCCAGTCGGTTGCGCCTCCTCCCGGCCGTCCTGCCACGGATCGGGCTGCGGGCGCGCATCACGATCGCGTTCGCGGTCGGCGCTCTGCTCATGTCGACGGTGCTGGCCGTCACCACGCTGGGCCTCACCCGGCAGAACCTGCTCGACCAGCGCGAGTCCTCGGCGACCGCCCGCACCTACCAGAACGCCCGCACGGTGGCGCTGCAGCTCCCCACCGGCACGGGCGAGGCCGAGGCCCGCGCCGACCCGGCCGCCGTCCTCGCCTCGCTGCCCACGCCGTCGGGGTCGAACCCCGTGCTCCAGTACGGCGGGCGCTGGTACACCCGGGCGCCCGAGCTGGGCGAGGAGGCGCTGCCCCCCGAGCTGCGCGAGACGGTCGTGTCGGGGCAGCCGGCGCTGATGCGCTTCGACCTCGACGGATCCACCCAGCTGGCCGTGGGCGTGCCGGTGGCATCGGTCGACGGCGCCTACTTCGAGATCTCGTCGCTCGTCGAGCTCGAGGACACCCTCGAGTCGATCAGCATCTCGCTGCTCGCCGCTGCGCTTCTCACCACGATGGCCGGCGCGGCCGTCGGCTGGTGGGCCGCCCGCCGGGTACTCCGGCCCCTGCGGGGCATCGGCCAGGCGGCAGAGTCCCTCGCCACCGGGCGCCTCGACACCCGGGTCGAGGCCAGCGACGACCCCGACCTGGCCGCCCTCGCCGAGTCGTTCAACGAGATGGCGGTCGCCCTGCAGGTGCGGATCGAGCGGGACGCCAGCTTCGCCTCCAACGTCAGCCACGAGCTGCGGTCGCCGCTCATGACGCTCGCCGCCTCCATCGAGGTGATGCAGAACCAGCGCGACGACATGCCGGCGCGGGCCCGCGCCGCCCTCGACCTGATGGAGGCGGACATCGAACGCTTCCAGCAGCTCGTCGAGGACCTGCTGGAGATCTCGCGCTTCGACGCCGGCGTCATGCACCTCGACCTCGAGGAGGTGCGGGTCGACGAGCTGGTGTTGCAGGCGGTGGCGAGCTCGACCGACGTGGACGTCCCCATCGACATCGACTCCGACCTGGCGGGCGTCGTGGTCAAGGCCGACAAGCGCCGCCTGTCGCGCGTCATCGCCAACCTGCTCGACAACGCGGCCAAGTACGGCGACGGCGCCTCCCGCGTCGAGCTGCGCAAGCGGGGCGACGCCGTGCTGATCGCGGTGGAGGACGAGGGCCCCGGCGTGCCGCCCGAGGACCGCGACAGCATCTTCTTCCGGTTCAACCGCGGCAGCTCCGCCGGCCGCCGCCGGGGCATCGACGGGGTCGGCCTCGGGCTGGCGCTGGTCGCCGAGCACATCCGGTTGCACGGCGGCCAGGTGTGGGTCGAGGGGCGGCCGGAGGACCATGCCGGCGCCCGCTTCGTCATCGAGCTCCCCGCGGAGGTGTCATGACCCGCCGACCCCGCCTCGCGCTGGCCGCCGCCGTGCTCGCCGCCGCCGCGGCGGCCTGCGGCATCCCGGCCGACGACGACCCGCGCGCCATCTCGCAGGAAGGGGTGCCCGAGGAGGTGCAGGGCGACGACGGCGCCACCAGCGGGGGCGAGACCGCGATCGCCAACCTGTACTTCTCCAGCTTCGACGGCAACAGCGACCGCCTGGTCGCCGTCGAGCGGGACGTCCCGTCCACCGCCGGCTCGTCCGCGCCCACCCCCGCGATCGTGCTCGAGTCCCTGCTCGACGGCGTGCAGCCCGGCGAGGCGCCCGCGGACACCGCCGCCGATGCCCCGCTGGCGACGAAGATCCCGGACGGCACGGCGCTGCGCGAGGCCGAGCTGGCGGGGAACGGCGTGCTGAGTGTCGACCTCAACGCGGCCATCTCCGGGGTGACGACCCCCGGCGCGTCGCTGGCCTACGGGCAGATGGTGTGCACGGCGGACGAGCTCGAGGACGTCACGAGCGTGCGCTTCACCGTCGAGGGCTCGCCGGTGGCGCCTCCGACCGGCGACGGCGACACGACGAGCAGGACGGTGACCTGCGACGACTACGCCGCCCTGCTCGCGACGCCCCGCGACGGCTGACGCCCGCGGCAAGGCGCACGGCGGCGCGGGGTAGCCTCCCCGGTCGCACCGGGAGCCGCCCGGTCACTCAGTGCGGGACACCATGAGCTACTTCCTCGGCATCGATCTCGGAACCACCTACACGGCCGCGGCCGTCCACGACGGGTCGCCGCGGCGGGGCCCGGAGGTGGTGACGCTCGGCGAGCGCGGGCCCACGGCCCCGTCGGTGCTCCACCTCCAGCCCGACGGCAGCTACGTCGCCGGCGACGCGGCCGAGCGCCACGCAGTCACCGACCCCGAGCGCATCGCCCGCCAGTTCAAGCGCCGCCTCGGCGACCCGACCCCGCTGCTGGTGGGGGGCACCGGCGTACCGGCCGAGGTGCTCACCGGGCACCTGCTGCGGTGGGTCGTCGACACGGTCGTGCGCTCGCGGGGCGGCGCGGCGCCGGCCGCGATCGCCCTGACCCACCCGGCCAACTGGGGGCCCTTCAAGCGCGACCTGCTGGGCAAGGCCGCCGAGATGGCCGGCGTGCCGGGCGTGGTGCACGTGACCGAGCCCCAGGCGGCCGCCATCTCGTACTCCTCGCACGAGCGGGTCGACGAGGGCGCGGTCGTCGCGGTGTACGACCTGGGCGGCGGCACGTTCGACGCCGCCGTGCTGCGCAAGGAGGCCGACGGGGGCTTCACGGTGCTCGGCACGCCCGAGGGCATCGAGCGCCTGGGCGGCATCGACGTCGACGCGGCGGTGTTCGCGCACGTCACCGCGGCGGTCGCGAACGCCTACGAGAGACTCGACCCCGACGACCCCCAGGCCCTGGCCGCCGTGGCGCGCCTGCGCATCGACTGCACCCAGGCCAAGGAGGGGCTGTCGCTCGACAACGAGGTCCAGGTGCCGGTGCTGCTGCCGACGATCCAGACCGAGGTGCGGGTCACGCGCACCGAGCTCGAGGACATGATCCGTCCGACCCTGGCCGAGACGGTCACCGCCCTGGAGCGGGCCCTGCGGTCGGCATCGGTCACCCCGGCCCGGGTCGACCACGTGCTGCTCGTCGGCGGGTCGTCGCGCATCCCGCTGGTGGCGCAGCTCGTCGCGTCGGGCCTCGGCCGCCCCGTCGCCGTCGATGCCCACCCCAAGCACGCGGTGGCCCTGGGTGCGGCGATCGTCGCCGCCCGCGCCGCCGGTGCGCTCGTACCGTCGTCCACGCGACCCGCACCGCCCGCCGCCGCGTTCGCCGCGCCGGGCCCGGGCACGCCGCCGGGCGCCGCCACCACCTCTCCCCCGCGGGACGCGCCGGCACCACCGCCCGGTCCGCCGGCCCGAGCCGTCCACGCCGCACCCTCGACCCCGCCCCCGGGCCAGCCGGCACCGCCGGCCCACAGCGCCCCGGTGGCCCCACCCGGCCCGTCGGGTCAACAGGCGTACGCTGCGCCCGCGCCGCGGCCCCCGGCGTCGCCGTCACCGGCTCATGCGGCACCGCCGGCCCACGCCGGCGCCACACCCCCGCCCGGCCGCCCGGCGCCGCCGCCCGGCCCACCCACCCGGCCGGCGCACGCCGCACCTCCCCCGCCGGGCGCCCCCCGACCGGCCGGGCCGGGCGGGTACCGCACCGGCGCGGCGCCGCCCCCGCCGGGCTCGTCCGACGACCTGCCGCCGGGCTACGTCACCGGCGACGCCAAGGCGGCGCGGCGTCGCTCGGCCCGGCGCAAGCGGGTGCTCGGGGTCGTGATCACCGTGCTCGCGGTGCTGGGCGGCGTGCTGGCCTACGCGGCGCTCACCGCGAAGGCCGACAAGTCCGAGACCGTCGCCGACGTCGAGGTCGGCGACTGCTTCAACGGCGGCCCCAACGACCTCGACACGGTCGAGTGCACCGAGCCCCACCAGTTCGAGCTCTTCGCGGTCGCCGGGGCGCCCGACCCCGCGGCCGCGTTCCCGGGGACCGACAAGGTGCGCGAGGACGGCGGCAGCGGCTGCCTCATGGCGCTGGTCGACTACTACGGGGCCGCGGCCGACGTGGCCGCGGGCAACGGCCTCGACCTCGACCCCGTCGCGCCGACCGAGGCGCAGTGGAACGAGGGCGAGACCGACACGTTCTGCCTGGCGCGCCGCGCCGACGGCGCCGCGCTCGACAGCTCGATCAAGGGTCAGGGCGCCGCCGGCTGACGGGCGGCGCCGGCCGGCCCGTCAGCCGAAGAAGACCTCGGCGACCGCGTAGATGGCGGAGTCGACCAGCTTGAGCTCGGCCGTCGCCTCGTCGAGCGGCACCCGCACGATGTCGCCCGCCCGTAGGGCGACCATCGACCCGAACGCCCCGTCGTGCACCGCGTCGATGGCCCCGATGCCGAAGCGGGTGGCGAGCACGCGGTCGAAGGCCGTCGGCGTGCCACCCCGCTGCACATGGCCCAGCACGATGGCCCGGGTCTCGAAGCCGGTGCGGTCCTCGATGGCCTTGGCCAGCTCGTCGCCGATGCCGCCGAGCCGCACGTGGCCGAACTCGTCGACCTCGCCCGACACGAGCGCATGCGAGCCCTCGACCGGGGTGGCGCCCTCGGCGACGACCACGATCGAGGCGAACCGTCCCCGCTGGTGCCGCCGCTCGATCACCTCGCACACCTCGTCGATGTCGAAGGGCTTCTCGGGCACGAGCACCATCGTCGCCCCGCCGGCGATCGCCGCCCAGGTGGCGATGTGGCCGGCGTGGCGGCCCATCACCTCGACCACCATGACGCGGTCGTGCGACTCTGCGGTCGTGTGCAGGCGGTCGATGGCGTCGACGCACACCTGCACCGCCGTGTCGAAGCCGAACGTCAGCTCCGTGGCCGACAGGTCGTTGTCGATGGTCTTGGGCACGCCGACCACGGGCACCCCGTCGGCGGCGAAGCGGCCGGCGACGCCCAGGGTGTCCTCGCCCCCGATCGCCACCAGGGCGTCGATGGCGTTGTCGGCGAGGGTGGCCTTGACCGCGCCGGGGCCGCCGTCGACCTTGTAGGGGTTGGTGCGGGACGAGCCGAGGATCGTCCCGCCCCGCGGCAGCGTGCCCCGGAACGAGTCGATCGACAGGTCGACGAGGTCGCCCTCGATGGTCCCCCGCCACCCGTCGCGCATCCCGACGAGCTCGTCCCCGTACACGGCTTGCCCCTTGCGCACGACGGCCCGCATCACCGCGTTGAGACCCGGGCAGTCCCCGCCGCCTGTCAGCATCGCCACTCTCATGCCCGCGACCCTACCGAGCGCCGGGGCGGCCCCGGTCCGCGCCGCCGCCCCGTCCGTCGCCCCCGGGGCCGCAGTAACGTCGTCGGATGCCCGTGGTGATCGCCATCGACGCGGGGACGACGGGGGTGCGCAGCTTCGCGCTCCGCCCGGACGGCACGCCGGCCGGCTACGCCTACCGCGAGTTCCCCCAGCACTTCCCCGCCCCCGGCCTGGTCGAGCACGACCCCGACGACATCTGGTCGGCCACAGTGGCGACCCTGGCCCAGCTGCTGGGCGGCCTCGACGGCGAAACGGTGGCGGCGGTCGGCATCACCAACCAGCGCGAGACCGCTGTGGTGTGGCACCGGCGCACCGGCCGCCCCCTGCACCGCGCGCTCGTGTGGCAGGACCGCCGCACGGCGGCGCGCTGCGACGAGCTGCGCGAGGCGGGCCACCTCGACCTGGTGCGGCGCACGTCGGGGCTGGTGCTCGACCCATACTTCTCGGCCACCAAGCTCGAGTGGCTGCTGACCGAGGGCGGGGTGGCGACCGGCCCCGACCTGGTGTTCGGCACGGTCGACTCGTGGCTCCTGTGGAAGCTCACCGGCGGGACGGACGGCGGGGTCCACGCCACCGAGGCCTCGAACGCCAGCCGCACCATGCTGTTCGACATCCAGCGCCTGGCCTGGTCGGCCGAGCTGACCGCCCTCTTCGGCGTGCCCGAGAGCTGCCTCGCCGAGGTGCGCCCGTCCGGCGGGCGGTTCGGGGTCACGGCCGAGGGCACGCCGCTGCCCGCCGGCGTGCCGATCTCGGGCATCCTCGGCGACCAGCAGGCCGCCCTGTTCGGCCAGGCCTGCCTCGAGCCGGGACTCACCAAGAACACCTACGGCACGGGCAGCTTCGTGCTCATGAACGTGGGCGACCGCTGCCCCGACCCGGTCGACGGCCTGCTCACCACCGTGGCGTGGACCGGCCTCGACCCGGCCGGCGCGGTGGGCGGGACGCAGGCCTGCTACGCGCTCGAGGGGTCGATCTTCGCCACCGGCGCCGCCGTGCAGTGGCTCCGCGACGGGCTGGGGCTCATCGCCGAGAGCGCCGACATCGGCCCCCTCGCCGCCACCTGCGACGACACCGCCGGGGTCCACCTGGTGCCCGCCTTCACCGGGCTCGGCAGCCCCTGGTGGGACCCCTACGCCCGCGGGGCGCTCGTCGGCATCACCCGGGGCACCGGGGCGGCCCACCTGGCCCGCGCCGTGGTCGAGGCGATGGCCTTCCAGACGCGCGACGTCGTCGAGGCGATGACGGCGGCCTCCGGCCAGGGGGTGGCGGAGCTGCGCGTCGACGGCGGGGCTTCCGCGATGGACCTGCTGCTGCAGGTCCAGGCCGACCAGCTCCAGGTGCCGGTGGCCCGGCCGGTGCTGCTGGAGACGACCGCGCTGGGGGCCGCCTACCTCGCCGGGCTCGCCGAGGGCGTGTGGGGGTCGGCGGGCGAGGTGGCCCGGCGCTGGCAGCTCGACGTGCGGTGCGAGCCGGCCGCCGACCCCGCCGACGCCGACGCCCGCCACCGGCGCTGGCGTGCCGCGGTCGAGCGGTCGCGCCACTGGGCCCGCACCGCCTGACCCGCACCGGCCCGTCCCGTCGCGGCGGAGGCCGGCGAGGCCCGCGGCGGCGGGCACGGCCGCCCGGGACCGAGCGGCCGGCCCCGCCTGGGGGCCGGCCGCCGGTGCATCGGGGAGGACCGGGACGCGGAGGGGGCACGCCCGGCCCGTTCCCGACGATCTGCCGGGTGGGCGCGTCAGCGGCTGGGGTGCCGCGCCCTGCTGCGGGACCGGTGCAGCTCGCGCAGACGGGTGTCGACCACCCGGGCGAGCGCCGCCACGTGCCGCCGCTCCCGCGCCCGGTAGGGCATGCCGTCGCGGCCGAGCACCAGGCCCAGGCCGGAGCCCGGCATCGGTGCCCACACGACGTCGGAGCGGGCGCGGCCGCCGCCCCTGGTCATGCCCTCGGCGGCCCGGCTGCCGCTGAGGAAGGCCTCGAGCCAGGCGGCGCTGGGCGCCTCGTCGTCGGCGGCCAGCACGCCGTCGCCGCGCCCGTCGATGTCGACGATGGCGACCCAGCGGGCGCCCACCACGCGGCGGGCGTGCACCACCACCGAGGAGAGCAGGCCCTCGACGTCGGCGGCGCCCACGAGCTGGGCCGCCGCCTCGAGGGCGTCGAGGCGGGGGTCGTGCAGCGCGTCGGCCACGCGCCGCACCTCCTCGACCGCGACCCCGTCCACCTGGCGCACCTCGCTGACCAGCAGGTCGACCAGCGTGTGGTCGGGCAGCTCGACCACCAGCTCGTCGACGGCCTGGCCGCCGTCGCGCTCGAGGATGTCGATGCCGACCACGTCGCCGCGCACCGCCCCGATGCGGCTGGCGACCTGCCCGAGCGCACCCGGGCGATCGGGCAGCCACATGCGGATCACGAACGTTCCCACGCCCCGGCACGCTAGGGACACGGTGTGAACCGATTGTTTCGGATCGGCGACGAGCGCGTGATCACCGCACGCGCGATCGCGCCGAATCCGGGGCCCGCGCGCCCCGCCGAGGGCGGTGCGCGGGACACGAAGGACCCGGTCGGTGGTGTAGTTCCGCCCGCACGCAGCGCAGTCGATGCGCGCGACGGACGCCGAACGCGCGAGACTTCCCGTAACGCAACTGTCGTGACCGACCGATCCTGGGGGATCGGACGACGATGCGGTCACGCGACTGGGGAGCGAGCGCCCAGCCCGTGACAGCATCCAACACCAGCGAGGGCACGTCGACTCACATGAGCACCTCGGGAGAGCTGCCGGGTCTGCACGGGCGGATCACCATCCTCCCCGCGGATTCCAGGGACCGTGCTGCTGTGACCGAGCAGCTGGCACGGCTGCTGGCGCGCGCCCGCGACGACGCCCCCACGTCGCCCAGCCTCGCCCTCGGCCCCCGCGACTTCGCTGCGGCCTGCCGCGAGGCCGCGCTCCGCCGGGTCGAGGACCACGAGCGCGTGCGCGGCGAACTGGCCGCCAAGCTCCGCCGGGCCCGCGAGCTCCAGGCCGTCACCGCCAACCGCCGCGACGAGGCGGCGGCGCGGGCCCGCCGCATGTCCGCCCACCTCGACGACTGCGACGCGCTGCTCGAGCGGGCGGGCGAGCTCACCAACGCGGCCGAGGAGGCCCGCCGGGCGCTCGACGCCCGCCGCCACGACGCCGAGACGGCCCGCAACAGGCTGGCGCTCGTCGAGGAGCAGCGCGAGGCCGCCGGCCAGACCATCGACGACGCCGCCCGCCAGCTCCGCGACCTCGAGACCTCCGAGCTCGACGAGACGACGCTGCGGCGCGAGGTCGAGATGGCCAACCGCGCCCTGCAGGAGGCCGAGCAGGCCCACGCCGAGGCCAACGACGTGCTGCGGGGCATCCAGCAGGCCATCGCCGGCCGCGCCGCCACCCGTGACCACATCCTCTACGAGCGGGCCGAGCTGGTCGCCCGGCTCGAGGCGCCCATGGCGGATGCCACGCCTCTGCGGGACGCCCTGGCCGCGTTCGACGCCGAGACCCGGTCCGGCGAGCCCGACCTCGTCGCCCGCGAGCTGGCCCGCGAGTGGATCGAGGTCGACGGCGAGCTCGAGCGCATCGAGTCCGTCCTCCCCGCGCCGCCGTCGGCCGACGAGCTGGCCGCCGCCGAGCGCCGCCTGGCCCAGATCGAGCAGACGATCGCCGACCTCGAGACGGCCGGCCACCGCGCCGACCTGCTGCCGGGCGCCCGCGACGAGATCGAGGCGGCCCACGAGGCCGTGCTCGAGGCCGAGGAGTACGTCGACCAGTCGGGCGGCCACCAGGAGGATCTGGCCCGGTTGCAGGAGGCGCGCGAGATCGAGCACGCGGTGCTGCGGCGCCACGGCTACGAGACCTACCTCGACGTGATCCTGGCCGGTCCCCGGCCGGACGGCGACGCCCAGGCCGACCTGCTCGACGCCCTGCGCGCCCGCCGCGTGGCGGAGGACACGGTGGCCTCGCTGCGGGCGGCCAGCGAGCCGCCCGCCATCGTGACGACGCTGCGGACCCGCCGCGACCGCATCTACCGCGAGGCGGCCGACATGCTCGGCTGCGACCCCGGCCTCAACGTGGCCGAGCTGCTCTACGCCCACCCCGTGGTGCCCCCCAACCGCACGCGCGAGCTGGCCTCGGTCCTGGCCAGCTACGGCGTGCTGCCCGCGGGCGTCTCGGTGCGCGAGGCCGCCGTCACGTGGCTGATCGAGCAGGACCACGACATCGCCGAGCGCGACGAGTGCCGGCGCGAGATCGAGCGGCTCGACCGCGACCTGGTCGCCATCGACGAAGAGGACGACCGTGCCCGGGAAGAGGCCCAGCGCGCCGACGCCGTGGCCAGCGCCACCCACGCCGACGTGGGCGCCACGCTCCACCGGGTGCGCACGCTGGAGGACGAGCTGTCCGACCGGGCCAGCCAGGACGAGCGCCGGCTGCAGCGCATCGCGGCCGCCGAGCAGCTCCGCGCCCAGATCGCCGCGGTCAGCGAGGCGCTCCAGCGCTCCGAGGACGAGTACAACACGTCACTGGCGGCGTCCGAGGCGGCCGTGGCCACCGCCGAGGCCAGCGTCGAGCGGGCGACCGCCGCCCTGTCCGAGGCGGTGCGCCGGCTGCGGCGCATCTCCGAGGCGTTGCCCCCCGCCCTGCGCCCCCGGGCCGGCGACGACCCGCTCGGCGAGCTGCCGCGGCTGCGCGAGACCTTGGCGGCCGAGGTCGAGCGGGCCGAGGTCGCGCTGGCCAGCGCGACCGAGGACCTCGAGCGCGCCCGGCGCGACATCGACGAGACGCAGGCGCAGCTCGACGACCACCTCACGGTCGTCCCCACCGACGAGATCGGCGAGGACGACCTCGAACAGGCGGTGTTCGACCTCATCGGCACTGGCGACGTGCCCGCCGTGCTCGACGACCCCATGGTCGAGCACCCCGAGCACCGCACCCGCCTGCTCGACGCCATCGTCGAGGCGTCCGAGCGGCGCCCCGTCGTGCTGCTCACCGACGACTCCGACACGCTGGGGTGGGCGATCAGCCTGCCCGACAACATCGGTGCCGTGACGCGTCTGGCGGCGCAGACCGGCAACGACCAACCCCTGCCCACGAGCAGGGGCGAGCCCCTCACCAGCCCATCCGGCCCGGTCTCGTGATCTCCCCGAAGGACCGCAACGTGCCCAGACGCATCCCCATCCGACTCAAGCTCGCCGCCGCCCTGGCCGTCCCGATCTGCGCGCTGCTGATCGTGTCGGTGCTCGAGGTCACCCAGAGCGCCCGGCAGGTGGGCGACACCCGCGACCAGACCGAGCTGGCCACCGCCGCCATCGGCCCCGGCGGCCTGATCACCGCCCTGCAGAACGAGCGCAACTACGGCAGCGTCTACATCCTCGGCTTCGAGGGGGCCCTCCAGCTGCCGGTCACCTCCTTCGACGAGGCGATGGCCGCCACCGACGCCGCCATCGCCGAGTTCCGCGCCGACATCGAGGCCAAGGGCGGCGCGGTCAGCCGCACCTACTCGCCCGCGCTGCGCGAGGTCACCGAGCAGATCGGGGCGCTGCGCGCCATCGTCACCGGGTACGACGGACCTCGCAACCAGGAGATGACCGAGATCTCCGACCCGTTCTTCACGGGGGTCACCGAGCTCATCGACGAGCTGTTCCGGGCCAACGCCCAGGTGCCGCTGTCGATCGACGACTCCACCCTCCGCCGGGGGGTCGAGCTGACCGACCTGACCACCCAGCAGATCGAGAACGTCGCCCGGCTCACCCGCGTGGTGCTGCTCGCCGGCGTGGGCGGCGGGCTCGACGAGCCCGACGAGATCGCCGAGACGGCCGGGCTGGTGGGCCAGGTCGAGGCCAACCTCGACCAGACCCGCGACCTCGGCATCGGCCGCTACCGCCCCGCCACCGACGTGGCCATCGACGACTTCCTCACCTCGGGCTACCTCGACTACGTCCAGCAGGCCGTCGACACGGGCGTCGTGCAGCTCACCGAGATGATGGGCTCGCTGTCCCGCGAGGACGACGAAGGCTTCAACGGGCTCCGTGCCGCGGTCGACCGCGAGCTGCTCAACCGGGCCGACGAGCTCAACGCCGACGCCGCCGCCACCCAGCGCCGCTACATCGCGCTCGCGGTCGCCGCCGTGATCGTCGCCGGCCTCGTCACCTGGCTCGTGTCCCGGTCGATCACCCGCCCGCTGCGGTCGCTCACCCACCAGGCCAAGGAGATGGCCGAGCACCGCCTGCCCGAGGCGGTCACCGACATCCTCGAGACGCCGCTCGGCGAGGACGTCACCGTCCCGACGGTCGACCCGGTGCGCGTCGACACCCGCGACGAGGTGTCCGACGTGGCCGAGGCGCTCAACACCGTGCAGGACTCGGCCCTCGACCTGGCCGTCGAGCAGGCGGTGCTGCGCCGCAACATCGCCGACAGCTTCGTCAACCTCGGGCGGCGCAACCAGAACCTGCTCGGCCGCCAGCTCGACTTCATCACCGAGCTCGAGAGCAACGAGACGAACGCCGACACGCTGGCCAACCTGTTCCGGCTCGACCACCTGGCCACCCGCATGCGCCGCAACGCCGAGTCGCTGCTGGTGCTGGCCGGCATCGAGCCGCCCCGCCAGTGGGCGGCGCCCGTGCGCCTCACCGACGTCATCCGCGCCGCCCTCGGCGAAGTCGAGGACTACCAGCGGGTCACCGTCCGGGGCGTCGAGCCGGCGACCATCCTGGGCTCCGCCGCTGCGGACCTCGCCCACCTACTCGCCGAGCTCATCGAGAACGCCCTGGTGTTCTCGCCGCCCGACCAGACGGTCGACATCCGCGGCCGCAACCGGCCCGACGGCTACACGCTCGCCATCATCGACTCGGGGCTCGGCATGCCCGCCGCCGACGTCGAGGCCGCCAACCGGCGCCTCGCCGGTATGGAGAGCTTCACGATCGCCCCCTCCAAGTACCTGGGCCACTACGTGGCCGGCAACCTGGCGGCCCGCCACGGCATCGGCGTGCGGCTCGACAACTCGCCCGGCAACGGCATCACCGCCACCATCGACATCCCGCCGACGCTGCTCACCACCGACACCGACCTCGCCGCGCCGGTCACGCCGCCCCACGGCATGCCCGCGCTGGCCCATGGCTCCGGCGCGGCGGCGGGGCTCGCCGACCAGTCGGTGCCCGCGTCCCCCGAGCCCGCGCCGACGGCGCTGGGCGCACCCGAGCCGCCGCCTCTCGCCGTCGCGCCCTGGGGCCAGCCCAAGCACCTGGGCGAGCCGCCGGCGCTCGACCCGGCGGCCACGGCCCGGCCGGCCGGGCCGGTCGCGTCGCCCGAGCCGCCGACCCGCACGGCGAGCGGGCTCGTCAAGCGGTCGCGCCGGGGGGCCGACGGCGCGCCGGCCGCGGCGGTGCCCGACGACCAGCTCCTGGCCAGCCTCAGCAGCGTCGCCACCAACCTCGGCGCTCGCGGGCCGGTGCTGCCGCCGGCCGAGGCCCGCCGCCCCGAGCCGCCCGTCCCGCCGCGCGCCACCCCGCCGCCGCCCGGACCCATCCCCGGCCCCCCGCCGCCCACCGGACCGGGCCGCACCCGGCCCCCGGCGACGACCCGCTCGTGGCCCGCGCCGCCGGCGGTCCGCCCGGGCGCACCCGCCCCGGGCGACGCGAGCCGGCCGCCGCTGCCCACCCGCGGCGACGGCGACATCGGTCGGCCGCCGCTGCCCACGCGCGGCGACGATGCCGGTCGCCCGCTGCTCGCACCGCAGGGCGGCGGCGAGGGCGGCGGCGCCACCGCCAGTGGTCTCGCACGCCGTGTCCGTGGCGCGCAGCTCCCCGCCACCCAGCCGTTGCACCTCCGTCGCCGCCAAGAACCACCATCCCGCGGCGGCGCCGGTTATCGTCGCGACGATCAAGACAACGCGAACGGTCACATGCTGGGGTACGGGAACACTGAAGGCCACACCAACGGTCACGGGCACGGCCAGTCCAACGGTCGCGCCGACGGCCCCGGAGGCACGGGTGATCACGACGAGAGCAACGCGGCCAGAGGCGTCTACGGCTTCCTGACCAGCTTCACGCAGGGCGTGCAACGCGGGCTCGAGGAGGCCCGGCGCGACCCGAACTCCCCGAAGGAGAATCCATGACCCTGAGCGACGAGGCACGCAACTTCAACTGGCTGCTCAACAGCTTCGTCGACCAGACCGCCGGGGTGACCGACGCTGTGGCGGTCTCGTCGGACGGGCTGCTCATGGCCGCGTCGAGCTCGCTCGACCGGGCCTCGGCCGAACAGCTCGCGGCGATCATCTCCGGCTTCGTCAGCCTGGGCCACGGCGCGTCACGCTGCTTCGACTTCGCCGGGCTCGAGCAGATCATCGTGGCCATGCGGCAGGGCTTCCTGTTCGTGTCGTCGATCTCGGACGGCAGCTGCCTCGGCGTGGTGGCCACGCGCAACTGCGACATCGGCCTGGTGGGCTACCAGACGACGCTGCTCGTCGAGCGCGCCGGCCAGGTGCTGTCCCCCGCCCTGGTCGCCGAGCTGAAGGCAGGGGTCGTCGCATGAACGAAGGTCACGATCTGGTCCGCCCGTACATCATGACGGGGGGTCGTACCCGCGCCCAGAGGCGTGACCTTCGCGTGGAGACGCTCCTCCAGACCAAGAGCGAGCACATCCCTCCCTACCTGCCGGACGAGCAGCAGCTCGTCCTCGACCGTTGCGTCCGCGCCCTGTCCGTCGCCGAGGTGGCCGCTCACCTCAACCTCGTCGTGGGGGTCGTCATGATCCTCGCCGACGACCTCATCTCGGCCGGCCTGCTCGACGTGCACCACACCGACCCGGTCGAGATCGAACTGTCGATGCTCACCAAGATGATCGAACGCGTCCGGGCG